>Ga0074046_10002752_pt1 | contig 15030 bp, 10 predicted proteins | sample BogForMeECP23OM3_FD_94441 | JGI IMG/M metagenome (GOLD analysis project Ga0074046, IMG submission 94441) | Bog forest soil microbial communities from Calvert Island, British Columbia, Canada - Bog Forest MetaG ECP23OM3 | ecosystem: Environmental > Terrestrial > Soil > Wetlands ...
CGCGAAGCTGCGCATCTACGAAGCGACAGGCCGCGCGCGCACCGTCACGGTGCGATGGCACGGCTCCGCCGCCCGCATGCTCGTGCCCGTGGATCTCGCGGGCCGGCAAACCACGATCCCGTGCACGCCCATCCCTGAGGGCGTGGGCGCGGTCGTCCCACTCCGGCCCTGGCAGATCCTGACGCTCGCGGTCCGCTAGAGCTCCAAGCGGCGAGACAAGCGGCGCGCGCTCATCCCCTCTTTCGTACGCAGACTGCCTCTCCGATGCACTCGGGTTGCGGGTCCTCTGCAGCCGCGCTGCACTTAGGTGCGCCCCATTCTGCGTCCTACCGGGGTCCCTCGGGAATGTGCAAGCCCGGGCCTAACCATTTGCGACTCTTTGTGATTCCGCGAGCGCAGCGCGTCGAGGGTACGCGCCGGGCGCGCCTATCCCCTTGAACGGATAAAGGAAAGCTCGTTTATAGCCGATTCGCACGCCGGGTATTCAGGTGTGGGGTGTGCCCTGAAACGCGTGCGACAACGGACATTCAGCCCTCGGCCGCGCGGCGGGAGCCAAGCGGTGGTGCTCGCGCTTGCCTGCGCGCTGGCGGCGGCCACCCCCATTTCCGCCGATCAGTCGCTGGCGCCGCTTTCGACGCCATACCCCCTTTCGGTGGATCAGTCACAGTCGCCGCGCGTCGTGACCGACACCGTTCCCCGCGGTCCTTGGGTGACCGAGGAGGACTGGGCGGATCGACTCGTAGGTGTCCTAGGTCTGGCGTCCGCCGCGACCCCGGATGCGTCTCCTCAAGCTCTGTTCGCGCTCCTTTGCTCCCCGCCTGCGCAGGGCACTGAGATTTCCATTTCCGTGCCGATTCGGCCCGCGCCTGGAGCCACCTCGTTTTCCGTGGATCTCAGCGTCCCCGAAGCCGGCCTCTACGCGCTCGCCGTGGAGGGCCATGGCGTGCAGCAGTGGCGCGCTGGCCATCGGAACGCGGGGGAGACCGATCCTCATCTCGAGCGCCCTGGACTCGCGCCCCAGCTGCTTCCCCTCCCGGCCGGCGTTCAGACGCTCTCGGCCTCGTTTGATCCCGGATCGACTGCCACCCGGATTACGCTCGAGCGATACAGACAATTGTGCATCGAGCCACGCGACGGTTGGAACGCGGGGCAAGATCTTCGCTTCGGCGATAAGGCACGTACGCTCGTTCGAGCACTCGGTATCGAATCCCGCCTTCCCATCGAAGGCCCGCCCCAAACCATCGAGGCGGAGACCTTCCACGCACTTCCCGGCCAAGCTTCCGTGACCGAGGAGACCCTTTCTGCACCTAGCTCCAGCGGCGCGTGGGTGAAAGCGGATCGTGACGGGGCCGAGCTTCGCTGGGATGTGCGTATCGACGAGCCCGGCGTCGTCACCCTTCTCGCACGGATACACGGAGCGGCACCTCAAATCTGGTCGATCGGAGATTCCGGTGCTCGCGTGATACGCCCCGGGGCCGGCGCAGGTGGCTGGGTATGGACAGAGATTGCGACAGTACCTCTTGGCGCGGGTGTACAAACCTTGCGCGCGCAACTTCGGCAGGATGCTGGCGTCGACGTGATTCGGGTTCTCCGGCGACGTGACGGCGATCAGGACTATCTCGCCGTCCTTGACGCGATCGGATTGGAAGAGGGAGCTGCTGACGACCTCGTGGACGCGAGCGCCGCGTCGGCGAATCTCTCGAATCCCATTGTGCGCACCTTGGTGGCTGGCTTCCTGCAGCGACTCGCGATGCCGGGTCCCGGCGACCTCATCCTGATTCAGAACCAGCAGGAGCGGCTGTATACCCGGCCGCTCTCGCCCCTTCTGCCGGCAGAAATGTGAAGATGCGGGGTCTTACACAAAAGGGATGGGCAGCCAGCGGGCATGGCCTTCGCGTCGCGGCGCTCATGGCGATCGCGCTGCTTGCGCCTGCGATGGCGCGCGGAGATCCGGGGGAACCGGGGGCAGACGGGCCGCGCGAGGGCTTTGCCTGGCATCCGTACGCGAGCATCACCGCGGTCTATGACGACAATGTTCTGCTCGCGCCGGGCGGCGGTCCGGGGGAGCCGGGCCTCTGGTTTGGGCCGGGGATTGAAACGTCCTTCACGGAAGGGGTGTGGCGCACCGGGGCAGACGTGGGTGCGGACCTACGCCAATACTACGGTTCCCCAGAAATCTCCCAGTACTTCTGGCGCGTCAGTGGCTTCGCAGAGATGGATCCGATGCGCGGCCTGACACTGCGCGTGTCCGACGCCTACGCCCCGCAGCCGCTCAACTATGGCCTGCCCCAGGACGATGTCTCGAATCTCGTTCAGTCGAATCGGCTCGAAGCCCAGGCGCGCTACCGGAGCGAGCTCCCGGACGAGTTCGTCCTCGACTTGACGCTCCGCGGAACGCGATTTGATTCAGACCCCTACGAGGTGCGGAATGGTCCGGTGCCCCCCGGACTCCCGTCGGGCACCGATTCCTTCGCCGCCAGCTATGACGATGTCACCGGACAGGTGGAGCTTCAGCGCGCCATAGGCCGGGACGTGATCGGCTACGCACGCGTCGAGGCTCGCGAGCGATGGTTTGACGATCTTCCGGAAGACGATCTTACCGAGGTTTCAGGCCTCGGCGGTATCCGTTGGCGAGCGCTTAGGAACCTTGAGGTCGAGCTCGCGGGTGGCTACGGCCAAATCGACTTTCACTCTGGACCCACCACACCCGGGGCGATCGGTCTTCTGCAGCTCAAAGGCGACCTCGAAGGCGGCTGGCGCTGGAACGCCGGCGTGACGCGCATGCTGACATCGGACATTTCTGGCTTCAACTACGCGGAAACCGTCGGCCATGCCGGCATTGAGAAGCAGCTGGGTCCGCGAATGCGCGCGACGATCGATGCCTTCGGCGGGCAATTCGACAACCAAGCTCCAGGCGTCGGCAACCAGAAGTACTACGCGGTGGAGGCGGCTCTCCGTCGTCAACTGACGCGCACGCTCCAAGCCGGACTCGTATTCCGTCACTGGCAGACGGATGGACAAGGTGATCTAAGCGATGTCACGCAGAATCGGGTGCTGCTTGAGTTCAAATACCGGCGCTAATCGACGATTGGCCCGGCTCCTGAGTGGGCTTTCGCTCGGGGTCGTGCTGGGCCTCCTTCTCGCGGCCGCGCCGAGGGCGCGCGCCGACGCGGGGCACGAGCGCATTGCGCCAGGCGACACCATCGACGTACAAGTGTGGCAGGAGGCCGACCTTTCGGGCCCGCTTCACGTGGACGACGATGGCACCATCTCCCACGTGTTGCTGGGTCGTGTCGCAGCGGCCGGGAAGACCTGCGACGAGCTCGCAGAGGAGCTGCGTGCGAGTCTCGAACGCAGCTACCTGCGTGCGCCGCGCGTCGTGGTAACGCTCCGGGAGTCTGCACGTCGCACGGCTTCGGTTCTGGGGCCTGTCGAGCGACCCGGTGCTCATCCCGTGCACGAGCACATGCGAGTGCTGGATCTGTTGGTGGCCGCGGGGGGACTGACACCCGGGGCTGGATCTACCGCCGTCCTTCTTCATCCAACGGGGGCCGGCCAAGGAGTCCCGGCGGCAGCGGACGGAACTTCCCCCGATGCTCCGACAGAGCTGGACCTGCAAGCACTCCTGCGCGGTGGCGACGCCGCTTCGAATCCGCCGGTCGGACCAGGGGATGTTCTCATCGTTTCTCGGGTGGCGACCGGAGCCGCAGCCATGGCAGAAGGTCCAACGCCACGGGTTCGTGTGGTGGGCGAGGTGGCTCGACCGGGCACCTATTCGCTCTCGCAGGCTCCCACCCTTCTCGATGCAGTTCTCCTGGCCGGCGGTCTTACGGAATACGCCGCCGGGAATCGAACGCGCATCGTCCGCGGATCCGGCGAACGGCGCACCGAGACCCGTGTGCGCCTCGGCGATCTCATGACGGGCAGCGGCGACGCGCAGAATCTCGATCTCAAGGATGGCGACCTCGTGGTGGTGCCACAGTCCTTCTTCTAGCGATGCCGGCACTGGAGGAAAGCGAGATGCAGGCGCACAGGTCGACGATCGACGAGGGGCACTGGACCGACCAGTTGACCATGCTTCGCCAACGTTGGCGAACGCTGGTCGCGACCTTCCTTGGCTTTGTCAGCTTGGCTGTGATCTGGAACTACCGAATCCCGGCGGTGTACCGAGCGACCGCCCGACTCGTGATCGGAGCGACGGCGCCCGCAAGCGCACTGGCAGATCGCTCGAGCCCGATCGAAGGCTACTTGCTCGAACGACGCTCCTTTGAAACCGAGCTCGAGGTCATGCGAAGCGAGCCGGTCGCACGACGCGCAGCGGAAGCCCTGGGCTGGATCGACGCAAACACTCCAGCGGAACGCTCCCAGGGGGTTGTCCAGGAGGTGAAGAGCGCGCTCGAGGTCGAGCATCTTCGGGATACCCGTATCGTGCTCCTGCATGCGGATTCGGGCGCGCCAGAGCGCGCGCGGGATCTGTGCAACGCCGTTGCAGATGCGTACATCGCGTACTCCCAGGAGCAACGCGACGAGGGCCGCCGCCGATCGATCACCTGGCTGACGGGAGAGCTCGAAAATCAGCGTGACAAGCTGCGGCAGTCCGAAGAACGTCTGGTGGACTATCTCTCGACCGAGCGCCTCGACTTCTCGGGCGCGGAGGCGGCGGCGCCTCTGGCTTCGGAGGCCGCGGACGGGACGCTACGCCAAGAGGTCACCGCGGCGGAGGTGGAGCTCACTCAGCTGCGACGCCGCTACCTGGACCAGCACCCGAAGATCGTCGAAGCGCGCACGCGGCTAGAGAGTCTACGCGCGAGGCTCGCCGAGAGTCAGGCGACGCGTGAAGGCGAGCAGCGAAAGCTGATTCAATACAGGATGCTAAAGCGCGACGCAGATCTCGACCAACAAATGTACGAGGTGCTGCTCAAGGGCCTAAAGCAGGCAGACCTCTCCGCGGGTGTCGCTGACTTTGACCTTCGCGTCCTTGAGCCCGCCAAGCGACCGAGCCTCGCGATCGAGCCTCGAACCGGGCGAAACCTGACCGTGGCTCTCGTGCTCGGGCTCTGCTTTGCCATCGCTGCCGCCTATCTCGTGGATACGCTCGACCGGAGTGTCGGGAGCGCGGAGGAGGTGGCACGCGTTCTAGGTCTTTCGACGCTCGGCACGATCTCGCGGTTCGATCCGCGTCCGCGCACGAATTCGCTCGTAGCAGAGGCCCCCGGCGCGCTCGAAGGGGAGATGTTTCGGGCACTGCGGACGAACCTGCGTTTCAGCCATGTAGACCTGCAAAGGCACGCTGTGCTGGTCACGAGCACGGGTCCCGAGGAGGGGAAGAGCACGGTGCTCGCGAATCTGGCGGTCTCCCTCGCGCAGTCTGGCCGTCGGACGGTCGTGATCGACACGGATCTGCGGCGACCGACGCTTCACCGGATGTTTACACTGCCCAAAACACGGGGGCTCGCGGACTATCTCGCGGGCGATTCGGATTTGGACGAGGCGCTCCGGCCTACGCACGTGGAGGGTCTTGACGCACTGCCCTGCGGAACACTGCCGGCAAATCCCGCGGAGCTGATTGAGTCCGCCCGGCTCGGAGATCTCGTTCGGCTGCTCCGGGAGCGGTACGAATACGTGCTGCTCGATTCTCCGCCCGCGGGTGGGCTGGTCGATGCTTCCCTGCTCGCAGGGCTGGTCGATGGGGTGCTGCTTGTCGTGGAGCCGCGCCGATTCGACTGGCGCGTCCTGCGGTCGACGGTGCGGCAGCTCGAGCGCGCAGGAGCTCGGCTCTACGGCGTTGTCCTGAACAAGTCGCCAATCGACGATCAGACTTCGGCGTATCGCTACTACAGCTACGGGCGAGACGCCGCGGGCGACGCGCCGCCCGCCGGCTCCGGGAGCCGCCCGGCGTGATTCGCCAGGGCTGGCTCGCCTGCGCATTGCTTCTGTTGCTTGCAGGAGCGGTGGCGCTTCATGGCGGAGTCACCGCCGGGGTGAGCGCGGGACTCTACCTGGCGGTGGCCGCGTTGGCGGGGCTCGCCGTCGCAGCGCGGAGGTTCGCGGCCATTCCCGGCGGCGGGTTGCAGCTCGCGCTCACGGGCTGCGGACTGGGCCTCGCGTCCGTGCTGTGGAGCGTCGCACCAGACGCGACGCTGGATGCGAGTGCGCCGCTACTTGCCTCGGCCCTGGTCTTCTTGCTGTGCGCGGGCACTCTCTCAAGGCTTGAGGCACGCCGCTTCCTCGGCGGGTTCACCGTCCTCGGCGCCGTGGTCGCGTGCACCGCCCTGGCGGCGACCCCTCTAGGGTCGCGTGCCCGTGAGCCCTTCGGGAATCCCAATCACCTGGCGGCGTGGCTGCTTTTGCCCGCTTCCTATGCGTTCGCAAGGCTCGTGGGGTCCGAGCTCGCACGGCGTGGCCGGCGTGAGGATGCGCTGCTCTGGTTCGGCATCTTTGGCCTTCTTGGGGCGGGCGTAGCGGCGACGGAATCCCTCGGCGCGCTGCTCGCTGCACTTGGGATCTGTGCGGCCACGCTCGCGCTCCAGCGGCTGCCTGCGAGGTGGGGCACATGGATTGTGATGGGAGCGCTGAGCGGGGCCGCTGTCCTGCTTGCGTTTGTGCCGGCGATTCTGCCCGGGCTTCTTCCGCCGTCCGGCAGCGAAGGGGAACTATCGGCAGGCTTACGCTGGCAGGTGTATGCCAGCGCCGGACGTGCGGCTTGGTCATACCTCCCCCTCGGTGCTGGACTCGGGGCGTTTGCTCCGGCTTTCACGCGTTCGCGACCACTCGGCCTACCCTACGCCGTCCTCCACGCCCACAGCGAACCGCTGCACGCCTGGGTCGAGCTCGGGCTGCCGGCTCTCCTGCTCGGGATCGCAGCCATCCGGCTTTTGGGCGAGCGGCTCGTGAGACTGCGGAGACGGAGTGCGCTGGCTTTTGCGCCCGCGGCGAGTCTCATCGCCGTGGCCTGTCATTCCCTGGTCGACTTTCCACTCCATGTCCCGGCCGTGGCACTCGCCACGGCTGCGCTCGCCGGAATTGCATGGAGCGGGAACATCGCTGAAGCACGGGAGGCCGATAGATCGCATCCGATGGCGGCAGCTCGTGTGACTCGATGGAGCGTTGCAGGCCTTGCGCTCCTGTTGGCGCTGGTCGCGGGAACGCAGAGCCTTGCGCTCGTCGCGGAAGCGCGTGCCGCACGTTGCATCGCGCAGGGAGATTTCGCAGCGGGCGAAAGCGAGGCGTCGCGTGGTCTCTGGGTCCGACCGGCGAGACCCGCGCTGCTCGCGCTCGCGGCCGACGCCGCGGAAGCGGAGTTCTTGTTGGGAGGCGGTGGGGCGCCGGTTCTCGAACGGGCTCTCAAGCTGCGGGAGGAGAGTCATTGGGCCAGTCCTTTGGAAGCGGCGTCGATGGTTGCGCTTTCACGGACGCGCGACGCGGTGGGTGATCGGATTGGGGCGCTCGCGGCCGCGTCGGAGGCGACCCGGCTCGACCCGGCCTCACCGGCGCCTTGGCTCGCGCTGGCCCAGCTGTGGCTCGACAGCGGGCAGGGCAGCGAGGCGGCCGAGGCGGTACGCCAGGCGTTGGAGCGCTTCCCCCGCAGCGCAGATGAGACTTTGACGGCGCTCCTGCGTGCCACGCGGAACCCGGAGCTCGTGAGCGTCGCTGCCCCTGAGTCCGCGTACACGAGGCGCAGCGCCGGCCTCGTGCTTGCCCGGGCCGGATTCTTTCGGGCAGCGGCCACCGAGTTGGTCCGGGCGGCCGAGCTCGCGCCGGGCGACGCAGAAACCGCACTGGCCGCGGCGCGCAGCCTCGAAGAGGCGGGGCAAGTCAGCGCCGCGAGCGATCTTCTCGTACACGCGCTCGAACGCATCCCCGGTGAGGCTCGGCTTGTGTCGGAGTTGGCACGACTGCGTGGACATGGCGGGAGCGCGAGCGTGGGAATCGCGTCTCACGGCCAGCCCTCATGAGCCGGCTCACAAAAGAAGGGGTGAGTGGGCTCTTGGCCGGAGCGGCGCTGGCTTCCGCCCTCGCCCTCCTTCCTGACGATCTTGGAGTGGCGCTGGCCGTGGCCTTTCCCCCGGTTGCATTGGTTGCGTTGTGGTTGCGCTTCCGGGGAGACGAGCACGAGAGGCAGACGCTCGTCCCCATCTTCCTTGCGGCCTTCGCGGTCCGCGTGTGCGTGGCGATTGTGATCGCCTATGCCACACCCGACGGTTACTTCGCTCTCGACGACCAACGCTATTCGGCGTTGGGCCAAGAGCTCGCGCGACATTGGGCAGGTCAGAGCGCGTACCCCGATGATATCCATGGCGCGGTCGGGTACTACTTCTGGAACGCGGCCATTTTTTCCGTCGTCGGCCCTGTTCCTCTCGCAGCGACTCTGCTGAACGGAGCGCTTGGCGCGGGATGCACCGTTCTCGCCTGGAGTCTCGCCCGGGAGATCGGGGGTGAGACGGCGGCTCGATACGCAGCCCTCCTCACCGCTTTTTTCCCATCCCTTGTGCTTTGGTCGAGTCTCAATCTGAAGGATGCCCTCGCGGTGACGGCAATTCTTGGGTGTGTGCGAGCGGCACAACGGCTCTACGCCCGGTTCAGCGCCGGTCCCATCGCCGCGATCGCGCTCGGCCTCTCCATCTTGGGCGAGCTGCGCGGGTATCTCGCTCTTGTGGCGGCGTCGGCGCTCATGGTGGCGATCGTGGTGCCGCGCCTTAGTGGGCGACGCGCCCCGGTCTCGATCGCGGCGATGCTTGCCCTCGGGGCTCTCGTTATGGTGCGGGTCGGGCCCATCGAAGGCCTCGGTGATGAGGCGAGCCTTGAGTCCCTCGACCACGCGCGACGGGAGCTGGCGTTCGGCGCGTCGGCGTATCAGGGCGACGTTGACATCTCGACACCGAGCACCGCGCTCAGTTTCCTGCCCGTCGGCCTCGGATACTTTCTCCTCGCACCGGCCCCCTGGCAGGTTTGGAACTCGCGCCAACTCCTCGCGCTCCCGGAGATGCTGGCGTGGTATGCCCTGCTCCCACAGGTGGTCGCCGGCTTCCTGCTCGCCATCCGGCGGCGCTTCGGCGCGGCGTTGCCGATCGCGAGTTTCACGCTGTTTGGCAGCATCTCCTACGCGCTGGTCGAGTCCAACCTCGGTACGGCCTACCGACATCGTGCGCAGGTGCTCGTGCTCTTCCTCGTGTTCGGCGCAATCGGTCTTGCCCAGCGAAAGCGCGCCGCGAGCCCCGGAGCTCTCCGGAGAACGGTCGCCGTGGCTGCACGCAATGTCTTGGAACGGACCCCGGCATGAGGATCGGGTTCATCGTCGAGTGCGCCGTACCTTTCGTGTGTGATGAAGTAGCGGCACTCCGCAGCGTAGGGGTCGAGGTAGCACTCGCCTCGGCATTCCGCCCGGGCCCAGACTGGCGCGCGGCCTTTGGGGAGGAGGTCGGCTACCCGCAGCCCGGCCGCCGGGCCTGGGTCGCGCGCGCGCTGCGCGACGGTCTCACCTGCGGACCGCGAGTAGCGGATCTGGTCCACCGCGCGCTTGCAGAGCGGGTGCCATTCCGTCTGGTGGCGCTCGCTGCGAGCCTGGCTCGCCGGGCGCGGCGCGAGCACTGGCGGCACGTGCACGCGAGCTTCGCCACCTATCCGGCCTGGCTCGCTTGGGCCACCGGGCACTTGGTGGGACTGCCGTTCAGCTTCACCGCCCATGCCTACGACGTGCAGGAACCTCGGCCCTGGCTTGCCCGCGTCGCCGTGGAGGCGGCGTTCGTGCGCGCGATCTCGGGCGAGACCGCAACGCGTGTTCGAATCGCCGCGGGCTCGGCGGCGCAGGTGCGAATCGGACATCTCGGCGTCGACGTGGAGCGCTTCTTTCCCGGGCAGGCCGCGGCGGCGGATCCGCCGGAAATTCTGAGCGTCGCGCGAATTGGTCCCACAAAAGGGATCGAGGTACTGATCGAAGCCGCCCGATTGCTGGCGAACGGCGATCGGGTCCAAAGCCCTGCGCCGGGACCCTTCCGCGTTCGCATCCTTGGAGATGGTCCGTTGCGTACAGCGTGTGCAGCACGCGCGCGCGCGCTCGGCCTGCACGAGGTCGTGTGCTTTGACGGTGCTGCAACGCCCGATGAGGTCGCTCTCGCTCTGCGGCGTGCCACAATCTTTTCACTTCCCTGTGTGCGGGTACAAGGCGGCGCGAGGCATGATGGGCTTCCGGTCGCGCTTCTCGAAGCGATGGCAAGCGCGCTCCCCGTCGTGAGTACACCCGTGGGCGGTATCCCCGAGGCGGTAAGCGATGGCGATACGGGCATTCTCGTCCCGTCGGGGGATGCGCATCGCCTGGCCGTCGCACTTGCGACGCTGCTAAACGACGCCGGATTGCGCCGCCGACTGGGACTCGCAGCCCGGGAGCGAGTGCTCCAGGAGTTTCGTGGCGACGCGGCAGCGGCTCGACTCGCGGCATGGATGGCGGACGTGAAGCCACGCTCTGCAACGAGGGATCCCGGGGAGATCTCGCACGAGCAGGCCGAGGCGCGCGTATGAATAGACAAGGAAAGTCAGGAAAGCCTCGCGCGCTCGTGGTCGCCTACTACTTCCCTCCGATCGGCGGGGGCGGTGTGGCGCGCACGCTCGAGCTGGTGCGCGCGCTGGCCAAAGCAGGCTGGCGACCGATCATCTTGACGGCGGACCGTGCGGCGTGGGTGCAGGATCCGGCCCTTGTCGGGAAAGTGCCGCCGGCGGCGACCGTCCTGCGTGTTCCCAACCCGGACTGGGGCAGGGTCGCCGTGCGCAGCGGCCGCGCGCCCGCTCCCGGACGGGGTCGTGGACGTCTCGAGCGCTGGCTCGTTCCGGACTTGCACGTCGGCTGGAGCGCGCTCGCGGCGGCAGCCGCATCGAGTCTCGCGTTGGTCCGTGCCGTGGACGTCGTGTATACGACGGCGCCTCCGTACTCCGCCCACGGCGTGGGGCTCGCCGCACGTGCTCTGGGCGTTCCGTGGGTCGCAGACTTTCGTGACGCATGGACTGAAAACCACGCGCGTACCCATCTCCCGCCCTGGCGACGCCGCCTGGAGGAACGACTTGAGGAGGCGGTGCTGCGCCTGGCCGACCGCGTGGTGTTTGCGTCGGACGGCGCCCGCGATCGCGCTTTGCGGCGTATCCCCGATCTGGCCGAGCGCAGCGAAACCGTACTCACCGGCTTCGCTCCCGAGGCGTTGGAACTGCGAGCGGATCCTGGTGCTCCGCCCAGTGCGCGGCTCGAACTCGTACACGCCGGCAGCGCTCTCCTCGACCGGAAGGCGAGGACGTTCGAGCGTTGCCTCTTGGCGCTCGCGGCATGGGCAAAGAGCGATCCGAGTGTTCGCTCCACGGTGTCTGTCCGCTTCGTGGGGATCGAGGCGGAGGCGGCGGAGCGGATCCTCGGACTCGGACTCGCGGAATGGGTGCGCGCAGAGCCAGCGGTTTCGCGGGAGACACTGGGGCGCCTTTTGCGAGGGGCTCACGCGTCCCTCTATCTGGCTCCCGAGGGGGAGCGCGGCGGAGACCCAATTCCGGGAAAGCTCTTCGACGCGGTAGGCGCGGCGAGGCCTCTCGTCGCCCTCGCGCCGCCGGGGCCCCTGGCCAGGCTCGTCCTCACTCACGATCTCGGCCGCGTGGTCGATCCCGAGAGTCCGAAGGCACTGATCGAGTGCCTGGAGGATCTTCGACGGCGAACGCTTGGAGGTGAACCTCTGCCCGGCCCCCGCGCAGAGGTTCGCGCTTCGCTCTGCGCAGCGGCCACCATGCCGCGTCTCGTATCAGCGCTCGAGCGTGTGGCCGAGCTGGGAGCCCGGGCATGACGGTCTCTGTCTCCATCGTGACGTACCAGAGCCTTTCCTTTATCGACCTCTGCCTCTCCAGCGTCTTCGCGCAGGGCGACGTGGTGAAGGAAGTACTGCTCGTCGACAATGCCTCGGCGGATCGCACCGCGGAGCATGTGCGTCGCTGCCATCCGCGGGTCCATGTGCGGAGCCTCAACTACAACGCAGGCTATGCCACCGCCCACAACCTAAACTTCGGATCGGCCCGAGGGGAATTCTTTCTCGCGCTGAACCCCGACGTACTCCTGGCTCCCAATTATCTCAGGAACCTTCTGGCGGCACTGTCCCGCGATCGGGGCCTCGGTGCCGCGGTGGGCCGCCTGTTGGCTCCGGGGCCCGAGCGGCTTCTGGACTCCGCAGGCATCGTACCGACGGCGGGTCGAACGCGTTTTGTGGACCGAGGAAGAAGCGAGCCCGCGGCGCATTTCGGAAATGAAGAAGATGTGTTCGGCGCTTGCGGCGCTGCAGCGCTCTATCGAAGTGCCGCGCTCCGCGAAGTCAGCGCGACCGGCGAAGCGCCGTTCGCGGAGCGGTTCTTCATGTACTACGAAGACGTTGACCTGGCGTGGCGCCTGCGCGCCGCGGGCTGGAGGACACGCTACGTGCCTCTGGCGGAAGCCGTACACGACCGCGGCGGTTCCGGCGCGAAGTCACAATTCGTCGAGTACCTCCTTGTGCGCAATCGCCTCTGGCTCACGCTGCGAAATGCACGGGGCAGAGAGCTCTTGCGTGAGGTGCCCGGCCTTTTCGTGTTTCAGGCGGCGAAGCTCCTCCAATCGGTCCGACGGCCGCACGTGCGCGCGGCTTTACGCGACCAGCTTCGCGGTGTGCGGGATTCACTGCGTGAGCGCGCTGCGCGCTCTCAGCCCCTGGGCATCGCCAAGCTCCCTGGCGGGAGTGCTTGAGATGTGCGGCATCGCAGGAATCGCTGCGCGGGGGACAGTCGAGGAAGCCGATCTGTCGGCGATGGCCACAGCACTCGCCCACCGTGGTCCCGATGGGGAGGGTCTTGCGCGGTCTGCCGCGTTCCAAGGAGCCGGCGAAACATGGCAGGTAGGCCTCGTGCACCGACGCCTCGCGGTGTTTGATCCGACGCCCGCAGGGGCACAGCCGATGCGCAGCCGTTCGGGTCGAACCTGGATCGTGCTGAACGGGGAGATCTACAACCATCAGGAGCTTCGCCGCCACCTCTCCGGTTTCACCTTCCGAACCTGCACAGACACCGAGGTGCTGCTCGAGCTGATCGAGGCCTTCGGCATCGAGAGTGCGCTTCAGCACACGAACGGCATCTTTGCGCTGGCGGTCTGGGACAACGTGGAACGACGACTCTTCCTGGCGCGCGATCGCCTCGGCATTAAGCCACTTTTCTATAGCGCGTCAGGAAGCGGCGTATGGTTTGCCTCGGAACTGCGGGCTGTCCTTGTCGGACAAGGAGGCTCCCGCACGGTGGATCCTCACGCCCTGTCTCAGTACCTCGATTTCGGGTTTGTTCCGGCGCCGCGAACGATCGTGCAGGATGTCGCGAAGCTCCCGCCGGGATCCCTGCTCGCTTGGTCGGAGGGGCGCCACCAGGTCTCAGAATGGTGGTCGCTGCCTGCGGCGACCGAGGCGGACGAGGAGCCGGGCTGGCGCGAGGGTCTATACACCAGACTCTCGGACGCGGTGCGGCTTCAGCTGCGGAGCGACGTGCCGGTGGGCTGCTTCTTGTCCGGGGGCGTCGACTCGACCATTGTGACGGCGCTTGCAGTGCGCGAGGCGGGTCCGCTGGACACGTTCTCCGCGCGCTTTCCCGAGTGGCCCCTGCTCGATGAGGGGGAGTACGCCCGAGCCGTCGCGCAAAGTCTCGGAACCCGCCATCACGAGGTTCCGCTTGCTGCCCACGACGTGCTCGGCGCCGCCCCGGAGCTGCTCGATGCCATCGACGAGCCCTTTGCCGATTCCTCGCTCTTGGCCGTGAGCCTGCTGTCGCGGTTCGCTCGCCGGATGGTCACGGTGGCTCTTTCGGGCGATGGCGCAGACGAGTTGTTCGCCGGCTATCGCCGCTACCAATCGGCGCGGTGGCTGGCCCGCTGGCGACGCGTGCCCACCCCACTGCGCGTCTACCTCGCCGAGCCGATGCTGCGGCGGATGGTCGAGGATCGTGGGACGCGGCGCGGGGAACTCGTCCGCCGCGCCCGGAAGCTCTTGGCGTGCGCAGAGTTGGGCCCCGACGCGCAGGCGCTCGCTCTCGCGCGCATTTTCGGGGCAGAACAGAAAGAGCGCCTCGTTCCGTGGATGGGAGATGCGACGGAAGCGGGGCTCCACCGGATGCGCGAGTTGCGCGCGCTGGCCCGCGGGCGGGATGAGCTTGATACGCGCCTGCGCGTGGATCTTCTGCTCGGCCTCCCCGACGACATGCTGGCAAAGGTGGACCGCGGGAGCATGGCGCACGGTCTTGAGGTGCGCGTCCCGTTCCTCGATCACCGGGTTGTGGAACACGCCGCCGCGCTGCCCTCAAGGCTGAAACTCCGCGGCGCCCGCTCGAAGATCGCTCTGCTCGATGTCTTTGGCGGGGAGTTGCCCTCACGGGTGAGGCGCCGCGCAAAAGCCGGCTTTGACGCTCCGATTGGTGCGTGGCTGCGCGGTCCGCTTCGAAGTCTGGTGCGAGACTCGCTTGCGCCTGGGCCCGTGTCGCGCGCGGGTTGGCTTTCGACCGAGGCCGTGCAGGAACTCGTCCTCGATCACGAACGCGGACGCGCGGATCACGCCTGGCGCGTGTGGAGCTTGCTCGTGCTCCAGCGCTGGCTTGAGCGCTGGGCCACCCCCCGGGCGACCCCCCGCCCGGCGAAGTTTCAGCCCCCGGTAGCAGCCTAGTTCAAGCGGGTTCGCGCAGAGCGCGACGCCCTGGAGATGGGATGCGGATCGCACACGTTGCAAACACCGACTACTTCTGCGCATTTCTTCTGCGCGGGCAACTTCGGGCCAGTCGATCCGAGGGCCACTCCGTCGACGTGGTTTGCGGGAGCGGTCCGCTCCTGCAAGAGCTGCGCGACGAAGGCTTCGGTGTCCACGTCGTCGAGAACTCAAGGCGACTGGATCCATTCGCAGATCTTCGTACGCTCCGCGACTACGTGGGCCTGTTCCGAGGCGAGCGCTACGACGTCGTACATACCCACAATCCAAAGGTGAACGCGCTGGCGGCGTTGGCCGCGCGGCTTGC
>Ga0074046_10002753_pt1 | contig 15030 bp, 14 predicted proteins | sample BogForMeECP23OM3_FD_94441 | JGI IMG/M metagenome (GOLD analysis project Ga0074046, IMG submission 94441) | Bog forest soil microbial communities from Calvert Island, British Columbia, Canada - Bog Forest MetaG ECP23OM3 | ecosystem: Environmental > Terrestrial > Soil > Wetlands ...
CAGATCGACGGCTCGATCGGCATGGCGATCGGCTGGGCGCTGACCGAGCGCATGGCGCATGACGAGAACGGCGCCGTGGTCAATCCGAACCTGCGCAACTACCGCATCCCGGCCTTCGCCGATACGCCGCCGAGCGAGGTCATGTTCGCCGACACCTATGACCGGATCGGTCCCCTCGGCGCCAAGGCGCAGGGCGAATGCGCGATCAATCCGGTGGCGCCGGCGATCGCCAACGCGCTCATGCATGCGACCGGGGTGCGCTTCGCCCATCTGCCGCTGACGCCGGACCGCATCTTCGGCGCCCTGAGCGCCGCCGGATGAGCGAAGCGGCCGCCGACGCGCCGGTCACCGTCGTCGTCCAGACGCGCACCGGGGGAGGGCAGGACGAAGCCTTCGCCAAGTGGCAGGCGGGGATGAGCGCCGCGGTTGCGGCGCAGCCCGGCTTCATCGAGCAGTCCGCGATGCCGCCCAATCCGCCGACGCAGGTGGACTGGGTGATCCTACAGCGTTTCACGTCCGCGGACGCCGCAGTCGCTTGGCTCCATTCCGCCCTGCGGAAGAAGCTGCTGGCCGAGGCGCAGCCCATGCTGATCGGCGTCGACGATGTGCACCTCCTGCGCGACCGCGCGGCCGGCGCGGCGCCAGCGCCGGTTTCCGCGGTGTTCACCACGCGGGTCAAGCCCGGGCGGGAAGCGGCGTTCCGCGCCTGGGAGCAGCGGATTGCCGCCGCTCAGGCGCGCGCGCCGGGGTTCCAGGGCTTCCGCTTCGAACCGCCGGTTCCGGGCGTGCAGGACGATTGGATGGCGATCCTGCGGTTCGACACCGAGGCTCATCTGCAGGCCTGGATGGAATCGCCCGAGCGGAAGGCGCTGCTTCGCGAGTCCGAGTCGTTTGTGGACGAGTATCATGCGCGCATCGTGCGCTCCGGCTTCGAGCAGTGGTTCGGCGGCTCCGGCGGGGCGACAGGGCCGCCGGTGTGGGAGCAGAATATGATCGTCCTCCTGGTGCTCTATCCGGTGGTGTTTCTGTTCGGCCGCTACGTGCAGAATCCGGTGCTGATGGGTTGGGCGGCGATCCCGTTCTTCGCGGCGCTGTTCATCGGCAATGTGGCGAGCATTGTTGTGATGAACTGGCTCGTGCCCTGGACCGGCCAGGGGCTCAGCTGGTGGCTGAAGCCGCATCAGCCCGGCCAGATGCGTCTCGACCTGGCGGGCGCGGCGTTGATCATCGGTCTCTACGGCGTGCTGCTGCTGGCGTTTTCCCGGATGTCCTAGCGGGCGAGATTTTGCGCGAGAAAACCGCCGAGGTCCTGCTTCGACCGCTTCGCCGCGTCCGGATCGTATTTGAGCGTCATGCCCATGACGCTCTTACCGCCGTCGAAAACGGGGTCGTCGAAGCAGTGGCCGGCGCGCGGGTAGACGACGAGTTTTACGTCGCCCGGCTGGTTCCTCGCCAGAAGCTCGCAGTCGGCCGCCGGCGTCACGCCGTCGGCGGAGCCCACGAGAATGAGGGTCGGGATTTTGAGCCGCTCGCTCTCCACGTTCGAACAGGGCGGATAGAAAGCCGCGGCAGCCCTGAATTTCAGGCCGTCGGGAATCGCGAAGCCGGAAGCGGCGCCAGACGAGGCGATTCTCAGCGCCGTGTCGGCGCCCTGCGAGAAGCCGACCGCGGCGATCCGGCTCGGGTCGACAGTGGGGAGCCGCGACAAATAGGCGAGCGCCCCGTAGGCGTCGGGCAGCGCTTCGGGGAAATTGACGGCGCAGGTCTCCCTCAAGCCGCGCGTGGCGAAATCATCGACGAACAGCGCGACGTAGCCCGAGCTCGCCAGCGCGCTTTCGATCGCGTGGCGGTTGGAGGGCAGGCCGAGGCAGGAGTGCAGGAGGATCACGGCCGGGAACGGCCCGTTCCCCTTCGGTTTTGCGAGATAGCCTCGGATGTCTATGCCCGTTTGGCCGCGCGGCGCCGCCGCCGTGAAGGTCACCAGTTCGTCGGCGACCGCGAACGAAGCGCTTTGGAGCCCGATCAGCGCGGCGAGCGCGATGGCCGCAACCGAGTCGAGTTTCTGCGCGCGCCACGATAACGGCGACTGTGCTCGGAAGCCGGGCGTCGTAGCGTCCCCGCCCCCCTTGCGGGGGCGGGACGGGGTGTGGGGGGGTCGCACTGCCCCTTCCGATTTGGCCATTCGGCCCCACACTCGTAAAAGTATGGTCCGCCCCCCTTCCCTGGCCCTCCCCCACAAGGGGGGAGAGAATGCGTTCGTCTTGTAAGTCAGCGCCCGCGTCAAAAAAGGCGTCCTCGAATTTACTAGGGTTGCCGTCAGTCTGAGCAAAGCCGATCGCCGACGGCGGGGTCAAGCGTTCGCCATGCGCATCGTCTGCGGCGCCCATGACAAAAACTTCGCCGCATGGCTAAGATGCTTCTCGCGGAGCCGCGCGTTCTCTTGCCGCGGCCGGAGGAACGCGTCATGAGCGCACGCCTTTCGCTGCATGTGCCGGAGCCGAGCGTGCGGCCGGGGGGCAGGCCCGATTTCAGCCATGTGAGCGTGCCCGAGGCCGGCGAGGTCCCGAGGCCGCCGATCGACGTCAATCCCGGAGAAATCCGCGACTTCGCCTACACGATGATCCGGGTGCTCGACGATCACGGGGAGGCGGTCGGCGACTGGGCGGGGGCGCTCAAGGCCGAGGACTTGCGCAAGGGTCTACGCGACATGATGCTGACCCGCGCCTTCGACGCGCGCATGCTGCTCTCGCAGCGGCAGGGCAAGACGTCGTTCTACATCACCTCCCTCGGCGAGGAGGCGATCGCCACTGCGCACCGCAAGGCGCTCGCGGCAGGCGACATGTGCTTTCCGACCTACCGCCAGCAGGGGCTCCTGATCGCGGCAGGCTGGCCGCTCGTCGACATGATGTGCGAGATCTTCTCCAACGAGAAGGACCGGCTGAAGGGTCGCCAGCTCCCCGGGCTCTATTCGTCGAAGGAGGCGGGCTTCTTCACCGTCTCCGGCAATCTCGGCACGCAATATCCGCAGGCCGTCGGCTGGGCGATGGCCTCGGCGATCATGGGCGACACGAAGATCGCCTCGGGCTGGATCGGCGACGGCGCGACGGCGGAGACCGACTTCCATTCGGCCCTGGTGTTCGCCTCCGTCTATCGGCCGCCGGTCATCCTCAACATCGTCAACAACCAGTGGGCGATCTCGTCCTACCAGGGGATCGCCGGCGGCGAGAGCGCCAAATTCGCCGCCCGCGCGCACGGCTACGGCATCGCGTCGCTGCGCGCCGACGGCAACGACTATCTCGCCGTCTACGCCGTGTCGAAATGGGCGGTCGACCGGGCGCGCGCCAATCTCGGCCCGACCGTCATCGAATGGGTCACCTACCGCGCCGGCGCCCATTCGACCTCCGACGATCCGTCGAAGTACCGTCCGAAGGACGAGTGGACGGCCTGGCCGCTCGGCGATCCGATCACGCGGCTGAAGGCCCATCTGATCCTCCATGGCGAATGGAGCGAGGAGCGCCACAAGCAGATGCAGGCCGAGGTCGACGCGGAGGTGCTCGAGGCGGCGAAAGCGGCGGAAGGCCACGGCACGCTGCACGACGGTCCGAAGCCCAGCACCGCCACCATGTTCGAGGACGTCTACAAGGATATGCCGCGCCACCTGCGCGAGCAGCGCCAGCAGCTGGGAGTCTAGACATGGCGCGAATAACAGCCTCTGGCCCTCGTCCTGAGGCGCCTCTTGCGCAGCAAGAGGCCTCGAAGGGCGCTCCAGGTCGCGCCAACGAGCGTCCTTCGAGACGCGATGCTGCGCATCGCTCCTCAGGACGACGGCTTTGTCTTTGGCCGCTTCTCCACTCCAGCCGGCCCGGAGCCTAGACATGCCACGCATCTCGATGGTCGAGGCGATCCGCGACGCGATGGATTGCAAGATGGCCGAGGATGAACGCGTCGTCGTGTTCGGCGAGGACGTCGGCTATTTCGGCGGTGTGTTCCGCTGCACCGAGGGCCTGCAGCGCAAATACGGCAAGTCGCGCTGCTTCGACGCGCCGATCAACGAATCGGGCATCGTCGGCGTCGCGATCGGCATGGGCGCCTACGGCCTGCGGCCGGTCGTGGAAATCCAGTTCGCCGACTATGTCTATCCCGGCTATGACCAGATCGTGTCGGAGGCGGCGCGCCTGCGCTACCGCTCGGGCGGCGACTTCAACGCCCCGATCGTCATCCGCATGCCGTGCGGCGGCGGCATCTACGGCGGACAGACGCACAGCCAGAGCCCGGAGGCTTTGTTCACCCATGTCAGCGGCCTCAAGACCGTCATCCCGTCCAACCCCTACGACGCCAAGGGCCTCCTGATCGCCTCGATCGAGGACGACGATCCGGTGATCTTTCTCGAGCCGAAGCGGCTCTACAACGGCCCGTTTTCCGGCCATCCCGATCAGCCGGTGACGGCCTGGGCGAAGCACCCTTTGAGCGAGGCGCCGGCGGGGCGCTATGTCGTGCCGCTCGGCAAGGCGGCGGTGCGGCGCGAGGGCAGAGGGGTGACCGTGCTCTGCTACGGCACCATGGTCCATGTCGCCGAAGCCGCGGCCGAGGAGACCGGCGTCGACGCAGAGATCATCGATCTGCGCACGCTCCTTCCCCTCGACATCGACGCGATCGTGGGTTCGGTCGAGAAGACCGGCCGCTGCGTCATCGTGCACGAGGCGACGCTGACCTCGGGCTTCGGCGCCGAGCTCGTGGCCCAGGTGATGGAGCGCTGCTTCTATGCGCTCGAGGTGCCGATCCAGCGCGTCGCCGGCTGGGACACGCCCTATCCGCACGCTGAGGAATGGGACTATTTCCCTGGGCCGGCGCGCGTCGGCCGGGCGCTCGTCAAAGCGATGGAGGCCTGAGGATGGGCGCGCGCTCGATCCGGATGCCCGACGTCGGCGAGGGCGTGGCCGAAGCCGAGATCGTCGAATGGTCGGTCAAGGTCGGCGATCTCGTGCGCGAGGACCAGGTCGTCGCCGCGGTGATGACCGACAAGGCGACGGTCGAGATCCCGACGCCAGTCGCAGGCACGGTCGTCGCGCTCGGCGGCGGGGTCGGCGACGTGCTCGCGGTCGGCGCCGAGCTCATCCGCATCGAGGCGCCCGGCCTGGCGGATTCGCCGCCCCCGGCGCCGAAGGGCCTTGCGAAGCCCGCCGCAGAGGCCGGGGCTCCTCAGTCGGCAAAGCCTGCCCTGCCGCCCGCCGCGCCCGTCGCCCGGGAAGCGCGCGTCGAGCCGCCGTCGCCCGCGCCTGCTGCCGCTCCCGCTCCGCCGCCGCGCGTAGCGCCTGAGCCGCAACGCGGAGCTCCGCGACCGGCCGGCGAGAAGCCGCTCGCTTCGCCGGCGGTTCGTTTGCGGGCGCGCGAGGCGGGCGTCGACCTGCGCTTCGTGCACGGGACGGGGCCGGCGGGGCGGATCACCCACGACGATCTCGATGCCTTCCTGGCGCGCCCGCCCGAGGCGCCGGCGAGGGTGGGCCGGCAGCCGAACCTCGGCGTCGAGACGATCAAGGTCGTCGGCTTGCGCCGGCGCATCGCCCAGAACATGGCGGACTCGTCGCGCCGGGTCGCGCATTTTTCCTATGTCGAGGAGGTCGACGTCACCGGGCTCGAAGAGCTGCGCGCCGCGCTCAACGCGCGCGCGACGGAAGAGCGGCCGAAGCTGACGATGCTGCCCTTCCTGATGCTCGCCGTCGTCAAGGCGGTCGCCGACTTCCCTCAGGTCAACGCGCATTACGACGACGACAACGAGGTGATCGAGCAGTTCGGCGCGGTCCATCTCGGCATCGCGACGCAGACGCCGGTCGGGCTGATGGTGCCGGTCGTCCGTCACGCCGAGACGCTCGGCCTCTACGAGGCCGCGCGCGAGATGCGCCGCGTGAGCGACGCGGCGCGGCAGGGCGCCGCGCAACGCGAGGAGCTTTCCGGCTCGACGATCACGCTGACCTCGCTCGGCGCGCTCGGCGGGATCGCCTCGACCCCGGTCGTCAACCGGCCGGAAGTTGCGATCGTAGGCGTCAACAAGATCGTGGTGCGGCCGGTGTGGCGTGACGGCGGCTTCGTCCCGCGCAAGACGATGAACCTGTCGTCGTCGTTCGATCATCGCGTCGTCGACGGCCACGACGCGGCGACTTTCATCCAGCGCGTGCGCGCGCTTCTCGAAGCGCCGGCTTCGCTGTTCATCGAGGACTGAATGACAGGAAGGCCGTCATTGCGAGCCCGTAGGGCGAAGCACTCTAGGAGTCGCAGGGCGCCCGGTGGCCCCTGGATCCCCCCGGACTTGATCGTGGGCTTTGACCCGGGGGTTGCGATGACGAACGGTAGCCTATCGAGGACTGAATGACCGAGCTTCGCTGCAAGGTTCTCATCATCGGCGGAGGCCCCGGCGGCTATGTCGCGGCGATCCGCGCCGGCGAGCTCGGCCTCGACACCGTGCTGGTCGAGGACGGACGGTTCGGCGGCGCCTGCCTGCACGTCGGCTGCATCCCCTCGAAAGCGATCATCCACGCCGCGGACGCCGCCCATGCGCTCACCGATCCGCTTGCGCTAAACGCCATCGGCCTGACGCTGACCGCCCCCACGCTCGACTTCGCCAGGACCATCGCCTGGAAGGATGCGATCGTCGCGCGGCTCGCAACCGGCGTCGGCGCGCTCCTGAAGAAGGCGGGGGTGCGGTCCTTGCGTGGGCGGGCGACGATCGTCGACGGCAAGAGCGCGATCGCCCATGCCGACACCGGAGACCAGCGGATCGCCTGCGAGCATCTGGTCATCGCGACCGGCTCTGAGCCGACGCCGCTCGCCGCACTGCCGTTCGACGGCGAAGACGTCCTCTCTTCGACCGAGGCGCTGGCGCTGACGAAGGTCCCGGAGACGCTCGCCGTCGTCGGGGCGGGCTATATCGGCATGGAGCTCGGCATGGCCTTCGCCAAGCTCGGCGCAAGAGTGACGGTCGTCGAGGCGCTATCGCGGATCCTGCCGCTTTACGACGAGGAATTGACCCGGCCGGTCGCCCGCCGCTCGGCGGATCTCGGAATCGGGACGATGGTCGGCGCCAAGGCGCTCGGCTACGCGAAGGGCGCGCTCAGGGTCGCCGGCGCCGACGGGGCCGAGACGAGCGTGGCGGCGGAGAAAGTTTTGGTCGCGGTCGGCCGGCGCCCTCGCACAATCGGCTTCGGCCTCGAAAGTCTCGACCTCGCCATGGCGGGACCCTTCATCCGCGTCGACGACCGCTGCGCCGCCTCGATGCGCAACGTCTGGGCGGTCGGAGACGTGACCGGCGAGCCGATGCTCGCCCATCGCGCCATGGCGCAGGGGGAGATGGTCGCCGAGATCGTCGCCGGCGAAAAGCGCGCCTTCGACCATCGGGCGATCCCCGCGATCTGCTTCACCGACCCTGAGATCGTCGCGGTCGGGCTGTCGCCGGAGGCCGCCAAGGCGGCGCATGGCGAGGTTCTGGTCGGCCTCTTCCCCTTCCGCGCCAACGGGCGGGCGATGACGAAACAGGCCGACGAGGGCTTCGTGCGCATCGTCGCGCGCGCCGACAACCACGTCGTGCTCGGGATCCACGCCGTCGGCGCCGGCGTCTCCGAACTCTCGTCGGCCTTCGCGCTCGCCATGGAGATGGGCGCGCGACTCGAGGACGTGGCGGGGACGATCCACGCCCATCCGACCGAGAGCGAGGCGTTCCACGAAGCGGCGCTGAAGGCCTTGGGCAAGCCGCTGCATATTTGAGGCGGCGGACGGCGGCCGCGCGTTGCCCATCTCCCATTGCGGGAGAAGAGCCTGCCCCGGGCATCGACCGTACCGTCATCTGCGAGAGCCTCCGCGAAAAAAACGCATGTACCAATCCATGGTCCCGATATGTTAGCGCCTGGGCATCGACCGGGGCATCGACCTGGGCATCGACCCGGGGGTGGCGCCATAGCCCGTCGAAAGACGGGCGTTCTAACGAACGCCCTATGGCTCGACGGTGCCGCATTCGTTCGTTTTTGGCTCCGCGCTCTTGTTTGCTTCACTGTCCGCTGACGCTTGGCGCGCTACCCGAACGCGGCGTCCCCGCTCGCCCATCGCTTGATCAGATGATGGGCGATCGCCATCGGGATCGGCGCGGTGAGGCCCTCGGGATGGCGCCGTTCGAGGAGCGCCAGCACCTCGGCCCGCGAAAACCAGCGCGCGTCCTCGAGCTCCGTCCGGTCGACGGCGACCGTGCGGCTGCGGGCTTCGGCGAAACAGCCGATCATCAGCGACGAGGGGAATGGCCAGGGCTGGGAGGCGAAGTAGCGCACTTCGCCGCAGGCGACCCCGGCCTCCTCGAGGATCTCGCGCCGCACGGCGGCCTCGATGGTCTCGCCCGGCTCGACAAAACCGGCCAACGCCGAATACATGCCCTTCGGGAACCGCGGCTGACGGCCGAGCAGGCAGTCGTCGTCGTCGACGGCGAGCATGATGACGACCGGGTCGGTGCGGGGAAAATGCTGCATCCCGCAGTTTTTGCACTCGCGCCGCCAACCCGCCGCCGAGACCTCGGTTAGCCGCCCGCAGTTCGAGCAGAAGCGCCGGCGCGCGTGCCAGTGCATCAGCGCCTTGGCAGAGGCCAGCATGCTCGCCTGATCGGGCGGAACCAGGCCGCCGGCCGCGATCGAGCGCAGGTCGACCAGCTTGAGATCGTCGCGGCCGGGCGCGACGAGAATTCTGCGATCGAGAAAGCCGTCGCTGGCGTTCGCCTCCTCGACCACCGCCTCGTCGCCGAGAAGCGCGGCGAAGACCGGCGCCCCGTTCGGCAAAACGCCGAGCAGCGCCTTGACCCGCGCGCCGCCGAGCGCCTCGATCTCGATCAGCGGCAGGAGCGGGTCGAGCCCCGCTTCGGTCTTCATCAGCACCGGCATGTCGCGCGCGATCAGGATCGTCCGCGCGTCGGCCCGCGCCCGCAAGGCCGCGAGGGCTTCCGCATTCTCGCGCTGCTCTGTGGCCCGGTCGAGCGGATCGGCGGCGAAGCCCAGGCCCTCGAGGATCTGCGGGTCGCGGTCCCCGCCGGCGGCCGCGTCGCGCGGGCTCAAGGATAGCGCGCCTTCAGGCTCGCCACCCGTTCGGCGTCGTAATCGATGATGCAGCTGAGCCGCGGATCGCCGCCCTTGGCCGCCATCCCCGCCTCGAACGGCGCGACGTCCTGGCACTCCGAGTCGCGCCAGCTCGTCCACTGCGCCTGCGCGTCGTTGAGCGAGCGCCGCCAGCGCGCCTTCTGCGACGACATCAGCCCCTGGCGCGAGTCGATCGACTTGATCGCGGCCGCGACCGCCGACCGCAGCTCGGAATCCGCGTGGTCGGCGCCCGTCCGCAGGCACTCGGCGAGGTCCCGCGCGGCGAGCTTCTTGGCGTCGCAAACGGTCTGCGACGGGCGCGCGGCGCCTTCGGCGAAAGCCGGCGCGGCGGCGCCGGAGGCGGCAAGGGAAAGGGCTGCGGCGAGGATCAAAGGTCGCATGGCTATCTTTCGGGTGAATGGGCTCACGCGCTTGCGTTCGCGGAGGCCGGACGGCTCAAAAATTCGCGCATCCGCTCGAGCGCGCGTTCGATGTTCTCGAGCGAGTTGGCGTAGGAGAGGCGGAGATACCCCTCGCCGTGCACGCCGAAATCGGGGCCGCCGACCGTCGCTACCCCCGCTTCCTCGAGCAGGGCCGAGGCGAGCGGCTTCGCCTTCCAGCCGGTCCTCGACACATTGGGAAAGGCGTAGAACGCGCCCTTCGGCGTCACGGCGCTGACGCCCGGCAGGCGGTTCAGCCCAGCGACCACCGCCTTGCGCCGCCGGTCGAACTCGGCCCGCATCGCCGCGACCGAATCCTGCGGGCCATTCAGCGCCGCGACGCCGGCGAACTGGGCCGCCGAATTGACGCAGGAATAGGAATTGACGGCGAGCTTCCGCGCGACGTCGCGCCAAAGCTTCGGCCACACCGAATAGCCGAGCCGCCAGCCGGTCATGGCGTAGGTCTTCGACCAGCCGTCGAGCAGGATGAGCCGGTCGCGGATCTCCGGATAGGCGAGGAGCGAGCGGTGGGCGAGCCCGTCGTAGGTGAGCTGCCCGTAGATTTCGTCGGACAGAATCGCCGCGTCGGGAAAGCGCGCGAGCCCTGCGACGAGCTTGTCGATCTCGTGCCTGGGCGTCACCCCGCCTGTGGGATTGGCCGGCGAATTGAGGATGACGAGCCGCGTCTCGGGGGTCATCAGCGCGAGCGTCTCCTCGGCCGAGAGGGCGAAGCCGTTCGCCTCCCGCATCAGCGCGGGGACCGGACGCGCGCCGGTGAACTCGATCATCGAGCGGTAGATGGGAAAGCCGGGGTCGGGATAGATGATGTCCGCGCCTTCCACGCCGAACATCAGGATCGCCATGAACATCGCAACCTTGCCGCCTGGCGTGATCAGCACGAGATCGGGCGAGACCTCGAGCCCGAGCCGGCGATTGAGGTCCTCCGCCACCGCCTCGCGCAAGCGAGCGACGCCGGTCGCGTCGGTATAGCCGTGCTCGCCGTCGCGCAGCGCCTTCACCGCCGCCTCGACGATATGCGGCGGCGTTTTGAAATCCGGCTGGCCGATGCCGAGGTTGATGACGTCGCGGCCCTGCCGCTGCAGTTCGGCGGCCTTGGCGAGTACGGCGAAGGCGTTCTCCTCGCCCATGCGGGAGAAGGCGGGATTGAGTGGGATCAAAATGGGCGCTCCCCGACGAAGGCGGCCTTTTTGGCAAAGGCGGGCGCCATGAGCAAGGGCTCGCTTATCAGCGGGTGTTGCGCACCCTCACCCCGCCCCTCTCCCGCAAGCGGGGAAGGGGGAGCGTCCGCGGCTTTTTTCCCTCGCTGCCGGAGACGCTCCTTGGAATCGGCGGAATTTCGCTCTCCATGCTATTGGTCACGCCGGCGCTCCGACTGATGGCCTTCGCAGGCCGCCCCGGGCGCGAGATCGCGACAAGGACCTGAAGCGCCATGAAGCGCCAACCCCACCCCTTCGCCCGATTCATCAACACCCTCGGCCGCGGCAAGACGCTGACGCGCTCGCTGACGATCGAGGAGGCCGAGGAGGCGATGGCGATGATCCTCGGCGGCGAAACGCTGCCCGAACAGCTCGGCGCCTTCCTGATGCTGTTGCGCGTGAAGGAGGAGAGTTCTGCGGAGATCGCCGGATTCGTCCGCGCCGCCCGCGCGACGATGCGCCCGCCCGCGAACGCGCCGCCGGTCGACGTCGACTGGTCGTCCTACGCCGGCAAGGGTCGGCAGCTGCCCTGGTTCATCCTGTCCGCGCTGATCCTCGCGCGCAACGGCTGGCGGGTCTTTATGCACGGGGCGGAAGCGCACACGGAGGGGCGCGTCTACACCGGCGCCGCGCTGCGGGCGCTCGACATTCCCGTAGCGGCGAGCCTCGACGAGGCGGCCGACGCCCTCGCCGCGCGCAATTTCGCCTATCTGCCGATCGATGCGCTCAGCCCGAAGATCGCCGAAATGCTCGAACTGCGCCCGATCCTCGGCCTGCGTTCGCCCGTGCACACCTTCGCCCGCATGCTCAATCCGTTCGGCGCGCCCTGCATGCTGCAGGGCGTCTTCCACCCGGGCTACATGGCGATCCATCACGGCGCCGGCGTCCTGCTCGGGCAGCCGCGGCTCGCGGTGTTCCGCGGCGAGGGCGGCGAGATCGAGCGCCGGCCGAGCAAGCCGACCGATGTGATGATGGCGGTCGACGGGCGCTCCGAAGACAAGCGCTGGCCGCCGATCATCACCGAGCCCCGCCAGCCGCCGGACGAATCGATGGATCTCGCCCGGCTCGGCGCGCTGTGGCGCGGCGGCGTCGATGACGCGTATGGCGAGGCGGCGGTCGTCGGCACGCTCGCGATTGCGCTGCGCGCGTTGGGCGAGGCGGCGGACGTAGCCGACGCCGAAGGGCGCGCGAGGGTGTTGTGGAGCGCGCGCGACAGGAACCGCCTTGCGGCGGCGGCGTGACGCGTCTCCTGCGCCCGCGTTCCATCCTGCGGCGCTTGAAGATCTCGCGCCGGAGGTCCATTTCGCCTATCGCGTGCGCCGCGGGATGGCGTCGGCGTCGTTGATCGGTTCCCTGATGGCCAGTTTCATGCGGTTTCCAGTTGAATCACTCGCGATTCGCGACGGCTTGCGAGGCTGCGGGTTCCCTCCCCCCCTGCGGGGAAGGGTTAGGGAGGGGGGTCGCGCCGGGCTTTTCTGGCTGGCCGCCCCAAAAAGCCAAATCGGAAAGGTCCGCGAGACCCCCCACCCCTGCCCGCCCCCGCCAAAGGGCGTCCGGAAGGACGCCCGTCTCTCGACGGGCTATGGGGGGCGGGGGCGCCTGCGAGGGGGGCGGCGGCGCGGCGGCGCCGACCGGCGGGCCAGCGATAGGCTGTCGTGATGCGCGGCCTGCCGATCTTCCTCGATATGCTCGACCGGCCGGCCGTCGTGGTCGGCGGCGGCGTCGCAGCCGCGCGGCGCGCCGAGCTTCTCCTGCGTTCCGGCGCGCGCGTCACGGCTTTCGCCCGCGAACTCGGCGACGAGTTCTTCGAATTGCGCGCGCGACCGAACTTCCGTCACGAGCCCCGAGATCCTGCGCCGGAGGATTTCGCCGGCAGGCTCTGCTTCATTGCGACCGACGACGAGCGCCTGACCCATGCGGCGCGGTCGATGGCGAACAACGCCGGCGCGCTCGTCAACGTCGCCGACCGGCCAACAATCTCCGATTTCATCATGCCCTCGATCGTCGACCGCAGTCCGCTGGTGATCGCGGTCTCGACCGGCGGCGCCTCGCCGATCCTCGGGCGCATGCTGAAGGCGCGGCTCGAGACGCTGATCCCGGCCGCCTATGGCCGGCTCGCGGATCTCATGAGCGGCTCCCGCGGACGCGTCGCGGCGGCGATCTCCGATCCGACCATGCGCCGCCGGTTCTGGGAGAATGTGCTCGAGGGCCCGATCGCCGAGGCCGCTCTCGCGGGCAACGAAGGCGCGGCCGAGGCGCATCTCGAGCGCGAGGTCGAGCGCTGGGCGGCGGAGCGCGCCTCTCCGCAAGGCGAAGTCTATCTGGTCGGCGCCGGGCCGGGCGATCCGGACCTCGTGACCTTCCGCGCGCTGAGGCTCATGCAGAAGGCCGACGTCGTGCTTTACGACCGGCTGACCGACGAGCGCGTCATCAATCTCGTCCGGCGCGAAGCCGAGCGCATCTATGTCGGGAAGCGGCCTGACAATCACGAATTGCCGCAGGAGGAGATCAGCGCCCTTCTGGTCAAGCTCGCCAAGCAAGGCAGGCGGGTGCTTCGGCTGAAAGGCGGCGATCCCTTCATGTTCGGCCGAGGCGGCGAGGAGATCGAGACGCTGGCCGAGCACGGCGTTCCGTTCCAGGTCTGCCCAGGCGTGACCGCGGCGATCGGCGCCTCGGCCTATGCCGGCATTCCCCTGACCCACCGCGACCATGCACAGGCCTGCGTGTTCGTCACCGGACACGGCCGCGACGGCAAGATCGACCTCGACTGGCCGGCGCTGCTGCAGCCGCGCCAGACGGTCGCAATCTACATGGGCTTGCGCAACCTCGAGGCCCTGACGGCCGAATTCATCGCCCGCGGGGCGAGCCCGGAACTGCCGGCGGCGGTCGTCGACAACGCCACGCGCGCCAACCAGCGGGTCATCGTCGCCACCCTCGGCGCCTTGGCGGCGAAGGCGCGCGCCGCCGAACTGCGCGGCCCATCGATCGTCATCATCGGAACCGTGGTGTCGCTGCGCGACAAGCTCGACTGGTACGCGCCTGCGGCGGCCGCCGCGCCGCGCGGCCCGTTCTATCCTGCCGGTGTTCCCTCGCCGCTTGTGAGGAAGGGTTAGGGAGGGGAGTCGCGCCATGCTTTCCAAGCTGTGCCGCTCGAAAAACCAAATCGCAAAGCGCGGCGCGCCCCCCCGACCCTCCACGCCCCCGCTAGGGGTCGACCAAGCAATCGAATCGGGGCTGCGCGTCTGATTGAAAGCGCCCGGGCGCGGCAATCGATGGCGCGGGTCGACTGCGGCGCCCGCCTGCGACATCGGTGATATTGACATATACGAATAGTTCATATTATGCTGTTCGAGTGGAGCCGCCAGTAAAGCGCTCCGCAAAGGAACCCGGGGAGGAAAGCGCGTGGCTGACATCGTGATCATGGGCGCCGGTTTGGGCGGCGCGATCATGGCCTACGAGATGAAGGATGAGATGCGGCGGGAGGACAAGCTCACCGTCGTCACCAAGGATCCGATCTACCATTTCGTTCCTTCGAACCCCTGGGTTCCGGTCGGCTGGCGCAGCCGCGAAGCGCTGGAGGTCGACCTCGCGCCGGCCTTCGCCAAGCGTGGCGTCGGCTTCAAGGCGAGCCCGGTGACCAAGCTGTCGCCGAAGGAGAACACGCTCGAGACGGAGGACGGCTCGACGCTGCGCTACGACTATCTGGTCATCGCCACGGGGCCGGAGCTCGCGTTCGACGAGATCGAGGGGCTCGGGCCGGACGGCTTCACCTCCTCGATCTGCCACATCGATCACGCCGAGAAGGCGGCGGCCAAGTTCGAGGCCTTCTGCAAGAATCCCGGCCCGATCGTGATCGGCGCGGCGCAGGGCGCCTCCTGCTTCGGCCCGGGCTACGAATTCGCCTTCATCCTCGAGACGGAACTGCGTCGCCGCAAGATTCGCGACAGGGTTCCGATGACCTTCGTCACCGCCGAACCCTATGTCGGCCACCTCGGCCTCGACGGCGTCGGCGACACCAAGGGCCTGCTCGAAAGCGAAATCGCGAGCGCCACATCAAGTGGATGACCAGCGCCCGCATCAAGAAGGTCGAGCAGGGCAAGATGACCGTGGAAGAGGTCGGCGACGACGGCGCGGTCAAGGCGACCAAGGAGCTGCCGTTCGGCTACTCGATGATCCTGCCGGCGTTCCGGGGCGTCGCGCCGCTGCGCGGGATCGAAGGCTTGGTCAATCCGCGCGGCTTCGTCATCATCAACAAGCACCAGCAGAATCCCG
>Ga0074046_10002754_pt1 | contig 15027 bp, 12 predicted proteins | sample BogForMeECP23OM3_FD_94441 | JGI IMG/M metagenome (GOLD analysis project Ga0074046, IMG submission 94441) | Bog forest soil microbial communities from Calvert Island, British Columbia, Canada - Bog Forest MetaG ECP23OM3 | ecosystem: Environmental > Terrestrial > Soil > Wetlands ...
CACTAATGGTGTGCATCTTGTGGGCGACGTCATGGCAGATGCATTGGTGTATAACAGGGGCATTGCACAGAGAAAATCCCATATCCTTGAAACGCTTGGGTTTGCAGATGAGGAGTATTGTGTTCTGACCGTGCATCGTGCCGGTAATACCGACGACCGGCAGAATCTCACTAGTATTATCCGGGCGGTAGGAGAAGCCGGCGTCCCTGTTGTTTTTACGGTTCACCCTCGTACACGGCAATATCTTCAGAAATATCATCTTCTCGTGAATCTACCGCGGAATATCCACATGATTGATCCGCTCGGGTATCTCGATATGATCCGACTTATGGAGTCTGCAATGAAGATCCTTACCGACTCCGGTGGTATCCAAAAGGAGGCATACATGCTGGGCGTACCATGCATTACATTAAGAGAGAATACTGAATGGGTGGAGACGGTCGAGAGTGGATGGAATGTGCTGGTGGGGGCGAATACAGCCCGGATATTGTCTGCGATTCATGCTGCCTTACCGACAATACCGCAGCGGGATCTGTATCCTCCCGGAGCGAGCCGGAAGATCAGGGAGATACTCGGAAGAGGCGGATAGTACGGTAAAATCAAAAAAGATCATCGGTATTATCTGGATGCGGATATAATTGCACCGTATTCAAGAATTTTGATTGATTTGCTTACACATGAGGTCTGAAAAATTGAATGGTTAATCCGCAGAGTTAAATAAAACAGGAATTGTCCCGGATCTTTTGAAAATCTCTCGTCCCACTTCAAAGCCGATTTAAGTCTGTATCCAAAAATCCTGGATTCAATACAGCCATCTATTCAATGTCTGTTGCGAATAATTTATTTTCTGGATTGATTATTCTTATCTCTTGAGCCCATTGCTAAAAAAATCAGTGGGGAGATGTTGCGACAGTCCGGTGATTAGGGCAACCAGTCAATAAAGTCTTGAAGAATCATCACCCTGCCTGAAACACATTTATGCCGATGAACCGCGAATGTCTGATTAGGCGTTTCATGGGTACGGATATTATAACGTTATTACAAAAACACCCGGTACTATGGGATATTTTCACCCGGAAAGAAGAGTACAACGCTCCCATTCGGGATCAGTACGACCGGTTCCCGTACTATGCCAGTAAGAACCGGGATATTTTCGAACCCCTGGTCTCACAATATCTTATCGAAAATAAAATCCCCACAGAATATCCCGATAATAAACCATTTGCAGTCTGTCTAACGCATGATATCGATGACATCTTTGAGTCAATTTTATCCAAAGGGTTATCTACCATCAGCCATATCAGAAATGGCAATCCCACTGAAGTATTCCATTCAATCGCCCGGATGCGTTCAAAAAAAATCCCGCTCTGGAATTTCTCCAAAATTATGGATCTCGAAGAGAAATACGGCGCGAAAAGCACCTTCTTTTTCATGGCGGAGAATCCGGGTGAGCAGGAGTATTCCTATAATATCGAAGACCTTGAACCCGAGATCAGCGGGATCATTAATCGGGGATGGGAAGTAGGCCTTCATGGAGGGCATACGACCTATCTCAATGCACAGGAGATGAGAGCGAAAAAAGAGCGGCTGGAAAAAGTTACCCGCCGACCAGTCCTCGGGTACAGGAATCATTATCTCCGCTTTAAAGTGCCGGATACATGGGAATTTTTGAGTGAAACGGGATTCCAATACGATACAACGTTGGGTTATGCAGATTGTGCCGGGTTCAGGAACGGAATGTGCCACCCGTTCAGGCCATTTAACCTGAACACAAATCAAAAAATTGAGATCCTGGAAATTCCGTTGATTGTTATGGATTGCACACTTGATCAAAGCTATATGCGGCTTGGGAGCAAATGGGAATTTGTAAAGATGCTTATTGATCGTATTGCAGCATGTCATGGTGTTTTTACAATATTATGGCATAATACGTATATGGATGGGGAGAACCTTAAGTTGTATGAAAAAATTTTACATTATTGTAATGAGAATAATGCTTGGATGACTAATGGCAGTAATATTTGTTCGTTAAAAGGTACAAATGGATACCATTGAAGTAAGAACCCTAGAATCTAAAGAATATCCTCTCTGGGATAATCTTGTTGAATTATCTCCGAACGGGACAATTTTCCATACATCCCAATGGCTTGTTTCCGCCGGACGAGAGTCTCATGTCAAAACGGAACTTTTCGGTGCATTTTTACACGATCAACTTGTTGGTGGATGTGCGGTTCATTCACATAAGGTCGCAGTTTTTTTTACTTCTGCCACAACAACTCTTCCACTCACTCCCTATGGTGGGGTGATAATGCAACCTCACGAAAGTTCAAAAATCCGGGAGATAGAAGGATATGAGTGGTCGATTATTCAATCACTTCTTTCGGGTATTCAAAAAAAACATCCCCATTTCCTTACCCTCACAATGAGCCCGCAGGTTATTGATATCCGGCCTTATACTTGGCGAGGATGGAATGAATCAGTAAGTTATAGTTATATTTTCTCACTTTCCGGCAATATCACAGAAAGTATCTCCAAAAAAGTGAGATGGTCCATAAATAAAGCAAAAAAATTAGGGATTGTTGCCAAGCAAAAATGGGATAAAGATGTCTATTGGGATCTCACTCTCAACACTTACCTCAAACAGGAGAAATTGCCTCCCATTTCTCAAAATCTGCTTTTTTCTCTTATAGATATAATTCAAAAAAATCAATGGGGTGAAATGTGGATTGCAGAGACTACATCAGGTGAGGCAGCGGCGGCGGAGATTGTGATATGGGATCATCAAATGGCATACCGTTGGTCAGCAGCTTCACATGACCAATATAAGGATACCGGGGCAACCTCATTTCTCCTTTTTGAGATGATGACCTACTTACAGGGAAAAGGTTTTAAAAAATTCAATATGATGGCAGCAAACACGCCGCATCTTACAAAATTTATTTCGAGTTTTAATCCGGAACTCGTTCCCTATTATTCCGTCCAGAAAATAATGATGTGTTCCCGGATACTCAATACAATGCGGTCAATTATCGGATAGAGGTTGATTATGAATGAAAACAATGACAAATTCTTCCCGGAAAACACAATAATTACTTCAAAATTATCTTGTGGCAAATCGATCATAGAACTATCAGAATTTGACAATATTGCATTGTGGTGGTTTGCTGATTATGAATTTAAAACTGTTTATAAATCCCTGATTAATGGAGCCGAGAATACAATTATCCAAAAAAGTATAACAGAAAAATTACCTGCTTTTGTCAAGGGACAAATGAATGTGCCCTTGTTTTTTTTTAAAAACCTGATAAAGATTTTTTGCAATATGATGCTAATATCTATTAATCCCCAAAGAAATGATGTTGAAAAGCCGAAAATTTTATTCACCGGTCAAGATATTGAATGGAGACAAAAATATAACGCAAACGGGGGATTGGAAAGATATGAGCATTTCTTTAATGATATTATAAAAAATATTCAGAAAAAAAATAATTATATCTTAGTGTCTTTTTACCCCTTCAATATAATGTCGATTCGATCGCATTCAATTTTTATTGACAAATTATTGCACTGGGAGATAAAACACCTGCCCTTTGATTCATTTTATGACTATTTTTGCTATAAAAAAAGAAATGACGCATCATGGCATTTTAAAAAAATATGGGAAACACTTGATCATGATCCTGTGTTTGAAAAATTACTTTGCAAATATTCAAATGATAATCCAATCCCTCTTAAAAGATACCTTAAAAAATGCTTCCTTGATAAATTCCCTGGATCAATTGAACAAATTCAAATTGCGATAAATTTAATTCAAAGGGAAAAACCGTCTCTGCTTCTATTACAAAATGAATATGGTAGTTTCGAACTCGCTTCACTCATTGCAGCACGGATACAGGGTGTACCAACATTGGCGATTCAACATGGCATTGTCGATCCATCAGTACCTGCATATTTTCATGGTAAACTGAAGGATCCGGAGTTAAGATATTTAGAGTATCCAATTCCGGATATTACTGCAGTCTATGGTTTTTATGAATACAATTTACTCATCGCTAATAGTAATTACCTTGAAGAGAATGTGGTTATCACGGGGTCACAGAGATACGATCAATTTCCTAGTTTCGACCATATCTCCCTAAAAAATGATTTTTTTATAAAGTATGGTATTAATTCCAACAATAAGATAATCCTTTGGACAACCCAATCACACGCTTTACCGTATAATGAAAATTTTATTAATTACGATACGGTTTTCAATGCTATAAATGGGATAAATAATGTTTTATTAATCATAAAACCTCATCCCGGCGAAGGTACAAAATATCTGAAAATGATTGAATTTTTTAAAAATAGATATCCAATTCAATGTATTGTTGAAACAAGTAATGCGAATACAGATGAATTATTGTCGATATGTGATCTTCTTGTCACAAAACATTCAATGACGGGCCTTGAAGCAATTGCCCTCAATAAACCGGTCATCGTCTTAAACCTCAGTGGGTTTCCGGATGTTGGTGATTATGTCAAAGAAGGTGTTGCGTCAGGTGTGTATAATAAAGATGATTTAAAACCGATTATGGAACAGTTGTTAACCGACGCTTCAGATTTAGAGAGAAAACGCCCAAATTATATAAAAAACCATCTTTTAGCAGTAGACGGAAAAGCCACAGAAAGGATAATCAATGTAATTGAAGACCTCATAAATAATTAAAGATAAATCCAGTACTCCAGGATTTCTATTTTAGCAACTATATTTTCCAGTGGTTGCGGTTTCCATGATAGGATCCAACAGATCGGGGGTACTGGTAAAGGTTCGAAACGATATCCATATAAGTGATTTAACCAGGACCCTGAGTTTTATTTAAAGCAAGTTCTGAGGAGGGGGGACCCATTTTCTGACCCCCTCAAAATGCAACGTTTTTCACAACATAGGGAGATTTGATATCAAGTCAAGTAATAATCGCAAAGGCATTAATTCTAATAGATACCTATCTTGGGGTATGTCATAAGAAATGTACTTCTGAAGGGAGAATTTACTCAAATTGCTAACGTATGGTTGAGAGGAGAGATATATTATCATCAGGGAATAAGGGGAAAATATGATTTTATAATCAGGGAATGCAAAAATGAATTATAACCATGCCATTAAAATAGGAGATAAAAAAATCGCGATGGACAAACCCTGTTTTATTATTGCCGAAGCAGGTGTGAACCATAATGGAGATCTGGTTCTTGCCAAAAAACTTATAGATATGGCTCATGAGGCCGGGGCAGATGCAATTAAATTTCAAACGTTTAAAGCCGAACACCTTGTTACCCGTGATGCAGAAAAGGCTGAGTACCAGGAAAAAAATGACAAAACTACTGCCACCCAGTATCAGATGCTGAAAAAACTGGAATTTTCGAAAGCCGGTTTTAAAATATTACAAAGTTATGCAAAAAAGAAAGGACTGATATTCTTATCATCAGCCTTTGATGATGAAAGCCTTGATCTCCTCACCCAACTCAACGTACCTGCATATAAAGTACCTTCCGGCGAAATCAATAACATACCCTATCTTAAAACTATTGCTCGTAACAAAAAACCTGTGATATTATCCACCGGTATGTCCACAATGACCGAAGTAGGAGAGGCACTTACCCTGTTAAGACAATATGGTTGTAAAGATATTATCCTCCTTCATTGTACAACAAGTTACCCGGCACCACTTGAATCGGTCAATTTGCGAGTTATGGATGCACTTCACACGACATATGGTCTTCCCGTCGGATATTCGGATCATACCGAGGGGATCATTGTAGCACTGGCAGCTGTCGCTAGAGGGGCCTGCGTAATAGAAAAACACATAACATTGGATCGGGCACTCCCAGGCCCGGATCATGCAGCTTCACTAGAGCCAAGGGAACTGAAACAAATGATTTGTGCAATCAGAGATGTAGAAAAAGCCTTAGGTGTGGCGGAAAAAAAATTGGAATTATGTGAAGTCTCGAATCGTAGATTAGCGCGAAAGAGTATTGTAGCAGCTTGTAAGATTGCAAAGGGGGGCGTTCTCTCAGAAAGTATGCTAACCCTGAAACGCCCTGGCACGGGTATTGAACCCAAATTTGTGCAGTACCTTGTAGGAAAACGGATAAAAAACACCATAAAAAAAGATACCGTTTTCACATGGGACATGATTGAATGAAAAGAATTATACTTTACGTAAGTGGAAGCAGGGCGGATTATGGACTGATGAGATCCGTCCTTTTCCGGATAAAAAACACTCCAGACTTGGAACTGCATGTCGCGGTTACCGGAATGCATCTCATGCCGGAATTGGGAAATACTATCGATGAAATCCAAAAAGATGGTTTTACTTGTCATCGGATTGATGTTATCCAGGAGCGGGATTCCAAAGAATCAATGGCATCGTTTATTGGTTGCTTTATCCAGAAATGTGTTCCAGTAATCAATGATATCAAGCCAAATTTTATCCTCCTTTTAGGGGATCGCGGTGAAATGTTAGGTAGTGCTATCGTTGGAACATATATGGGAATACCTGTAGTACATATTCATGGTGGAGAGATCACCGGAACTGTAGATGAAATTGCACGTCATGCGATAACAAAATTATCGCATATTCATCTTACCGCTACAAAGGAAAGCGCCCAACGTATCATCAGGATGGGTGAAAATCCTCTAAACGTTCACGTTGTAGGCGCACCCGGCCTGGAACAGATCCAAGAAAAAGATTTACTTGCCCCTGGTGAAATTCATCAGAAATATAACCTCAATCTCTCCAAACCAATTCTTCTCGTCCTCCAGCATCCCGTGCTATTCGATGAAGAAGAATCAACATTCCAAATAAAACAAACCCTTGAAGCCATTCACGAATTAAATGAACAGTCCCTTATAATATACCCCAATGCTGATGCCGGTGGGAGGGAAATGATTAAAGAAATCAAAAAATATGAAAAATATCCAAATATTCACATACATCCAAATCTGGAACACAAGGATTTTTTAAGCCTTTTGCGAATTTCATCAGTTCTAATTGGCAATTCGAGTAGTGGTATTATTGAAGCACCGTCTTTTGGAATACCTGTAGTCAATATAGGAACACGGCAGGAAGGGAGGACCCGGGGAGAAAATATTATTGAATCAGGATACAAGAAAGAAGAGATTAAATCCGCGATAAAATATGCATTGCATAATATAGACTTTAAAGAACATGCAAGAAATGCGAAAAATCCGTATGGTGATGGAAAGACTAGCCGACGGATTGTAGATATTCTTGAAAAGACGAAAATTACACCAGACCTCATACAAAAAAGGATGACATACTGATGAAATTTGAAAACTGGGCATTTCCGATAATCGAAGACGGAAAACTTACTGAATTCAATTGGATTGTACAGCACCAAGAAAAGTTAATATTGGGTGCTTACACAGATATTGGCACTTTTACTTATATTAATGCAAAAAATGGCATAACTATAGAGGATTATGTTCAGATCGGGTCTCACTGTTCATTATATTCAGTTTCAACGATTGATAATAAAGAAGGACCGGTGATCTTGAAAAGAGGATGCCGAATTGGAACCCATTCAGTTATTATGCCCGGGGTAACAGTAGGTGAGAATTCAATTATCGGTGCGTTCAGTTTTGTTAATATGGACATTCCCCCAATGGTTATTGCATTCGGGGTTCCTGTAAAGATAATCAGAGAGTTATCAAAGGAAGAGCAAGAGACCATATCACAAGGAGAGCGTGCATGATGTGGGACATTCCCCTTTTTAAAATGTATTGGGATGACGATGACATCGCAGCAGTCAGCAATACCATTAGATCTGGGATGAGCTGGGCCGCAGGCCCGGATGTGTCGGTATTCGAACAGGAAATTGCTCACTATATCGGAACAAATTATTGTCTTACCTTCAACTCGGGTACTTCAGCTCTCCATGCGGCTCTGATTGCTTACAATATCGGAAAAAATGACGAAGTAATAGTGCCGTCATTTACTTTTATCGCAACGGCAAATGCACCGTTGTTTGTCGGCGCCAAACCTGTTTTCGCAGATATCGAAGATATCACCTTTGGGCTTGACCCAACAGATGTAAACGAAAAAATAACCAAAAAAACCAAGGCGATTATTCCCGTTCATTACGGAGGATTCCCTTGCAGGATACGTGAGCTGCGGGAGATTGCTGATGATAACCACCTACTTCTCATTGAAGATGCCGCCGAATCATTCGGGGCAAAGGTCCGGAACCAGATGACAGGATCATTTGGCGATTCTGCCATGGTAAGTTTTTGTCAGAATAAGATTATAACTACCGGGGAGGGAGGTGCCATCGTCACCAATTCCCGTGAACTCTATGAAAAAATGAAATTACTACGATCCCATGGCCGGCTTGAAACGGCAGATTATTTCTCAACGACCGCCCCAATGGATTATGTCACTCTTGGATATAATTTCCGGATATCCTCGATAACTGCGGCTTTGGGGAGATCCCAACTAAGAAAAGTGGAAAAAATAATCTCACAGCGTAGATCCGATGCACAATATTATTCTCAATGCCTTCGGTCTTTCAAGACGGCGATAACTATCCCGGAGATCCCAGATGATTATTTTTCTGTATATCAGCTTTTTTCCATCCTGGCAAAAAAAAGAGATGATTTAATGAAATATCTTGCAGGTAAGGGTATTATGACAAAAATATATTTTTCTCCCGTGCATGAGACGCATTTTTATCAGAAGATACTGGGATATACCTGTTCCTTGCCAATAACAGAAAAAATCAGTAAAGAAATTATCAGTCTTCCGTTCTACCCTGGAATAACAAAAGAGGAAATGGGACGGGTTGTGGAATCAATCAGTGCGTTTTATGGAGATGCATAGATGGCCGGAAATTATTACAAAGATAAAAAGATCCTCGTAACCGGTGGTGTGGGATCTATAGGTAGTCAGCTTGTAAGGAAATTATTAACCTTTGATCCTACAGTTGTGAGGGTTCTGGATAATAATGAAACCGGTCTTTTTGATCTGGAACAGGATTTGCATTCCAGCAAAATCCGTACACTGGTTGGAGACATACGCGACAAGGAACGTCTCATTGTGGCAATGGATGGGATTGATTTTGTTTTTCACGCATCAGCATTAAAACACGTTCCGTTATGTGAATATAACCCGTTCGATGCAGTAAAAACCAATGTTTTGGGAACTCAGAATGTTCTTGAAGCCGCTCTCACACAGGAGGTTGAAAAAGTAATTAATGTCAGCACGGATAAAGCAGTCAATCCTTCGAATGTGATGGGCGCGACAAAACTCCTTGCGGAGCGGCTCACTATTTCCGCAAATTACTATCGTGGGAATAAAAGAACAATTTTTTCCAGTGTCAGGTTCGGAAATGTCCTGAATTCCCGGGGGTCCGTCATCCCCCTTTTTCTTAAACAAATACGTGATGGTGGCCCGGTAACTGTTACTGATAAAAAAATGACCCGTTTTTTTATGGATATCCCCACAGCCGTGGATCTAATCCTCACCGCAAACAGAATCGCAAAAGGCAAAGAAATTTTCATTCTGAAGATGCCTGCAATAAAAATTCTGGATCTTGCGGAAGTCATGATAGAACAATATGCGCCGAAATTCGGATTATTACCAGAGGATATTAATATCAAAATTATCGGTAAGCGCAACGGCGAAAAATTATATGAAGAACTTGTTACCGAAGAAGATTCTGAGCGCGCTTACGAATGCGAAGATATGATCATTATTCTTCCCGATACATTATGGTATGAAGAATCACCAAAAATTCCCTCAGGAAAAAAATGTATCAAATCGACGATGAAATCATATTCTTCCTCAAAGGTCCCTATTCTCACAAAAGAGCAAATACAGAAAACTCTATCAAATATTTTATAATACTATTTTGTATGACAAGCCAATAATTAATGCCCGAAGAAATCATCAGCCGCAATTGCGGCGAAAGGACGTCCACGATCTTCTTTATTCGACGAGAACTTCCCCAAAGATTGCTGAAAAAGGGACACGTTCTTCCATCATAATACCTGAAAGATTAAAATTGAGATTTGATATCAACTGTTATTCAGAATAAGTTCAGCAAGCTGAAAATCCAAGGGTGAATCAATATCGATTGACCGTTCTTTGGGCATGATATATGCAACCGTATCTTTAGGTATAAAAGTGTGGTTTTTTATGAGTGAATATGAGCGGTTCAGGTAGATAGCTCCATTCAATGCATATGCCGGTGGCATATCCTGACGACGATTATAGGTGGTATTCTGGGGTATGAAATCTTCCAACATTCCATTCTCTGAAATTTTTTTTACTAGATAGGGATGAGGGGTTGCTTCGCACACACTAACTACAGCAGTAGCATTTCTGGATTCTGCAATCTCTGTTGCAATCCGGATATCGTCTTTAGTCCGCAAGGGTGATGTGGGTTGGAGAAGAAGAACGTATTCAGGCTCGTAGTGCTCATGTTCCCCCAGCCATTGAAGTGCGTGCTCAACAACCGATAGAGACGATGAAGTATCCTCTGCAAGATTTGCAGGCCGGATAAATGGCACTTCAGCTCCCCATTCCCGGGCAACACGAGCAATTTTTTCAGCATCGGTTGAAACGATAACCCGGTTTAATACATTGCTCTCAAGAGCTGTCTGAATTGTCCACGCGATGAGAGGTTTTCCCGCAAGTTTCTTGATGTTTTTACCTGGGATACCTTTTGATCCACCGCGTGCTGGAATTATACCCAAAATGTCGATCATTGCTCGAAAATCCCATGAATTATTTTCATTGTATCCAAGGCTTCATGGAGGGTTGGTGAATCCGACTTTTTATCTTGTACCGCTGCTACCGCCATCTCAGCCTGAAGTCGAAAACCGGGTTTGAATTGGAGATCCCAAAGATGAATATCAACGGGATGAAGCTCGCGTTCACCAATGTTCTGGTATACCGCATGCTCCAATGGACGCAGCTCCCAGCGTTTTACCGGAGTGGTAACTGAAACCGCCCAAGGCCCTGGACCCCGCCAGATTCCTTCATAAATTCCTATATCCCCGCTGCCGAACTTAATTTCAGCCATAACAATCTGAGAGGTATCTGGGTCCCAGGGAATAATTGGGACTATTGAAGTTATCTCACCCCTCCCAAAAAACCGCAGATAATCAATGAGGTGGATTGAGTTGGCATACATCCAGTTTTTTATAACTGCATCAGAATGCCCAAGTGACTTCGCAACAGTTAACGACTGTTGATCCTGTACATGGATGAACCTGGATTGATTGATTGACATCAGATCTTTGCATGCCGCGCGTGTACTGGAAAGGAATCTGCGGTTTAGCCCGACAAGTACTTTTCGCCCGGTTTTTTTTACTGCTGTTTCGATCTCCTGGCACTCGTCAAGAGTCAATCCGGGAGGTTTTTCCATAAGAATCGTACAGGGATAATTCAAACATTCGAGGGTGACCGACTTCATCGAGGTTTCTGATACTGCAAGAACTACTATGTCCGGCTGCGTTTTCTCACAGAGTTCGGATAGTGAATTATAGACGCCGGTAATGCTGAATTCTTTTGCAAGAACTTCTGCTTTCGGACGAGTACGGCTATAAATTCCAACAAGTCTGACGCCCGGAACGTCCCTGAATGCACGGACGTGTTCCTTTGCCATATTTCCCGCGCCGACAAATGCAACTTTGCACTCAGTCTCGGTCATAATGTTCGATCCTCACGCCCAGGGAAATTCGCGATCTGCCGGCAAATTATCTTCATCGATGATTACCGGTTTATGCCCTTGTTCATTTGAACAATATGCTGCAACGAGCGTTGTGATAGCCAGACGCCCCTCATTCCCGGTTGGATAATTGTCTTTACGAATCAAAGCATTCAAAACTGATCTCGTTGGGGTCGTGGCATCTGCGGGGGGAATTCTTTTCACAGTATCAAGTGATGTACATCCATAGCGGGTAGTGGGAAGATTGCGATCTTCTTCTCTACGTACTGACAGGAACATTTCACCTTTCAGTTCATCTACCACTATCTGACCATATCTTCCGGCATAGATCACTTTGATACCGTGTCCCTGATCTGCACTGACATCCATAAAGAGCCGTTTTCCTTTGGGAGTGGTTATTCGTACTGACCCGGCCTGATCTTCAAATTGAGGTCCGCGTGGATTTGGAATTTTTTCGTCTGAGAACCATGCAGTAATCTCTCGTGGTTTTTCATCAGTAATGTACCGGAACATTTCAAAACGGTGCGTCCCGTTCATCGCTATCCCGACATTCCCCCCAACAACCGTGATGCTGCTGAGCCCCCCGAATGCTTCTGAAGTAATGATCTTTTTTGGTTCAGTATATTGTTCCATAAATCGCATCTGGTGATTGATTGCAAGATCTGCACCATTTTTTTTGCATATTTTGATCATCTGGTTACATTGCGCGAGTGATATGGCCATCGGTTTTTCACATAAAATATATTGAACCCCGGATTCCGCTGCAAGGCAGGTGTACTCGCAATGCGTAGGAGCTGTGGTTGCAACGATAACACAATCCGGGTGTGTATTTTTGAGCATTTTTTCGACGCTGGTAAAGTGGTTGTCGGACGAAACGCCATTTTCCTGTTGGCATATTTTCAGAGCGTCTGAACTCTGATCGCAGATGCCGACGAGTGATAACCCAAGGTCCTGGACAACCTTCACATGCCGGCGTCCCATCCTGCCGACACCGATTACTGCAGTTTTTAGCATATGTCACCGTACTATGATTCCGATTCCAAGTTTCCAATAAGGTTTCAATGACTCGATGAACCTATTAATAACTTCATTTCTTTGTTATTTATCAATGTTCAATTAATGGATTGGTTATTGACCTCTCGGTCAAATATTTGTTTCACATTCTATAGCTTTTATTATTGGATGTAAATCGGAATAAACCTGTGGTGATTTCCGGTTCAGTTTGTAGATATGAATTTTGTTTAACAGAATGTTCAGTCCAGACCGGGCAACAAAATGCTGAAACAGTGTCTTTATTGGCAAATTCACGAGTAATGAAAATTTATTTGTCGGCGTTTCCCAATATTTCTTTATTTCATTTTTGTACTCATCGGACAAAATTGGTGAAATATACAATAAAAATGCTCTGTTAACGGTGTTCTTCGCGATATTCATGTCAATATTTGCTTTTAAAATAAGATATTCGCAGAGTGTCTGGCTAAAAATCGTATATTGCCGTTCCCATTCAGGATCAGAAATCCAATCTAAGCAAGAATCCAATGATACATACGATTTTCGCGTATTACCCTGACTGACCATATATAAAGAATCCAATTTTTTTGATTTTCCATCAATGATCGATAAGCAGGAGAGCAGTAATTCAAAAAACCGAACATCCCAATTTTGTGTTTTTAAATGATCCCAATAGGTCATAAATTGATTTGTTCTATGGACGGAATACCACGTAGGAGTATACGAAGAAAGGTGTTTAATTAATCGATATTGTACATCTGTATCCTCAATTGACGTTCGGGGGTATTCGCTTAAAGATTTAATTTTTCCGTGACTGGTTTGAGTGTCCAGATAAAAAGCCAGAGACTCGCCACAAACGGTTGAATAATCCGGGTTATTATTTAAAAAATCCACCGCTGATCCAAGTGTTTTTGGCACAAAAAAATCATCGTCCGCTCCAAAAACCACATATGGAGATTGTACATGAGATAACGCGTTGTCTATTTTTTCTTTTGGCTCGATGTTTTCATCGTATGATATATGCAATATATTTAATTTTGAGCTCACTTTCTGAACTGTTCCGGCGTTATGAACACGATGGTCTTCCTTACTTGAATCTGCAATAATTATTTTGTGTTCAAATCCTACCGAATAAAAATAAAATAATAACCGCTCCAGAAAACCGGATCTGTCTTTTGTCGGAATTACCATCGTTAAAAGAGTTTCTGGATCTCGTGTTTTAATCATATGTCAGGTTCTCCGGTAACATGTTTAAATTCAATTTTTAATTAAATCTTCAATTGTCCGAACAACAATTTTCACATTTCTTTCAAGAATATTCATCCCGCAGGGCAGGTTCACCCCATAAGGAGAAATCCGGTAAGAAACCACATTCCTCTCCTGTGCCGTGTGAACTGCAGGAAATTCAGAATATGCGGGTTCTGAACTGAGCGGGTAAAAGAACGGGCGCAGATCAATATTCTTTTCCTTCATCTTCCGCATAATCTCCTCTTTTTCCAGCCCGAATTTCGGATCAAAGATCGCCGTTACCATCCAATAAGAGTTTTTGGTTCCGGGGACCTCATAATTCAGCGTTATTCCCTCAACCAATTGCAGGTTCTGCTGGTACCACGAAAAGATCTGCCGTTTCTTTTCGACAAGTTCATCGATGCGTTCCAGCTGTGCAAGACCTAATGCTGCCTGCATGCTGCTCATCTTGTATTTGTACCCGACTTCCGCATTCCAGAACATTTTTTTGCCCGGTGCTCTCCCGTGATCGCGAAGGGCAAGACAGCGTTCATACAGATCTTTCCTGTCCGTGACAAGCATCCCGCCTTCACCGGTCGTCATCGTTTTTGACCCATGGAAACTGAAGACTCCGGTATCCCCGAAACTACCGGAGCGTTTCCCGTGATATTCTGATCCGATCGCTTCTGCGGCATCTTCGATAATTGCGATACCATGATCGTGTGCAATATCCCGGATTGCTTCCATCTCCGGCATATTCCCATACAGATCAACAGGGATAACCGCTTTTGTCCGGGGCGTTATGCATTCCTGAAATGCATCTGAAGAAATACACCATGACTTTTCATCACAGTCTGCGAAGACCGGATCAGCGCCGACATAGGAAATTGGTGCCGCAGTCGCAATCCAGGTAAGGTCCGGGACAATCACCTCATCTCCTTTTCCGATTTTTAGTGAAAGAAGAGACAGATGGATTGCAGACGTACAGGACGGCAGAGCCATCGCGTATTGTGTGCCGATATACTTCGAAAACGCTTTTTCGAACCGTTCATG
>Ga0074046_10002756_pt1 | contig 15021 bp, 16 predicted proteins | sample BogForMeECP23OM3_FD_94441 | JGI IMG/M metagenome (GOLD analysis project Ga0074046, IMG submission 94441) | Bog forest soil microbial communities from Calvert Island, British Columbia, Canada - Bog Forest MetaG ECP23OM3 | ecosystem: Environmental > Terrestrial > Soil > Wetlands ...
CGACGATCAAGAGGAGTGGGCACATGTGGATCACTGACTGGACCACACGCGCCGCATGCAAGGGAACCGACCCTGACGAGCTGTTCGTCCAGGGCGCAGCGCAGAATCGCGCCAAGCTGATCTGCCGGGGCTGCCCGGTTCGCACGGAGTGCCTTGCGGATGCGCTCGACAACGGGATCGAGTTCGGTGTCTGGGGTGGGATGACCGAGCGGGAGCGGCGCGCGCTGCTCCGTCGGCGCCCCGATGTCACCTCGTGGCGCGAGCTGCTTGAGCGCGCCCGCGACGAGTACGAGCGGCAGTCCATCGACGAACTCGTCGCCAGCTGAGCAAAGTAGCTCAGCAGCGGCCCAGGCAGCGTGGCCGGGCCGCATCTCAGCCAAGATCACATCGATCAAGGGTGTTTCGTGCTGTCCCAGCCGGGCCTACGAGCCCTGCTGGGACAGTATCGTGCCGATCACCCGCAGCCCGGCCAGGTCGTGGACATCCTCGGGCTGGGCGACCACCTCGGCCACGGGAATCGCCGGGTGGGCCGCGGTGAAGTGCTCGGCCAGCCGTCGTTCCCGCTTGCCGAGCTGCATCCGCTCCGCGTGCATGCGGAGCGCCGCGACGGCGATCGTGTAGCGCGGGGCTGACACCTCGGATTCGTTCGGCCGGTCCTGCATTTCCAGCGTCTCGGCCGCGGCCAGGCTCCGTGCGGCGCTCAGCCGTCCGGCGGGTGAGGTGTGCACGCGGTTGAGGATGAGCCCGGCCAGCGGCATGCGCTCGGCGTCGAGGCGCTCGACGAAGTAGGACGCCTCGCGTAGCGCGTCCGGTTCCGGCGCGGCGATCACGAGGAACGCGGTGCCCGGGGTCTGCAGCAGCCGGTATGTCGCTTCGGCCCGCTCGCGGAAACCGCCGAACATCGTGTCAAGCGCGGTCACGAACGTCTGCGCGTCCTTGAGCACCTGGGTCCCGAGGATCTTGGTCAGCGCGCCCGTCATCATGGCGAACCCGGCGTTCAGCACCTTCATGTAGGACATGCCGGCCTTGGCCGGGAGGGTCAGCAGCCGGATCAGCCTGCCGTCGAGGAAGCGGCCGAGCCGCTGCGGCGCGTCCAGGAAATCGAGCGCGGACCGGCTCGGCGGGGTGTCGACGACGATGAGGTCCCACTCGTCGGCGTGCCTGAGCTGGCCGAGCTTCTCCATGGCCATGTACTCCTGCGTCCCGGCGAAGCTGGAGGACAGCGACTGGTAGAAGGGGTTGGCCAGGATCTGCGCGGCCCGGTCCGGGTCGGCGTGCGCCTCCACGATCTCGTCAAACGTCCGCTTCATGTCGAGCATCATCGCGTGCAGGCTGCCGCCGTTGGCCGTCTCGACCCCGTCCACCTGGCGCGGGGTGTTGTCCAGCGAGGTCAGGCCCATCGACTGGGCCAGCCGCCGGGCCGGGTCGACGGTGAGCACGCACGCCTGCCTGCCCCGCTCGGCGGCGCGCAGGCCGATAGCGGCCGCGGCCGTGGTCTTGCCGACGCCGCCGGAACCGCAGCAGACGATGATCCTCGTCCGGCGGTCGTCGATGATCCGGTCCATGCCGAGCTTCACCGGCGCCACGGCTCTGTCACCTCTTCCGCTCGCCTCCGGCGCGCTCATGCTGCCCCCTGCTCCCTGAGCGCCGCAGCTAGCTGGTACAGGCTGGCCAGGTCGATCCCTTCCGGGATCATCGGCAGTTCGTAGTGCGGGCGCCCGGAGGTGAGCAGCTCCTCCCGCTCCCGGTCCTGCATCGCCACCTGTTGCGCGTGCTCTTTCAGCTCGGTCATCAGGTCGGCGGCCAGCCCGTGGTTGTCACTGATCCCGGCCGCCTTCAGGCCGACGGAGAGTTCGGCGACGTCCAGGGACCCGCTGGCCGCCGCAGCCAGGTCGGCGCGGTTGAGAATGGCCGGGCGGGCCATGTTGATGAAGATGCCGCCGGGCCTGATGGCATCGCCGGTCAGCTCGTGCAGCTCGGCGATGCCATCCAGGGTTTCCTGCACCGGCATCTCCTCCAGCGTCGTGACGAAGTGCACCACCGTCTGCGGCGACCGGATCACCCGGGCCACCGTGTCCGCGTGGGTCCTGATCGGGCCCACCTTGGCCAGCCCGGAAACCTCCGTGCTGACGTCGAGGAAACGGCTGATCCGGCCGGTCGGCGGCGCGTCCATCACGACCGCATGGTAGACGTGGCTGTCGTCGCGCCGGCTCACCCGCCGCCTAGCCGCCTCGGTCGCCTTGCCAGTGACCAGCACGTCGGACAGGCCGGGGGCGATAGTGGTGGCGAAATCCACCACGCCGAGCCTGGTCAGCGCCTTCGCGGTGCGGCGCATGTTGTAGAACATCTCCAGGTAGTCCAGCAGCGCGCCTTCCGGATCCACGGTCAGCGCGTACACGTCGCCGCCCTGCCCGGCGCCGTGGGCGCCCAGGCCGATCGCCACCTTGCGTTCCTCGTAAGGAAGCGGCGGGCAGTCGAAGAGCCTGGCGATGCCCTGCCGGCCCTCGACCTCGATCAGCAGAACTCTGCGGCCGGCGCTGGCCAGGGCCAGCGCCATGGCCGCCGCCACCGTGGTCTTGCCGGTGCCGCCCTTGCCCGTGACCACGTGCAGTCGCACGCCGTCCCAGTCGGTATCCCTCGTGGTCATGCCCTTGCTGCCTCCGGTTGTTCCTCCCATGGAGGCTATCTCCGCGCGGATACCTTATGGTTCGCTGGCGTGGCTGGCGTGCGATCGGTTTGTCATTACGCTGGGGTCTAGGAAGAGAGGTGATCCCGGTGGGTGCAGTTGTCGCCGTCATCGTGATCCTGGTCATACTCGGGATAATCACGGCTGCGCGCTCGTTCAAGGTGGTGCAGCAGTACGAGAAGGGCATCATTTACCGGTTCGGTCAGGTCCTGCCCGAGATACGCGGCCCCGGTTTGCACTTGATCCGGCCGGTCGGCGACCGGATGGCCAAAGTCAACATGCAGATCGTCGCCATGGCGGTGCCCGCGCAGGAGGGCATTACCCGGGACAACGTGAGTGTCCGGGTGGACGCGGTGGTGTACTTCCGCGTGGTGGACCCGATCAAGGCCACCGTGAACGTCCAGAACTATATGTTTGCCATCTCCCAGCAGGCGCAGACCTCGCTGCGGTCGATCATCGGCCAGTCCGAGATGGACCAGCTGCTGGCCGAGCGCGAGACGGTGAACCGGGAACTGCGCCGGATCATCGACGAGCCGACCGAGGGCCCGTGGGGCATCAGGGTCGAGCGGGTGGAGATCAAGGACGTGTCGCTGCCCGAGGGCATGAAGCGCTCCATGTCCCGGCAGGCCGAGGCGGAGCGGGAACGGCGCGCACGGATCATCACCGCCGACGGTGAGTACCAGGCGTCCAAGCGGCTGGCCGCCGCCGCCAACGTGATGGCGCGCGACCCGGCCGCGCTGCAGCTGCGGTTGCTGCAGACCGTGGTCGAGGTCGCGGGCGAGAAGAACAGCACGCTGGTCATGCCGGTACCCGTCGAGCTGCTCAGGTTCTTCGAGAAGATGGCGCCCGGCCCGGACCTCGCCGCGGCCGAACCGCCCGGCGAGATCGAGGACTTCGGCGACGCCGAGGTGGCCGCGGCCGAGGCGGCGATCGCGCACGTCCCCGTGCCCGAGCTCGAGGAGTCGTCCATCCCGCCCGTGCCCGAGGTGGAGAGCCCCATTGCCCCTGAGGTGCGTGAGGTCACGGCCCCCGATCTGGCCGGCCAGGACAAGGCGTAAGGTCGGTCCATGCCCAAGTGGGAGTACGCGACGGTGCCGTTGCTCGTGCACGCGACCAAGCAGATCCTGGACAACTGGGGTGACGACGGGTGGGAGCTGGTGACAGTGATACCTGGCCCCAACTCCGAGCAGCTGGTCGCCTACCTGAAAAGGGAAAAACCGTGAGCGGCCCGGCCGAGCGGTTGGCCGCGCTCGGGCTGACGCTGCCGCCGGTGGCGGCCCCGGTCGCCGCGTACGTGCCGGCCGTGCGGACCGGCCCGTACGTGTACACCTCGGGCCAGCTGCCGACGGTGGACGGGAAACTGCCCGCCGTCGGCAAAGTGGGTGATGAGATCGGCGCGCAGGACGCGGCCGGGATGGCCCGCACCTGCGCGCTGAACGCGCTCGCCGCGGCCGCGGCCGCGGCCGGCGGCCTCGCGGCGATCCGCCGGATCGTGAAGGTCACCGGCTTCGTGGCCAGCGCACCGGGCTTCGGCGGCCAGGCGCAGGTGATCAACGGGGCGAGCGAACTGCTCATCGAGGTGTTCGGCGAGGACGGCAAGCACTCCCGCAGTGCCATCGGCGTCGCCGAGCTGCCGCTGAACGCGCCGGTGGAAGTCGAGCTGATCGCCGAAGTCCGCGACTGAGCGGCCAGTGAGTCAGCAGCGTGAACCAGCATCAGTGAAGCAGCGATGAACGAGCCCCGGATGGCGGCGTCGGGCGCCGCGGTGCCGCGCAAGCTCGCCGAGCGGGCTCGCCAGATCTCGGACGGCCGGCTCTCGCCGGCCGTCCCCCGGGACGCCGCCACCGTGATCCTGCTCCGCCAGGCCGGTTCCGGCGTCGAGGTGTTCCTGTTGCGGCGCACCGCGGAACTCGAGTTCGCGCCGGGGGCTTACGTGTTCCCCGGCGGGTCGGCAGACCCGCGCGACGCCGACGAGACCATCGGGTGGGAGGGACCGGCCCCGGCCGAGTTCGGCGGCCTGCTCGACGTGCCACCGGACCGCGCGCAGACCCTGGTCTGCGCGGCGGTCAGGGAGACGTTCGAGGAGTCGGGGGTGCTGCTAGCCGGGCGCGCCAACTCGCCGGCGGACCTGGTCAGCGACAGCGCCGCCCTAGCCCCGGACAGGCACGCCCTGCTGACCGGCTCGGCGTCGCTCGGTGAGGTGCTCGGCCGCCGCCGCTTGGTGCTGCGGGCCGACCTGCTCACCCCCTGGGCCCGCTGGATCACGCCGGAGGCCTCGCCCCGCCGCTTCGACACCTGGTTCTTCGCCGCCGCCCTGCCGCCCGGGCAGACCGCCACGGCAGCGCCCGAGGGGCATGCGGATCCGGGCGAGTCTGAGTCGGGAACGTGGCTGGGCCCCGCCGCGGCGCTCGCGGCCGCGCAGGCCGGCGAGATCACGCTGCTGCCGCCGACCGCGGTGACCCTCGGCGAGCTCGCCGGGCACCACGACGTGGCCGGCATCCTGGCCCGCCGCCGGGTCATCGCCCCCCGGCTGCCCCGGGTGGTCGTCGAGGACGGCCGGCCCCGGCTGGCCATGCCCCAGCCGGGCGAGCGGGACACATGAGCGAGCCGAAGGGGCGCGCGTGAACGCGCTGACGGCCGGCATCGACGGGTTCCGGACGCCGCGGGCGACCTGCCTGCTGGCGCCCAACCCCTCGCCGATGACGCTGGACGGCACCAACACCTGGGTGATCGCCGAGCCTGGCTCCTCCTCCGTCGTCGTGGTGGACCCCGGGCCCGACGACGAGGGGCACCTGCGCCGGGTGCACGCCGAGGCGGTGGCGGGCGACCGGCGGGTGGCGAAGATCGTGCTGACGCACGGGCACCTGGATCATTCCGCCGGGGCGGCGCGGCTGGCCGAGCTGACCCGGGCGCCGGTGCAGGCCGCCGATCCTGCCCGCCGGCTCGGCCCCGGAGAGCCGGAAGGGCTCGCGGACGGCGACGTGGTCACCGCGGCCGGCTGCGAGCTGCGGGTGGTGGCGACCCCGGGCCACTCCGCCGACTCGGTCTGCCTGCTGCTGCCCGCGGACGGCGCCCTGTTCACCGGCGATACCGTGCTCGGCCGCGGCACCACGGTCATCGCCACCGACGGGAACCTGGGCGACTACCTGCGGACCCTCGATCAGCTACGTGACCTGGCCGAAGCCCGGGAGGTCGGCCTGCTGCTGCCCGGGCACGGCCCGATGCTCGCGGACCCCCTCGGGACGCTCGACTATTACCTGTCGCACCGGGCCGAACGGCTGGACCAGGTCCGGTCGGCCCTGGCCGCGGGCGCCAGTACGCCCGCCGAGATCGTGGCCATGATCTACACCGATGTCGACCCGTCGGTCTGGCCGGCCGCCGAGTGGTCGGTCCGCGCCCAGCTCGAGTACCTCGCTGGCCGGGAGCCATGATCATGGCCAGTTCGGGCCTAAATGAGTGTGACACTCTAGTGGTTCTATCAGGTAGAGAGTCACACTCATTTGTTTCCGTGCCCTTCCACGCCAGCCCGCGAACGGCCGGTATGGGCGGAATGTGCCGCTTTGGGCGGGAAAGCTAGCGAGCGCGCCTGCGCAGTGCCTACCGGGCGCGCCTGCGCAGGCGCTCGGCGTCCAGGATGAGGACCGAACGGGCCGAGATCTGCAGCCAGCCGCGGGCGGCGAAGTCGGCCAGCGCCTTGTTGACCGTCTCCCTGGACGCCCCGACCAGCTGGGCCAGTTCCTCCTGGGTCAGGTCGTGATGGACGTGCAGCCCGTCGGTCTCCTGCTCGCCGAACCGGTCGGCCAGGTCGAGGAGGTTCTTCGCCACCCGGCCGGGGACGTCGGTGAAGACCAGGTCGGCCAGCACGTCGTTGGCCCGCCGTAGCCGCCTGGCCAGCGCCTGCAGCATGTGCATGGAGACTTCGGGCCGCTCGAGCAGCCACGGGCGCAGCGCGTCGTGGGCCAGCGCCGCGACCGTCGCGTCGGTGACGGCGCTGGCCGTCGAGGTCCTCGGGCGCGGGTCGAACAGCGACAGCTCACCGAACATCTCGCCTGGTCCCAGCACGCTGAGCAGGTTCTCCCGGCCGTCGGCCGCGGCCCGGGTGAGCTTGATCTTGCCGTCGAGCACGACGTACAAACGGTCGCCGTCCTGCCCTTCCAGGAACAGGTGCTCGCCGCGCGACAACTTGACATCCGACATCTGCCGCCGGAGCGCCCGTGCGCTCTCCTCGCCGAGCCCATCGAAAAGCGGTGCCCGCCTGAGCACAACTTCGGCGTCCTCCACCGATCCTCCTTGCCGGCCTCTTCGCCGGCCGCCTCTGCCAGTCGGCTGGCCAGCGATCGTTTCTGGCCGTGTCCCTAATAGTGTGAATCATCCCGCACCAACAGATGTGCTCGGGATCACATTCCGAGCTTGCTCCCGGCGGCCACGGCGACGCGACTGACGACACTGGAGAAGCGGGCGCAGGGTACGAGATTCGGGGGGTCCTAGAGGCTTGCGTGATACAGGGGGACTCGGGGGAATGGGGGTACTCGGGGTACTCGGGGTACTGCCTTACCGGTGCTGTCCGCCCGGCCGGCTGAGGCCAGTCTGGTCAGGCGCCGGGAGCTGGTTCAGCACCTGGCCGTAGGCGAGCGAGAAGAGCTTGACCACGTTGCCGTGCGCGCCGAGCGGCGCGCAGCACTTGGCGCCCGCCGCGGCCGCGGCTTCCTCGATGGCCGCCGGGTCGGCTTCGGGGCCGATCACGCACGGAGCGATGGCGATCCGGGTCACGCCCATGGCCTCGAGCTGGGCCGCCGCTGCCTCGATGGTGGGCTTGGCGTCCAGCGACGCGGCCACGACCGGGAGCGCGAGCCGGGCCGCGAGCAGGAAGGCGGTGACGCTGGCGGTGCCGACCGCTTCCTCGCCGCCGACCGTCGCCAGGATGATGCCATCGGCCGAGGTCGTGATGCTGAACATGCGCACCCGGTCGGCCCGGGCCAGCCCGGCGTCCGCCAGCCGGTGGTGCAGCGCCTCGGCCAGCAGCGCGTTGGTGTTGAAGACCTCGCCGATGCGCGCGTTGGCCCCGCTGGCCGCGATGGCTTCCCGCAGCTCCCGGATGGTGGCCGGGTACGGCGTCACCACTTGCGGCACCACCACGGCCGAGGGCGCGCCCGCGGGGCGCCTGGCCGCCGCGTCGGCTAGCACCGCCCGGATCCCGGACGGGTCGCCGCGCCCGCCGTGGTCGATCCGCGCCGTGCGCACGTCCAGGGCCGGGTTGTCGACGCGGAGCACGGTCGCGATGTCCGCGGTGGGCCCGGTCAGGCCGTCTGCGCCGACGTTCGGCACCGCGAGCACCAGCGCCGGTGCGCCCTCGGGCAGGTGAGCGGGCATCGGCCGCCGGTGGCGGCCGCCCGGGGCGATCAACCTGGCCTGCGGCTGGCGGGGGTGAACCGGACCCGTCCCCGGCTGCCTGCGGGCCAGCGCGTCGGTGTCCGGCTGACCGTATTCACCGATGTCGGCCCCTTGCGGACCTGGTTCGGTGGAGAATTGACCTTGCGGCGGCATCGCTTCCCGTCCCGGCCCCGGCAGTGACGGCATATCCGACGGTACGCCCGCGCCCGGCCGTCGCCCGGGCAGGCCGGTGGTGGGGTCGCGAACGTCTGTCACACAAGCGAAGCGTAGTCGCGAGTGATCAACAATGTGTGAAAACTCCTAGAAAATAGGACATGCGGCCAATTCTGGCGCGCGAAGCCGTTTGTGTCCGCCGACCGTAAACCGGAGCGCCGCGCTCGCCGGACTTGTTACCAGCGGGTAGCATAGAGCTGAGCACGGTGAACGGCGACACGGCGGAGCAGCGGATGAGCCACTACAAGAGCAACCTGCGGGACATCGAGTTCAACCTCTTCGAGGCGCTGCGGCGCCAGGACCTGCTCGGTCAGCCCCCCTACCCCGAACTCGACGAGGAGACCGTCCGCGGCATCCTCGGCGAACTCGAGCGGATGGCGACCGGCCCGCTGGCCGAGTCCTTCGCCGACGGGGACCGGAACCCGCCGGTGTTCGACCCGGCCACCCATTCGGTGCGGATTCCCGAGTCGCTGCGCAAGTCCTTCCGCGCCTTCATGGACGCCGAGTGGTACCGGCTGTCGCTGCCCGCGGAGCTGGGCGGGACCGAGTCGCCCCGGTCCTTGAACTGGGCCATGGCCGAACTGATCCTCGGCTCCAACCCGGCGATCTGGATGTACGCGAGCGGGCACACCATGGCGCGCGTGCTGTGGGACCTCGGCACGCCCGACCAGAAGCGATTCGCCGAGCAGGCCATCGAGCGCGAGTGGGGCGCCACCATGGTGCTGACCGAGCCCGACGCCGGCTCCGACGTCGGCGCCGGCCGGACCAGGGCCATCGAGCAGCCGGACGGGACCTGGCACATCGAGGGGGTCAAGCGCTTCATTACCAGCGCCGAGCACGACCTGGCGGACAACATCTTCCACCTGGTGCTGGCCCGGCCGGAAGGCCACGGCCCGGGTACCAAGGGGCTGTCGATGTTCCTGGTGCCCAAGTACCTCACGGCTGAGGACGGGACGCTGGGCGAGCGCAATGGCGTCTTCGTCACCACGGTCGAGCACAAGATGGGCCTGAAGGCCTCGACCACCTGCGAGCTGACGTTCGGCACAGCTCAACCAGGGGGCCGCCCGGCGGTCGGCACGCTGGTCGGCGGCGTGCACGACGGCATCAGGCAGATGTTCAAGATCATCGAGAACGCCCGGATGATGGTCGGCACCAAGGCCATCGCCACCTTGTCCACCGGCTACCTGAACGCGCTGGACTTCGCCAGGAACCGGGTGCAGGGCGCCGACCTGACCCAGATGACGGACAAGACCGCGGCGCGCGTGACGATCATCCACCACCCCGACGTCCGCCGCATGCTGATGCTGCAGAAGGCCTACGCCGAGGGCATGCGGGCGCTCGTCCTCTACACGGCCACGATCCAGGACACGCTCCAGATCGCGGCGGCGCAGGGCCGCACCGACGAGGCCGCCGCGAGCCTGAACGACCTGCTGCTGCCGGTGGTCAAGGGCGTCGGCTCCGAGCGGTCGTATGAGATGCTCACCTTGTCCCTGCAGACGCTCGGCGGCTCCGGGTTCCTCCAGGACTACCCGATCGAGCAGTACATCAGGGACGCCAAGATCGACAGCCTGTACGAGGGCACCACCGGGATCCAGGGCCTGGACCTGTTCTTCCGCAAGATCGTCAGGGACAACGGCCAGGCGTTCGGCGCGCTGCTCGCCAAGATCAGGGAGTTCGCCGCCGCGGACGGCGGCAACGGCAGGCTCAAGGCCGAACGGGCCGCGCTGGCCGAGGCCGCCGGGCACGTCGAGGCCATGGCCGGCGCCATGGTCGGCTTCCTGATGGCGTCGGCGGACCAGCCCGCCGAGATCTACAAGGCGGGGCTGAACACGACCCGGCTGCTGATGGCGCTCGGCGATCTGGTCATCGGCTGGCTGCTCCTGACCCACGCCGAGATCGCCCTGCTCAAGCTGGATGAGCTGGGCAGGCTCGACGAGATCGCCGCCGATGCCCCCGATCGCGACTTCTACGCGGGCAAGCTGGGCGCGGGCCGGTTCTTCGCCGCCACCGTGCTGCCCAGGCTGGCCGCCGAGCGCAAGGTCGTCGAGGAGACCACCGGCGACCTGATGGACCTGCCCGAGGGCGCCTTCTAGCTCCAGGCGAGCATCCGGACCGGATCGGTCAGCATCGAGCCGATGTCGCGCAGGACGGCGGAACCGAGTTCGCCGTCCACGATCCGATGGTCGAAGGACAGCGACAAGGTGCAGGCCTTACGCACCGCGAGCTGCCCGTCGACCACCCAGGGCGCGTCTTTGACCTGCCCGAACGCGAGGATGGCCGTCTCGCCTGGGGTGAGGATGGCGGTGCCGGCGTCCACCCCGAACACCCCCACGTTGGTGATCGTGATCGTGCCGCCCGCCAGGTCGGCCGGAGTGGCCTTGCCCGCCCGCCCGGTCTCGGTCAGCGCCTGCAGGCTGCGGGCCAGTTCGGGCAGCGGCAGGGCGTCAGCGTTCTTGACGTTCGGCACGATGAGGCCGCGGTCGGCCGCCACCGCGATGCCGAGGTTCACGTAGTGCTTGACCACGATCTCCTCCGCGGCGGCGTCCCAGGACGAGTTGATGAGCGGGTGCCTGGCCACCGCGATGAGCAGCGCCCGGGCCACGAAGAGCAGCGGTGAGGGCCGCAGGTCCGCGAATTCGGGCAGCTCCCGGACGCGGCGCACCGCCGCCATCGTCTCGGTCACGTCGACCTGCAGGAACTCGGTGACGTGCGGCGCGGTGAACGCGCTCGACACCATGGCCGCGGCCATATGCTTGCGCACCCCCCGGACACCGATGCGCTCTTCCCCGCCCGGGCGGGCGGCCGCGGCCGAGGTGGCCGTCCGTTCCCCATTTTCGAAGATGGCCGAACGGACCTGGGTCCCCGTGGACGCCGCACGCTGCACGTCGTCCCTGGTGATCGAGCCATCCGGGCCGCTGCCCGCCAGCTCGGCCAGGCTGATGCCGAGATCCTTGGCCAGCTTGCGCACCGGCGGCTTGGCCAGTGCCCGGACCGCGGGTGCGCCGGGCCCCGCGGCCACGGGCAGTGCTATCTCGGACGGGGGTGTCTTCCGCGCGCGGCGCGTGGTCGAGGCGGCCTTGACGCCGTAGCCCACCAGGACCGCCTGCCGTTCGGGCTTATCGGTCCCGGGGCTGTCGGCCGGCGCCGGGGCGGAAACCCCGGCTCGTTCGGCGTAATGGGTTTTCTCCTGGCCGGAAAGGGCTACGGTCGGCTGGGCGCCGGCGGCGCCCGTCACCTCGATCGCGATGATCGGCACGCCGACCTCGACGGTCTGGCCCTCCTCGGCCAGCAGCCGGGCGACCGTGCCGTCCCACGGGGACGGCAGCTCGACCACCGCCTTGGCCGTCTCGACCTCCACGATGATCTGGCCGTCTTCGACCTGGTCGCCCGGCTTGACGTGCCAGGCCACGATGTCGGCTTCGGTCAGGCCCTCGCCCGCGTCGGGCAGCTTGAACTCCTTCAGTTCGGTCATGGTCGCTCCTCAGTAACCGAACGTGCGGTCGACGGCGTCCAGGATCCGGTCCAGGTCGGGCAGGTAGTGATCCTCGAGCCGGGACGGCGGGTAGGGGGTGGCGAAGCCGCCGACGCGCAGCACCGGCGCCTCGAGGTGGTAGAAGCACCGTTCGGTGACCCGGGCGGCGATCTCGGCCCCGAGTCCCGCGTACACCGGCGCCTCGTGCGCCACGACGCAGCGGCCGGTCTTGCGCACCGAGGCGCAGATCGCGTCCTCGTCCAGCGGGGAGAGCGAGCGCAGGTCGATGACCTCGATGCTGCGCCCGTCCTGCCGGGCGGCGAGCGCGGATTCGGCGCAGGTGCGCACCAGCGGGCCGTAGCAGAGCAGGGTCACGTCGGTGCCCGCCAGGACGGTCTTGGCCCGGTCGAACGGCAGCGCGTTCAGTACGCCGTTCGCGGTGTCGACCTCGCCCTTGTCCCAGTAGCGCCGCTTCGGCTCGAAGAAGATGACCGGGTCGTCGGAGCTGATCGACTGCTGGATCATGGCGAACGCGTCGGCGGGGTCCGCGCAGGCCACCACGCGCAGGCCAGCCGTGTGCGCGAACATCACCTCGGGGGACTCGCTGTGGTGCTCGACCGCGCCGATGCCGCCGCCGCACGGGATGCGGATCACCACCGGCAGGCTGACGTGGCCGCGAGACCGGTACCGCATCTTGGCCAGCTGGCTGATGATCTGGTCGGCCGCCGGGTACACGAAGCCGTCGAACTGGATCTCGCAGACCGGCCGGTACCCGCGCAGCGCCAGGCCGATCGCCGTGCCGACGATGCCGGACTCGGCGAGCGGGGTGTCGATCACCCTGGCCTCGCCGAAGTCCTTCTGCAGGCCGTCGGTGACGCGGAAGACGCCGCCGAGCTTGCCGACGTCCTCGCCCATGATCAGGACCTTGGGGTCGTTCTCGAGCGCCTTGCGCAGTCCCTCGTTCAGCGCCCGGGACAGGGTCAGAGTGGTCATCGCCCCGCCCCTGTCTCGAAGGAGTCCAGGTACGCCGCGTACTGCTCGCGCTCGGCCCGCAGGATCGCGGTGGGCTCCGCGTACACGTTGTCGAAGATGGACAGCGGCGGCGGGTCGGGCATCGTCCGGCACGCCTCGCGGACCCGGGCGCCGACCTGTTTCGCCTCCGCCTCCACGTCGGCGAAGAATTCGGGTTCGGCCAGCCCGGTGCGGACCAGGTAGGCCCTGACCCGTTCGATGGGGTCCTTGAGCTTCCACACCTCGAGCTCGCTGGCCAGCCGGTACCTGGTGGGGTCGTCGGTGGTGGTATGCGCGCCCATCCGGTAGGTGAACGCCTCGATGAGGGTGGGACCCTGGCCCTCCCGGGCCGCCTGCATGGCCTTCTGCGTCACCGCGAAACAGGCCAGCACGTCGTTGCCGTCCACGCGCAGGCCGGGGAAGCCGAAGCCGCGGGCCCGCTGGTAGAGCGGGATGCGGCTCTGCTTCTCCAGCGGTTCGGAGATCGCCCACTGGTTGTTCTGGCAGAAGAATACGACGGGGGCATTGAACACCGACGCCCAGACGAAGGCCTCGTTGACGTCGCCCTGGCTGGTGGCCCCGTCGCCGAAGTAGACGATGACCGCCTCGGCCGGGCGTCCGGCGCTGGCCGGGTCCCCGCCGACGGCGCCGTCGCGCTGGATGCCCATCGCGTAGCCGGTGGCGTGCAGGGTCTGGCTGCCGATCACGATCGTGTACAGACCGAACTTGTGCTCCTCGGGCGCCCAGCCGCCGTGGCTGACCCCACGGTAGAGCTCGAGCAGCTTCACCGGGTCGATGCCGCGGCACCAGGCCACGCCGTGCTCGCGGTAGGTGGGGAACACCATGTCGTCGGGGCTCAGCGCCCGCCCGGACCCGATCTGGGCGGCTTCCTGCCCGAGCAGCGAGGCCCAGATGCCGAGCTCGCCCTGGCGCTGCAGGGCGATCGCCTCGGTGTCGATCCTGCGGACGAGCACCAGGTCCCGGTACAGGTCCCTGATGTCGGCGGCGGACAGGTCCAGCGGGTAGTCGGGATGATCGATCCGCTCACCCTCCGGGGTAAGCAGCTGGACGAATCCGCCGGCCGCCTCGGGCCGCTCTGGCGGGGGCTGATCGGCCAGTGGTTGCTGAGGCTGGGCTTGCTGAGGCTGGGCTTGCTGAGACTGGGTTAGCTGAGACTGGGCTTGCTGAGACTGGGCGGCGGCGGTCGCGGCGCCGGATTCGACGGTCACGTGCCACTCCTTTCCGGGCCGGGCCTGGGATCACCAGCACCGGCCAGATGGCCTTAGGTTCCCGGACGCGTATAGCGCGGAGCTGTGGCGTACGCTGCGTGCCCGGTGGGGCGCTTGCGTCCGCGTTCGGTGTGGGGCGCTCCTCACCTGACGATATATGCCCTGATGGCCCTGGAGGATACGTGGCGCGGATGATCGTGGAAGTGATGCTCAAGCCGGAGATACATGATCCGCAAGGGGAGGCCATCGCCAATGCGTGCCACCGCCTGGGGCTCGGACAGGTGCTCGGAGTCAGGCAGGGAAAGCGGTTCGAGGTGGAGCTCGAAGGGCCCGCCGACGAGGCGGCTGTGACGGCTATCACAAACCTGGCCCGGGATCTGCTATCTAACCCGGTCATAGAGGACTTTACGCTGCACGTAGGGTGAGCCGAGGCGCTCTGCACGTTCATATGACTTTTGCACGGGACGGGTTTCGGCTGCGTAAACGGGGAATCACTCGAAATGTGAGTACGGGTGGCACGATGCGGGTGCAGCCAGTTCCCGACGTTCAGTTCTGTCTGGTATTCCAGTGCGAGACGTTGAGCGTGCCGGTCATGCGCCGTGTCCTGGGCGACACCCTGCGCGGGCTCGGCGTGGACTCCGAATCGGTGTACGACATCCTGCTCGCGGCCACCGAAGCCTGCACCAACGTCCTGACCCACGGCGGCCGGCAGGTCCGGGGTTACACGGTGGTCACCAGCCTCGGGGCGGTCGGCTGCCAGGTCGAGGTGGCGGACGACGGGGTCGGCCTGGCGCCGCGCGGCGCGGCGGAGGCGGGAGCTGACCCGCAGCAGACCCCGGTCGCCCAGCTGCCCGAGTCGGGCCGCGGCCTGGCCGTCATGCGGGCCTGCGTGGACAACGTCACCCTGGACAGCCGTCCCGGCCACGGGACGGTCGTGACCATGCGCAAGCACATCAGCTGGTCCACGGACGCGCCGCTGCGCAAACTCCGGGCGGCCAGCTAGGAGCCTGCTGAAAAGA
>Ga0074046_10002758_pt1 | contig 15017 bp, 11 predicted proteins | sample BogForMeECP23OM3_FD_94441 | JGI IMG/M metagenome (GOLD analysis project Ga0074046, IMG submission 94441) | Bog forest soil microbial communities from Calvert Island, British Columbia, Canada - Bog Forest MetaG ECP23OM3 | ecosystem: Environmental > Terrestrial > Soil > Wetlands ...
AGGATCATCAGCATATCTTTGAGTTCGTGGCGCATCCAGTGGACGAGCGGGAGCGAGAATCCCTGCTTCTGGCGGTAAAGCACTTCGCGAGGCACGCCGACGCGCTCCGCCAGTTTTCGCAGGATGTATTTTTGCCGGTTGCCGCGCAGCTTCCAATCGGAGGGCAGGCCAGCGACCCACTCCACGAAGACATGATCGAGGATGGGAACGCGCACCTCCAGCGAATTCAACATGCTCATGCGGTCAACCTTGGTGAGGATGTCGGCGACCATGTAGGTTTTGGTGTCGACGTAGAGGAGCTGGTCGACCGGGTCTTGGGCGGGCGCCTGGGCAAAGTAACGACGCAAGACATTGGCCGGATCGTCGCTGCGATTCAATATCTGGCGAAAATCGTGCGAGAGCAGCGGGGTGTCGCGCTCGAAGGCGGGCAGGAAAGAAAGTTGGTCGATATAGCGTTCCTGCCACGGCAGTGAAACGTTGTAGCTGAATTTGCGGCCCTGCAGGCTATTGGGCAAACGCGGAAAGACCTGGTCGCGGAATAGTTTGCGGGCCCATCCGGGAATATGTTCGAAGATGCGGCGGCCGGCGTGAATGCGGTAACGATCGTAGCCGCCAAACATCTCGTCGCCGCCATCGCCGGAAAGGGCCACGGTAACATGCTGGCGCGCCATCTGCGAAACGTAGTAAGTGGGCAGCATGGAGGAGTCGCCGAAGGGCTCTTCGAGCGAACTGGTGAGATGCTCCACGGTCTGGACGACGTCGGGCTCAAGGATCATCTCGTGATGATCGGTGGCGAATGTTTTGGCGACGATGCGAGCGTAGTCGGCTTCGTTGAAATCGTCTTTCTTGAAACCGATGGAAAAAGTCTTGACCGGGCCGGAGCTGGCGCGCGCCATCAAGGCAACGACGGTCGAGGAATCGGTGCCTCCGCTGAGAAACGCGCCGAGAGGCACGTCGGAGATCAAGCGGATTTTGGTCGCTTCAAACAAACGCCGCTCTAATTCTTCCAGACATTCTTCTTCGTTCTTCGGCGCGTGCGTGTTGTATGCGGGAAGGTCCCAATACTGACGGACGCGGATCTCGCCGTCCTGAAACTCGAGCAGGTGTCCGGGAGGGAGCTTTTGAATTCCGGTGAACGCGGTAATGGGATCGGGCACGTATCCGTAGTAAAGGTATTCGAGCAGGCCCTGGGAGTTGACTACGGCGAGTTCGGGGGCGACGGCGAGGATCGCCTTGATTTCGGAAGCGAAGTAGAGTTGCCCCTTGTGCAGCGCATAGTGCAGCGGCTTCTTGCCCAAGCGGTCGCGGGCCAGCGTCAATTTGCGTTTGGTCTTGTCGTAGATGGCGAGGGCGAACATGCCGCGCAGCTTGTTGACGCAATCGGCGCCCATTTCTTCGTAGAGATGAATAATAACTTCGGTATCGGTGTGGGTGCGGAAGCGATGCCCGCGGCTTTCAAGCTCCGGGCGGAGTTCGGGAAAGTTGTAAATCTCGCCGTTGAAAACGATCCATGCGCTGCGGTCTTCGTTGAAGACGGGTTGATGGCCTCCGGACAGGTCGATGATGCTGAGGCGGCGCATGCCGAGACCGGCGCCGTCGGCGACGTAGAGTCCCTCGTCGTCGGGGCCGCGGTACACGATCTGGTCGCACATGTGGTGCACGAGAGCTTCGGTGATGTTGCTCTCGCGACTTGCGCTCACCACTCCAGCGATTCCACACATAGTTCTCTTGCTATCCTTTCAAGCTCGCCGGGATTGAACTGGATTTCTCGGCCGCCAGCGGCAGGCTGGAAATCGTCTTAAAGCGATAATCGCGGTAATCGCCGGGATTGCCCTCGCGGCCGTCGCAGGCGGCGAGCAGGATGTTGGCCATCTCGCGCGCAGTAACGAAGTGCAGCGTTTCCTTTCTGCCGGCCGCTCCGCCGGTCAAGGCGGCGAGAAAGTTGCGAAAGCTGTCGCCGATAACGGCGTCCTTCTGCGTCGGATTCATGCTATGGCAATGCAGCTTGATAAACAGCCAGTCGGGACGCCCGAGCACGCGCACACGCGCCTGCTTCCAGAGAGCGAGGCGGTGCATGGTCGGGGGATTGGCTCCGGTGAACGCGCCGTTTTCGAGAACCGGCCGCGCAGAACGCAGAGTACGCGGGAGATCGGCTACAAGCGGACCTTGCACGATGAGCGGAAAAGTCGCGGGCCTGCGTCCGACAACCAGGTCGTTGCCCTGGCGATGGGGCGCGGGCCGATCAAGCGGAAGAGCGCACTCGTAAACGGAATTAATCTTTGCGATCTGCGCGGGATGGCCGATGCCGCTCGGCATGGTCAAGTCGGCGTAGCAACCAGTCTCGGCAAGAATCTGCATTTCCGAATCGACGCCGCAGAAGCGTCCGGCGGCGGAGTTGGCGAGCGCGAAATTTCCGTGCACAAAGGCGTAGGCGGGACGAGTGGAACCTTCTTCGAGGGCGAGGCAGCGATGGCGAAAGGCCAGGCGGTCGCGAAATTCGATGAGCACTTGGCGAGTGTTCCCGGCGGTGTCGGGAAGCAAAAACCCGTGATGGAGATGGACCTCAACTTCTCCCCAGCCGGCATGGCAGTGATCGGCGAGCATTTCAAGCAAGCCCTCGTCGTACTGCTCGGCGGGATAGAAGTAGGTGTGGACGAGCGGACGGCCATCGTGGTCTCGGCAGCCGTCAACCACCTTGGGATACTCGCGCGCCCACCATTCCACGCGGCGCTCCTGCTCGGAGCGAGGGACGCGCTTCTGGCCATCTTCGGGATCGATGGCCGGTTCGAAATGATCGGCCAAAGTGAAGATCAGGTGCACGGGGCCGCGGGGAGGCGAGTGCAGCGCGCGCCAGGTCGCGGAGGGCAAGACCTTTCTGGCGTAGGCGATTTGTTTTTCGAGACCCATGGTGAAATTCTGGACTGCGCCTGCCTCGACACCAAGCCCCTAAAGGGGCATCGATTGCGGAGAATTCGCGGTATCGCTAAAGCGATACCCTGATACGAATCCAGCATCGCTAAGCGATGCGTTGATTCCAACCAACTGCGCTAGCGTGCTCGCGCCGGTTTGCGGCCACGGACGGCGATGGAGATTTCGCCCACGCGCATGTCTTCCATGCCCATCGCTGCATACCATTTGAACACCTGCTCATAGGTGTGCTTGGACTGATACTTCGGAGAATACCAGTCAAAGGTGTCGAGCATGCGGGCTTCGGGATCTTTCTGGCGGTTCACCGGAAACACGTGGTGAACCAGGCCCGCGGCCGGCGTGCCTACGAGGGGCACGCGCTTCAAGCCTTGTTGCAAATGGTAGAAGAACGGTACCGCAACTTTCAAAATGCGGTGCAGGGTCGCGGGCTTCATCTTGTGGGTATAGCGTCGCCAAAAATCGCTGAAGCGGTACCACTTGTTGTATCCGCTGTAAAGCCAGACGATGAGCAGACCGCCGGGCTTCAGGTATTTATCCAGCGCTTTGACGGCGGCTTCGCAATCCGGGGTGTGATGGAGCACACCGATGCTATAGATGACGTCGAAGCTTTCGGGAGCGAATGGAAGGGCGAAGACATCGGCCTGAAAAGCGACGAAGTCGCGGCCGGCAAGATTTCTGGCGGCAACTTCGGCGGCGGCGCTCAAGTCAACGCCCACCACGCGCGCGCCCCAGCGGGTAGCGACTTCGGCGAAGCGTCCCATGCCGCAACCGACGTCAAGGACCAGTTTGCCATTGAGATCCTCGGGGCGAAGAGCGGTCTTCATGAGGAAATGACGCTCGGATTCGCGAAGCTCGTCGTGATCGAGCTGCGTCTTCTGATAACGGTGCCACTGGAAACCGAAGCTGGCGGCATAGTGCTGGGCGTCAACGAAGCGCGCGATGCCCTCCACGTTCGGATAGACGCGCTTGCAGAGCGGGCAGAGGAAGCCCGCGGCCGAGTCGCCTTCAAGTCTCGAGCCACAACCGAGGCAGCGCAAAATTGCCTGCAGGTCAGCGGACAGGGGAGACTGCACCGGTGGTTCCGTGATCGGCATAGACCTCCAGGAAGTGCCGCGGCTTTTTCGGCGCCGGAAGCGCCGAGCCGGGTTCTTTTTGTTGCTCCTTAATCGTCTGCAGCAAAGTAGCCGTAAAGGCCACGGCAAAGTAGGGGAAGAACTGATAAGCCTCTGGGGCAAAGCAAGCGCCCACGACGAACCCGACCAGCGAGCTTTGCAAGGCTCCGATGAACAAAACAATGTCGGGATCGAGATTCTTCGTTTGTCGCAGGACTTTCAGATTCTTAAAGCCGCGCCAAAAGAACATGAGGTAGAGAATCAGCACGGCGATGCCGCCCTCGGAGCAGATCTGGAGGTAGGCCATGTGTACGTCGTGCCAGATCAGCGAGTAGGTGGGGAAATCGTGAACGCCAACGCCAAAAATGGGATAGTGTTCGATGGCATCGAGGGCGCGCAACATGAGGTACTTGCGGTCCTCGAACGATCCATAGGCGGACTGCTCGGTAGTGGTGTTGCCCGATATGGCGGCAAAGCGATCGTAGAGTTTCCCGCCGAAGGCGCCCATCACCACGACGCCGATGAGGGCAGTGGCCACGAGCAGGTAAAGGCGCTTTCCCCTAATGGCGAAGAAGTAGAGGGCGACACTGCCGGAGATGACGAGATCGATGAAACCAGCCCGGGATGCGGTCATAAAAATGGTGATCAGCATGATCAGCATTCCGAAAAGCCAAGCCACTTTGATCACAGCATTCCTGGCGGCGATCATGAAGGCGGCCGCAAACGGCAGCGAGAGCACGATGGCGAATGCGAGATCGTTCGAGTTCCCATAAATGCCACCCAGCACACCGTCGAGGCGGGGTACGTTGTGGCCTATGACGAGCGCAGCGGCACAAGCGACGGTCACCGACAGTGCCTGGATAAAAATGATTCGCCGCAAGCGGTCGAAGGTGGTGATGAGGAGGAAGATCAGCACCCAGGCGATGTAGACTTTGGAAAAATCGATGGTGCGAGAAATGGCGCCGCCTCTCCAGACCGGCGACAGGAACGCGCCGACAAACAAATACCCGATCATGATCAGGAGCAGGGTTGCCTCCTTGGGCAGATCCTTGAATGTGCGTTTGGTTCTACCCAGGCTGTTGAACAGGCCCCACATGGCCAGGATGGCGGTGATCTTGGCGAGGGGGAAAAACTTCAAACCGGGAACCCAGTCTTCCGGGCGGGCGCAATACACCACGAAGAAAGCGCTGAGCCAAAAGAACGCGCTCCTGGTCGGGTCCGCGGCTTTGAAGGATACGCGCTTCCCCGAGCCTTCTGCCGTTGCTATATTGCCGTTATCGCCGATCGCCACACATTCCTCTTTTTCTTTTAAGCCGTCTTTTCCGCTAAGCGCGCCCAGTCCCTGCAGGGACGTTTGACTCCGAAGAACCTACGGTATCGCCAAAGCGATTCCCTAACACGAATCTGGCGCACTAAAGCGATGCCCTCATGGGAATCCCACTTCCACCACGGGCTGCAACCGATTTCTTGTCGGCTACCGACTGCAAGACTTCGCTGAAGCGCCCACCGATCACCGTCCAGTCGTAATGGGCCGCAGTCTCGGCGGCGGCCTTTTCGTAACGGCGGCGCAGTTCCGGATCGCGCAACAGCATGATCACCGCCTGGGCGAATGAGCGGGCATCGTCGGCCAGCATGATATCGCGGCCGTGATGAACATCCAATCCTTCAGCACCGATGGAGGTGGAGACGACGGCTTTGGCGGTGGCCATGGCCTCGTAGATCTTCAGGCGGGTTCCGCCCCCGATGCGCAAGGGCACGATAACTACGGCGGAGCGGCGCAGATGCTCGACGACCGAGGGCACACGGCCGGTAACTTCGATCGCGTTGCCGGCCCACTTCTGAACGCGGCGGTCGGGATTGCGACCGACGATGCGGAATCGCGCATGCGGGACTTCGGCTTTGATCGAAGGCCAGACTTGGCTACAAAAATACTCGACGGCATCGACGTTCGGTTCCCAGTCCATGGCGCCGACGAAGGTGATGAGAGGCGAAGACGGGTCCGAATCGGACGCCGCCGGACCAGACGCTTCAAGATCAGGACGATACTCGGCAAGATCGACTCCGGTGGGGATGACGGAGACGCGGTCTGCATCCACCCACCGCGTCATGAGGGCGCGATCGTTCTCGGAGACGGCAATCACATGCTGGAACTTGCTAACGGCGGCGCGCTCGTAGCGCAGCATCTTCCGGAATTCGATGCGGTACATCATTTTCATTGCCGGGTTGCCCGCGGTGGCGGCATGGCGGCGCCAGATTTCGCTTTCCACGTTGTGCTGGAAGAGCACGCTGGGGAGGTTGAGAATGCCGGGAAAGTTGACCGCGGCATCGAGGAAGTCGCAGACGGCGACATCGAAGCGCCGCTCGCGGAACCAGGTCTGAATCTGCTTCCGGACTTCAGGGTGGGCGAAGCGGCTGACCGCATACGGAGAGTGGGCGCTGAGATGCGCCAGATAGTCGAAGCTGCGAGCGGCTCCCGCGAGTTCACGCTTGCCGGTGCAGAAGGCCACTGCACCGGGCAACTGCTGCCGCAACTCGCGCTCGTAATCTGGATCGGGCGTTCCTCCATAGTAAGAGTAGAACGTAAGCTCATGCCGCGCAGACAGATATCGCAAGACGTGGTACGTACGTATATTGCCGCCGTTCTGCACGGGGAGGAGCTTATCGGCTTTTACCCAGAGAATTCTCATGCGGCGGATCGGCTCCTTACGCTCGTCATTAAATTATTGCGCACCCCGGCGCAGCAGAACGGTCTTAACGGTCAGGAACATGATCAGCAGATCCAGACCAAAGGAGGCGTTCTTGATGTAGAAGAGGTCGTACTGCAGTTTCTCGCGGGCATCTTCGACCGTGCTGCCGTACTTGTACTTGACTTGCGCCCATCCGGTAAGGCCGGGCCGCACCATGTGGCGCACGCCGTAATAGGGAATCTCTTGGGAGAGCATCTCGATGAATTCCGGGCGTTCGGGACGCGGACCGACAAAGGCCATATCGCCCTTGAGCACACACCACAACTGAGGAATCTCATCGAGGCGCGAGGAGCGGAGAAACTTGCCAACGCGGGTGACGCGGGGATCACCATCGCCCGCCCACTGGGGGCCCTTCGCGGCTTCGGCGTCCTGGCGCATGGTGCGGAACTTCACGACCTTGAAGACGCGTCCGGCTTTGCCAACTCGCGTCTGGGTATAGAACACGGGGCCCCTGGAATCGAGGCGGATGGCAGCCATGATCAACGGAAACAGAGGCAGAGTGCAGACGAGACCAATCAGCGAGATGATGATTGAAACCACGCGGCGCATCACGATGAAGGCGGTGCTGCGGCGAAAGCCCTCGCCAAACACCAGCCAGCTGGGATAGAGATTCTCGACTTCGATCTTGCCGGAGATTTTTTCCAGCCAGGTGGTGGCTTCCTCGACCTTGACGCCCTGCATGCGCAGGTCCAGCAGTTCCTGCATGGGGATGGTGCCGCGGCGATCGGGCATGGCGACGATGACGCGATGGACTTTTTGTTTGTGGACGACATCCATCAGGTGCGCCGCTACCGAGTCACGGGTCACCGCGCCTTCCATCTTGCCCGTCCAACTGGCAATCTCGACGCCGAGTTCGGGATTCTGGCGCAGGCCCTGGACCACGCGTTGGGCGCGCTCGCCGGTACCCAGGACGTAAACGCGCTCGACCAGAATCGGCAACTGGACCAGCCAGGTGAAGCCGATCCGCCATCCGAACAGGGCGACGGTGAGAATGATCAGGCCGACCGCTGAAGAACCGCTCCCCAGCAAGTAATCGGGCCGCACGTAGGCGACGCCCGCCAGAATGAAGGCGAGCACGCCGGGGACCATGAGCAAGCGGAAATAAAGCTCGCCTTTGGTATTGAGGCGCGCCGTATCGTACAGGTCGAGCCAGTGCGAACAGAGCAATACCAGCACCGTAACTCCGAGGATCTTAAGGTAGCCACCCTCGTAGTTGAGCACCAGGTAACTGTCTTCGCGCAGTTCGAACACGGCGCCGAGCAGGAACGAGGTCCAGACAATCAGGGCCTCTCCGATCAGCAGGATCAGAGTCCGAACGGGGTAATAGACATTGAATAGCCGGATCAACTTGGCCTCGGTTCAACTTCATCCCAAAAAAATCAGGATCAACTCTTTACAGTCTCGCCATAGTAATACTTCGACCGTTCCAGCTTTCCGGAGGGGGCTCCGTTCAGGACAACGCCTATCAGCAGCTTGTTGGGGAATTCCTCGCGGGCCCGGCGCGCCAAATCGGACGGGGTCTCATTGGAACGCACGACCATGAGGATACCGTCGCAGCAACCGGCCACCAGTGTGGCATCCGAGACCGGGATGACAGGCGAGGAGTCGAGAATAATCCAGTCAAACAAGGGCTCGACGCGCTGCAGAAGCTGTTTCAGACGACCGTTGGCGAGCAATTCCGGGGCGCTGCCCGCAATGCGGCCGGCGGGCATGAAGAACAGATTTTCCATGGGCCCGCGTTGCAGGGCGGCGAACTCGTCGCATTCGCCCAACAGGTATTCGGCCAATCCGGGCGACTGGGCCGCTCCAAGGTGCCGGTGCATGCCGGGGTTGCGCAGATCGGCGTCGATCAGGAGGGCGCGGCGCCCGTGCTGCCGGACGACGACCTGGGCCAGATTGGCAGCCACGAAAGACTTCCCTTCTTTGGGGAGCGCGCTGGTCACGAGCAGGCGCTTCAGCGGCATCTTCTCGCGAATCTGGTAGAGCCGGGAGCGCAGGGTACGGAATTCTTCCGCCCCGACGCGATTGTCGTTTTCCGAGAAAAAGAGCATGGTGCGTGGGTCCGGACTCCATTCGGTCTGGAGGCAGCGGGCGACGAGCGATTCGTAATTGATGCCGGAGGCCAGGTTGGGCATGATGCTGGCTCCCGATGGCTGGAGCAAAGGCATGTTTTCACGTGGCACTTCGTTGTGCAACGGTGGCTGCTCGAAGACGGGCTCGACGTGCGTCCCCATGGAGGTTGCTCTTTCCTGCTCGGCGCGTTTCAAAGCGTCATGGATGCGGCTCATAGTTTCCTTTCCTTGGGGAGATCCTGTTGTTCGGATTGGCGCAGACGGTCGGCCAGGGTTGCCAGGGTGCGTAAGGCTTCGACCAGATCAAACTTTTCCGAGGACGGGGCGGCCGGGGCAGTCATGGCCGCGGCGGCGTTGCCATCGGTTAAATCGAAATCGCGGGCGACGGCATCGACGACTTCGACAGAGACCGTCTTGCTCTGGTCGACGAACGCGCTGACCAGGCAGTGCTCGCAGAGCAGATTGATGATGCGCGGTATGCCCAGCGAGTAACGAAAAATGGCGACGGTGGCTTCGACATCGAAGATCGGATCGCCGTTCGACCCCGCGATGCGCAGGCGCTGGACGATATACGACTTGGTTTCCTCAAGATTGAAAGGATGGGTCTTGGCGCGCAGCGTCAGGCGCTGGCGCAACTGCCGTAACTGCGGCTGCTTCAGGCGCTGTTCGAGTTCCGGCTGCCCGACTAGAACGATCTGCAGCAGTTTCTCGGTGAAGGTCTCGAGATTGGTGAGCATGCGGATCTCTTCCAGCACTTCGTCGGTGAGGTTTTGGGCCTCGTCGATAACCAGCACCGCAGTTTCACCGGCGCGATAGCGATCGAGCAACCAGTTGTAGAGGCGCTGCAGGATCTGACTCTTCGACTTGGTATCGCAGGGAATGCCGAAATCGGCCATCATGAAATCGAGGAGTTGGGGCACGTCCAGACGCGAGTTGAAGATGAAGGCGGTAGCCACCTGCTGCAGGCGGAGCCATTCCATCAATTTATTGATCAGCGTCGTTTTGCCCGTGCCGACCTCGCCGGTAAGCAATACGAAGCCTTTGCGGCTTTGTATGCCGTAGGTGAGGCAAGCCAACGCCTCTTCGGTGTGCCGCGTGAGGAACAGATAACGCGGGTCCGGATTGACGTTGAACGGGTTGGCGCGAAGTCCAAAAAATTCTTTGTACATAGGCTTATGCTAGACCTCGACGCGCTCGTGTTCTTTTGGCGATGGGGGACTGCCCCGGCCCCAGAAGCGGCGCCGGTTGCCGGTGGCGACAGCATCGTCCTCGTCCTCACCCAGCCAGGGCACGGAAATCAGCAGGGGCAGATCCATAATGGCAGCAGCGTCTTTTTCGGTGCGGATCGACTTATCGCTAAACTCCAGAACGATGGCGATGACGACGCCCAGCGCCAGACCGGCGCCCAGGCCGGCGGCGGCAAAAACCGGGCGGTTCGGGAAACTGGGAGACTCGGGCAGGCCAGCCGAGGTCAGAATGTGCATCTGCTCGCCCTGCTGCTGATTCTCCATGCTGGTGCCGAGCTCGGCGGAGCTTCGCTTGGCCAGCAGATCTTTGTAGAGGGCTTGAGCGTTATCGTTGTTGCGGGTGAGCTTCTTGTATTGCTCTTCGACGCCCGGGCTCATGGCGGTGCGGCTCTGGTAGACGTTGATCGCGCTTTGCAGCCTCTTCTGGTCGAGGGTGGCCTGCTCGATTACTTGCTGGTACTGGTGAATCTGCAAGCGGAGCTGGCGAATTTCCGGCGGTTCCGAGGCGCTCGCCTTCTCGCTGGTGTCGGTAGAGCTGGCGGCCTCCGCCTTGACCTCTTTTAGTTTTTTCTCGACCTCGGCGATATCGGCCTTGGTTTTGATCACGTCGGGGTGATCGTCGGTATAGCGCGCCTGCAGTTGCAGCAATTGCGCCTGCAGCTGGTTCAATTGCTGTTCGAGAGTCTGGGGATTGGTAGTGGATTGCGAACTCTTCCATGCGGCCGTCTGCTGCGCCAGCATGCTTTCGGTGTAGGCCTTATCCTGCTGGGCGCGGCTGAGGGTCTGGGTGGTGGCATCAAGTTGCGAGTTCAGCGACATCAGCATCCGCATGTTATTGTCGACGTCACCGGGCAGCTGACCCATGTATTGCTTCTTGAACTCGGCGAGAGCCTTATCCTGATCGTCAAGGGCGCGCTTGGCGTCATCGAGCTGGCGGTTGAGAAAATCGGTGGTGCTCTTGGCGATCTCCCCGCGCTCATTCAGGTTCTCCGTCACGATCAGTGAGGTCATGGCATTGCAGATTTTTTGGGCGCGGGCTGGGTCGCTGTCGGTGTAGCTCACATTGAAGCCGGGCACCGGTTCGTCGGTAACCTGGGGCTTCTTTTTCTTGGCGCCAGAGATTCCCGCTTGGTTAGCGGCCGCGCTCATCGAAGTGATCACCGGCTCGACCTGCATATTCTGCTGGATTGCTGCGATGAGCTTGTCCTGTTCATCCGCATTGACGATACCGGGGTTGTCCTGAATCATCTTCCGCAGGCGGCTGGTACTCACAACCTCCTGGCTGAGCGTCTGTACGCGCTGGGTAAAGTCGGAAGTAATGACCGGCATGACGTAGTTCTCGGGCACCTTCTGGCCTTCCACCAGAACCGTGGACTGCGAGGTGTATTTCGGCGAGAAGCCATACGAGACCCCGAAGCCCGCCAGCGGGGCAATCAGGGCCGGGATTAAAATGACTTTTAGGCGCCGCCGCAGCATTGCCAGATAATCGTCCATCGTCAGTTCGCGATTCTCACTCATACGGTTCACCAATCCGGCCGCCCGAAGCGGCCAAAAAATTATTCGATACGAGTCGGCTTGGGATGCCATTCCACCCCAATGGCTCCGAAATGCCGCTGATTAATCCTGCCGCAGCCTCCGGCAATGCAAGTGGTGGCGTTGAAGGCCAGTTCGCTGAAGCGATAGTCGGCAAAGAAGTCGTAGGAACGTCCCAGGTGTTTGCGGAAGACGGCTCCGGCAGAGCCTTCGTTGTAAGATGTCGCATTCTCGACCCCAAAACCAAAATTCTGGAGTTTCTTGTTATGGGAGTAGCCCAGATCGGCATAAAAATCCCAGGTGCGTCCCAGGGGGCGTTTATACCCGAGTCGAGCTGCCTGGGTATCGGCGCCGGCGAAGAAGCCTGAGCCTGCCGAAGTAAATTTTTCGTAGGTCGCGACGAGCGACGCGTGGCCAAATTTGTAGCGCAACTGAACCCGCGCGCTCACCGACCAATGGGTGAGATAGCCACCCACTTCCAGGTCGGTGTACTGCGGACCGGCTCCGGCAATGAGGCTTAACCGGCCGGTGATAGTATGGCTCCAACGCACATTGAAAACGTGGTTATAAACCTGGCCGCCGCTGACCTGCGGAAATTGAATCAGTTGAAAAGCGTAGATTGCGCCGATCTGATCGTGGCGAGAAAGCAGGTGGCTGTACCCGCCTTGAACCGTGATCTGATCGCTGTTGACCAGAAGAGCCGTGGGGTGGCCCGGGATGGCGTGGTCGTAGAAATGAGCATTGCTGAATCCGCCGGCCACGGTGAACGCGGAGCGTGGACTAATCGCCTGAACTACATCGAGAATCGCCGTGTTCGCCAGCCGGGAAATGTTTCCGATCGAACCGAGCTGACCCTCGCCGAAGAGGTGGCTGCCCGGCAGACCACCACCCTGCTCTCCCGTGCCCATGCCACCCAGGGCAAGACCGAACCCCGGGACACCGCCAAAGCCTGCTTGGAAGGAACCGTCGGGCAGGTAGGTGAGGGAGTCGCGCAGAGTAGCCTGGCCGGTTCGCCAGCGCGTGACAGCTTCCAGGCCGACGGCTTGCAGTTGCCTCACGTCACTCGGATTGCTGTAGAACGCTCCGCCGCCGAGGTACTCCAGAAACAGATCGCTCTTGGGCCAGAATTGCTGGAGGTCGAACGCCCCGAGAACCCGGGTGACAGACTCTAGACTTGTCGAGCCGAGTTGGTTGCCCGCGTTCGTGTCCCCCGCTTCGCTTACCTGCAAAGCTGGCGAAATGAAGCTGCGGCTGGCGGTATGCAGATCGAGACTGGGCACGTCCAGTCCGGTTACCGGCGGGTTCTCCGGGTCCAGCACCGGCGCGTTCTGGCCGAAGGCCGGCGCCGGCGTGGTCTCTGGCTGGGACGGGGGATTATTCTGGGCGGCCGCGCCAACGCTCATGCCGAAGACCAGCACTGCCAACCGGATTTTTCGCACTCTCACCATGCTTTTCACCCGTAGATCCCCATGAAACCGCCTATCCCTTACGGGACGACAATTGTGTCGCCCGGCTGCAATAGATAATTCTGTTCGATCTTTTCACCCTTGACCAGCTTGCGATAGTTCACCGGCAGTTTTTGCTGTTTGCCGTTCTCGGTGCGCAGAACGTAAATGCGTTTCGTGTTGGCAAACTGGGTCATGCCGGCGCTGGACAAAGCCTGGAGCACGGTCATGTTGGGAAGCATCGGTATGGCCCCGGCATGTAACACCTCGCCGGTCAAGTAAATCCGCTTGCTGTTGATGCTAGTCACCACCACGGTAACGCGCGGGTCGGCGATATACTTTTTCAGTTTATCTGTCAGGGACTCGCCCAATTGCTGGGGCGTCAGGCCCGCGGCCTGCACGTCGTTGAGCAGGGGAAGAGAGATTTTGCCATCCGGACGCACCGGCAAAGTGACGGTAAGGTCGGCTTCTTTCCACACGGCTATGTGGAGCACATCATCGGCGCCGATGACATACTCAGGTCCGGCTGGGCTGCTGGCAGCGACGTTCGCCGTCTTGTCAGAAACAGCCTTGTCGGAAGCGGGACTGGCGGCGGGCGGGGTTTGCGCATCCTGCGCCATGGCGATGCTGCCGATTAAAATGAGCGCCGCTACCGCCGCTTTCCAGGTTGATTTCATATGTTCCTCTCAGGTTTCAAGGTTGCAAAGTTTCAAGGTTTCAAAGAACAGAACGGCACTGCAACGAATCGCAGCGATTAAACCTTGAAACATTGAAACCCTGAAACTTTGAAACCTATACTTATGCTCCGTACTCTTCGTACCCGATCTGCTTCAGCTTGTAGAGAAGCGCTTTGTAGCTGATCTGCAACTCCTGCGCGGCCCGGCGCCGGTTCCAGCGGGTGCGCGTCAAAACCTGAAGGATGATTTCCTTTTCCGCCTCGCGGGAAGCGGCGCGCGCCGCATCTTTCAGAGAAATCTTCTCGCCGTTGGCGCCCTGATCGACGCGCCGCATAAGGGAGCGTAATCCTCCCATGGCGAGCGTTTCGTCACCGAGCGCGACAATGGCCCGAGCCGCGTCTTTCAGTTCGCGAATGTTTCCGGGCCAGTTGTATTCCAGGAAGAAGTTCTGGGTTTCGGGACTGAGCGCCGGCACGGCCCGGCTGAAATCACGGGCGGCGTCCGAGAGAAACCAGTCGCGCAGATGGGGAATATCTTCTTTCCGCTGCCGTAAAGGAGGCAGCCGCAAACAAACCCCGCTGATTCCGTAATAAAGGTCTTCGCGGAACTTGCCGGCCTTGACCTCGGGCTCCAGCTCGCGCGAGGTTCCGCAGATATAACGAGGCGCACGGCGCTGTTCCTCGCCGTTGCCATTGCCATTCCAACCGATCTGGCGAACCAGTTCCCTCTGGGCTGCCGCCGTGAGGTCCCCCACTTCCTGGAGATAGACGGTTCCACCTTGACCGTCGCAGGCCGCCAGAACTTCTGCGCTGGCTTCACGACCCTGATAGACCTGAAAAGGTTCCGAAGCGCGGCTGGAGAGAATATGGATGCGCGCCGACGCTGCCGCCTTGCCGGAACCGTGTTCGGCCACCACCAGCACGGGAACGTCATTCTGCGACAGCTCGCGGATCACGGCTTCGACGGTACGCATGCCGGCGCTGACGCTTTCGAGCCAGACACGGGTGCCGCCGTTCTGCGGTGCCCCGGCAGTCGCCAGGATTTTGGTTCGGTTGAAATCCATACTATTCGGTTTGGCTGTTTCGAGCCCAAGACAGCGGGGAGACGTCCTGGACAAACGCGTGCACAGTATAGAGCACACTCACTGCCAATCCGGTCAAAGCCGTTCGACGTCGCTCAAACAATATATGCTTATTCGTCAATGACTTGCAACTTGAGTCGTGAGGATGCCTACCCTTGCACAGCACTACATTGCG
>Ga0074046_10002759_pt1 | contig 15014 bp, 15 predicted proteins | sample BogForMeECP23OM3_FD_94441 | JGI IMG/M metagenome (GOLD analysis project Ga0074046, IMG submission 94441) | Bog forest soil microbial communities from Calvert Island, British Columbia, Canada - Bog Forest MetaG ECP23OM3 | ecosystem: Environmental > Terrestrial > Soil > Wetlands ...
AAAACCATTCCGTCTCACGGAGTCCGTAAAAGCCGCGGGTTGAGCGTCCAAGCTGAGTCCGGCGGCGCTGGACACGGTGCTTGGGAAATTAGCCCGGCAACAGGACCCGAATCTGCTAATCGGCTTCGATCACGCCGACGACGCCGGCGTGTATCTGCTCACGCCCGAGACGGCACTGGTGCAGACGGTAGATTTTTTCACGCCCATTGTGGACGATCCCTACACCTTCGGCCAGATCGCCGCCACCAACGCGCTCAGCGACGTATACGCTATGGGAGGAAAGCCGCTGACGGCGCTGGCCCTTGTCTGTTTTCCCGACAAAGGCGATCTCGAAATTCTGGAGCGCATTCTGGCCGGCGGATTGTCGAAAATGATCGAAGCCGGATGCACGGTGGTGGGCGGCCACAGCATCCGCGATGACGAAACAAAATTCGGATATTCGGTCACCGGAGTGATTCATCCCAAACGCGTGCTGGCGAACAGCGGTGCGCAGCCCGGAGATAAGCTGCTCTTCACCAAGGCGCTCGGCACAGGAGTCATTTCGACCGCGATCAAGAAAGGCGTTGCGAAGCAGGAGTGGATTGACGCCGCCGTTAGGTCGATGACAACTTTGAACAAAACCGCAGCCGAAGTGATCACGTGTAGTGCGGGGTCTGGGGAAAGTCCCACGTCTCGAAAACCGCGAGACGTGGGGCGCCCAGCCAAAGACCAACGACCAGCGACCAACGACGCCTTTACCGTCCACGCCCTCACCGACGTCACCGGCTTTGGCTTGATCGGCCATGCTCGCGAGATGGCGCTGGCATCGAACGCCAGCCTCGTCTTCGAGTCCGCGAACATTCCGGTGCTCGAAGGGGCGCTCGATTGCATCCGCGCCGGCTACATTCCCGGAGGACTCAAAGCCAACCGCGACTTTGCCGAATGCCTGGTGGGCTATGATCCGTCGGTGCCCGCCGACATCCGCACGTTGCTCTTCGACCCGCAAACCGCCGGCGGCCTGCTGATCGCGGTTGCAGCCGAAGAGGCTGTCTTGCTCACACGCGCGCTGCAAGACGCCGGCGTTGCCGCTGTCGAAATCGGAGAGGTGCAGACGATTGCGAAACCGCAGATCGCTGTTCGCTGAGCTTCGCTGGACCTTTGAAAGCTCTGCGGATCGCAAGAAGAAAAGGAGCACCGATGAAAACCCGTAAGCTTGGACGTTCCGGGCTAACAGTTTCCGCCCTTGGCCTCGGTTGCATGGGCATGTCGGAGTTTTACTCCGGACGCGATGACGCCGATTCGATCGCGACCATTCACCGGGCGCTCGAGCTCGGCATCACCTTTCTCGATACTGCCGACGTTTACGGGCCGCACAAGAACGAAGAACTCGTTGGTCGCGCAATCAAGGGCAAGCGCGACCAGGTCGTGCTGGCCACAAAATTTGGGATTGTCCGCGATCCCGCGAACCCCAATATCCGCGGCGTCAACGGCAAGCCGGATTATGTGAAGAAGTGCTGCGATGGAAGCTTGAAGCGGCTGGGCGTCGAGCACATTGACCTCTACTACCAGCACCGCGTCGATCCGAATACGCCGATTGAGGAGACAGTTGGCGCTATGGCGGAACTAGTGAAGGAAGGCAAGGTCCGCCATATCGGCTTGTCGGAAGCCAGCGCCAATACTCTGCGGCGTGCCGTGAAGGTGCATCCCGTCGCGGCGCTGCAGTCGGAGTATTCGCTTTGGACGCGCGATCCGGAAGATGAAATTCTGGCGACTTGTCGCGAGCTCGGCATCGGCTTCGTCGCCTACAGTCCGCTCGGACGCGGCTTCCTCACCGGCCAATTCAAGAAATTCGAAGACTTGGCGGCCGATGATTATCGCCGTTTCTCGCCGCGCTTCCAAGGTGAAAATTTTCAGAAGAATCTGGATCTTGTGAAAGAAGTTGAAAAACTCGCTCGCGAAAAACAGTGTCAGCCGTCACAGTTGGCGCTCGCATGGGTGCTGGCGCAGGGCGACGACATTGCCCCGATCCCCGGAACCAAGCGGCGCAAGTATCTTGAGGAAAACGCCGCGGCGGTGGATTTGAAACTGACTCCAGACGATCTGCGTCGGCTGAATAAAGTCTTTCCCTCCGGCGCGGCTGCGGGATTGCGCTACCCGGAACACATGATGAAGTTGGTCAACGGGTGAGCGAACAAGGTCTCCGGCCGCGTTAGCTGCGGTGCGCCTTTTCGCGCATGCGTTTAAGAAAACTGGGGACGTGCACCACGGCGCGTCCCACCGTGCCGCGCCCGATTTCCTGCGTGCCGTCGTGGGCACGGACGCGCATGAGATAGAAGCGCCCGTCAAAGGATTCCAGTTCCGCCTCCGCGTGAATCTGCATTCCGATGCCGCTGGCCGCGCGGTGTTCCACGTGGATGGAGATTCCCACCGTGATTTCACCCTCGTCGCAAAACGGTTGCAGCGCCTGGAAGCTGGCTGTTTCCATCAGCCGAATCATGTCGGGAGTCGAGTATACGGGCGGTAACTCCGGATGATGGGCGGCGAGGGTGTGCTTCAACTCAACGGTTTCAGTCGCTTCGCCGCGCACGCCGATGGAAATGGGCCGGGCCATGGAGTTCGAGAGTGGGGCTCTTGATTTTACCGTATGGCAAGCAGTTTGCGCGGATGACGCAATCTCTCAAAGCACCTTCGCCTGCTTCGCATTCCTGTTTACGATGAAGATTCGTTCGTTGTTACCGGCCGGGTCCGCCGGTTGCATGAAGAAACCCAGATTCTTCGGGTTGTAGGTCACCGAAGAGCCGAACAGTTTCTCGCCATCGTTGAAAGTCACTTCGATATGCTTTCCCGGGAGTTGGAAAGGGCCGGGGGCATCCTGGTGGGCCGCGTCTCCAGAAAAATCCTTGACGAAAAACAAGGCCTTCAGTTCAGCTACCCGAACCGATGTTCCTTGATCGCCCGGTTTGGAACCGACACCCTCGGGAAACAGGACAAAATGGTCGCGCGACGGAGAGAAATCGCTGGTGTAGCCCTTGAGCCTGCGGCCATCGAGGTAGGCTACAACCACCTTGGCTCCGTTTTGCATGGCTCCTGCCTTCCAACCAGGCTTTGCTAGAATTATCGTACTTCGATTCCTCCACTTGACCGGAATTCTAGTAGCTGTAGTAACCATTGTGGGAACCAGTGCACTTTTCAGAACATTTCGAGGTGGTGGTGGTGGGCGCAGGCCATGCCGGATGCGAAGCCGCGATGGCTGCCGCTCGCATGGGGCTGAGAACCGCTCTCTATACCTTGAACGTCGATCTGATCGCGCAGATGTCCTGTAACCCCGCCATCGGCGGCATTGCGAAGGGGCACCTGGTGCGCGAAGTGGATGCCCTCGGCGGCATCATGGGCGAAATCACGGACGCGGTTGGAATCCAATTCCGCCTGCTCAATACTTCGCGGGGACCCGCCGTCTGGTCGCCGCGGGCGCAGTGCGACAAGCAGGCCTATCGTCTGAAGATGCGCGAGGTGCTGGAGTCGCAGCCGAATCTGACGATCAAGCAGGCGGAAGTGGCGGATGTGATGGTGGAGCAGTTCTCAGTTCTCAGTTCTCAGTTCTCAGTAACACTTGACACTGCTGAGAACCTAACTGAGAACCGAGAACTGAGAACTGAGAACTTTATTCGCGGCGTCCTGCTCCGCGATGGACGGCGCGTCTCGGCTAATGCGGTCATCATTACGACTGGAACCTTTCTTAACGGGCTGATTCACTGCGGCGAGCAGCAGTATCCGGCGGGACGTTCGGGAGAACCGGCCGCGGTTCTGCTGGGCGAAGCGCTCAAGAAGCTCGGCCTGCGCGGATGCCGGCTCAAGACCGGGACGCCTCCGCGTCTGGACGGGCGCACCATTGACTGGTCGCGCTTCGAGCGCCAGCCGGGCGATGTGGATCCCACTCCGTTCAGCTTTCGCACCCGGCGCGTTGCGCATCACGACTCGCAGGCGCCTTGCTATATCGCCTTTACCACCGAAGAAACGCATCGCATCATTCGCGAGAACGTGCACCGCTCGCCGATGTACAGCGGACAGATTCAGTCGACCGGGCCGCGGTACTGTCCGTCGATTGAAGACAAGATCGTCAAGTTTCCGGACAAGTTGACGCACCAGCTTTTCCTGGAACCCGAGGGGCTGAACACGCACGAGATCTACGTCAACGGCATGAGCACTTCTCTGCCGATTGATGTGCAACTAGCGATCCTCAAGTCGATTCCGGGCCTCGATGGCGCCGAGATGATGCGACCTGGCTACGCCATTGAGTACGATTCCATCGATCCCACGGAACTGAAGCGCACGCTGGAGACGAAGAAGATTGAGGGACTGTTTCTTGCCGGGCAGATCAATGGGACCTCAGGATATGAAGAAGCGGCCTGCCAGGGAATTATGGCCGGGATTAACGCGGCGCTGAAATTGAAGAAAGAAGCTCCGCTGGTGCTCGATCGCACCGAGGCGTACACGGCCATTCTGATCGACGACCTGATTTCGAAAGGGACCAACGAGCCTTACCGGATGTTTACTTCCCGGGCTGAGTTTCGTCTGCATCTACGGATCGACAATGCCGACCGGCGGCTTACTCCGCACGGACGGCGGGTGGGGCTGATCTCGGGTGAAGCGTGGGCGGAATTCGAGGCGAAACAGCGGCGGCTGCAGGAAGTGAAGCAGGTGCTGGAGACGACGAAGGTAACGGGGCCGATGGCCGGGCAGATCGAGCGTGGTTTGCTAGTGTGGGGACGGGCGCCCTCGCCCGTCCAAGCCGAGCGCAGTTCAGCCGGTTTCGCCGGCAGCGAAACCACCCCGCAAGATCTCTCTGCCGCGATCGGCCAGCCGCTGGCCCAACTGCTGAAGCGGCCAGAGATCACCATCGAGCAACTGGCACCCATTCTCAAAGACCTGCTGCCGCTTTTTTTTGCCAGAGATTCCTCGGCGAACTCGGCGCCCTCTGCGGTTAATGCTTCTCCGCTTCATCTTTCGTCCGAAATCCGGAACGAGCTCAAGTCCGTCGAAACTGAAATCAAGTATGCCGGATACCTCGAGCAGCAGGAGCGCGCCATCGAACGGCTGAAGAAGGCGGAGCAGCGCCGCATTCCGGATTGGTTCGATTACCGGGCGGTGAGCGGGTTGTCGCGCGAGATGCAGGAAAAGCTCGGAAAAGTCGTCCCGCAGACGCTCGGCCAGGCCTCGCGCATCCCCGGCGTGACGCCGGCGGCGGTTTCTCTGATCAACGTCTATATCGAGATCCAGGCGCGACGGCGGGAACAGGCGGCGACGAGCTAGAGTGCGCGTAAGAACTCGGTTTCGAGCAATCCAGTGAAACAAAACGCTCGGGAGTCCAGCCCCGGAGGGGCGACCGAGCTTAGCCCAGCGCTTCAGCGCTGGGTAAAGCGGAATGACGACTCAAGTCCCGGAGGGACGACCGAGTTCCCACACAGATAGCAGCCGAACTGCGCTCGGCTTGGACGGGGCAGAGCCCCGTCCCCACACGAGCTAGCGCGCTACCACTTTCTGCAGAGCGGATCGCAGTTCGTCATACGAAATCGCCCCCGGATGATACATCGCCACTTGCCCGGCGCGATTCAGGACTACCAGAGTTGGGGTCGTACTGGCTCCGTAAGCATCGAAATTTTGCTTGCTCAAGGGCACGGGCATGTCCTGCAGGCTGGCGTAATAGCGCTGGCGAACGGATTCGATATAAGCCCGTTCCTGCGCTGGCGAAGCATTGGCCCCCTGCGCCGCATAGCCGTAAAGCTGTGTCGGACCGATGACGACCAGGCCCGCGGGGGCGAACTCCTGCCGCAAGCTGGCGATGATGGGGATCTCGGCCTTGCAGTCAACACACCAATGCGCCCAGAAGAACAAGAGAACCGGGGAACCTTTTAAGGACGCGAGAGCCGGTGGCTTCGGTCCGAGATAGTGGGTTACCTGCAGGGGCGGTGCGGTCTGACCGACCAGAGCGATCAGGTTGAGGTTTTTCTGCAGCCGCGCTCGAATGGAGGTGTTTCCATAGCGCGCCAGAGCCGAGCGCAGTAAGCTAATCGCCTTCGCGTGCTGTCCTTTTTCCGCCATCCCCTGCGCGAGAATTTCGTAAGCGGCGCCGAGGGCGGCTGGCAAGTGAGGTTCGGCGTCGAGTTTGCGTTGGGCTGCCGTTAGTTGCTGCTCTGAGAGGCGGCGCGTTTCGGTGGCGTACGCAGCGGCTTGGTCCCACTGGTTGTTCGAGGCCGCGCCTCGGGCCATCCATGACAGGGCTTCCAGGTACTCCGGGGCGACGCCGTGCTGAGCCTTATAAGTGTTAAGTTCCGATTCGGCGGCGGAAAAAGAGTTCTGCGCCAACTGGACGCGGACATCAACGATGAGGTCGGCTTGGGCAGGCAGGGAAATGCAGAATAGAATTCCGGCTACGAGGAGGCTCCGCGTCCTCTGAATGCGCATCATTGGATGATGAAGGAGACCGTTGGAAGTTGCAAACAGACGAAAGCAAGAATCCTGCAAAAAGAGGAGATGAGCCTTATTTTTCAACTTGATACGAAACATTGGAGAGTTGAAACCGAGAATTTTCGGGAGCGGGTCAGGGAAATGTGTACCAAGACGGATTACCGCCGTAAGCACAGAATCCTCTAGCCATTTAACCCCGAATATGTACAATTTATATGCGTTTGATCTTTGCGGTCGTGAGCAGTACCCCGCTCTACAGCGTGACCTGCCTGCACTATGCGAGTTTCAGCGCATACTTCAACACAAAGGAACACAGCAACATCATGGAAACAGGAACCGTAAAGTGGTTTAACGATGCCAAGGGCTATGGTTTTATCAGCCGCCAGAATGGTGAAGACGTATTCGTGCACTTCTCCGCCATCCAGGCAAACGGCTTTCGCAGCCTGCAGGAGGGTCAACAAGTTCAGTTTGACGTAGTCAAAGGCCCCAAGGGCTGGCAGGCAGAAAACGTCAAAGGCGTCTAAGCCACAACCAAAATTCGACAAGAGGAGCGGCCGAAAGGCCGCTTTTCTTTTTGGGGGTTCTCCACGGCTTCACCCCGCTAGACGCAGTTTCAACTACAATTCTGTTCGGATGGGAGATCGATATGCCCCTGAAAGTTGGTGATCCGGCGCCAGATTTTGAACTTCCCGCAATCGCCGGCGAGCGCCAGATCACGATACGCTCGCGCGACTATCTCGGCAGCAAGAGTCTGGTCGTCACTTTCCACCCTCTCGACTGGACCCCGACTTGAGCCATGCAAGTGCCCGAACTCGATGCCCGGCGCAAAGAGTTCGAGGCGCTGAATGCCCAGGTCATGGACATCAGCGTAGATTCGATCCCCAGCCACATCGCCTGGCGGCAGAAGGAAATCGGCCCCGTTGAGGTTCCGCTATGCTCCGATTTCTATCCGCATGCCGGGGTGACGCGCAAATTCGGGATTCTGCGCGAAGGCCCGCCCGTCTCCGGCATCAGCGAGCGCGCCGCGTTCATCGTGGATAAGAATGGAAAGATAGCCTTCGCCAAGGTCTACGGCATCAGCCAACTCCCTGACATCGAGGAACTGCTGACCGTACTGCGCGGATTGGGGTGAACTCCCTCTATTCTCCACCGACGGTGAGTCCGTCGATGCGGATGGTGGGTGAGGCCACGCTGCCGCGGAATTCCAGGTCGCTGCCGATCTCAGAGATATTGCAGAAGATGTCTTTCAGATTGCCAGCCACCGTAATTTCTTCGACGGGATAGGCCAGTTCGCCGTTGACGATCCACATGCCGGAGGCGCCCCGGGAGTAGTCGCCGGTGACCAGGTTCGCGCCGTGACCGAGAAACTCGGTCACATACAGGCCATCTTTGATCTCCGCAATAATCTGGTTCGGCTTTTTCGTCCCAGGTTCGAGGAAGTAATTTCCCGGTCCGATGCCGGGCGTCCCGGCGAGTCCGCGAGACGCGTTGGCGGTGGTTTCGAGGCCTAACTTTTTCGCCGTGTAGGTATTCAGCAGATACGACTTCAGAATGCCGTTCTCAATCACCACAGTGCGGTGCGTGGGAATGCCTTCGCCATCGAACGGCGAGGTGCCGAAGCCGCCGGGGATGGTGCCGTCGTCAATTACGGTGACGTTCGGGCCGGCAATTTTCTGACCGAGTTTGCCGGCGAGAAAGGAGGCTCCGCGATAAACCGAGTCGCCATTTACGCCTTCGAAAATATGTTCGAGCATGGAAGTGGCGACCATGGGATCGAGCACGACCGGCACATGCGCGGTCTTCACCTTACGCGCGCCCAGACGCCGCAGGGTGCGGCGCGCCGCTTCTTTTCCGACTTGCTCGGCCGGGTCGAGTTTGGCCAGGCTGCGGGACACCGAATACCAGTAATCGCGCTGCATGCCGCCGTTCTCATCCTGCGCAATGGGCACCACCGCAACCGAACAGTATGACCGGCGATACTCACCGACAAAACCGTGAGAATTTGCCAGAACTTTTCTGCCGGTGGCGGCGTCGAAGGATCCGCCTTCGGAGTTCTTGATGCGGGGATCGGCGTCAAGCGCGGCCTTTTCGGCGCGGCGCGCGTATTCAATGCGCTCGGCGCCGGGCAATGAGTAAACATCCTCGTGATAGAGATCGAGGTCTCCCGTAAGCGCTCCAAGTGTCTCGGCTTGGGGAATTCCCGCGTACGGATCTTCAGAACAGATCTTCGCCAGTTCGAGCGCCGACTTCAACATGCGCTCCATGCCGGCGGCGGAAAAATCGCTGGAATAGGTGCTGGCCGCGCGCTGTCCAAAGAAAACGCGCACGCCAATTGCGCGCGAGCCCGACTCCTTGAGCGTTTCGACCTGGCCGAGGCGCACCAAGGTAGAAAATTCGTCGCCCTCGCGGACAACGCACTCGGCCGCCGTGGCGCCGCCCTTCATCGCGCGGTGGACAACGTCGGTGGCTAGGGACTTGAGGTCCGTTGCTTGCTGGTTGCTGGCTTCTAGGGTTGGCGTCATTGACATAAAAGTGTAGCGCGGACACTCTTGTCCGCGTGTTTGCAGCTCCAGAGTGCCTGCGCGGACAAGAGTGTCCGCGCTACACAACTTATTGCATGAATCCGCCGGTTTCCCGCTTGGCGGTGCCGCCGACGGTCAGGCGGTCGATTTTAATAGTCGGAATACCCACGCCGACGGGAACGGCCTGCCCATCTTTGCCGCAGGTGCCGACGCCTTCATCGAGTTTCAAATCGTTGCCCACCATCGAAACCCTTGTCAGCACATCGGGGCCGTTGCCGATCAGGGTTGCGCCCTTGATCGGAGCGGTCATCTGCCCGTTTTCGATGAGATAGGCTTCCGACGCCGAGAAGACGAATTTTCCGTTCGTAATGTCCACCTGTCCCCCGCCGAAATTCACGGCGTACACGCCATTCTTCACCGAGCGAATAATGTCCGCGGGATCGTCTTGACCGGCCAGCATGTAGGTGTTCGTCATGCGCGGCATCGGAATGTGCTCGTAACTCTCGCGGCGTCCGTTGCCGGTATCGGCCAGGCCCATCAGCTTCGAAGAGAGTTTGTCGCTGAGATATCCCTTCAGAATTCCATTCTCGATCAGCACGGTTTCCTGCGTCGGCTGGCCTTCGTCATCCACGTTTAACGACCCGCGGCGCCAGGGCATGGTGCCGTTGTCGACCACCGTGCATTTCTCACTGGCCACGCGTTTGCCAATCAGGCCGGCGAATGCGGACGTCTTCTTGCGATTGAAGTCGGCTTCTAACCCGTGACCAACTGCCTCGTGCAGCAGAACGCCGGGCCATCCCGGACCGAGGACGACTTCCATGTCTCCGGCCGGAGCCTCGCGCGCGTCGAGTTGCAGAATTGCCTGGCGCGCGGCCTCTTTGGCAAAGAACTCGGGAGTCTTGTCGCCATATTTCGAACCAAAGAAAAAGTTGAGCGCAACCCGCCCGCCGCCGCCCGAAGTTCCGCGGCCCGAAGTTGCATCGGTCTTTGCGATGCAGGAAACATTCACACGCGCCAGCGGCTGCGAGTCTTCCGCAAACGTGCCGTCGGAGCCGACCACCAGGATGGTCCGCAGTTCGTCGGCATAGCTGGCACGGACTTCCTTGATGCGCGGATCGTATCCGCGAGCCGTTTGATCGGCGCGCATCAACAACTCAACTTTCGCGGTAATGTCCGCGTCCACCGAAGGCACTGTAACGGGATATAAACTGCGGGCGGGCTTCTGCTGAAATCCAGCGACGGTCGCCTTGGCTGGAGCGCTTGCGATCAGGGCGGCGGTGCGAGCGGCATGCAGAATCCGCTGTGGAGAAAGGTCGTCGGTGTAAGCATATCCGGTGCGCTCTCCAGAAACGACGCGCACGCCGCAGCCCGCCGAAATTCCCTGCGAGGCGGACTTCACCAGCGACTCATCCACCATCAGCGAGGTTGAGGTCAGGTATTCGAAATAAAGGTCGGCGTAATCGCCGCCCGCGGAAAGCGCGGCGGCGAGATAGGTTTCAAGATCTTGATTCGTAAGCCCGTAGTGCTGGAAGAAAAAGCGTTCTTGGATGGCAGTCACCATAGTTGGATGCCCATGTCCGGGAAACGACTCGAGGCGATACTGCATTATCCCATGAGCGCGAAGCGCTAGAGCCACGGTCGTCGCCCGCGACGGCCGGCCGGTCAAAAACCAAACAATTTCACAGTCCAGCGGTCACTGACTTAAGCTCTAGCGCGGCGAATAATCGGATACGTGACCCCAGACTCGCTCAGCCAGATGCTCTCCGACTTCCTCGACGGCTCACGCGCCGCGGTGGTGGTGGAAGATGGCGCCATCGCGTTCGACCTGGCCGACGCGAAGTATTCGGTTTCCGGCGAATACAACAAATGCCTGCTGCATCTGTGGTCGAGCGAGCGGAATTTTGTGCGGCGCGTGCTGGATGCGGAAGTCAAGGCCACCACGCTGCGGTTGCAGGTGCAGCGCATGGGGCAGAATCGCCCTACCCGGCTCGACTTCTGCCGCGATCGCGATCAGCGGTCGCCAGCTGCGCGAAGGTCGGCGCGTGCCGCCTACGAGCCTCGCCTGCGCCGGGCGCTGGAGAGAAATTTTCCGGGCTGGACGGTCGGCCGACTCACTACCAGCGTGGATCTCGAACACTCCTTCGGTCCGGCCTACCTGCGCGGCTGGCTGCGCCAGGGGCAGCGCGCTCTGGCCATCGTCGGAGTGAACGACCAGAAACGCAATCAACCACCGATGGCGCGCTGACCATAGGAATCCTTTGGCTGGAGACGTGCCGGATGGCGCAGCAGGAACGCCGCGTGGTCGAGGGGCTGGCGATAGTTGTGCCCAAAGGTATGTCCACTCTGACGCGGCAGCGTATGGCGCATCTGCATCCGACGGCGGCTAAGTGGCACCTTTACGAATTCGACCAAAGGGAGGACGCGCTCGTCCCGGTGGATACCGGAGATCGCGGCAATCTGGCAACCCGGCTGGTGCACTCGGTGGATGAAGGGATGGCACGCGACCGCTTTGCGGCATCGATCGCGCGCATCCGCGACATTCTGCCCCAAACAGAAGTTGTGGCGCTATCGCCGGCATTGATTTCATTCCGGCGGCATGGGCTTGAATTCGCCCAGGCGCGGATTGCGCATGATCCGCGAAACTTCCAAAGCAGCGAGGAAATCGCTTTCGGGGTGGGGCCGGAAGAGCGTGTTCTCAACGCGGAGAATGAAACGCACTTTGCCGATCTGGTGCGGTTGGCGGCGGCGGTGCGTCATAAGGACGGTCCAAAGAACCATGCTTTGTGGCGAATGCATCCCGAACGCTGGCTGGAATCGCTCGTCGCCCGGAACATTGCGGCGCTCGACGGGCGGCTGCAGCCGGATCCGGTGTATGCCCAGGTACCCGCGTTCGCCGCGGCCGATCGAGCCATGATTGACATTCTGGCCACAACTCGCGACGCGCGACTGGCCGTCATCGAACTCAAAGCCGACGAAGATCTCCACCTTCCCCTGCAGGGCGTGGACTACTGGTCACGCGTCTTGTGGCATCAGAGCCGCGGAGAGTTTGCGCAATTCGGTTATTTTCCCGGGCGCGAGATTTCGCCGCAAAAGCCTCTGCTGCTGCTGGTCGCTCCCGCTCTGCACGTGCATCCGACCACCGACACGATTCTGCGTTATCTGTCGCCGGAGATCGATTGGGAAGTGCTGGGAATCGATGAGCACTGGCGGGAAGAGATACGGGTGGTGTTCCGGAAAAGGCCAGTGCGCACGCCGGTTCGCGCGGCATAGAGCTCTTTCAACGCCGGACAAAAGAAATTGTCATCCTGAGCGCAGCAGAACGATTCGCGAAGCGAATTGTTCTGCGGAGTCGAAGGACCCCTACAGTCTGCAACGCCGGGATCGCGAGGGGGAATCTAGTTGATTAGGGGTCCTTCGACTCCATAACTGCTTCGCGAAGCAGTTACTCCGCTCAGGATGACAATTCTCGGCGTCTCGCCGGTGAACAAATCTTACGCGGGAAGAATCTCGGGCGCTTCGCCTTTGTACACCCGCCCGATGCCTCGCACCAGGCGGCGCATGGGCAGCTCTCCTTTGGCATCGGCGAAGAAGATTTCACCGGCCCGGGTCCCGCGGTAACACCAGCGCTTCAGCATCGCCAGGTGCTCCATGCGCTCGATCGCACTGCCTGGCTTGGCAGCCGGGAAAGCTGTCAGCCCAGCCTGGATGCGAGCTTCCATCGATTGTGACTTGGTGTGCTCCGTATCGGAGATCGGAAATTCCAGCGGCCCCGCAATCACGCCGCTGTCGACTCGGAACAAGGCGACGCTCTCTGACTGCCGAAATTTTTGCACGATTACGGCATGCGACTGGTCAATCCGGCGGACAAATTCCGGCAACAGCTGCAGTACGGGAGCGAGCTTATCAAGCCGCGCGTGAATAGCGGCAGCGGTCTCGAACTCCATTTTCGCCGAGGCGTCATCGCGCTCCGCGGCCATCTGCCGCTTCAGCGATTCGCCGCGCGAGTCCAGAAAATTTTCGACTCGCACCACTTCGGCGCGGTACTCGTCATCAGTGCAGCCGCGAAAACAGGGTGCCAGACACATTTTCATCTCGGAATACACGCAGCCGGGAAATGTCGGATCGGGTTGTAGGTCTTCCACGCAGCGCCGCATCTTGAAGAAGTCGAGCGCGTCGTTCATAAATTTCTCCGCCGCCATCCGCGACGCGAACGGCCCGTAGTAGACGTTCTTTCCGGAAGTCCCGCTTAGCCGGGTTGTGATTGAAGCGCGGGGAAATTCGTTTTCCAGATGCAGCTTGACCAGGGGAGCGAACCGCAGCCGCAGCCGATTCGAGTAGGTCCTAGGAAAAGCGGCGCGCACGGCCTGATAAAGCACAAATCCGGATTCGAAGTCGGAGCCAGTGAGCGTGTATTCGATCCAGCGGACCCGGTCGCGCAAGTTGAGGCGCCTGGTTTGCTCCTGAGGGGCCGAAAGCAGCCGCTGCAGCCGGCGGCGGAGATTGGCAGTCTTACTGACGTAAGGCTCGGAGTTCGTGTCCGCGCCGCGCAAAAGAAACACGGCCGGGGCGGCGGCTACGATGGAGAAGATCTCGGCGTCAGCTTCCGGCCGGAACTCGATGCGTTCGGTCAGCACTCTGAGATTGTAGGAGGTCAGAGGTCAGATTGCAGAGGTGAAAACCTAGCCGAAGGCTCTTACCTCTGACCTCATCCGAAGCTGGCGCTCTTGAACTTCTGGCGGAAGTCCGGCCCATCCATCTTCACGACGCGGCACATTTCGTGCAAGCGGGAGCGCATGCGCTCGCCGATTCGGTCGCCCAGGGTTTCCTCGCGGGCGGCCGCCCGCGCCGGCGACAGCGACGATGGCCGGGTCGCACCGGCAGCCGGCTCGTCCGCGAAATTCGTGGTGATGATGGTCGTTCGATTGTCGTTGTAGCGAGTGTTGAGGATCAGGCTGACGGTGTCCCACACCCACTCGCTCGGTTTTACGGCACCGAGTTCATCCAGCAAGAGCACCTCGGTTTCAAACACCGGCCGCAGCACCTGAAGCTCGGTTGCCTGGACAGAATCGTTGTAGGAGTTCTGAATCTGCTTGAGCAGTTCGCGATAGTCGTAAAAAAGGCAGGCGCTTCCTCTGGTCGTGATGAGTTCCTTGAGAATGCCGACCGCAAGATGGGTCTTGCCGGTCCCGATTCCGCCAACCAACAGCAGCCCAGCGCCGCTCCGCGGATCAAACTCATGCACGAAGCGCGACGCACTGATCTGGGCCAGCGCAATGGAACGATCGGCTCCGGGGAAGTCGGTCGTAAAGTTCGACAGCTCGCAATGCTCATATCTCTTGGGAATTCGCGCCGCCGCGATCATGGCGCCGCCACGCGCCTGCAATTGGCAATCGCAGCGCGTGACGCCGTGCTCCGGCGCTCCCGGAACCGGCTTCCATCCTGAGCCCGCGCATAGCGGGCAAACTTCGGCTGCGGTTTTCATAAATTGTCTTAATTCAACTCTGCACCTGGAACCCCGTGTGCCGCAACTCGAAACGGTGTCCTCTCTGTGCACATCCTGTGGAGAGTGGCCCCGCCTTGTGGAGAAACGAGCGGAAGCGAGGAAAATCGCTGATCAAAGGCACCGAGAGCGGATCAAGAGCAAGCCCTGGAACTGCCCTCATTTTCCGGCACGACACGGACCTGGCCGGCAAAAGGATGCCAAACCCGGCAACAGACAGCCGTTTTCCCTTGACAATCGGGTCATACAGAGGAAAACTTGCCATCGCTGGTACTTGCGCTTGGAGTTTTCCTCCCCCGGCCGAGGCGCGGGAACCGCTAACGACTAGTGTTCAGGAGAGAGCATGAATAAAGCTGATCTGGTTGACCGGATCGCCGGAGCCTGCAACATTTCCAAGGCGCAGGCAACGACCGCGATCGATACCGCCGTGGACAGCGTTACCGCTGCCCTTCGAAAAGGGGACCGGGTAGCCTTGATTGGATTCGGCACGTTTTCCGTCTCGCAGCGCAAGGCCCGCAATGGCCGAAACCCGCAGACGGGTGCCACCA
>Ga0074046_10002760_pt1 | contig 15013 bp, 12 predicted proteins | sample BogForMeECP23OM3_FD_94441 | JGI IMG/M metagenome (GOLD analysis project Ga0074046, IMG submission 94441) | Bog forest soil microbial communities from Calvert Island, British Columbia, Canada - Bog Forest MetaG ECP23OM3 | ecosystem: Environmental > Terrestrial > Soil > Wetlands ...
TACGCCTTCATCGCGGCGATCGCCGCCCTGGTGGTCGCGGGGCTGGTGCACGCCGCAGGCCGCGGGTTCCACCCCGTCCCGGTCCGCCACCTGGCCATCGCGCAGGCCGTTACCGTGCTGCTGGTGCTGCGCGCGTTCGCGGCCGGCTCCACGGCAATGACCGGCATTGAGGCCATCTCCAACGCCGTGCCGGCGTTCAAGCCGGTGGAGTGGCGCAACGCCCGGATCACGCTGAGCTGGATGATCGGGCTGCTCATCGCGATGTTCGGCGGCGTCCTGGTGATCACCCGGCTCGCCGGGATCGTGCCCGTGGCCAGCCAGACCATGCTGTCCCAGCTGGCCCACCTCAGCTTCGGCGACGGCCCGATGTACGTCTACATCCAGGCCGCTACCGCGGCGGTGCTGCTGCTGGCGGCCAACACCTCATACAACGACTTCCCGCGGGTGCTGTTCCTGATGGCCCGCGACCGGCAGGCGCCGCGCTCATTCCTGCGCATCGGCGACCGCCTCACCTTCCGCAACGGCATCCTGCTGCTGTCGGTCACCTCAGCCGCCATCTACATCGTATTCCGCGGCAACACCGAATCCCTGCTACCGCTTTACGCGGTCGGGGTCTTCCTCGCGTTCACCCTGTCGCAGACCGGCATGATCATGCACTGGCGGCGCCACCGCGACCAGCCGCACTGGCGCCGCAGCCTGGCCTTCAACGCCACCGGCGCGGTGCTGTCGGGCATCGTGTTCGTCATCGAGGGCGTCACCAAGTTCACCGCCGGAGCCTGGGTCGCCATCGTCCTCATCGCAGCGATCACCGTGACCGCGCTGCGCACCCGGCGGTACTACGTCCGGACCGGACAGCAGCTAGCCCTTCGCGCTGAGGAAGCCGCTACCCCCGCCGCGCTGCCCGCGAAGTTCGCTCCGCGGCCACCCTCGAGCCGACCCGCCCGCGGGCCCGAAGGCGCCGCCGCGCCCGGCTCCGAGGCCGAGGGCGCCGAGCAGCCCGGGCAGATCAACGCCCTCACCATCGTCCCGGTCGAGGTCATGGACCGGGCCGGCCTCCAGGCGCTAGCGTACGCTGCCGCACTCGGCCAGCCCGCGTTCGCGCTGCACATCAGCCCCACCGCCGAGGAGGCTGACCGGTTTCTTGGCTACTGGCGGGCATGGGGAGACCACCTGCCGCTCGAGGTCATCGTCTCGCCGCACCGCGCTATGATCGCCCCACTGGTCAACTACCTCTGGACCCTGCACGAGCAACGGCCGGACCTCACACTGACCGTCGCCGTCCCGGAGCTCGTGGACCGGCACTGGTGGCACCGCTTCATGCACGAGCACGTCGCCGAGAGGCTGCAGCCCGTCCTGCAGTCCCTGCCGCGGGTGGTCGTCACCAGCGTGCCCTTTCACCTAGCGGACTGACCCGCCCCGGACCACGAGCGCCCCCGGCTGCCGATATTACGACGACGCGGGTGCCATACTGCGCCGGCATCGTCGAGATGATGCAGCCGGGCGCGCCGTACTCGGTCAGCACCTGGCGCAGGTGGTGCTCATTGATGATCAGCAGCCGGTCGAGAAGCTCGCGGCGCAGGGTGCCGATGATCCTTTCGCAGATCGCGTTGCCCCGCATCGTCAACTACACGCGATCCGCACGATCGGTACCGGCGCGTCCGGGTGACGCACCCGTTCCACCCGCTGGCCGGGCGGGACTTCGAGTTCGTCGCCTGCCGCCAGAACTGGGGTGAGGACCGGGTCCACCTGCACGACGAGAACGGGCAGTTGTTCTCGCTGCCGGCAGCATGGACCGACGCGGTAGCGGCGGACCCGTCCGTGGTGGTCGCGGCGGGCAGGGCGCCGTTCAGCACGGCTGGCCTGCTGGCACTCGCTGACCTGGCAGGCCGGCTCCGCGCGCAGCGGGACAGCGCCGGGGCCGTAAAGAAGATCAGGGGTCTCCACTTAAACGGAGCTGCGCAGGTCAGCGCCCCTGCCGCGAGAGTCGGCGCGGCGGGGCCGAATCCCGGCCTGACCTGGGGGTTCTGTAGTGTCGGCCGCAGATCTACTCCGGTTTGTCAGTTCTCGTTCGGTCTGGCCACTGTTCATGCCGTGACCTCGCACTGGCCAGTTGCCGTGAGACGTCGTCATGCCGCGCCCGTCTCACCGTGGTGGCCAATTTCGGGACGTACGCAACCTCGCGTTAGCAACCTCCGCGGGGTCGCTCGTCGCGACCTGCGGGTTGGCCAGATCTCGTGAGACGTGGCCAACCGGCTGGCCAGATCGTTGCGAAATGGCCAGATCGGCCGCGACCTGACACGGTTAAATGGAGACCCCAAAAGAAGATTATGCCGTGAATGTCAAGAAGATTATGCCAATCTTCCTGGCAGCACTGATCATGCTCCCGGTCATTGCTGGAGCTAGATCCCTCACTTTCCTGTGAAATGTCGCGACACGCTGGCGGAGGTGCGTGCTTCCGCTGACCAGATACGGCAAAATCATCCTGACATTGATCAGGATGAGGAGGCGGCATGGCCGGGCAGCAGGGCAGGCACGACCCCAAGGAGGCGGCGCTGGCCGCCGCGCGGTGCCTGAACCCGCACCCGGAGCAGGTGACCGACCCGGAGTTCGGCGCCAGCGACTTCTTCGACGCCCGGGACGCGGTGCAGGTCAAGTACGAGACGGTGCGCAAGGTCAGGGCCGGCGGCGCCCCGGTGACCGAGGCCGCCGCGGCGTTCGGGTACTCCCGCCCCGCGTACTACGCCGCGGCCGCCGCGCTGGAATCCTCAGGGCTGGAAGGGCTGGTCCCCGCCCGGCCCGGGCCGCGCGGCGCCAGCAAGCTCCTCGAGGAGATCCTCGCCTGGGCCGAGGAGCAGCTGGCCGCCGACCCCGCGCTGCGCCCGTGTCCTCCGGCCCGCGGAAAATCTACCGGCTTCGCCTTGCAGACACCACCGGGGATCAGCTCGCACAGCACCGCGTGCAGCCGGCACACGGCCGCGCCGCCGCCGTCGCTGCGGCCGGGACGAGCCTGACCGGGCTGTACGTCGTCGTCGTCGTCGCCGCCGAGGCCGCCGCCCAGGCCAGCAGCCGTTCCGCCTGCACAGCGCGGGCGCGGACCCGCAGCTCACCCAGCGGCTCCTCCGCCGCGCTGATCGCCACCGCCGTGTGCGCGGCCTTGTGCGGATCGACCCCGATCATCACTGCCGCCATGGAAACACTCCTTCCCTTCCGGCGGGCAAGGACGGTGGCGGGCACGCCCAATTCCAGGACCTTCGTAGCGCTCACGCCTCTTTTGAGCCACGCCACGGCGAGGCCCCGGCAGGCTGGCACGTCGTTCGAAAGCCAACCCAGCAGGGCGGCAGGCGGTTAGAGAGCCAGGCCAACCGGGACCTCTCAACGCTACGACCTGACTCACTTCCATCCCGGCCAGGCCCGCACCGTCTACCCCAAGTCTCAATTGGGCGGGTATTCGCGCGTCGGCCCAGACGAGGACTGATTACGCAGCGTGGCGAGGAGCATCCTACCTCCGGGATGCCTCTCCCTGCCGAGTCGGAGCGCGTAAGAACTGCGTCGGCGATGGGCGCGTGCACACCCAGATCAGCCGCATCCTCGGGCCTGCCGCGCAATCGGCGTCCGCTATCGGGCGGACGCCGCCGGCTGCGGCAGATTGTGTGGCAGGGCAAGCACGGGTCGATTCGGGTGCGCCGCGGTTATCATGGCGTGGGCCTCGGCGACTTTGGGTGCCGGCGATCTCCCGGCCTGCCCGTCGGCCCGCGGCACCCGGGCCCGGCTTATCAGGCGTCCGATTGGACGGCGAGGAGCAGGACGAGCGAGCGCTGCCTGACGGTCAGGTGGTCGCCCGCGCCGATATGTGCCGGGCCGGCCCGGGTGCCCGGGTCGGCCATGCCGGCGGTGCCGGTCGTGTCAGTGGGACCCGCCGTGTCGGGTGTTGTGGTGTCAGCGCCTAGATCGAAGCTGTCCACTTCGGTGTGCCAGGAGCATGGCTTGCCTACCTCAGGGATGGTGAAGGTGACAGGCCGCGGCGATGCGTTGACCAAGATGAGCACGTCGTCGTCGAGCATGGGCTGGCCGTGGGCGTCCAGGTCGGGTGCGACCGTGCCGTCGACGTAGACGGCGACAGACTTCCCGCCCGGGGATCGCCATTGGGAGACGGTCATCGGGTGGCCCTTGGGGGTGTACCAGACGACGTAGCCGGGATCGGCCAGGTAGCGGTCGCGGCGCAGCACCGGGTGCGCCCGGCGCACGGCGATGACCTGGCGGGTGTAGGCGGTCAGGCCGGCGTCGGCGGCGTCCCAGTCGAGCCAGGACACCGGGTTGTCCTGGCAGTAGGCGTTGTTGTTGCCGCCCTGGGTGCGGCCGAGCTCGTCGCCGCCCAGGATCATCGGCACCCCGCGCGGGACAGCAGCAGCGTGGCCAGCAGCGCGCGTGACTGGCGGGCGCGCAGCGCGAGGATCCGCGGGTTGCCGGCCGGGCCTTCCACGCCACAGTTCCACGACCTGTTGTCGCTGGTTCCGTCCCGGTCGCCCTCACCGTTGGCCTGGTTGTGCTTGCGGTTGTAGGAGACCAGGTCGCGCAGGGTGAACCCGTCGTGCGCGGTGATGAAGTTGATCGACGCGGTTGGCCGGCGGCGGGCCGGGCCGTACAGGTCGGAAGACCCGGCAATCCGGGTGGCGAAGTCGGGCAGCGCGTGCTTGCCGCCGCGCCAGAAATCGCGGACGGTGTCGCGGTAACGGCCGTTCCACTCGCTCCATCCGGCCGGGAACCGGCCCAGGCTGTAGCTGTCGGGCTGGCCCACGTCCCACGCCTCGGCGATCAGCTTGACCTGGCAGAGGACTGGGTCCTGCGCGACGATGCCCAAAAACGCGGCCCGCTGGTCGAAAGCACCCCGCTGGCGGGCCAGCGTGGTGGCCAGGTCGAAGCGGAAACCGTCCACGTGCATCACGCTGACCCAGTAACGCAGCGAGTCGGTGATCATGCGCAGGCACGCCGGGTTGTCAGTGTTGACCGAGTTGCCGGTGCCCGTGGTGTCCACGTAGCGGCGCAGGTCGCCGGGCACGAGCCGGTAGTAACCGGGGTTGTCCAGCCCGCGGAAGCACAGCGTCGGGCCCGGATGGCCGCCCTCGCCGGTGTGGTTGAACACCACGTCAAGCAGCACCTCCAGCCCGGCCGCATGCAGCGCCCGGACCATCGCCTGGAACTCGGCGACCTGCCCGCCCGCCCGGCCGGCCCGCACCGCCGCGGAGTAGCCGTCATGCGGGGCGAAAAAACCGATGGTGTTATAGCCCCAGTAGTCGGCCAGGCCGCGCCCGGCCAGATCCCCGGTGGTGACGAACTGGTGGACGGGCAGCAACTCCACCGCCGTCACCCGAGCCCGGCCAGGTATGCGACCGCCGGCGGGCACGCCAGCCCCGCGTACGTTCCCCGCAGCTCCGGCGGCACATCGCGGCGGGTCTGAGTGAACCCCTTGACGTGCAACTCATAGATGATCGTGTCCCGGTAGGGCGTGCCGGGCGGCCGGTCGGCCTCCCACGCGAACGACGGGTCGGCCACCAGCGACCGCGGCACCGACGGCGCGGAATCCAGGTCGCTGCGCCCATCGGGGTCACCCGGCGGATAGCCGAGCACGCTGTCACCCCAGACCAGCCGGCCCGCTGTCGCCTTGGCATACGGGTCAAGCAACAGCTTGGCCGGGTTGCACCGCAGCCCCCGCGCCGGGTCATACGGCCCGGTCACCCGGTAGCCATACCGCTGGCCGGCGCCGACCCCGGGCACGAACCCGCGCCAGACGCCGCCATCGAATTCCGGCAGCGGCAGCCGGGTTTCCGCGCCACCCTGATCGAACAGGCACAGCACCACCTGCTCGGCTACCTCCGAGACCACCGCGAAATTCGTCCCGGCCTCACCCGGCGTAGCACCCAGCGGCCACGGCCGCCCCGGCCAGACCTCCATGCCAGCTCCCGCACATCCCACGCCGCCACGCCGGCCGCTGCCAGCGCCGGTCACGTCCCGAGGTTCCCGCCGCCATCGGATCCGCTACCCCTTGTGTCCATCAGCGCCCGCACCAACCGCCGTCTCTCCCGCAGGCCACGATTTCCTGTTTCCCCTGCTCGCTGCCCTCAATCTTGCCCCCCCTCATCGGCACTGAAGCCTTAGCTTGTTATTTAACCTCTGTTGTCTGTCGTGACGGGTTTTTCCTGTGTTGCGTGGCGTGTCTCCGTGACAGCAGGCGGCCACCGCGACACTGTCGGTTCTGTCTGACGGAATCCGATGGTGGAGGCGGTGGCCGTGGCCTTCAGTATGGCCTGGCCGCATGAGGCGGTCCAGGACGCGCAGGACGGGGAACAGGCGCGCGGGTTGCTCGCGGCGTTTCGCGGCGAGCTGTTCCGGTGTTTCGGGAAGTACCGGGACACGCTGGCAGAGGTGTGCGACGCGGTGCTGTGCAAGCAGACCGGGTGCACATGGCCGCAGAACTGTCGCTGGAGCCGGAGTGCCGCCGCGGCCACGGCGCGGTGTACAAGGCGCTCAACCGCGGGCAGGTGCAGGTCGCCCGGCTGCGCTGGGCGCTGGCTGCGCTCCCGCTGCCGGCCTGGGACGACGGGCGGATCCGGCTGGCGGCGGACGTGAGCAACTGGCTGCGGCCGGACGCGGCCACCAGCCCGGAGCGCTTGTTCTGCCACTGCTACGCGCGCGGGAAAGGGAACGCTCAGATGATCCCCGGCTGGCCGTACTCGCTGGTCGCGGCGCTGGAGCCCGGCCGCACCTCGTGGACCCTGCCGCTGGATGCGGTCCGGCTCGACCGGCCGACGACGCGACCGGGGTGACCGCCGCCCGGCTCCGCGAGGTGGTGACCCGGATCATCGAGGCCGGGCACTGGCACGACGGCGACCCGGACATCCTGGTCGTGCTGGACTCCGGTTATGACCTGACCCGGCTGGCCTGGCTGCTGAAGGATCTGCCCGTCGAGATCATGGGCCGGCTGCGCAGCGACCGGGTCATGTACTTCCCCGCACCGGCACGCCAGCCCGGCGCCAACGGCCGCCCGGTGCGGCACGGAGCCGCGTTCAAGCTCGCCGACGAGCGATCCTGGCCCGCCCCGGCGGTGACCGCCGTCACCGGGACCACCCGGTACGGCACTGCCCGGGTCGCGGCCTGGGGCCGGCTGCACCAGCGGCTGGCCAGCCGCGCCGGATGGGAACACCACGACGGCGAGCTGCCCGTCATCGAGGGCACCCTCATCCGGCTGCACGTCGATCACCTGCCCGGCAACCGAAGCCCGGAACCGCTGTGGCTATGGTCCTCACGCGCCGGCACGTCCGCCGCGGAAGTCACGCGCACCTGGCAGGAGTTCCTGCGCCGCTTCGATATCGAACACACGTTCAGGTTCTTCAAGCAAGTCCTCGGCTGGACCCGCCCCAAGCTGCGCGACCCGGCCGCCGCCGACCGGTGGACCTGGCTCATCCTAGCCTGCCTTACCGACCACCCCTGGGGAGGCACGCCACGTCCGGCGAGCCTCCCCCACTGCGCCTGCCTGACGGGCAAACCTCCCGGGTCAGGGACGTTCGCCACGTCGGCGTGGCTCGGGGGAGGACGCGTGGCACGGGGACTGGTGGTCGGGGACCTGCGGGTCCAGGTGCTGGAGCGGGCCGGCGGGCGCCGGTCGTTCACGATCGTGTGGCCCGAGGGCGCGGTCCACGAAGCGGCCGATGCGTTCTTGCGCACCCACGACGGGTCGGGCACCCAGCGGACTTACGCCTTCTTGCTGGTGGATCACCTGCGGTGGCTGGAACGCGAGGCGCTGACCGTGGATGGGGCCGGATGCGGGGCCGCACCCGAATAAGGCCCACGCCGCGTGGGGCAGGCGGGCTCACCGGCTTGAGCCGGACCCGGTGACGGCGCCGGTGGTGCGGTGGATGTTCGGGCAGCGGCTGGCCGGGCACGGCGCCGCCAGGATCACCCGCGCGCTGAACGACGCCGGGATCCCGTGCCCGTCGGCGGCGGACCCGGCCCGGAACCCGCACCGCTCGGGTACGGGGTGGACGCTGCGGACAGTGGCCGCTATTTTGGCGAACCCGCGGTATACGGGGCGGCAGGTGTGGAACCGGCAGCGCACGGATTTCGACCTGGCCGACCCGGCCAACGCCACCCTCGGACATAAGCAGGTGCAGCGGTGGAACCTGCCCGAAGGCTGGGTCATCTCCAAGCATCCGGCGCATGCCGCACTGGTCAGCGCGGGCGATTTCATCGCCGCCCAGGACACGGCCGCGCCGCGCGGCCCGGCCGGGCCCGCAGCCCGCCGGTACCTGCTGGCCGGGCTGCTGGCCTGCGGGCGGTGCGGGCGGCGGCTGGAATCAGCCTGGTCCAACGGCAGGCCCGCCTACCGGTGCCGTCACGGCTACACCAGCGCCACCCGGCCAGAACCAGGACGGCCCGGGAACACCTACGTCCGGGAGGACCAGATCCTGCCGTACCTGGCCGCCATCGCCATCCTGCTCGCCGGCCCTGCCGGGATACCAGGCCGCGGGAACCTCAGTCCTGCCCGGGTGACCGGCCCGGCTGATACGGCAGCTCTGATCGACCAGTTGCGCACCGGCGGCGTCGTCCTCACCTACAACGCGGGCGACAAGACCTTGCGCGCCGGTGACCAGGACGCGCCGTCCGTCACGATCGGCAAGGACCGCTGACACCCACACCACAACCAGGAAAGGAGGCCAGCCCAGGGAGAAAAAGAAACACGGAACACCTGCCGCAGCCGGAGGCTGAGCGCGGGTGACGATCCCGCATGCCCGGAAACGGCAGCTCATGGGGTTTTTAACGTGTCCGTGTGCGTACATGCACGCCATCACGGCTGAGCTGGTCCTCAAGGGGCAGCGGTGACCGGGCGGGCGGACGGCTGGATCAGGTGGACGACGACCGGGTGCGTGGCGCTGCAGGCGCTGATCGCGGGCACGGTGTCCTACCTGGACATGCACATGCTCGTCGCGTGGCTGAGCCCGGGCTGATCTCCAGCAGGCCGTAGTTGGACCGGTTCCGCAGCTGGGCCACGCCTGCCGCGCGCGCCGGCGCGGCCGGGGCTTTCACCGGGGCGCCGGGCAGCGCGTTGAGCTGGCCGACGCGGGGCAGCACCGGGGCCGGGGCGGACACCGATACCGGGATCTGGTGCGGTGCGGGCCGGTGAAACGCGCCGATGTGATGCTGCGGCGCTCGTGGATGATGGACCCGATGATGGCGATGACGACCCCGGCGACGGCGTAGCTGGCCAGGACGATCAGATGGCCGCCGATGTCGTGGCCGCCGAAGTAGACGATGCGGCGCACACTGTCGGTTGCGGCGCCGTTGGGCAGGGCCGAGCTGATGGCCCGCCAGAACGGCGGGAGCAGCGCGGGCTGGTAGGCGCCGCCTGCGCTGGGGTTGCGGAAGATGACGAAGAACCGGATCGTGATGCCGATCCCGGCGACGCCGAACAGGATCTGGAAGGCCAGGGTGACGGCGCCGACCGCGAACACCAGCAGCACGCCGAGCCACCACAGGGCCACCAGGTGGCAGGTGAGCGCGCCGAGGACCGGGCCGACCACGAACGCGCCGGCCAGCCCGGAGACGATCGCGTACGAGCCGAAGGCGATCAGCCGGTTGAGGGCGCGGCGGGTGGTGGCGGGCCGGCCGGAGGCCATGCCGAGCAGCGCGGCGACCAGGTAGCCGCCGACGCTGCACCCGACGACGAGGTAGAAGCCGGTCAGGCCGCGGCCGTCACCGCGTTGCGACGGCACGATGTCGGTCACCGTCACCGAGCGGTGCTGGCTGGCCTCGGCCGCGGTGTTGACCTGCTCGGCGGCGCTGGCCTCCGAGCTGCCGCCCGCCGAGGCGATGAGCAGGGTGTCGGTTTTGGCGGCCGGGTTGATCACCAGCGCGGCGCTGACGGCGTCGTCGCGGATCAGGCGGCGGGCGGCCCCCTGGCTAGGGGCCGCGGTCGCGTGCAGCGGGGCCGACGGAATGAGGTTGAGCCTGGCGACCAGCGGGCCGGACTCCGGAGCTGGCGCGACCACGGCGAGCGGGATGCCGTGCGGCGCGGGCGAGTGGAACGCCCCCCGTAGGACAGGATGAACCCGATCTGCAGGTCAGCGACCCGGAACGCCACCATCCCGGCAGGCACCGCCGACCCGCCGACGGCTCCGACGCGGCCAGGCTTGCATGACCAGTACCAGCAGATAGGAAGACGCCAGGGCTCCTGGAAGGGAATGGACTTCGAACGCCCAATCCGCTACCAGGAAGCCTCTTCATGATCAAACCGCAGCGGGCACGCAGCAACCGGCAAAATCCCAGGCCACGGGGCCAGGCCCTTTAAGTCCGTGGTGTTGCGGGCAGGGGCGGCGGGCAGGTGGTCGCGGCGATCTCCAGGGCCTTGCCGGTGTAGACGCGGTAGCCGAGGCCGGGCCGGTAGCCGTGCACCTCGGGCGTGTCCAGGCTCCGCATGAACGTCAGGATCTGCGGGCTGAACACCTGGCCGGGCACGAGCACGGGGTAGCCGGGCGGGTACGGCGTGACGTACGTCGCGGAGACGATCTGCTCGCCGTTCTCCGTCCGCCGTGCGATTTCCTCCGGCGTGAGGTACTCGCAGTAGCTGTCGTTGTAGGACAGGTAGAAGGCCCGGCGGACGTCGCCCTCGGGGGTGTGCGCCGCCTGGCCGTCGGTGAAGCTCGGGTGGAAGCCGCTGAAGTCGGGCAGCGGTGCCGATGGCGCGGTCAGCCGCAGCACCGCGCGCTCGTGGGCATCTCGCTCGAGCGGACTCATGTCGGCCAGCTGAGCCTCAAGATCTCGGGCCATGGCCACCAGCACCTCGATCAGGTAAGCCACCGAGCTGCGGGTCGTGCCGATCGTGGTCATGAACAGCACCGTGTTCCGCGAGGTCTTGTTGATCTGCACGCCGTAGCGGTCCATTAGGTGGCTGCGCTTGAACGTGTCACCGTCGATGCCGGTGGCGCCGATGTATATGGTGACCCGGGACGGGTCCAGCACGAACTCGTCGGTCTCCCAGGCCTTGATCATGTTCGGCAGGCCGGAGCGCAGCGGCTGGTCGATGCCGGCCGGCCGGTACTCGGCGGGGATCAGGTCGGCGGTGGTCAGGCAGCGCATGTACTTGCTCAGCAGCGGGTGCTGGTCCACCGCGTCGCGCAGCCGCATCGCGTTCTCGATCTGCTTTACCACCAGCTCGAACCCCTCCAGGTCACCCTGCCGGCGGCCCAGGTCCAGCGACGCCAGGATCTGATAGTTCGGCGAGGTGGAGGTGTGCGTCATGTAGGCCTCGTGGAAGGTCTCCTCGACCATTTGGGCGAAGTCCTGGTCCCACACGTGGATCATGGAACCCTGCCGCAGCGAGGTCAGCGTCTTGTGGGTGGACTGGGTGGCGTACACGCGGACCCGGGTCCGGGCGGGGTCGGGGGTCAGCCGCCGCTTCAGCAGCACCTCGTCGGCGGCCGCGTCGACGGTGCCGATCTCGCTGACCTGGGCGTCGTGACGCTCGCTGTATTCGGGCAGCCGTAGCCGCTCCGCGAGCGTCCGGGCTGCCCGCATGGCGGTGCGCGGACGGTAGACCGGGTGGAACCGGGCGAAGGCGAACCAGGCCTCGTCCCACAAGAACACTAGATCTGGCTTGATGGCCAGGCACTCTTCCATCACCCGGCCGACGTCGTAGACGATGCCGTCGAAGGTGCAGTTGGTCAGCAGCAGCGTCTTGACCCGGTCCAGCTTGCCGGCCCGCCGCAGCGCCAGCAGCTGGCGCTTGATCTCGGCCAGCGGTACCGCGCCGTACATCGAGTAGTGGTTCAGCGGGTACGCGTCCAGGTAGGTCACCATGGCGCCGGCGAGCATGAGCCCGTAGTGGTGCGACTGGTGGCAGTTCCGGTCGACCAGCACGATGTCGCCGGGCTGGACTAGGGCCTGCACCACGATCTTGTTGGCGGTGGAGGTGCCGTTGGTGACGAAGTAGGTCTGCCGTGCCCCGAACGTCTTCGCCGCCAGCTGCTGGGCTTCGCGCAGCGGCCCGGTGGGCTCAAGCAGCGAGTCCAGCCCGCCGGAGGTGGCCGAAGTCTCGGCCAAGAAGATATCCAGGCCGTAGAAGTCGACCATGTCCCTGATCCAGTTGGACTGGACGATCGAGTTCCCGTGCGAGACCGGCAGCGCGTGGAACGCCCCGGTGGGGCGGTGGCTGTAGTCGCGCAGCGCGCTGAAGAACGGCGCGCGATACCGGGCCAAGACGCCGTCCAGGATGGACAGGTGCAGCTCGAGGGAGCCCTCCCTGATGTGGAAGATGCGCCGGTAGTGGTGGCTGAGCCGGCCGGCGAGGTTCTCCACGGAGATCTGCGTCATCAGGTACAAGTCGAGTTCTGGCCTGATCCTGGCCAGCGACCGGGCGAGCACCTGGGCGCGCTCGTCCGGCGAACGCTCCATCAGGTCAGCGCTTCCGCCGCTGTACGCGAACTGCGCGAGCGAGGACGAGTCATGGCGGGACCGGCGGGTGAACCGGCGGCGGACCACGACTGCCTGGAGCCGGAAGTTCAGCCGTGCCGCCATGACCGCGTCGTCGAAGCTGGGAACCACGACGATCTCGTAGATGAAAGGGTCATCCGGGCGGCGCAACCGCCGCATCTCCTCGCGCAACGAGCTTTCCTGCTGCTCGGTCATGTCCTCGACGACGAGGACCTCAAAGTATGGCCGGTCCGTCCGGGCCTGGTCCGCCGGGTTGATCAGCCGGTCGACGGCCTCGTCCTCGGTTCCCATGTCCAGGATGTGGCCGCCGCGGTAGGAGCCGGTCGCCAGCGCGCGATCGATCTCGCTCACGAGGCGGGCGAACCGGCCGTAGTTGCCTGCCGCCAGCAGCCGCCGCAACTTCTGGATGGCCTGCGTGCCGGGGAAGGCCCACAACCGTTCGATCGGCCCGAGCGTGTCGAGCAGCCCGGTTACCGTCTCGAACGGTTGCTCGAACGCTCGCTGCCCGGTACCGGCAAGCACCAGTTGACTGGCTGTCTCTTCCAGGCTGGACCAGGTGTCCGCCCTGACCTGCCACAGGGTGTTGTACGCCGTCGTGTTCGCGTCGACCGGCACGGTCATCACCTCCGCGCTTTCGCTCAGCCGGCTCGGGCGCCCTCACCAGCCGTCTTAAGGTCACCATGTCCCCAGCAGGTCTCGGGTGACAAGAGGCTACGCCACCGGCCGACGGCACGCGGGAGGACCTGCGGGGGCAGTGCGGCATGTGCCTACGCACCGATCCAGTGACATGAACCCCGGCGGGCCGCCCACACCCGACAAGCCAGACTGGTGATGCCATCCCTGGGGTTGGCGCGGCAGGGGTGCGGACCGGAACGCGGCCCGGATGGGGATGGTTCGCGCGGCGGCGGCGGGCTCGGCAGGGGGCCCGATCGCGCGTGCCGCGCGCGCGGACGATCACGGCCGCTGGCAGGCCCGCTCCGGACCCGGAACAGTTTCCGGATAGCCCGAAACGGGCGAGCCGACCGGCCGCCCCGCGTAGCCTCGGAACCGCCCTTGCTGATTTCCCGGTGGCGTCCGCCACCGCAGATGCATGCTGTGACGGGAGGGGTGATGAGCAGCGGGCGGCGGATCGACGTCAGTTCTGTCCAGGTCGTGGCCAGCGTGATGGCCGCCGTGACAGGCGCGCTCGCGGCCTCGTTCCTGGGCGTGGCGGGAACCATCATCGGCACTGCCATGATGAGTGTGGCCGGCACCATAGGGGTGGCGGTTTACAGGTACTTTCTGGACCGGGGCCGTGAGAGGATCCACTCGGCGGCATCGGACAATATGCCGCCACCGGCCCGCGGTAGCAGCGTGCCGCCAGCTCCGGGTCGTAGGGGAAGGCCAAGGTGACCGGGCCGCCGTCACCATCGCAGCGCAGATAGGTGCGGGCCTGGCAGTACTGCTGCTCACCTGGGGAGCCACGGTCGCCTACGACATGGCAGTCCTCCGCCTCATCGGGCAAATCGGCCGGTTTCCAGCACTGGGCGGTCCGCTCCCTCAGACCACGTCCCGCTGCGGCATCGCCCCAGACCTTGGCCAGGTCCAGCTCCAGGTTCTCCGGCTCATGTGAGCTCCTGCGGTGCCAGCCATAAACAGTCTCCCTCGCTCGAGGGAACCCGGGCCACGGTTATGTGGTCTGCTTGTGCTGCCGCCCCGCAACCCCGGCGCCCAGAGGCGAAGGTCCCGCTTGCCGCGGCCGGACGGCTTCATCGTGGACTTCAGCGGGAAACGTTCACCCCGATCGATCGGCCCATGCCGGGCCCTGCCGTCGAGCGGCCCGCCTGGCGCACGCCGGGTCGCGGCATCCAGGCGCCCGCCAGTGACCAGCACGACTCATCGACTGCACGCTCGGCTTGTCAGTTGGTTACATCGAGGCGGCATCCGGCCGGTGATGGCCGGGGGTCCTCCGGCGGCTCAGGCGCCGTGGCCGTGGGCGCGGCTTGCCGGGGGGTGTCACAGAAGGCACTCACTGGCACCAGCATGGTCGCGATGATCTTCTGCGAGAGGTCCAGCCATCCCTGCAGCATGGCGGGCAGGCCAATGAACTCCCCGCGTGCCGCGGCTCGCAGCAGGTCGTGGCAGTCGTAGCCGGAGGTGCGCGCCTGCTCCGTCGCCGGGGTGAGGTCGATCCGGGCCGACACCGTGCTGCCGTGGCCGGTGGTCTCGGTGTACCCGAGCCGGCGGGCCAGGGTGAGCATGGGCGTGTTCTCGGCCAGGATCTCCGCGGCGAAGTGCCGGATGCCCTCCTCTGCGGCCCGCTGGGCCAGCTCGCGCAGCAGGGCGGTGCCCAGGCCGCGCCGCTGCCAGGAGTCGGTGACGGTGACGGCCAGCTCGGCGAAGTCCGGCGCCCGGGGGCTGCGGATGAACCGGGCTGACACGTCGGCCTGGCCCGGCGGCCCGGTGGCGTGCTCAGCGTCCGGCCTGCTCAGCTTCGGGCCAGCAGGGCGCGGCGGGATGCCACGAGTGAGGGTGCGAGCGGCTGGAGCAGCGA
>Ga0074046_10002761_pt1 | contig 15011 bp, 16 predicted proteins | sample BogForMeECP23OM3_FD_94441 | JGI IMG/M metagenome (GOLD analysis project Ga0074046, IMG submission 94441) | Bog forest soil microbial communities from Calvert Island, British Columbia, Canada - Bog Forest MetaG ECP23OM3 | ecosystem: Environmental > Terrestrial > Soil > Wetlands ...
AAAGAAAGGCCGAAGAGGCACTCTCTCTCCTGAACGCAGCCCTTGAATCGACCGCTGAAGGTATCTACGTTGTCGACAAAGAGAGGAAGATCACCGGTTACAACCAGAATTTTGTCCATATCTGGAATATCGGGGAAGTATTACTGAAGACAGGAGATGACGAAAATGTCCTCGAAGCCATGCAGGGCCAGGTAAGAGATCCGGGAGGTTACCTTGCCGGGGTCTATGATCTCTACGGGCATCCCGCACGGGAAAGCTACGATATCATCGAACTCAATGACGGCAGGATCTTTGAGCGGTACTCGAAACCCCAGAAGATGGAGAGCGTCATTTTCGGGAGAGTGTGGAGTTTCCGCGACATAACTGCACAACGCCGGGCGGAAGCGAATCTCCGCCAGACCAGCCAGTATCTCGAAAACCTGATCAATTATGCCAACGCGCCCATCATCGTATGGGACCCGGATTTCCGTATTACGCGGTTCAACCACGCGTTCGAGCGGCTCACCGGGAGGATGGCCGCGGATGTGATAGGGAAAGATATTGACCTTCTCTTCCCGGAGCCGCAGCGCGATGAGCTGATGGGACTGATCCGGAAAACATCCGCCGGTGAACGGTGGAACGATGTCGAGATCCCGATCCTTACCATAAACGGCGAGATCCAGACCGTCCTCTGGAACTCTGCAACCGTGTATGAACCGGACGGGAAGACCATATCCTCGGTCATTGCCCAGGGGCAGGACATAACCGCCCGCAAGCAGGCTGACGAAATTGCCGGGAAGACCCTCTCGTTGCTCAATGCAGCCCTGGATTCTACAGCCGACGGCCTGCTCGTTGTTGACCGTGAAGGGAAGATCACCAGTTACAACCAGAGCTTTGTGACCATGTGGAATATTCCCCACTCCTCGCTGGCCGGTTCCACGGAAAATTCGGTCCTCCTCCCTATGCTGCCGCAACTGGAGGACCCTGAGGGGTTCCGCTCCGGCCTTAAGGATCTCTACGCCCACCCCGGAAGGGAGAGCTATGACATGGTAGAATTTATTGACGGCAGGGTCTTCGAGCGCTACTCGAAACCCCAGAGGATAGGGGACACGATTGTCGGGAGGGTGTGGAGCTACCGGGATGTCACCGAACGCAGGCGGGCCGAGGAAGCATTGCGGGAGAGCGAACAGAAATTCAGGGTCATCGCCATGAACACACCCGACTATATCCTTGTCCAGGATACCGGCCTGCGGTATACCAGTGTCATCAACCCGCAGTTGGGGCTTTCCGAGGACGAGATGATCGGGAAGACGGACTATGATATCTTATCAAAGGAGGAGGCAGACAACCTTGTAAGGATCAAGAAGCAGGTGCTCAAGACCGGAAAACCGGCAAAGATCGAACTTTCCCTGGTCTCCAGGACAGGTGAAAAAAATTATTTCGAAGGTTCCTATATCCCGAAATTCGATGGATCGGGCAGTGTCGACGGCCTCATCGGGTATTTCAGGAATATGACCGAACACAAGTCCGCCGAGGAAAAGATCATCTCATCGCTTGCAGAGAAAGAGATCCTCATCCGGGAGATCCACCACCGGGTGAAGAACAACCTCCAGATCATATCCGGCCTGCTCGATATGACGAGAATGAGGACGGAGGACGTGGCAACCGGCAGCATACTGACGGATATGATGCTGAAGATCAAGACCATGGCCCAGATCCACACGAGACTGTACGAGAGCAAACAGTTCGACAAGATCAACATGGGAGGCCAGATCCGGGACCAGGTGGCCGACCTGTCCAGTATTTACCGGAGATCGGGCACAGAAATTGTCAGCGAGATCGATGCCGGGGAGATATATCTCCCGGTTGACCAGGCAATCCCCTGCGCCCTCATCGTGAACGAGATCCTCTCCAATGCCTTCAAACACGCATTCAAAGGACGTAAATACGGGAAAGTCAGTATTACTGCTATGAAGCAGGACGGGCATGTCCATATAACGGTCCGGGACGACGGTATCGGGATTCCCCGGGAACTGGATATTTCTCATGCCACCAGCCTGGGGATCAAGCTGATCAGGAATCTTGTCCAGCAGCTGGGCGGGTCCCTCACGATCAACGGGAGCGGCGGGACTGAAGTGATCGTGGAATTTCCCCTTCCCGCAGCGGACTGATAACCCATGTCAAGGATCCTTGTAGTTGATGACGAAGCGATCATTACGATGCAGCTGGAAGAGCGGCTGACTGCGATGGGCTACACGGTTGCAGGCATGGCAGCATCCGGTGAAGGTGCGATCGACAAGGCGCGGAGGCTCAAACCCGACCTTCTGCTGATGGACATTGTGATGCCGGGAAAGCTGAACGGGATCGAGGCTGCACGGGTCATCATGGAGGAGCTCGATATTCCGGTCGTTTTTGTCACTTCGTATGCCGACGATGCCATCATCGAGCAGGCCAAACAGGTCAGGCCGTACGGGTATATTGTGAAGCCCTTCAACGAACTGGAGATCAAAGCCGCAATCGAGGTGGCCCTGTTCCACAAGAATGCTGACCGGGAGACGGCAAGGTTGTCACAGGTTGCCGTTAAGCCAGGTCTTCCGGGAAAGGAGACTGCCGAGAACGAGGAGCTCGGGACAGCCTATGTCAACCTCCCCGGGATCAAAACCATTCTCCTGCAGGATATTTTCACCGACATCGTCCTTTTCCTCTATACCGAACAGACAGTAAAAGACCCGGTGTTCAAGTTCACCATTGAAGAGGGGTTAAAAAAAGGCGGGCGGAATTTTTTTGCGTACCACCGCTCCACGCTCATGAAATATTTCTTAAAAGAGATCCAGAAAGAGGAACTGGTCACCCGGCGCATCAAGAAACACGAGGAATTCCTCATGCTGAAACTCCTGGAACGGTGTACCGGTTCACTGGAGGGCACGGGTTCCGTAAAGTCCCTCAGGATCCTTCTTGATTTCTCCGATACGGAGATGTTTGCCGACATCCTTGCGGTGAAAAACCTTGTCGTTTCCAAAAAAGAGAGCGGGCTGCCCATCTCCGGCATGATTGCAGTGAATATGGCTGAGATCGATCACAACCAGATACAGAAACTCTCCGAAGGTATCCCGAAGATCATCATCTCGACCGGAAAAGACACCATGCTCTCCTTTGCCCGCCGCTCATTCCCTGCCGAATCGGTATCCGTCGTCCCCCAGTCAACCATCGACGACGTGGTGAAAAAGTCTCTCGAACCCGTGGTCCTCTCTCTCCTGGAAAAACCGATATCCGGGTATGACATCGTCCACGAGATCCATAACCGCTATAATGTGCTCATCCCCCAGGCGCGGATCTACACGTTCCTCTACGAGCTGCAGGAGAAAGGATATCTCGAGATGAAGAGCTCGGGGAAATCAAAACTCTACATGCCGACTGATTCGGGAAGAAAATATATCCGCCAGAAACTGGGTGAATTCCGGTTTGTTTTCCGCCACCTCATGGGAGAGGATATGCATGGCGAGAGTATCACACCACCGGAACGAAAATAGTCGTTCTTTTTGGCCCTGGCCAGAATGATACGGATACCCCGTGCCTCCAATTTTGGATGGAAGATCCCATCTCCGGACCGTGATGTGAAGGTACCGGGGTCATCCCGCCAAAATTTGAAACAATTTTTGAAAAATCCGGTTAAGTATATAGGAATTCCCCAAAAGAGCGTTGTGTGGGTACAGCTGCCCACATGAAGGTCGGAAATCCTCACGGGATGATCAGCCCTCATTGCGCACCACGTTGAATTCTACCGTTCAGGACATTGGGGTGTTATATGCATGGAAACAGGAGCCGACGGGGAACGGAACCGGACATACTGTTCATGCGGGCCTCAATTTTTACATTCCTGACACGATCCACCAGGGTTCAGGATCCTGCTGAACGCCACAGCATGCCTGAAGCCCCGGTTTTTGCCCGATGAGAACTGGCATCCGGGAAGGGGGTACTCCGTTTCACACCGGCACCGGGATCAAAAAGGAATGATGGTCGGTAAAACCATCTCGATCCCAGTCTCCCCGGAAATGACCTGCCTGAAGGGTACTATGAGAAAAAAACAAAAACAGCGCAGACCGGTGACTGAACCGGTCATCGACCGTTCAGAAGATGTCCGGCACATTTACATCCAGGCCCAGCTGCCCGGGATACCCGAAGAGAAGATCAGGATTTATCTTGAAACGAACACACTCACGCTCATCGCATCGGATGACCTGGTGACCTTCAGGAAGGAGATACTGGTTCCGGACGGGTCAAGGTTGTGTAAAAAAACATTCGCAGCCGGATTATTGAACCTGACCCTGGAAAAAACCGCAGGGTGATCTCCACGGTTCCGCCGGCAGGACCTGTTTTCGCGGAATTGAACGGGTTGTTTCAAAATTTGTCTCAAAAAATGACTATCAGGGAAGATCCTATAAAAGTCCCCGCTCAACTTCCTGACCGGTGAAGACTATTCCCGTCTTGGAAGACTCAGAGAGTTTGTTTATGGCCGGGGAAGATCTTGAGCAGATCTGGTGTGACCACCGCCAGGCAAAAGAGTACGGTGTACGGGATCTATCTGGTGATGATTATCGTTCCGGGATGCAGTGCCCGGCGTCCGGGTGCTTCCGTTGCGATTGTACCGGGTGCTACTATGCGGATTTTATCAGGGCCTACTGGAACGGTCCCCATTGCGACTGATGTCTCCGACACCCCGTAGTCCGGCAGGAGAAACGCCGGTGTGTGCGGCCATTACAGGCAGATATGATGAGGCAGTCCGGCATGGTGATACGAATCTCCAGAGGGCATGAAAGAACCATGACAGGTCCGGTGATTCCGGAAATCCGCGAGCAGGATACAAATCCGGGTACCTTTGGGAATTCACCGGCATCTCCGCATCCGGTCAACCGGGAGACTGATGCCGGTCCCATGCAGGGAGGCAGAGCAGACCGTTGCGGGGTATTCCGGAGGTGGCCCGATGGAGGACGTTGACCGGATAAAAAAAGATCTGGAAGAGCAGACCCGCCTGGCAGAAGAGCGTCTTGAGCGCCTGAAATATCTCCAGGCGGATTTTGACAATTACCGGAAATGGTCAGAAAAGGAAAAAGCGGCGATCATCGCACTTGCCAACGAGAACCTGATCAAGGACCTCCTCGTCATCCTGGACGATTTCGACCGCGCTCTCCCCTCCCTCCAGGCCGAGGAGAACCGTGAAGGGATGGGGATGGTCTACAGGAAACTGCTCAAGATTCTTGGAGAATACGGGCTCTTACCCATAGAATGCGTAGGAAAAAAATTCGACCCGAACCTCCATGAGGCCCTGTGCCGCGAGGAGTGCGACCGGGAACCCGGGGTGATCCTTGAGGATTTCGGGAAAGGCTACCAGTTGCGTTCAAAGGTGATCAGGCCATCGAAAGTAAAGATTGCAGAACATGTTTCACGAAAGGAAGGTGAGGAAAATGGGTAAAGAGAAGATTATCGGAATTGACCTTGGGACATCGAACAGCGAAGCTGCTGTCATGCTTGGCGGCAAGCCTACAATTATCCCTTCGGCGGAAGGTGCGACCGTGGCCGGCAAGATGTTCCCGTCCTATGTGGCGTTCACCGCAGACGGCCAGCTCCTCGTGGGCGAGCCGGCCCGGAGGCAGGCGGTGAGCAACCCGGACGGCACGGTGACTGCAGCGAAACGGAAGATGGGGACGAGCCATTCCTACCGGATCTATAGCAAGGAATACACCCCCCAGCAGATCTCGGCATTTCTCCTGCAGAAGATCAAGCGGGACGCAGAGGCATTCCTCGGCGAGACGGTGACGAAAGCCGTTATCACGGTCCCGGCATATTTCAATGACAACCAGAGGACTGCCACCAAGGACGCGGGGAAAATTGCCGGGCTCGACGTGGTCAGGCTCGTGAACGAACCTACTGCCGCGTCCATGGCCTACGGCCTCGACCGCGGCGGGGAATATAAGATCCTCGTATTTGACCTCGGCGGCGGCACGCTGGATGTGACCATTATGGAATTCGGCGGCGGGACGTTCACGGTCCTGGCCACGTCCGGTGATACCCAGCTCGGCGGTACCGATATGGACAATGCGGTATTCGAATGGGTGGCCGGGGAGTTCAAAAAACTGGAAGGCATCGATTTACGAAGCGATAAGATGGCAGTCAACCGGGTCAAGGAAGCTGCCGAGAAGGCGAAGATCGAACTTTCAACGGTACTCGAGACCGAGATCAACCTCCCGTACGTTTCTGCAACCCAGGCAGGCCCGAAACACCTTTCCATAAAGCTGAGCCGCTCAAAGCTCGAACAACTCGTGGAACCTATCATACGGCGGTGTCTCAACCCCTTCGAACAGGCCCTGAAGGACGCAGCACTCACCAAGGACGATATCCAGAAAGTCATCCTTGTCGGGGGCCCTACGAGGATGCCTATCGTCCAGAAATTCATCGAGGACCATATCGGAAAGAAAGTCGAACGGGGGATCGATCCCATGGAATGTGTTGCTACCGGCGCGGCCATCCAGGGGGCTATTCTTGGGGGGGAGATCACCGATATGGTCCTCCTGGATGTGACGCCCCTGACCCTCGGCCTTGAAACGCTCGGCGGTGTCAGGACGGCCCTCATTGACCGGAATACAACAATCCCGACGAAAAAAAGCCAGACATTCTCAACGGCTGCCGATTTCCAGACCTCGGTCACGATCCACGTATTACAGGGCGAACGGCCCATGGCAGCCGACAACGTGAGCCTCGGGCAGTTCAACCTCGTCGGCATCCCTCCTGCCCCGCGCGGGATCCCCCAGATCGATGTAACATTTGACATCGATGCATCGGGGATCCTCAACGTGTCTGCAAAAGACCTTGGCACCGGCAAGGAACAGAAGATGACGATCACCGCCTCGACCAAGCTGGCAGACAGCGACGTAAAGAAGATGGTGAATGAGGCAAAGCAGTTCGAGGAACAGGACCGGACGCGAAAAGAAGAGGTAGAGGCGCGCAACACTGCCGATACGCTCATCTATACCGCGGAAAAGGCGAAATCCGATCTTGCCGGTAAACTCAGTACTGACCTTGTCGAGCGGCTGAACGCGGCCATCGTCGCGCTCAGGGCCGCGATGGAAGAAAAGGATACTCCAAAGATCAAGTCCGAGACAGAGAAACTCCAGAAGGTTCTTGGCGAGGCCGGGTCTGCCGCGTACCAGCAGGCGTCGGCGCAATATGCGCAGGAACATGCAGGACCCCAGGAGCAGGGCGGCCCATCCGGCGGACAACCGGGCCAGGAGACGACCGGGCCGGGCGGAGAGAAGGTTGTCGATGCGGATTTCAAGGTCAAGGATGAGAAGTAGTCCCGGTCCCGCCCGCCATGGCACAAAAAGACTACTATGAACTCCTTGGCGTGAAAAAGGACGCATCGCAGGAAGAGATCAAAAAATCGTTCCGGCACCTTGCCCGGAAGTACCACCCGGACCTCAACAAGGGCAGCAAAGAAGCAGAGGAGAAATTCAAGGAGATCAACGAGGCCTACCAGGTACTGGGCGACCCGCAGAAGAAAGCCCAGTACGACCAGGTAGGCCATGCCGAATTCAGACCCGGCGACTCTTCCGGATATACCGCCCCCAGCTACGATGACCTCTTCCGGGACTTCGGCCTCGGCGATATCTTCGACGTCTTTTCCCGGTCCGGGGGAAGGACAAGGAAGAGGGCCGGGGCCGATCTCCGGTACGATATCAGTATCTCGCTGGCCGATGCATTCTACGGCACGAAAAATACGGTCGAGGTCCCCCATGATGATGAATGCAAAACCTGCCACGGGACCGGTGCCCAGCCCGGTTTTGTGCGCGTATGTCCGACGTGCGGGGGGAAAGGGGAGATTCGGAATATCCAGAAGAGCGGTGGCCGCCAGATGGTGAACATCACGGTCTGCCCGGCATGCCGTGGTGACGGGAAGATCGTGGACAGACCATGCGAGTCATGCCGGGGAAAAGGGATGATACAGAAAACCCGGCGGATCGAAGTTTCGATACCCCCGGGGGTAGAAGACGGGCAGTTCCTGAGGATCGCCGGCGAAGGAGAAGCCGGAGAGAACCAGGGCCCGCCGGGTGACCTGTACGTGGTTGTCCATGTGAAAAAACATGATATTTTCGAACGGCAGGGGGCTGATCTCTACAGTTCTGCGACTGTAGGTCTTGTAACGGCATTGCTCGGGGCCGAGATCACCATTCCCACCATTACCGGAACTGCGCTCCTCCGGATCCCCGGCGGCACCCAGAGCCATACCCTCTTCCGGCTCCGGCAGCAGGGAATGCCGTACATGAACTCAGACAACCGCGGGGACCTTCTCGTAAAAGTCATCGTCAGGATCCCGGAGAAGATAACACAAAAACAGGAGGAGCTTATCAAAGAAGCATTTATTGGTCCGAAGTAAAGGGCAGCACGGTTCAGGAATGCTGCAGTGCCAACGGACTCTGCCCTGCAGATGAGGATGAAACCTGACCATTGGGAGGATGATGTATGCACCAGATCGAGAGTTCAAAAAAGTACCAGAACGGGATCCAGGTCTTCTGGACTGAAGAAGGAAATGAGCTGTCTTGAGTTTTTCCCGTATGAAGAGCTGGTAGATATGAAGACCAACGCCCTGGATTTACTGAACAACCCGGGGATTTACCAGGTGGATAGTGAAAAACATTCGATCGAATCCTCAGTATAAGTATCCAGAATGTAATTCGGCTGGAGTGGAGGACAGAAGTGCAGGAAGAGATCCCGACTGGTGAAAAAATATGTCCCCAAAGGATAGATCACGTCCGATAAGTATGCATAATTTTGTTGATCCATTTCAATTTTTGTCTCAAAACCTGAACATCGGGAAACAATTGATAATTCTTTACCAGGTATATTCCTGACGGATGAGAGTGCGGGGACAGGGAAACAGACGCATCCCCGCCCTCTCACCGGTCTTTTTCCGGTCGGAAAACGGCCGCTCGTTATGAGACCGGCGACCGGTGCAGATCAACCATCCGGCACCGGGCGATCAGCAGGAGGAACCCTTATGAAAATTTACTACCGCTCAATTTTTGACGAACTCGAAGATATGAGAAAGTACATGGACACCCTGCTCCAACAGGTGTACGAACCATCCGGTGCAGCACTCCTGCCCGCTGCCAATGAATCCGGTACGAAGATGTTACCGGCACAGCGGGGCAGCCTGCGCGTGGATGTGGCTGAGCGCGAGAATGAAGTTGTGGTCACCGCAGATCTGATACCCGGTGTGGACAAAAAGGACATAACTATCAACCTGATCAACCCCCGGTCTCTCGAGATTTCCTGTGAACGGAAGGAAGAGACAAAGGAGGAGAAAGAAGGCTATTACATGCGCGAACGCAGTTTCGGGTCCATGACCCGGTTCGTACCTCTTCCAAAAGCAGTTACCAGGGATGGTGCGGATGCGAGCTTCAAAAACGGGGTACTGGAAGTGCACCTGAAAAAATCGGCAGCAGAACCGAAAGGAAAAATTGCGATCACCTGAGGAACCGCTGCACTACCCTAGCGGCATTGAAAAACTTTTGAATTGCGTGAAAACGATACAGCCCGCCGGATCGGGTAAAAACCGGGAGCGGGGTTATGGATAGCTCAAAGGAAAGAATTCAGGATCTGATCAGGGATCTGTCCCATAAGAATGAGGATGTGCGCTGGGGTGCCGCATACGCCCTTGCAAGAATCGGAGAACCAGCGGTGGATCTTCTCATCTCCGCACTTGAAGACCGGGACAGTGTCGTCCGGCTGAGGGCGGCATGGGCCCTCGGGCGGATTGGTGACCCGAAAGCCGTCGACCGGTTGATCCTCATCCTCCGCGATGGAGACTGGTCAGTGCGGATGCGGGCAGCCGAAGCACTCGGGAAGATCGGGACACACAAGGCGGTCGACGCCCTGCTTCCGGTGCTCAGAGACGAGAATGCGGACGTGCGGAGGCATGTCATCGCCGCGCTCGGCCAGATCGCGGACCCTTCATCCGCAGACCGGATCGGGGCGGTCCTGAAAGACCCGGACTGGCGGGTGCGGATGGGAGCAGCACTCGCCCTCACGGCTATCGGGGACCCCGGAAGCCTCGGGTACCTCACGAGTGTGACCTGCGATGAAAACGAGTTTGTCCGGAAGATCGCAGAGACTGCAACGGCAACATCCGGGAAAGCCGGGTGTATTCCCGAGCATAAGAATCGGGCCGGTTGAGCTTGCGGAAAATTCCATGACCGCGGTTCAGGCAGACAGAAAAGATATCCTTATCGCGAATGCCCATGGAAAAATTTCCGCTATCGGGAATACCTGCACGCACCAGGGGTGTACGTTGTCCGGGGGCAGGCTTGATGGCGAGACCGTGCAGTGTCCGTGCCACGGGTCGGTCTTCAACGTCCGGACCGGCGAGGTTGTACAAGGCCCTGCCAAAAAACCAGAGCCCCGGTATGAAGTAAAAACGTGATGTACCGGTATTCCCATTTCTTTTTCCCTGTTTTCGTTTCATTATTTGTTTCAAAATCTGAAGCACAGGCAATACTCTATTAAATTCCTTCTTTATAGATCTCGTCAGAGAGGACAATTCTCTCCTGTCAGAAGACAGTTCGAGAAGGTAGAAACCATGGAAGCAGACAAGATGTATTCTTTGCCGGACCTCCCTTATGCTTACAATGCCCTGGCCCCGCATATCAGCGAGGACCAGTTGAAGCTTCACCACCAGAAGCACCACATGGCATATGTGAATGGTGCAAATGCCGTACTGGAGAAACTGGACAAGGCACGAAAGGAGAACGCGGACCTCGACTTCAAGGCAACGCTCAAGGAATTGTCCTTCCACGTCGGGGGCTTCAAACTCCACACCCTGTTCTGGGAAAATATGGCGCCGGCGGGAAATGGCGGGGGCGGCCAGCCCAGGGGGGAGCTCCTGAAAGTCATCAACGGCGAATTCGGGAAGTTCGAACGGTTCAAAAAAGAGTTCACCATGACCGCGACGAGTGTCGAAGGGTCAGGGTGGGCTGCCCTGACGTTCTGCAGGAAAACCCGCAGGCCCCTCATCATGCAGCTCGAAAAACACAACGTGAACCTGATCCCCGGTTTTGAGGTTCTCCTGGTCCTCGATGTCTGGGAACACGCGTATTATCTCGACTACAAGAACGACCGGGCAAAATTTGTGGAGGCGTTCTGGAACATCGTGAACTGGGACGCCGTGAACAAGCGGACAGAGATGCTGCTGAAAAAATGAAGATCATTTGGAAGATCCCGTTTGAGAGTGAGGAGAGATAATGCCAGAATTTGTAAACCCGTTCAGCGGAAAGATCCCGGAGCGCCTCCTGACCCTGCAGGAACTCATCAGGGCGATACGCCTTGACCTTGCTGCAGAGCACGAGGCGGTCCATACGTATACGGCCCATGCCGAAGCCACGGACAATGCCCTCGCAAAAGCCGTTCTCATCGACATCGCGAACGAAGAACGCGTGCATGCAGGAGAATTTTCGCGCCTCCTCTCCCTCCTTACCGGGGACGAGGATGCGTTCCTGAAGGAAGGGGCCGCTGAAGTGGATGCTGTGGTACTGGAAATTGCAGCACCTGCAAAGGAACCGGCACCGGAGAAGACTGAAACGACAATCGGATCACTGAAACCCAGCTGAGAGGTGTATGAAATGGACAATAACTATCTGGAACGCGAATCGGCCCCGATCGGGCCGGAGACATGGAAGCTGCTCAATACCGTCATGATCGAAGCTGCCAAGAGCCAGCTCGCCGGCCGGAGGATTATCGATATCGACGGCCCGTTCGGGTTCGGGCTCAAGGCCATACCGCTCACTGACTGCGAACTTGAAGAGGGCATATCCGGAAGTACGTTCATACCGGTGAATCTGATCAGGTCCGGGTTTTCCCTGGGCAAACGGGACCTGGCCTCCTTCGAGAGGGACAAGCTTACGCTCGATACGACCTGCGTGGCCGCGGCAGCAACCGACTGTGCAGCAGGCGAAGACCGTATGATATTCCAAGGTATCCAAGGCATGGCCGGACTCCTGACTGTCGACGGAACAAGCTCGCTGACGCTCACCAAGTGGGATAAGGTCGGCACGGCAGCGGACCAGGTCATAGAGGCGGTCACGAAACTGGACGACGCCGGGTTCCACGGGCCGTACTGCATGGCACTTGCCCCGGCCCAGTACAACCTGCTGCTGCGCCGGTACCCCCAGGGCGACGGCACGGAACTGGACCATATCCGGGGTATCGTATCGGATGGGGTCGTGAAGGCACCGGTCCTGAAAAAAGGCGGGGTCATCCTCGCATCCGGGCGGCAGTTCGTATCGCTTGCCATAGGACTTGACATGACCATTGGCTATAACGGGCCTGCCGGAGACGACCTCGAGTTCTACGTGGCCGAAAGCCTCGCGCTCATGATCAGGGCCCCGGGAGCGGTCTGCGTACTGAAGTAGGGGAAAATCATTCATAACCCGCGATGAGGTGGTGACTGGAATGGCTATCGGACTCAATGAACGTCTGAAAAAATTTGAGCAGGAACACGAGATCTACGTCGATGCCCAGGACCTTCTGAATTACTGGACAATCACAGCCCGCATCCCGAAAAAAGGGGACGACGTGCACAGTACTCATTACATGCGGCAGTTCATCACTGCCCGCCATGAAACCGGTGTCGTCATCGTCCTCCCTGACCCGGAAGTCTATATGACGTACTCGGTCGAGGACTGGGGCAGGCTGGAATCGCTCGACGATTTCGTGGACAAGGCCCTCCCCCGGATCCTTGCCGACAAGGAAGAATCCGATGCCGGAGCGCAGGAAAGCTGTGGAAAGAGCTGTGGTTGAAACCCCCTGTATATGGAAACGACAACATTACCCCGGTCGTCGAGACGCGTGCTGGAAATAATCAGCACCCGCGGCGAGATGAGTCATAAAGACCTCATGGAAAAGACACGGTATTCATCGCATACCGTGCGCAACGCGTTGAAGATACTGAAGGACCAGCAGTTGATCATCAAGAAACTGAACTCCCGGGACCTTCGCCAGATCATTTACCTTGACCGTTCGGTCCGGGATGACGGTTCCCTGAACAACGACCGCTGGAGACCCGGATGATACGGATGATGGAGAAACGGCATGGACAAATTTGAAGAAATGATGCAGAAGATGCAGAAGATGAGTGAGGCTGACCGAAACAAGGCGATGGCCGATGCACGTTCCCTGTGCACGTGCCCTGCCTGCCCTACCTATACGGACTGCATGGAAGGAAAACATGAAGCGCTCTTCTGTGCAGTCGGAAAGACCGGTTGCGCCCCCCCGCAAAAAAAGGCCTGCATCTGCCCGACATGCCCCATCACGCCCATGATGGGACTCAGGAATTCGTATTATTGCATTCTGGGAACCGAGATGGATCTCCGGAACAGGTGATTCTTCAACGGGAATGAAGAAAAACGGCAGCCATGCCGATCAGTTGCCGGAAAAATGTTCACGCACCTGAGGCAACCGAGGCCGGTCTCATGAAAGTGACAATAGACAGGATAAACTGTGTCAGCTGTCAGAGCTGCTGGGAAACCTGTCCGGATTTTTTTGAAGAAAATCCTGACGATTCATTCAGCCAGATTACCAGTAAGTACCGGCTGGACGGGAAGATCGCGGAAGGTACCGCTCCCGCGGAACAGGAAGAGTGCGTTATGAATGCAGCAGACCTCTGTCCTGTACAGATCATCAGACCCGAGCAATGACACCGTCACCATGACTGCAGACTATGACCTGGTTATTATCGGGACCGGCGCCGCCGGCACATCCGCAGCCGCAGCCGCGGTGCATATGGGGGCTGCCCGCGTGGCGATGGTGGAACGCGGCCCGCTCTGGGGTACCTGTGTCAATGTCGGGTGCATACCGAGCAAATTTTTACTGACCCTTGCCGGTCACCACTATTACCGGGGTGACCAGCAGCGCAATTACGGAGTCGACCGCCAGTTTGACCTCGGTGCGGCGCTAGCCGGGAAAAATGCCCTTATCGAACGGCTGAAGGAGAAGAAGAAGGACCGGTTCCTCGATCGTCTGGGTATCGAGCTGGTGGAGGGAGAGGCCGCTTTCCTGTCACCCGGGAAGATCCGGGTGGGGGACCGTACCCTCATCTCCGGCAGGTTTATTATCGCGACCGGCTCCTCGCCATCCCTGCCACCCGTAAAAGGGATGGGGTCCGTCCCGTACATGACCAGCGCGGAAGCGCTTGACCCGGAACATATCCCTGCGTCACTGGTGGTGATCGGAGGGCGGGCTCTCGGCCTCGAGTTTGCCCAGCTCTATCGCCACTTCGGGGCGGATATTACCCTCCTCCAGCGAAGTCCCCGTATCATCCCGGAAGAGGAACCGGAGATCTCCGATCTTCTGGCAGAATACCTCAGGCAGGAAGGTGTAGAGATCAGGACCGGCGTTAACCCGGAAAGAGTTGAGAAGAGCGGTGATCAGATCATGACAACAACGACCATAAATGGAAAAACAGAGAAATTTTCAGCGGAATGCCTCCTGCTTGCCACCGGCCGCACCCCGAATACACACGAGCTCCACCTTGAGAATGCCGGGGTATCAACGATGAAGAACGGGGCGGTTATCGTTGATGCAAGCATGAGGACGACCTCTGCCGGCATCTGGGCGGCAGGAGATGTTACCGGGGAGCCGATGCTCGAGACTACGGCAAGAAAGGGTGGTGAAATTGCAGCAATAAATGCATTCTCAGAACTGAAACGGTCATTCGATCGGTCTGCGCTCCCCCATGGAATTTTTACCAGTCCGCAGGTTGCAAGCGTCGGGATGACCGAAGACCGGGCCACCAGGGCCGGTTTACCGGCAACTGCCAGGAAAGTGCGCATGGACGTACTTGCAAAGCCATCGATTGTCGGCGACGCCCGTGGCATGGTCAAAATTGTGGCCGATACGGCCAGCGACCGGATCCTGGGAGTCCATATCTGTTCCCCGCAGGCAACCGAGATCATCCAGCAGGGGGTGCTGGCAATCCGGCACCGGCT
>Ga0074046_10002762_pt1 | contig 15007 bp, 17 predicted proteins | sample BogForMeECP23OM3_FD_94441 | JGI IMG/M metagenome (GOLD analysis project Ga0074046, IMG submission 94441) | Bog forest soil microbial communities from Calvert Island, British Columbia, Canada - Bog Forest MetaG ECP23OM3 | ecosystem: Environmental > Terrestrial > Soil > Wetlands ...
AACCCTCCTTTGGAACGGCCCCGTCGGCGCATTTGAGATACCGCCTTTCGGCGAAGCCACGTTCGAGCTTGCGCGAGAGGCTGCGAAGTTGACCCAGGCTGGGGCCCTCACCACCATCGCGGGTGGCGGCGACACAGTGGCGGCGCTCAACGCCGCCGACGTAACGGATAAATTCACTTACGTGTCCACGGCAGGTGGCGCGTTCTTGGAATGGCTCGAAGGCCGCACGCTTCCTGGTGTTGCGGTGCTCATGCGCTCGAAATAATCGGCAAAATCAGTAATCTTTTGGGAGACTCAAATGGCCCGTATCACACTAAGGCAGCTTCTCGATCACGCCGCGGAACACGGCTACGGCGTGCCCGCGTTCAACATCAACAACATGGAGCAGGGTATCTCCATTCTCGAAGCGGCGAAGGAGACCGACAGCCCTGTTATCATCCAGGCGAGCCGCGGCGCGCGCTCCTATGCGGGTGACCTCCTTCTCGGCAAGCTTGTCGAGGTCTGGAATCTCAATACCCCACGATCCCGATCTGTCTTCATCAGGACCACGGCAATAATGAGCAGACCTGCGCCAGTGCGATCCGTATCGGCTATGACAGCGTGATGATGGACGGGTCGCTGAAGGCCGATGGGAAAACGCCCGCGGACTATGATTATAATGTCCGCATCACCTCTCACGTTACCGAGATGGCTCATTGGGTCGGCGTTTCCGTAGAAGGCGAACTCGGGTGCCTAGGAAGCCTTGAAACGGGCATGGGCGAAAAGGAAGACGGCCACGGCTTTGAAGGCGCTCTCTCAAGAGACGAGTTGCTGACGGATCCAGATCAGGCGGCGCAGTTTGTTGCCGCGACCAAGGTCGACGCGCTTGCCGTCGCGATCGGAACGTCGCACGGCGCTTACAAGTTCACCCGCAAGCCCACGGGCGATGTGCTTGCCATGAACGTCATCGAAGCGATCCACAAGCGGCTTCCCAGCACCCATCTCGTGATGCACGGGTCTTCCTCGGTCCCGACGGACCTGATCGATCTCATCAACGAGTATGGCGGCGCGATCCCTGAGACCTACGGTGTACCCGTCGAGGAAATCCAGCGCGGCATTCGCCACGGCGTTCGCAAGGTCAACATCGACACTGATTTGCGGCTCGCGGCGACCGCCGCCATCCGCAAGGTGCTCGCCACGAGCAAGGCCGAGTTTGATCCCCGCAAGTACCTGAAGCCTGCGATTTCGGCAATGCAGAAGATCGTCAAGGATCGCTACGAACAGTTCGGCACGGCCGGATATGCTTCCAAGATCAAGGTGATCCCGGCGGCGGAGATGGCGAAACGCTATGCCAAGGGTGACCTAGATCCAAAGATCAGCTAGGCAGGTTTTGACGGCTGCGCCAACGGATCGCCGCCGCCGTCATCCCGGCCAAGCAAGGCGCGAGCCTGGATCTCAATAAGGTCGGCGATTCAATTCATTATGATCCGGGATAAGGCTTCGCCTTTCCGGGACGACGATACGTTGGCCAGATTAGCAGAGTCTGCTTGGGCTGCGGCTTAAGCTAAACGAGAGGGCGCTGGATGAAGGGCGAGCCGCAGGATTGGCCGAAAGCGGTTATCTTCGATCTTGACGGAACGCTGATCGACAGCGCCCCCGATATCGCGCATGCGTTGAACCGCGCCACCGAAAAGCGGGGTATAGCTCCGTTCGGTCTGGACCAAGTGAAGGAGATGATCGGGGGCGGCGTGCCCAAGCTTGTGCAGCGCGCGCTGGTCGCGCGCGGGCTGCCCGCCGATGGGCTCATGCCTCTCGTCCAAGACTTCATCGTTTTCTACCGCGAAAATCTGACGACAAACACCAGGCTTTACGATGGCGCTCGCGACCTTCTGGAGCAGCTTCGAGACGGGGGCCGAAAGCTCGGCCTCTGCACGAACAAGCAGCACGAGCTCACGGTTGACATCCTGGAGCAGCTTGATCTTACAAAGTACTTCTCTTCCGTCACCGGTGAACGGCAAGGACGGCCCAAAAAGCCCGACCCCACTCCTCTGCTTGAGGTAGCGGCGGAACTCGGCGTTTCTCCGCAAGACTGCCTGATGGCGGGCGACAGCGAAGCCGACGTTGCGTGCGCGCGCGCTTCGAATATGCCAGTCCTGGTTGTGAACTTCGGTTATAGCCGCGTCGCACCGGAGGCCCTGGGCGCCGACGCCGTGATCTCGGGCCTGAGTGAGCTTCCGCACTTCTTCTCCAGCTTGAAGCCCTAGATCAACCCGCCTCTAATCGGAATCGATAAAGGCGGAAAAGTTCCTCGATTCTAGAGTGTTAGGGCAGCTTATCCACGTTCAAATGGACGCGGGCTGATCGAGGGCCGATTGGCTTAAATTCGCCTGTTTCGTAATGCTTTCTGCGCCCCGCTGGCCAATGACGCTGCTCACCTCAGTCGACTAACAACGTATTGACGCCTCGATAGACCTCACTATTGTTCCTCGCTTCGATTAAGGTTGCAGCCGCCGGTTGAGCTGGCAGCGTGTAAATCCTGGGTTCACGCATGGCAAAACTGCATACTTGCGTCTCCCTTCTCATAGGGGCCTCGTTCGCTGCGACCGTCCTTACGCTCGGTTTGGATCAAGCCTCGAGCGCCGAGTGCAAGAGAAAAACAGCCGGGTTCTATCTCCTCGATACGAATGCAGGCGGACCTCACAGTCTTGCTCTTTCGCTTCAGAGTATGCCGCTATCCCTTACCGGCGCGCTTGGCGATCCTGAGCGCGGGCGGCAACTCCTGGTGAACCGGCAAAAAGGCGATTGCCTGAGCTGCCATAAGCTCGGCGTCATGGCAGCTGTCGCGGACCAGGGCGGGATCGGGCCTGTCCTGGATGGCATCGGCAGCCGCTTTTCGAGGCCTCAACTACGGCAAGTTTTGGCTGAGCCAAAGGCCTACTTCCCCGACACTATCATGCCCTCCTATTATAAGACCGACGGCAGCACGGAAGCGCCAATCTTAACGGCCGCTGAGGTCGAAGACCTTGTCGCCTATCTGGAAACATTAAAATAATCGTTCGCTCAAGCATTGGGGGCTTCTGGTGCGGCCAGGTCTTGGTGCGGCATTTTTCATTGCTGGCGCATACTTTTTAGCCGGAGCCCTTTTCGCCGCGCAGGGCGAGCCGACACGCTCCCTGCCCCCAGCCGAAGCAGGAAATCCGCTGCCGTTTCTCGTCCAGGGGGAAGAATTTCTTCAGCCGTCAATCCGGGCGATGCAGGCGGACGACTTTGACAATCCAGCCTTTCCTCTCGTCGAGGCCGCCGAGACTTCCTGGAGCAGGCCCGCAACTCCAGGCAGCAAATCCTGCGGGGATTGCCATGGCGCCGGGGGCAAAAATCTCCTTAAGGGTGCTGCGGCAGGCTATCCGAAATATGCGCCGGATTTGAAGGACGTGATAACTCTCCAGACACGCATCAATAACTGCCGCAAAAACTATGTTGGCGAGCCCGCGCTTGCCGAAGGCGATTCAAGAATGATTGGCATGACGGCTTATCTTCGCTGGCTCGCGCGCGGGTCGCCCTCGACCGTTGACATTGCAGGGCCGAATGCAGAGGCCTTCGAGCGGGGGCGCAAGCTCTATCAAACGAAAATGGGACGTTTCCAGATTTCCTGCGCCCAGTGCCACAACGAGAAGTTCGGCGAAAAATTCGGGGCTGACACGCTGAGCCAAGGGCACCCCCTCGCTTATCCAGCGTTCAAATCGAGCGAGGGGCGCGTCATATCGCTCCATGAGAGGTTCCGCATGTGCAACAAACTAACGCGGGCCGAAGGGCAGCCCGACAATGCGCCGGATTATGTCGCACTGGAACTCTACGTCGATTGGCGCAGCAAGAACTTGCCCATCACGGCGCCCGGGGTCCGGCCATGAGCCAGACGCGCGCGGCGCTTTCGATTGCGGGTTCGGATTCATCGGCGGGCGCCGGCCTTCAGGCAGATCTCAAGACTTTCTCCGCTCTTGGCGTCTATGGCGCGACTGTGATCACGGCTGTGACCGCGCAAAACACCATCGGTGTAACGGCGGTGCATGTCATACCGGGAGAGATCATCACGGCGCAGCTCGACGCAGTGTTCGCCGATCTCTCTATCGCCGCCATAAAGACCGGAATGCTCGGGAACGAAGAGGCCATCGCGGCCACTGCCTCAGGTCTTGAGCGCTGGGCCCGCAACATACCGGTTGTAGTCGATCCCGTGATGGTGTCGACGACCGGGAGCCGCCTTCTGGAAGCGGGCGCCGAAAAAGCGCTTGTCGAGAGTCTGATCCCGCTCGCCTCCTTGATTACGCCGAACTTGCAGGAGGCCGCGGCGCTTCTCGATTTGCCCCTCGCTCGAAGCGTGGACGAGGTCAAGGACCAGGCGCAACGCCTCCTGGCGCTTGGACCCTCCTCCGTGCTTATCAAGGGCGGGCATGGCCAAGGGCCTGACGCAACCGACATCTTTTTCGATGGCGCTACGTTCCATTCTTATTCCGCGCCAAGGATCGCCACGGCCAATATCCATGGCACCGGCTGCACGCTGGCCTCGGCCATCGCCGCCTTTCTTGTGCGGGGCCTTCCGCTTGAGCGGGCGATCGCTGAAGCGAAGACTTATCTTCATGAGGCGCTCGAGCACGCGAACGAACTCGACATCGGAAGAGGCTCGGGGCCGGTTTCTCATTTTTATCGGCATCGGCGAGAGGTGTAGGCGAAAAGGGCACAGGGGCGAAGCCCTTTTCGTTATCGGATGCACAGCAGCGCGCGCTTGTTATACGCGCGGGGGTCTTCTATTTTCCGCTTATGACAACCCAGCCCGATCGCCATGAACCTGCCGAAGCTCCCGCCCAGTCGAAACCGTCGCTCGCGGGAATGACAAAGCCTGAGCTGTCGGCGGCGCTTGCCGAGGCGGGCGTCCCGGCAACCCAGAACAGAATGCGTGTGACCCAGCTTTGGAACTGGATCTATGCGCGCGGCGCTCAGGACTTCTCTGACCTGACAAATATCGCGAAGACACTGCGCGCCGATCTTGATGCGTACTTCACGCTGGCAAGGCCCGAGATTGCCGCCGAGCAAATCTCGGAAGACGGCACGCGCAAATGGCTCCTCCGGCTTGAGCCCCAGCGGCCGGGCGAGCGGGCGCCGGAGATCGAGACCGTCTACATCCCCGAGCCAGATCGCGGAACGCTCTGCATCTCAAGCCAAGTTGGTTGTACCCTGACATGCACCTTCTGCCATACCGGCACGCAGCGGCTCGTGCGCAATCTCACCCCTGCGGAAATCATCGGGCAGATTCTCGTGGCGCGCGACCGGATCGGCGATTGGCCCGGCGCGAGCGCTCCGGCTGACGGACGCGGCATCCCGGAGGCAGAGCGCAAGATCACAAATATCGTGCTGATGGGAATGGGCGAGCCTCTTTATAATTTCGACAACGTGAAGGCTGCCGTGGCCGTCGCCTCCGACCCCGATGCCTTGTCCTTCTCCAAGCGTCGGATCACACTTTCCACATCCGGCGTCGTTCCGATGATCGAGCGCGCGGGCGCCGAGATGGGCGTCATGCTCGCCATCTCGCTGCATGCCGTTCGCGACGAGTTGCGCGATGAGCTTGTGCCGATCAATCGCAAATACCCGATCGCGGAACTGCTCGCGGCGTGTCGCGCCTATCCAAGCCTCTCCAACGCGCGCCGGATCACATTTGAATATGTGATGCTGAAGGGCGTGAACGACTCCGTCGCCGAGGCCAAAGAGCTTGTCCGGCTGCTTGCCGGAATCCCAGCGAAAATCAACCTGATCCCATTCAATCCGTGGCCGGGCACGCGGTATGAATGCTCCGATTGGGGGCAAATCGAACGCTTTGCTGACATCGTCAACCGGGCCGGGTATGCAAGTCCGATCAGAACGCCGCGCGGCCGTGACATCATGGCGGCCTGCGGGCAGCTGAAGTCTGCGAGCGAGAAGCTGAAAGCGAGCACGCTGCGGGAGAACACTGCAGCAAGCGCTTGACGCGAGAAATCGGGGGAGCAATGAGCCTTTACCAAATCGTGCGCATTGTGGTTGGCATTGTTCTGTCCGGCGTGATCGGCTGGATCTCTCTTTTTGCCTTCAATGCCGTGAAAATCTGGCAGCAATTCGAAGCTTTCCAAGCCTCCGGCGCCCGCGCGGGCAATCTCGACATGATCCCGGCGGCGATGGAAAAAGCTATCAGCACCATGCAAGGCGGGTTCGCGGTGTTTCTCGCGGCTGGCATTGTGGGTGTGCTGCTCGGAGAGGTTTTCAGAACACGTTCGCTGGTGTTCTACGTCGGGGCGACGGGAGCGTTGACGGCCGTATTCGCTGCAGCCTTCTGGCACGAAGGCGGCCCATTGGGCACCGCTCCAGCCGCTGCCGCGCTCGCGATGGCCGGATTTGTCGCTGGCGGCATTTATTGGATGATCGCCAGCCCGTCCGGCTCGCGGGGCTGAAGCTGCCGCTGTGACATCTCGCGCCGTATTTCGGGATCGCCTCGTTTCTTCCGCAATTCGGCTTCAAGCTCATATTATCAACACAAACGATAATCACTTATGCTGAGGCAAGGGTAATGGAACGGAGGGATGCGGTGGATAGCGGCATTTGTCTCACTCACCACCGACCATCAAGCGCATAGATCTGCGGAAGCTAACCCGTTCAGTGAACGTCAATGTGCTCTCATAAGTAGAGCGACGTTGGAATAAGTCGCAGCCTTCGAACGTTAGAATAGTTCGAGCGCGCTTCCAGCGAGGCTCTCATCCTCACGCCACCAGACTCAAAGTCTTATTTACCTTACCAAAATAATCTCAGTTCGCTTTCTGTGGATTTTTAAACACTGTCAAAATTTTTTCTCAGCATTGCCACAATATTTTTTTAAAAAGCGACTGTCGTGCGTAGCAGAAGGCTTAGTACTCATGTCGGACTCCTGGCGAAGTATCCTTGAAAGAGCGGCTGATAATCTTTCAATTGACTTAGATCAAATGGCCGTCCCTGCTTTTAGTCACGCACAGGTGGCGCCGCTTGGTCATCGCCGACTTTCTCCACAACTCTCATTTGCGGAAAGTCGCGAGTTGCTGGAGCGGGAGTTGCAGGCTTTTTCAGCCCCATCGCGGCCAGCGCAGGCCAGGGTGGAGGCGAGCGCCGCGCTCACTGTTCCTGTGACGGCGCCAACGCAGAAAAGCGAGCCTACCCGTACCCCACGGAAGCGAACGCCCTGGCAGAACGTGTTGGCGACGTTATTGTCTGCCATACTCACGGGAGGTTTGACGGCGTATTTTCTCCTTGCCCAGGGAGAGTTGAGGAAGGAAGAAGTTCTGGCCTTCGCAGCGTACGCCGATCAGGCTTTCCATTCCGCGAGCGAGGAAAACGGCAATGCCGCATCCAACGTTTCCGAGAGCGCCGCGGCCGTTGCAAGCCGGCCCACTGAGGACGCTCTTATGGAACGCGCATCTTATCAATTAAGCCACGGGGATGGCCAAGGCGGGCGTGCCGTGTTTGAAGTCCTTGCTCACCATGGGAGCGTTAGAGGCGCTTTCGCCCTCGCAGAAACCTATGATCCCGGCCCAGTCGCCCAGCACGCCGATTGGGGATTGAACTCCGACGTTCGGCTGGCGCGCGAGTGGTACAAGAAGGCATCCGAGCTTGGCAGCCTTTCCGCTTACGAGCGATTGAAGGGCCTGGACAAGCGTGCCGCAACCCAGCATCCATCAGCTGCGGAGTTTGCGAAAAAAGTCACGGAGGAGCGCGGCTGAACGGGCTTCTCCGATCCCGCCGTAAACTTCCGGCGAATGGTGGCACGTTGGCGATGAAAAGAAGCGGACGCCATGCTCCACAGCGCCGCCTTTCTCATCTGCTGCCCCGAAATAGAGCCGCCTGATGCGGGCGAACGAGATGGCCGCCGCGCACATCGCACAAGGCTCAAGCGTCACATAAAGGTCGTAGCCGGGCAGGCGTTCGCTTTTGGCCGCAAGGCAAGCTCGGCGGATTGCGATGATCTCGGCGTGTCCCGTCGGATCGCTTGCCGCGATGATGAGATTGTGTCCGCGCCCGATGATTTCGCCGTTGGGGGCAACGACGACGGCCCCGATCGGCGCCTCACCAAGCTGCGCGGCGCGGCCGGCTTCGCCTAGAGCCTCTTCCATGAACCTGTTAGTTTTCACCCGCTCAGTTTAGATCAACTGCCGCGCAGTTTGCACTCGGAAAGCCGCTCGCAGTGGGGGCCGTCTCTGACGGAGAAATCGCCAGCGGAGGTTCTGACCGATGGCCATCGGTAATGCGCCAACCACGAGGGTGCTAAACAAACTTCGCTGATCTGACCAACGGATTACCACCCCGGAAGCCGCTCGCCTCACGCTTGTCATCCCGGAAAGGCGAAGCCTTATCCGGGATCGTAGCGGATTGGAGTACATAATTTTTTTGAGATCCCGGCTCGCGCTTCGCTTGGCCGCGATGATGGAGCGCCGGGCATTGGGGATAACCACGGTCCACCACATTTTTATTTTATTAAGTTCATGGCTCGGTGAGCGCCAGAACGTCTTCTGCGGACGTCAGGCAGTCTGCCAGGGTGAACTTGTCGAGGTGCCTGAAGAAGGCCTCGCGCGCGCCTTTCAACACGCCCTTTAGCCGGCAGCAGGGAACGAGAGTGCAACTCCCTCCTTCTCGGAAACACTCAGCGATGGCCTGTTCCCTTTCCTGGTGACGAACGACTTCGCCGACGCGGATATCTTCCGGAGCCCTTGCCAGCATCGCACCGCCTTTGACGCCGCGGATGGTGCGCAGAAAACCCGCGTCGGTGAGCGATTGCACCACCTTCTGCAAATGATGGCGGGAGACCTGAAGCTCGCGCGCCAGGAGCTCCGTGCTGAGATGCCGGTCCGGCTCAGCCGCCAGCCGGATCAACGTTCGCAAAGCCAGATCGGTCGAATACAGGAGCTGCATTGTCGCCTTCGTTAAATTGGTATTGACAGTACCACATTTTCAGCGTCAGTTAACTGGTATCTGTAATACCTAATTCAAGCCGGCCTCGGAGATGTGCGCCATGACCTTTCCCCTTCGGACTTCCCCCTCAATTGGTGACAGTCAGCTGGCGACGCCGCCTCATGACGCCACAATCCCCGAAAGCACCGAAGAAATCATCGCTTACATCATCGAGCGCTTCCACAATGGGCACCGGCGCGACCTACCCGGGCTGATCGTTCTTGCCCGCAAAGTCGAGAGCGTGCATGGCAGCCATCCAGCAGCGCCGAAGGGGCTTGCGGATTTCCTCGATGAGGTGGCCGAAAGCCTAGAGGGACATATGCAGAAGGAGGAGCAGATCCTTTTTCCAATGCTCCGGAACGGGGGGCATCCGATGATCGGCCATCCGATCGCGATGATGCGAACCGAGCACGACGACCACGTTAGCAATCTGGCTCATCTGCTGGCGCTGACGAACGGCCTGAAGGCCCCGGAAGGCGCCTGCGGTTCATGGCGCGCGCTATACGAAGGTCTCGGCGAGTTGTCCGCGGAACTGAATGAGCACATCCGCGTCGAGAACGAGATCCTGTTCCCCATTCCCCCGTTTCGGCGCATAGCGGCCCACCATCAAATCCGCCGCACTTCGCGCGCGCTACGTGCAGCTATGCGCGCTTAGACTTTGAACCCGTCAATGTCTGAGCGCGCACGGCCTTGTAAGCAGGATTGGTTAGGACTTAACGGGCTCTTTCATTTCAAGCTGGTCTTTGAGGTCGCGGAGGATTTCAGCGGCCTTGGGCACCGAAGGTGTTGTTTCTGTTGCCGATGCCACAGGCTCAAGCGCAGGCCGCAACTCTTCGCGCTTCACCTCCGCACGTTCCTCCTGCTTGAACTCGATCAGCTGCGTTCTGGGGGTTAGGACCTGACTCGCCCGGATGTCGCGCGGCGCATCCATTTCCTCGGTGTAAGCGCCGGAGCGGAACAGCGTTTCGATCGACTTGGCCACAATGCGCGTCGTGCGCTGGGCCTGCTCCTCGCCGATCATCTGCTGCGCTTGCGCATCTTTGATCCGCGTCACGAACCCCGCCGCCATCATCGCGACCTCGATCTGGTAACGGAAATTGTCTTCCTTCGCATATTTGATGCGGTCCCAGACATTGATCAGCAGCGCGTTGATGTCCTCCATGATGTTGCCCGCGCCGAAGAAATCGAAGGATTTGGCGCTACCGGAATCGACGGAGCCGATGGCGAGGTTGACGCCCCCATCGAGATGCAAAGCGGAAAGGGAGGAATACAACTCGTCCATGGAGCGGATCACGTTGATGATGATCTGCGGATCGGTCAGAGACCGTTCTTTCTCCGCGATCAGCACGCGGACGCGCTTGATTTCGCGCTCCGTTCCCTGGGCGTCGGTGATAATGAGTTCGCCCTTGTCCGTTTCGCGCGTCAGAAGCTCGCGCAGCTTCGGCATGACGAAGATGACATTGTAGGCGCCGACATCCACATCGGAAATGAGCTTGCGATTGACCGCCTGCTCGCCGTCGATGAGCCCCGACCAGAAACCGAGGTCCAGCAGAGGCGTCAACCCGAAGAACGTCATCAGGTCTTTTTCTTCCTCGCCGAACTGCTGATAGTGGCGCGTGAACTCATTATATGCGAGAAGGATGCGCTGCGTGCGGTTCACGCTGTCCGCTTGCTGCCCGGTCCTGGCGACGCGCAATAACTCGCGAATTTGCGCCGAATGAAGGGCCTCGCGCAAACTGTTGACGGCCTTGATAATTCTCTCGCGCCGCATGTATCGTTCTCCTTCCCCTAGCCCGAATCACTTCGCGCTTCGCGGATCCTAGCTCTTTTTATTGGTCATGATCATGTCTGCACTTAACGAAACTCCGGACGATGGAACCGCGAAGGGCGAGCGGATTGCGAAAGTCATTGCCAGATCAGGGCTTTGCTCGAGACGGGACGCCGAAGTCTTGATTGGGGAAAAACGTGTGTCCGTGAACGGCGCGGTCATAGAAAGCGCGGCGCTCGATATTTCTCCCTCGGATAAAGTGCTTGTCGATGGGAAGCCTCTCGCGACGCGGGAGCCGCCCCGGCTCTGGCGCTATCACAAGCCGAAGGGCAGGGTGACGACGCATAAAGACCCCGAGGGAAGGCCGACAGTCTTCGAAGCCCTTCCTGAAGAGTTGCCCCGGCTGATTTCGGTGGGCCGGCTCGATTTCAATACGGAAGGCCTCCTGCTCCTCACAAACGATGGCGATCTCGCCAGGCATCTCGAATTACCATCCACGGGTTGGGCCCGGCGTTATCGCGTTCGCGCTTTCGGGCAGATCGAGCAATCTAACCTGGATGAGCTTGCGGGTGGCTTGAGGACGGGCGGCGTCAATTACGGCCCGATTGAAGCGAAGCTCGAACGCGAGCAGGGCGACAATGTCTGGATCACCCTTCTCATTCGGGAAGGCAAGAACCGCGAGGTGCGCCGCATCATGGAGCATCTCGGGCTCACAGTGAACAGGCTCATCCGCGTTTCCTTCGGGCCGTTCATCCTGGGCGACCTGGAACCCGGGCAGATCGAGGAAGTGAAAACGAGCGTCTTGAAGGATCAACTCGGCCCGCGCCTCACCCGGCAGTTCGGCGTCAGACGCGAGGTGATGCGGGAGGAGCGGAAGCTTGGGCCAACGCGCTCGAAGCCGACTTATCTGCGGCGAAAGCCGAGCGGACCCGAAAGACCTGAAAGGCCGGCGGAAGAAAGAGTATTGAAGCGGCGGCGAGTTCTGCCGATGGATGGATCGGAGGCTCCGCGGGTTGAACTTGTTCCCGAAAAGAAGAGGGGGCCGGCTCGGTTCGCTGAAGGGGGCTCCGGTTCTGCAAAACCCTATCGCAGCCGGGAAGACCGTCCCGAGCGCGAGGACCGGGATCGGCCCGCCAGCCGCGAGGGCGGCCAGGGGTGGAGCAAGGCGCCCGACCGTGAGAGCCGTGAGCGTGCGCCACGCCCGGAGGGTGAACGCCGTTGGAGCAAGGAGCCGGATCGGGGAGCGCGCGGGGGCGGAGATCGCCCACTACGCCGTGAGGAAGGGCGAGGCGGCGGCGAACGCTCCTCATTTGCTGCTCGCAAGACCGGGCAGCAAACCGGGGAACGTCCACGCTGGAAATCGCGCCCTGAGCAAGGTGAGGAACGGCCGCGCACTCGATTCCGCCCGGGTGAAGGCAGTGATCGGCCTGTCCGGCAGGATCGTGGCTCTGAGCGCAGCGGCGAGGAACGGCCGCGGTCCCAGTTCCGCAGCGACGAAGGTAGAGATCAGCCTATCCGGCAGGATCGCAGCCCTGAGCGCAGCGGCGAAAACGCTCAAGGGCCCCGCCCGGATAGGCCTCCTTACCGACAACGCCGGACAGGCGAGGGCCACGGCGGCGCCGAAAGGCCGAAGTCCTTCGGGAAGCCCTTCCGGCGGGATAAAGACGGTGATACAACAAGCCGTCCATCGTGGCGCGACCGTGAAGGCGGCGAACGACGCGCCCCCGGGAACGAAGGTTCCGGTGAACGCCCGCAGCGTCCCGATAGGCCTCCCTACAAGGAGCGCCGAACAGGCGAGGGCCACGGCGGGGCCGAAAAGCCCAAGTCCTTCGGGAAGCCCTTTTGGCGGAATCAAGAGGGTGAGACAAGCCGGCCATCATGGCGCGGCCGTGAAGGCGGGGAACGACGCGCCCCCGGGAGCGAAGGTTCCGGAGAACGCCCGCAGCGTCCCGAGAGGCGTCCTTTCAAACGGCCTGGAACAGACGAGGGGGCGGGCGAGGCCGGGAAACCGAGGTCATTCGAGAAGCGCAGCTTTACAGGGCCGAGGCGCGAACAGTCGGCGCGCGCAGAAGGCGGCGGACAGCGCGCCCCCGGGGGCCGGGGAGAACGCGCACAGCGTCCCGAGGGAAGTTCGTTTAAACGGCCTGGAAAAGGCGAGGGTGCGAGCGAGGGCGGGAAACCGCGGTCATTCGGGAAGCACAGCTTCAAAGGGCCCAGGCGCGAAGCGCCGGGGCGCGGGGCTGGCGGCAAACCGTTCAAGCGCCAGGGGGCTGCGAAAAGGCCGCGCCCAAGCGGGCCAAGCACGCCACGCCCGAAAAACGGTGAGGAAACCCCGTGAGAATCGTCGGTGGGCGCTTTCGCGGGCGTTCCATAGCCGCGCCCTCAGGCATGGTCACACGCCCGACATCGGACCGGGTTCGCGAATCCCTTTTCAATATCCTCGCGCACGGGGTTAAAGGCTTCAGCATCGAGGGCGCGCGCGTGCTCGACCTTTTCGCGGGCTCCGGTGCGCTTGGCCTTGAAGCGCTGTCGCGCGGCGCAACCTATTGCCTCTTTGTCGAGGACAATGCCGAAGCTCGCGGCGCGATCCGCGAGAATATCGAGGCGCTCGGCCTGACCGGCGCCAGCAAGCTCTGGCGGCGCGACGCTACCAAACTTGGCCCAGCCTCGCCGATGCAGCCTTTTCAGCTCTTGTTCGCCGATCCGCCTTATGGAAAAGGGCTCGGCGAATTGGCGCTCGCCGCCGCGGCGGAAGGCGGCTGGCTTTCGCCCGGTGCGGTTTGCATTCTGGAAGAGCGCGCCGATGTTGCCGTAGCAGGTCCGGCAGGTTTCGCGCTCCTCGATGTCCGCACCTACGGCGATACGGCCTTGCATCTTCTGCGCAAGACTTGACCCAGCCCCGCCTTAAGCCTCACCCTTGAGCGCAGAGAACGAGGGCGGCAATGACGTGGTCATCTCAGCAATATCTGAAGTTCGAGGAGGAACGCACGCGGCCCGCGCGCGATCTTTTGCAAGCCGTGCCCACTGTGAAGGTCAATTCCGCCGCCGATCTTGGGTGCGGTCCTGGCAACTCAACGGAATTGCTCGTCGAGTATTATCCCGATGCCAGCATTGTGGGCGTCGACAACTCTCCGGAGATGATCGAAGCGGCCAAGAAGCGGCTCCCCTTTGTAAAGTTCCGGCTCGGTTCTATTGAAGAGTGGAACGAGCCTGGACCTTGGGATCTCCTGTTTGCGAATGCCGTCTTGCACTGGGTTGGCAATCACGATGGGCTGCTCCGGCGGCTTATGGAGCGCCTCGCGCCGGGCGGAAGCCTTGCGATACAAATGCCGGACAATCTCAATGAGCCGTCCCATGGGGCCATGCGGGAGGTAGCGCGCGGCGCTCCATTCGCCGCGAAGCTCAACAAAGCCGCCAAGGCGCGCGCCACGCTCCACGGCGAGGCTTGGTACTACGCGCTTTTGAAGCCGCTTTCGTCCCGCGTCGATATCTGGCGCACGACCTACTACCACCCTCTCGCTGGCGGGGTGGATGCCGTCGTCGAATGGCTGAAAGGGAGCGGGCTCATTCCCTTCCTCAAACCTCTTTCGGAAGAGGAGCAAAGAGCGTATCTGGCGGCTTACCGCGATGAACTGGCCAAGAATTACAAACCGCTCGACGATGGGACGGTTATCCTGCCGTTCCCGCGCCTCTTCATTGTCGCGACACGCTGAGGCCAGAGGAATCCATGATTCCCAGCTATCTGGCATGGCATCACATCCTGGAACGCGAGGGAAAGGAACTGAACTGACCGCCAAGAGGTTTCTGTCGGCGGCCATCGGGTAGGCGTTCGCGGAGATCAACCCCTCGGCTTGGGGAAGTCTTTCAAGCAGCACCTTCCCGAAGGATTGCTGGTCTGGCAGGAGCACCGCCCTGCCTTAGTCTGCTCCACCACGAAATCTCTGGCGGACGGTTCCCTTTCGAAGTCCGCCTTGGTCACACCGAAACAGTGGCACAGCAGGGCATCCCCGTCCTGCTCCTTCGCCACGACCCGAGTCCTCAGCATGGACTTGGGGAGACCGAGCCGTCGTTGCCGAAATAGACGGCGTCGCAATCGGGGGCGCCGCAGAAGTAGAACCGCTGGGCCGTCGCCCTCCATTTCCACGACTCCCTGATGTGGTGGGCGATGGTGCACGCGGACACTTCCTGACACTCGGCCCCGCAGGCTGGGCAAAGGTGTTTTTGAGCATGCTTCGCGTCGCACCCTGACGATGAACAGCAATCGCCCAT
>Ga0074046_10002763_pt1 | contig 15005 bp, 18 predicted proteins | sample BogForMeECP23OM3_FD_94441 | JGI IMG/M metagenome (GOLD analysis project Ga0074046, IMG submission 94441) | Bog forest soil microbial communities from Calvert Island, British Columbia, Canada - Bog Forest MetaG ECP23OM3 | ecosystem: Environmental > Terrestrial > Soil > Wetlands ...
GCCCCGTCCACCTCGTCCTGCCCCGTCAGCAGGACCCCGAGATGGTAGGCCGCCCTCGGCGCCCAGTCGGCGTGGCCGGAGTCGATGGCCTGCTGGTAGGCGGCCCGCGCCCCGTCCACCTCGCCCTGCTCGCTGATCCTCACGCATGCCCCTCTCCATAGCAAATGAGCACAAGGGCCGACCCGAACCTGTGCTCTTAGTCAGTCACTGCGCGGTGCCCCTGCCAGCAACGACTAAGGGCTCCACGTGAGGTTGCCCGGCCGCAATACATCGGAATGAGACTACCGGTTCATCAGGATCACGACAGCTCTCGCGCTAATGGCGGTTGCTGCCGTCGCTGCGGTCATCTCGTATTCCTTGCCGACCTATTCCTCGTGGCTGAACTGGATCGAACCAGAATTCGCCGCGTTGCGGTACTTCGCGCTCAACGGCACCGACCACCGAACCCATGCCGAGCAAGGCGACGCGATCGCCAGGTACCTGCGCTGGCGCAACGCCCGCGCCCAGCCCAAACACGACTTCGCCCCCGACTCAGTGATCCGCACGTGGACCGGTTACCAGAACAGGGTTGCTTGACGAGTCACGAAGCATGATCATGTGGCCGTAGCACTCTGAAATCGGCTCTGGCTCACATCTCGTGATGGTAACGACGCGCATGGCCCAGCGGTCCGCGGCAGGGGCAGCGAACCGGGACGAACCGGGCACTCGCGGACGCCAGCAGGCGCTGTCCCGCTGACCTGCGCCGTGTCAGCGCGGACGGCCAGACGCTCATCTCCGCCGGGTCGCGGCTGCTGTTCCGGTACCGGGACGGGGATGCCGGGGCGCGGAACGTGGCGGTGGCGGTGCTGCGGCAGCTGGGCTATGGCGGGCAGGCGGTGGCCGCGGTGATGGGCCTGACGGTGAACTACGTGGCGACGCTGCATAACCGGGCGCTGCGGGAGGGCACCGGCGGGGTGGTCCGGCCGCAGGGCCGCCCCCGGGCAAGCTGGAGCCGGGCGCGTGGGAGCGGGCGCGGGAATGGCGGGCGGCCGGGGTCCGCGATGCGGAGATCGCCCGCCGCCTGCAGGTGAACCAGTCCACGGTGCTGCGCCATCTCGGCCCGGCCAGCGCGCAGGGTCAGCTGCCGCTTCAGCAGGATGCGGCGGAGCCGGCTCCGGGCATGCCGCAGCCGCCGCAGCCGGGATCCGGGCCGGTACCGGCAGCGGGACCGGGGCGGGAGGGCGCGCCGGAGCCCGGGCCGGCCGCGGACGCCGGGCACGGCGGGGCCGGGCACGGGGACGGCGGGTCCGGTGAGGATGCGGCGGCCGGGCCGGGCATCGCCGGCCAGGTCGCGTCCCGGTATGCGGGCGCGATGCTGCTGCACGCCTTCGGCGGCCGGGCCGGGGCCGGCCAGATCCTGGCCGCGGCGGCGGGCGGGAAGCCCGCCGACGTGGCGCTGCTGTCGGCGGTCAGCTTGTGCTTCGCGCTGGGCACGGCGACCCTGGAGCAGTTCAAGCACCTGGCCGCGGCCGATGCCGGGCCGCTGGCCGGGCTGGCGGCGCTGCCGGACCTGCGGACCATCCGGCCCAGGCTGGCCGCCATCGCCGATGACACCGACCCCGTCGCGGTGCAGCGCCTGTTCGCCTCCGCGATGCTGGCCGCGGACCCGGTCCTGTCCGGGGTGTACTACGTCGATGACCACTTCGTCCCCTACGCCGGCGCCAAGCCGGTGGCCAAGGGCTGGAACAACAAGCGCGGCAAGGCGGAACGGGGCCGCGCGGACACCCACGTGACCGCGCATGACGGGCGGGCGGTGTGCTTCGTGACCGGCGAGCCGTCCGGCCTGACCACCACCCTCCCCAAGGCGCTGGCGGACCTGACCAATGCCGCCGGGCTCGGCGCGCAGATCATGGTCGGGTTCGACCGGGGCGGGGCGTATGCGCAGGTGTTCCGGCACTGCCGCGACCAGCAGGTGCACTGGGTCACCTACCGGCGGGCGCCGCTAGCCGTCCGAGGCCCCGACGCGATGAGCGACACCGATTCCATCGCCCGGCTTGGCCGCGCGGTGGCGGTAACTCTTATCGCGGCTACTCAGCGGCCCACGCAAAAGGCCATGGGCCAGGGCGCGGTGCGCTCTCAGATGGATCTGCGGATATGCTTCAGGGTCCGCGAGCCAAGGGACGTGGACCTGATCCTGGGGCAGGGAATGCTCCGGGCCGGATGGGATGCCCACAACCTCAACGCTCCGGGAAAGTTCCTCGTCTCCGCACCTGGCCACGATAGCCCCCAAACGGGCACGCGCCTACCTGCTTACCGACGAGGTCGTCACCGAAACCGCCGCGCGCTATGCCGACCACCGACCTGAGCTGGACACTGAATCGCGGCGCGCGATTCTCGCCACAGGCAACACTCGCCCCGTTCAGGACGGCAACTCAGCAGACGACAGCGACTCACCGGAGGCCGCCGGCAAGTCCGCTACCGCCGACGACGCGCTCTGGCTCGCGCTTTGCATAGCTCCTGAAGAAGGGACAGAAATAGGCGAACTCATGCGCATTACCGGAATGAAGCGCACGAAGCTATACCGGCACCTCCGGGAGCACGCCGGAGCAGGACGCGCCGTCCAGGTCAGCCGGGGACACTGGCGCGCGCGGACCACCGACGAGCCATCACCATGAGTGATCGTCCCGCCGATCGTCCCGTCCCGCCCCTCGCGCGCGCGTCTGCACGTAAACGCGCGTACGCAGGCAACGGGACGAACGATGGGACGAGCACGGAACGTGACATCCCCGCACAGCATCCCGCCATGAGCAAGGACCCACACAGCATCCCGCCATGAGCAAGGAGGAGCGGGAGGCCATCCGCCAAGCCGGCGCGGAAGACGCGCGCGCTCACGAGTCGAGCACGGATTTCCCGAGCGGATAGAGGACCCGGCAGCGGTCGCGATGCTCGCCGCGATCTTGCGTGATATCCCCGCCCCCCGGCCACCTAGCGAAAGAACCAGCGATGAAAGGGACCCGGCAGCATAAGCCAGAAAAGCGGCGGAGACGGTCACCATGACCCGTCTCCGCCGCTCTTTGCGCCGGGAAGTTAAATGCGCCAATCGAATTCGACGCGCTGCCGCAGGATCGCCATCTCACGTTCGCGGCGGACCGCTATGTCCTTGCTGTTGCCCGCGACGTTGGGCGCTGCGCCGGAGGGAAGCGGCTTGGTGATGACCCGGTGCAGCACAGCGCGGATACGGGCGCGCCTGCGATCGGTGCTCCACGATTCCCACGCATCACGGACCCGCTCCGAAGGGGGAATGTCGCTCATGACAGTAGCCGATCCGGCGAGCCGGTCATATTCCCGCCGCGCGGCGCTGATATCGTCTTCGGTACGCTGCCGGATATCAAGCCAGTCAGCCCGGTCAATAACCCGGCCGGAATAGTCGCGGCGGGCCTCTTCGCGCCGTTCCTGGGCATCCCTGATCTGCTCCAGCAGTTCCGCCCGGCGCGGCGCGTGCAGGTCGTCCCCCTCACGCAATGCCTGCTGCACGCGCGGGGATTCCAGCGCGTCCAGCACCGCGCCCGTCACGTATTCCTCCAGCAGTCCCGCCTTGATCGCCGTCCCGCCGCATCCTTTCGGGCCGACCACGCACGCATACGAATCCGCGCGGCGCTGCGCATGCCGCCGGTAATGCAACCCCCGGCCGCACTTCGGGCAGGTCGCAATGCCAGACAGCAGATGCGCCGGGGCGCGCACCACGTGCTGACGGCGCGCCGGGTCCGCGAACAGCTTGACCAGTCGCTCATGGGTGTCCACGTCGATGATCGCCGGCCATTGCGTGGCCGGGTACTTCTTGCCCTGCCACTCCCGCAGGCCCGCCAGCCGCGGCGAGGTCAGCGTGCCCACGATCGATGTCGGCCACCACTGTTTCGCGGCTACCGGCTTGATACCCCGCGCGGTCCAGTCCCGCGCGATCGACCCGACCGATTCGCCGTGCTCCAGCACCCGCATGGCCGCGTCCCGAATAGCCTCTGCCTCGACTGGGTTGATCTCCTCCCGCACGATGTGCCGCTTCTTGTGGTTCGGCTCGTCCGGATTGGCGTAGATGCGGGTATACCCGAACCACCGCTGGCCCCCGCCGGTACGTCGGCCCTTGCGCGCCTCCCGGTCCTGGGCTTCCCGGACCCGCGCGCTCTTGACCGCGCTTTCCCGCCGCGCCCGCAGCGTTTCCATCCCGCCGTAGTAGGCGCCTTCGGCCGTGGACAGGTCCAGGTCCCCGCCGGTATAGGCCGACAGCCGCACGCCGTGCCGCACGCACGCCTTCTCAAAGGCGTTCCAGTCGGTCAGGTTCCGGGTCAGCCGGTCGATATCGCGGACGATCACCACGTCCACCGCGCCGGCCTCGATCGCCGCGATCAGCTCCCCGAACCCGTCACGGGTGATTTCCTTAAACCCGGAGTACCCGTCATCCTTGAAGGTGGCCGTCACGGCCCAGCCGCGCCGGGCCGCGTGGCCGGTGCCCCGCTCGAGCTGGGTCGGAACCGACTCGGCCGCGTCGTAGGTCTCGCTCAGGCGAGCGTACACGCCCGCCCTGAGCTGGGCTTCCGCGCGGTCTGCCTGCCTGTTGTCCATGAGTCCATCATGATGCAAAAGCACAGCGGACGCATCGCCTCGTGCAGCCCATCGTGGTACCGCTGGGCCTGGCTGCGGGTGTCCTCCGCGCCCGCCGGGGCCGACAGCGCATCCAGCACCGTGCGCACCACTGAGGCGCACTCTGGCGTCAGATCACCCGAGAGGACCCCCGCACCCTGGAACGTCATCTCCACGCGCACGGACCGGTCCTCGAACGCCTCCTGGTCCTTGTCCGGGTTCTCGGGCATGGACCGGGCGTAGATCTCGGCGGCCAGCCCGGCCAGGCCCCGCAGGTCCGCGCCGCCCAGCGCCGCCGCCAGCAAGATCGCGTCCGCGGCCGGCCGGCAGTCCTGCGGCAGCTTGTCCGTCCACAGGCAGATCGTCCGCGCGAACGATTCGGATATCTCCCCAGCCGCCATCGCCGCGGCGACATCGGGATGCGCGGCGGCCCGCCGCGTCCACGCGGTGTAGGCCACCGCGGCGCCTTTGGTGACCCCGGTCCGGTTGATCAGCCACGCCCGCGGGCTGTAGTCCGCGTCGGCGGAGTAGCCCTGCCCGGCGGTGAACGCGCCCAGGATCGAGGCCCGCGCCGCGGTGCCCATCGCGGTGGCCTGCTCCAGCCCCCGCAGCAGCCGGGCCTGGGTCTCGGCGGCCAGCGCGGTGGCGTCCGCGGCGGCCAGGTAGCCCAGCCCCGCGTGCACCATGTCCATCGCCTCACTGGCGCAGGACGGGACGGTACCCACCTGGGTCCTCACCTCCCTCGGGATGCTCGCAGGCCGGTGTCGCCGCTGGCCTTAGGGGTTCTCCTCCTCCGGGCCGGGACAGGAACACCGGCCGGGCATGTCTTTAGGATCTGAGTTCGATTCTAGTCGACAGCTACGACATTTTTCGGGAAATGCAGGTCGGGTCGCGAGATAGGTAGGCGTGATCAACAAGGGTAATTTGGTGTTGATGGGGAAGGAGACACCCACGATGAGGTCGCGGTGGACGGGGCGGGAACCAGAGCCGTTCGGGATGTTGATCTTGATCGCCGCGGCGGTGGGGGCGTCGGGGGAAATGGGTAGTTTGAGTATGTGTCCACCGCCATCGCTCAGTTCATGCGGGAGCTGGAGCGGGCCTGGGACGGTCACCGGGAGGCGCTGCTGGTCCGGCGCGACCCGGCGGCGGCGCTCGCGCCGCTGGCGGCTGAGCCGTCGGTCGTGCACCTCCCGGCCATGACCGGCGCGGCCGGGCGGCCGGCCGTCGAGCGCTTCTACGCCGACCAGTTCCTGCCGCACATGCCCGGCGACCTGGCGCTGCGCACGATCTCCCGGATCGTGGACCGGTGGCGGCTCGTCGACGAGACGACGGTGTCGTTCACGCAGGACCGGGTGCTGCCCGGGGGCGAGCCCACCTTTCCAGGGCGCGGAACGACTGCGATGACCTGCCGAACGGCTTCTCGTAGACGACCCGGGCGTTCGCGGCCAGCCCGTGCCGGCCCAGGGCGCCTTGGCCAGGCACCGGCAGCCTGATGCCTGACGCGGCGGGAGGCCGCCGTACTAGGGTGGGAACGGTTGTTTGATCAAACCCGGATGAGGAGAACCGATGCCAACTCGCACCGCACGCACTGGCTGGACCGGAACCCTAGAGCAGGGCGTGGGCAAGGTCGAGCTGACGAGTTCCAAGATCGGCACCTACGAGGTGTCCTTTCCCAAGCGGGCCGCCGAGGACGCCGGGGGAGCCACCAGCCCTGAGGAGCTCATCGCGGCCGCCCACTCCGCCTGCTACGCGATGCAGCTGTCCGCGCTGATCGGCCAGGCCGGCGGTACCCCGCAGGCGCTCGACGTGCAGGCCGACGTCTCGCTCGGGCCGGACCCGGCCGGCGGATTCCGGCTCACCGGCATCAAGCTCACCGTCCGCGGCGAAGTGGAGGGCCTGACCGCTGAGCAGTTCGCCAAGGCGGCGGCGGACGCGAAGGCCGGCTGCCCGGTCAGCAAGGCGCTCACCGGCGTCGACATCACCCTGGACGCCGCGCTCGAGACCTGACGCTACAGCGCCAGCCCGCCGTCGACGGGGACGATGGCCCCGGTCATGGCGCTGGCACCCTCTCCGGCCAGGAACGCGAGCACCGCGGCCACCTCGGCCGGGCTCAGCAGTCGGCCGATGGGCTGCTGCGCGGCGAAGGCGCGGGCGCCGGGCAGGTCGTACAGGCGGGCGCTCTCGTCCAGGATGCGTGTCGCGGTCGATCCTGGGCTGACCGCGTTCGCGGTGACGCCGGTGCCGCCGAGCTCGACGGCCAGGGCGCGGACGAAGCCGGTCACGCCGGCCTTGGCCGCGCCGTATGCGGCGAGCAGGGGCATGCCGCGGGTGGCGGCGGCCGAAGCGACGGCCAGGAAACGCCCGTGCCGCGGCTCCGGGCGGCGCAGCATGGCGGGCACCGCCACCCGGGCCAGGGTCAGCACGCCGCCTAGGTTGATGTCAAGCACGGCGTGCTGCTGCTCGAGCGGAAGCTGCCAGGCGGGAACTCCGCCGGCGATGACGCCCGCGGCTGCGACCGCCGCGTCAAGCCCGCCCCAGCGATCCTCGGCCAGCCTCACCGCGCTGGCCAGGGCATCGGGGTCGCGGGTGTCTGCCCGTGCCGCGATGACCGTCGCATCGCCGGCCAACGCGCACGCGTCCGCGACCACGCGGTCCAGCTCGCCCCGCGATCCGAGCGCGTATGGCAGAGCTGTGTCGTCGGCGCACCGGTCCACCGCTACGACGCGCCACCCGCCCGCCGCCAGTGCCGCGACGGTGGCCGCGCCGATTCCGCGGGCCGCGCCCGTGACGAGCGCGACGCGGTTGGTCACAGCTGTCCCTTGCCCGGGTGGCCGGTCGGCACCGCCTGCAGCACGATGACCTCCGGCGGCCCGGTTACCTTGCCCGCGAGCTGAGGGTTCATCGCGGCCAGGGCCGGGCCCCGGCTGTGCGTGCGCAGCGCCTCGGGGCTGGCCCACTTCTCGATCATCACCAGCCGGTCCCCCGCCTGGTGCAGGGCGTAGAGCTCGCAGCCATCCTCGGCGTGCACCTTCGGGATGGTCGCGGTGATGGCGGCGATGACCTCATCGCGATGCTCGGGCAGCGGGATGATCGTGGCCACGACGACGACGGACACGAGCGGCTCCTTGCGGTTAGGGGGCGAAGATGGCGCTCAGGGCGGGCGCCACGTCGGTGTAGGTGTCTATCCGCCGCAGCCGCCCGTGGCCGAGGCGGGCCAGCTCGCGGGCGAGGTCGGCGTCCTGCTCGCCAGAGGTGTCAAGCAGCACATCCAGTCGCGGCAGCCGCGCCGCGAACGGCCGTGGGTCAGGCCCGGCGTTGTGCACGCAGTCGGACAGCAGCACGGCCCGGGCGTCCCTGGCCGGGACCCTGGCCAGCTCCCGCGCGGCCACTTGCAGCGGGAAGGCGATGTTGGTCAAACCCTTGGCTGGAATGCGCAGCATCATATCGAGCAGGGACTGCGGCGCGACGTGCTGCCCGAGGCGGCTCAGGATCGCCGCGTCGGACCAGAACGCCACGACCGCGAGGTCGTCGCGGCTCAGTTCGGCGGCCAGGGCGCCGACGGTCGCGGCGGCGGTGCGGACCCGCTCGCCGCGCATCGAGCCGGACACGTCCGCCAGCAGCAGCACGCTGCGCCGGGTCCTGACCCGCTCGCGGACGATGATGTCGTCCTCCTCTGGCAGCGGATGCTCGATCAACTGCTCCACGGTCCGGTCCAGGTCGATGTCGTCCGAGCCGTCCCGGTACCGCAGGCTGGCCAGCTCGCCGATGCCGCGCCGCGCGGTGGTGTCCCGGCGCGGCCGGGGCACCGCGAGCCGGGTGGCGATCTGCCGGGCCCGCCGGACCGTCTCCGGGTCCGCGGGCACCTCGCCGTCCAGGGGATCGGCCAGCGTGCCCTGCTCGGCGGTGATGGCCGGGCCGCCGCTGCCCCGCCGCTGGGCGGCACGACCGTCCCGGCTGACTAGGACCAGCCCCCCGGCGGCACCCCGGCCGGGTTCGAGTAGCTGCGGTTCGGCGTCGAGCTGCTTGGGACGACGGCGCAGCGGAGTGGCCGGGCGGCTGGCGGGGCGGCGCCGCAGCGGTGAGTCGGCTGCCATTGTCCTTCAACCAGGGGCCGCCGCGGCCGGGGCCAGGATGAACTGGTCCTCCCAGATCTGGCGCAGTACCGCCTCCGGGGTCGCGTCGACGGTCTCGTCCAGGAAGATCCGGCCCGACAGGGCGACCACCATGGCGTCGTACACGGTTTCTGGGTAGCCCTCGGCCAGCTCATTGGTCGTGCCGCGCAGGGCGAGCAGTTGGCCGGCCACCAGGGTGAGGTCGATGGCGCCGCGCACGCTGCTGCCCTGCCGGATATCCGGGTGCTCGCGGGTGGCGCGGGTGACCGCGACGGCGTCGCCGACCAGCCGCTCGTACAGGTCCGGGGCCAGCCTGGGCAGCGGCGCCCGCAGCGTCGCCCTCGCGCATGGCCTGCAGGAGCGGGCCGTCGACGAAGTTGTCCGGGCCGTAGTCCTCGCGCAGCACCCGGGCCGGGTTGTGGTGGCCGATCATCTTCGACGGCGTCAAGTCCGCGTTGCCCTCGACCAAGACCAGCGGGATACCCCACTCGGCCGTGATGGCCCGGAGCAGGGTGCTCTTGCTCGTGCCCGGCGGCCCCTCCAGGATGAGATCGCGGCCTGCGGCCACCGCCGCGAGCACGAGCGTGAGCTCGCGCTCGCGGCCGACCAGGTGCGCGGCCACCCGGTCGTAGGTGGCCGCCAGGCCGACACCTTCGCCTGCGTCGGTGATTTGAGCGTCGGTCATTTGATGAGCAAGCCGGCGTCGATGGGCAGCGTCACCCCGGTGACGTACCGCGACTCGTCCGAGGCCAGCCACAGCACCGCGTTGGAGATGTCGACCGGCTCGACCCACGGGATGGGCAGCAGGTTCAGCATCCCGAACCGGGGCGCCAGCGCATCCTTGGTCCGCTCGGCCTCGGGCAGGTCCGACGCGAAGAGCTCGTAGGTCGCGGAGTTCTGGATCATGTCGGTGTCGACCGCGGTGGGATGCACGCTGTTGACCCGGATCATGTCCGGGGCCAGCTCCTGCGCCAGCGTGCGCATCAGCCCGACCACGCCGTGCTTGGCCGAGCTGTAGTGCCCGGTGTTCGGGATCGCCTTCAGGCCGGCCGTGGAGCTGGTCAGGATGATGGAGCCGCCGCCGGCCGCGCGCAGGTGCGGTATGGCGGCCTTGGCCGCGTGCCACACGCCGGTGAGGTTGACGTCGATCATGTCCTGCCACGTCGTCTCGTCCATCTCCTCCAGCGCGCCGAAGCTGAAGATCCCGGCGTTGGCGCTGACGATGTCCAGCCGCCCGAGCTGGGCCACGCCGTCGTCGAGGGCCGCCTTGACCGCGCCGTAGTCCCGCACGTCGGCCTGGGTGGCGACGATGCGCCGGTCCAGCGCCTCGACCTCCTTGACGGTTTCGGCCAGGTCCTCGGGGGTCGACATCTCGTACGGCACCGTCGCCACCTGGCCGCACAGGTCGACGGCGATGATGTCCGCGCCCTCGTGGGCCAGCCGGATCGCGTGCGACCGTCCCTGGCCGCGAGCGGCTCCGGTGATGAAGGCCACCTTGCCCGCTACTCGTCCAGCCATGCTGTATGTGCTCCTCTTTAACTCTTATTTCTTGTTCGTGAAGCCCGCGTCGACCGGCAGCGTGACGCCGGTGACGTAGCGGGCGTCGTCGGAGACCAGCCAGAGGATCGCGTTGGAGATGTCCACCGGCTCGACCATGTCGACCGGGAGCGCGTTGGCCAGCTCGTTGGCCAGGCTGGGGTCGGAGGCCAGGAACTGCTGCATCACGTCGTTGACGACCATGGGGGTGTTGACCCCGGTCGGGTGCACCGAGTTCACCCGGATGCGGTGCGGGGCCAGGGTGTTCGCGTAGGAGCGCATCAGGCCCACCACGCCGTGCTTGGAGGCGGTGTAGCCCAGGCCGCCCCGGCCCGAGCCGCCGATCCCGTTGATCCCGGCCGTGGAGCTGGTGAGGACGATCGCGCCGCCCTGGCCGCGCTCGATCATCGACGGGATCGCGATCTCCACCGTGTTGAACACGCCCGTTAGGTTGACGTCGATCACGTCCTGCCAGGCCTCGTGTGGTTCCTCGCCCAGCGACATCGGCGCGATGCCCGCGTTCGCCAGCACGATGTCGACTGGGCCGAGGTCGGCCACGCCGGCCTCGAACGCCGCGCGCAGGCCCGCCTCGTCCCGCACGTCGGCCTGGTGAGCCACGATCCGGCGGTCGAGCGCCTCGACCTCCTTGACGGTCTCGGCGAGGTCTTCGGGAGTAGACATCGGGTACGCCACGCTGCCGATCTGCGCGCAGATGTCGACCGCGATGATGTCCGCTCCCTCGGCGGCCAGCCGGATGGCGTGCGACCGCCCCTGGCCGCGGGCCGCGCCGGTGATGAAGGCCACCTTGCCCTCGAGCTTGCCTGCCACTCGTATCACTCCTTTCACTTATGCCACAAAAGTGGGGTGGCTGTCTCACCTTGGTCGCCACGCCGCGGCGCGTCACCGCGGCTGCGGCATGGCCGGGTCTGCACCTCGGCGCGAAGCGCTCAGCCGCCGGGACTCAGCCGCCGGGACTCAGCCGCCGGGACTCAGCTGTCGGGACTCAGCCGCCGGGACCGGGGCTGAAGTCGGCCAGCGGGCTCTCGTCACAGGCACGGTCCGGCGGCAGGCCGGGGCCGGCCGACGGCCGGACGCCGATCGACACGGGCACCGGGTCGGCGGGTCGGGAGCGGTGCGAGTGGTCACCGGACGGGCGCGGGGCGGATGTGCTGGCGACCGTGGACAACGCGCGCTCGCCGTGGCCCTTGACGCACTCGGGGTCGGGACCGTCGAGCGGCAGCCCGGTGAAGAACTTGGCCGCCATGCACCCGCCGCGGCAAGAGTCGTAGGCCGAGCAGGAGTGGCAGGCGCCGCCGGTCTGCGGCCGGCGCAGGTCGGCGAAGAGCTCCGATTCCCGCCAGACCGCGGCAAATCCCCCGGGGCCGCGGACGTTCCCGGCCAGGAAGTTGTCGTGGATGGCGAACGGGCACGCGTAGACATCGCCGACCGGGTCGATCAGGCAGACTACCCGGCCCGCGCCGCACAGGTTGAGCCCGGGCAGTGCCTCTCCGTAGGCCGCCAGGTGGAAGAACGAGTCGCCGGTCAGCACCTGCTCGCCGCAGGCCACCAGCCAGTCGTAGAGCTGCCGCTGCTGGCCGGCCGTCGGATGCAGCTCATCCCACACATCGGCGCCCCGGCCCGACGGGCGCAGCCGGGTCAGTCGCAGCTGCGCGCCGAACCGGTCGGCGATCGCCTTGAAGTCATCGAGCTGGCTGACGTTCTGCCTGGTCATCACCACGGAGATCTTGAAGCCCCGGAAGCCGGCCTCGGCTAGGTGGCGCATCGCCCGCAGCGCCGTGGTGTACGAGCCGGGGCCGCGGACGGCGTCGTTGACCTCGGCGGTCGCGCCGTCCAGCGAGATCTGCACGTCGACGTAGTCGCTGGCGGCGAGGCGGCGGGCCGCCGCCGGGTCGATCTTGATGCCGTTGGTGGAGAACTTCACGCCGACGTGGTGGGCGGTGGCGTAGTCCACCAGGTCCCAGAAGTCGGGCCGGACCGTGGGCTCGCCGCCGCCGATGTTCACGTAGAACACCTGCATCCGCTCTAGTTCGTCGATCACCGCCCGGCACTCGGCGGTGGTCAGCTCGCGCGGGTCGCGGCGACCGGAGCTGGACAGGCAGTGCACGCAGGACAGGTTGCAGGCGTAGGTCAGTTCCCAGGTCAGGCAGATCGGCGCGTCCAGCCCGTATTGGAACTGCTCCACCAGCGGCAGTGTCACCATGGGCTGGGTCATGGACTCACCCGCGCGCGGATCATTTGCGAGCTGGCCAGCGTCGCCAGGGCGGCGGCGTAGGCGGGCAGTTCGGCCTCGGTCACGCCGGCCGACCGGCAGGCGTCCCGCGCGCTCGGTGCGTCGCCAAGCGAGCCGACCACGGTGAGCAGGGCCGGGCTCTTCAGGAACGACAGCCGCCGGGTGCCGAAATGGTAGAGCAGCGCCCCGAAGCGCTCCGGGCGCACCGACACCTGCGGGTGCAGCTGCCAGGGGCGGTCGAGGTCAAACCCGGCCCGCGCGCCTGGAGTCAGCACCTCAGTAGACACCGCACATGCCGTCGATGGAAACCTCTTCCACCAGCAGGTCCGCGTCCGCCAGCTCAGGTGCCTGCGGTTCAGCCTGGGCGGTGGCCTCGGTGATGTCAACGGTCGCGGCGCGTTCGCTCATGACGCTCTCCCTAGCTGCGCAGACGTGGACAATGGTTGCGTCGGCACGATTTCCGTCACACAGTGACGAATATATTTCGCATGTTAACGTCACCCTGTGACATAAGCAAGACTCCGCTAGCTGAACTCTTCCGGCTCGTCTTCCTGGGAGGCAGACAGTGTTGACCGGCAAGGCGGTGGCCGAGGCCAGCGTACGGCGCGGCCGGCCTCCCGGCACCAGCCGGCGTGAGCTCGAGCTGATCGCCCTGCGCCTGTTCACCGACCAGGGCTTCGAAAACACCACCATCGAGCGGATAGCGGCGGAAGCCGGAGTCAGCAAGCGGACGTTCTTCCGCTACTTCAGCTCCAAGGCGAGCGTCCTGTGGAGTGACTTCGACCACGAGGTAGACGTGATCCGAGCCGCGCTGGCCGAGGTGCCTGCCGGGGTGCCGATGATGGACGCCATCCGCCGCGCGGTAGTCGCCGCCAACCACTACGGGCCGCAGGACGTCCCCGAGCTGCGGATGCGGATGAACCTGATCGGCTCGGTGCCCGCCCTGCAGTCCAGCACCGCCATCCACTACGACGCATGGGAACGGGCCATCAGCGATTTCGCCGCGACCCGCGTCGGCCAGCCCGCCGACTCGCTCTACCCGCTCGCCGTCGGCCGTGCCACCCTCGCCGCCTGCCGCGCGGCTTACGATCGCTGGTCCGTCCGGGCCGACGCCGACCTGACCTTCTATCTCGACGCCGCCCTGGCCGCTCTGGCGGCCGGGTTTGATCCGGCCGCGATCCGGGCCAGCGCGCGGGTGCTCAGCGAGGACATCTCGAGGCGCGCCGCCACCTAAAGCCGAAGCTGTCGGCGGCCAGGAACCGCGTCGTCCCGTCTGCGAAGGGCGGAGCGCGCCATTGCTGATGGACAATATGAGCATGACTAGTCAATCCGGCTCGGGTTCACCTGCCGGCGGAACGGCCGTTCCCCGGGCGCGCAAGGACGGCCCGGCGCGCCGGGCCGGCGAGATCGACGTGACCGAGGCCAGGAAGGCGTTCTTCCTCATGGTCGGGTTCATCGGGCTGATCTGGATTCTCCAGCTCGCCAACTGGGCCGATCACTACCAGCTTGACTTCAGCTACGGGATCCTGCCGCGCAACATCGGGCGCCTGCCGGAAATCCTCACGGCACCGTTCCTGCACTTCTCGTGGGATCACATCGAGGGGAACTCCGGGCCGCTGTTCGTCTTCGGCTTTCTCGCCGCCTACCGCGGCGTGAGCAAGTTCCTCGGCGTGACGTTGCTCGTCGCGATCACCAGCGGCGTGGCGGTGTGGCTGTTCCAGGGCCACAACCAGCTCACGGTGGGCGCCAGCGGCCTGATCTTCGGCTATTTCGGCTACGTCCTGTCCCGTGGGCTTATCGACAGGAACCTTATCGACGCGCTCGCCGCGGTCGTCATGGCGCTGTCCTACGCCTACATCCTGACGGTGGCGATACCGGGGACTCCCGGGGTGAGCTGGATCGGTCACCTGGGCGGGCTGATCGGCGGGATCGCCGCAGGCTGGATCTTCCGGACCCGGCGGTCCGTCCGTCGGGCGGACCGGGCGAAGCTACCCAACGATTCCGGCGGCCGGACGTCGGCGGGCGCCGTGGCCCTGCCGACGAGCCCGGACCATCCGCGCGCGGACTTGTACAAGGAACTGGGCGACCTGGGCCTGTAGAACCCGCGGGCACGCCCGTGCGCGGCGAGCTACCTTTGAGTAGCTGTAAGGGCTGCGAGGAGCTGCGCGGCTCAGAACGGAGGTTCGTCGGTGTAGCCGCCGGGGCCGTCGGACGCCCACGGGTCGGCGTCGCCGCCGCCCGCGTGGCCCGCACCGCCGGATGGCCGGCCGCCGGGGCCGGCCGGACCCGCCGGCCCGCCAGGGGCCGAACCGTTCCTGGTGACCTTGTTCACCTTGGCGGAAGCGTTCCGCAACGAGGGGCCGACGTCGTCGACCTCGACCTCGTAGACGGTCCGCTTCTCGCCCTCCTTGGTCTCATACGACCGCTGCCGCAGCCGCCCGGACACGATCACCCGCATCCCGCGCTGCAGGCTCTCGGCCACGTTCTCCGCC
>Ga0074046_10002767_pt1 | contig 14988 bp, 15 predicted proteins | sample BogForMeECP23OM3_FD_94441 | JGI IMG/M metagenome (GOLD analysis project Ga0074046, IMG submission 94441) | Bog forest soil microbial communities from Calvert Island, British Columbia, Canada - Bog Forest MetaG ECP23OM3 | ecosystem: Environmental > Terrestrial > Soil > Wetlands ...
CCAAAGATCGGCGATCGACGGACGGCCCCAGAACCAATAGCCGTTGTAAATGCTGTAAATCACGAGGCCCGGCTTGAGCACCAGCGTATACGGGATCATCGGATTGTGCTCCGGGTCAGTGTACTCCTGGATGTCGAGATCTTTCTGAATCGTTCGATCGGGGTCAGAAAGGAAGGTCCACTGGGCTCCAACTGACGCGCGGAATTCCTGCAGAGTATGGTGATCGTCGGTGGCAATCGTGACGACCTGCGTGTACGCCACCGCGATCTTCGGATAGAACGCGGCGAGCTCCAAATGCTGTTGGTGCTCCTTTGGGCAATAGTGACCGCGCGCCAATGTGAGGATGAGCGGATCGTCGCCCTGTAACATGCTGAGCTTGCACAACTCGCCCGTGTGATCGGGCAGTTCGTAGTCGGGGAAGATGCCTCCGGGCGCAATATCGGAACGCATGATTGAACTCCTTTCGCCTCTCTCAAAGATCCAGGGTGAGACCCCCACCTGGCTGGAATCTTCGAGGGCCAGCGTCCGGCCAGGATCCTTTTATCTTCGATGCATTGGGCCGGCTAGCGGCTACCAGCGACGAGCGGGGGCGGCGCCATCCACGTGGAGAATCTCTCCGTTCACATGACCGGCATGCGTCAAATATAGAACGGCATCGACAATATCCTTTACCGACGCCCTTTTCACAACCGGAAGTGTCGAGTTGCTGGGAACATTCGGGTGCATAGGTGTATCCACTTCGCCGGGAGCTACGGCGTTAAAGCGAATACCATCCTTTGCATACTCGACAGCGAGATTCTGGGTTGCCGCATTCAATCCCCCCTTCGTCATCATCGAAATCGTGCCATTTTCGCCGGCGATTGGCCGATCGGCAAGCGCCGCAGTGATGTTCACGACGCATCCCGATTTCTGCTTAAGCATCTCTATTACAGTGCGCTGCGTGATGTAGAAGAACCCGAGCAGGTTAGTGGAGACGAGAGCGTTGAAGTCCTCGGTAGTGAAGTCAGTAAAACGCTTGTTCAGGAAGATGCCAGCATTGTTCACGAGAACATCGACAGTTCCGAAGTTGTTGATTGCTACTTCGACCGCCTGACCAGCCGTTTGCTGCTTGCCGATATCGCCATCGATGAGCACCAGGCTATCTGAGGCGGTCAATTTTCGCCCGGCGTCACGAGAGGTTGCGACGACGTTATAGCCCTCTTCTAGAAACCGTTCGACCAGGCCCGCACCAATGCCGCCCGACGCTCCGGTGATGATTGCCGTCTGCTTGGCCGGCATAATTAACCTTTCATTTCAAGGGTTCAAATCCAATACACGGCCTACGCGAGCGCTGTTCCTGATCGTGAGGATTCCGACTGAAATCGGTCGACCCGACTCATGACAACAGAAACCCGGAAGCCGAACAATTGGACGATGGTATCGTCGATACCTTGGTATCGCCCTAGGGGGTGCCTTTAAGGCCCCTGCGGTAACCGGAAAACAGCTTGTAAGTAACAACAGCAACGAGATTTTGGCGAATGTCAAACTCTTAATGGTCTCGTTATCCCTTTCGGTTTAGAATGGTTGGACCAAGAAGCTCGTCTGACGTTCCCCAAACATGACGACTGAGGCACAAAGTACACAAACCATCAATCCGCTAGATCTTCGGGATCTTATCGAAAAGATGCCGGCGCTGGCGGTGTGTGCGCTACCCGACGGCTCGGTTGAGTTGGTGAACCATGCGTGGCGGGAATATACGGGTTGCTCATTACAACAATTGAGCGGACGGGTTTGGCAAACCACGATTCACCCAGATGAAGTTGAGAGGTTCATCGACGAATGGACCGTGACTTTGGCCGGCGGGAAACCGTTCCAGACTGAAGCTCGTATTCGGGGAACAGATGGCCGGTACCGCTGGTTCCTGATCATGAAGGCTCTAGCCGTTACTCCGACCGGTGGCGGCGAATCATCCTTGCGTACGTTGATCACTTGCGTAGACATTCATGAACGAAAACAAGCCGAAGCCAAGCTGCAACAGGGGGAGGAACTGCTACAGGCGTTCTTTGAAAACAGTCCGAACCTGGTTTTTTTGAAAGATCGGCAGAGCGGGTACCTCTACGCCAACTTGCAGTTCAAGAAAGCATTTCAGATCTCCGGCGAAATTAGAGGTAAGACGGATGATCAGCTATTTTCGCCGGAACAAGCTGCAGCCTTTCAGGCCGTTGATCGACAGGTATTGCAGACGGGCTCGCTGGTGAAATTGGAAGATGTAGCTCTCTACGAAGATGGGCTCCACGCCAGGATCGTCCAGAAGTTTCCATTGTTCAACGCAGAAGGCGAAATCTACGCCATCGGCGGTGCTGTTACCGATATCACCGACCGCAAGCGGGAGGAATCCGCCCTCCGCTACAGCGAAGAAAACTATCGCCTGGTGGTCGAAACGGCCCCTGATGCTGTGATCAGCATTGACGAGCGCGGTGCAATCCTGTTGGCCAATCCCGCCACTGCGAGAATCTTTGGCCATGATCCGGCGGAGTTGATCGGGAAGCCGTTGACCGTACTCATGCCGGAATTTCTGCGGAAATTGCACGAGAAAGGGTTCAGCCGCTATTTGGCCACCGGCCAGCGGCACATCAACTGGCAAGGCACTGAACTGACCGCCCTAAGGAAGAATGGCCAGGAATTCCCAGTGGAAATCTCGTTTGGGGAAGTATCGAGAGACGGCCATAAGGTATTTACCGGCTTTGTCCGCGATATCAGCGAAAGAAAGCAGGCGGAGGAAATGCGGGCAGCGCACGCTCGCCAGATGGCTGTCAGGGCCGAAGTGAGCATGGCTTTCGGTAAGGAAGAGAGTTTGAGAACGATCCTCGGCGAGTGCAGCGAAGCAATCGTGCGCCATCTTGATGCGGCATTTGCGAGGATTTGGACCCTGAGTGACGATGGAAAGATGTTGGAGCTGCAGGCTAGTGCGGGCATGTACACGCATCTCGACGGACCTCACAGCCATATTCCGGTGGGACGATTCAAAATTGGGATGATTGCACAAAGTCGAGAACCGCATCTGACCAACGACGTCCTCAATGATCCTCGAATCAGCGACAGAGTATGGGCAGAGAGAGAAGGGATGGCTAGCTTCGCCGGCTACCCACTGTGCGTAGGAGACCGCACGGTAGGCGTGCTAGCCATGTTCTCTCGAAAACCGGTGACGCCAGAAACAACCGAGACGCTGGCGTCCGGTGCGGACTTGATTGCTCATGGAATTGAGCGCAAGCATGCGCAACAAGCTTTGCAGATGACACAAATAGAGCTTGCCCGCGTTTCCAGGCTGACAACCATGGGCGAACTGGCAGCGTCGATCGCCCACGAAGTTAACCAACCTTTGACCGCCGTAACCAATAACGGCAGCGCGTGCCTGAGACTACTTGCCGCGAGCAAGCTCGAACCTGAGGTTCTCCGCCGAGTACTCGAAGAAATCGTTGCCGATGGCACTCGCGCAAGCGCGGTTATCGCTCGGATCCGCGCATTTATCAAGAAGGCTCCAGCCGAAAAGAACAAGCTGGATATAAACGAAGTGATTCAAGAAGTACTGATCATAGCTGACCGTGAGCTTAATGAGAATCGAGTTCGGCTCGATCGCCAATTGGCGAAGACTCTTCCCCTGGTGTTGGCTGATCGGGTTCAGATGCAGCAGGTCCTGCTGAACTTGATCATGAATGGCATAGAGGCCATGGCTGCCGTCACAAATCGACCGCGATCGCTCTGCATGCAATCCCGGATCGACGACTCCGGGGACATACTTGTTGCGGTACACGACTCCGGCACTGGCCTTAGCTCGGAAACTCATCGCCTTTTCACTCCCTTCTACACAACCAAAGCGCATGGTATGGGAATGGGCTTGTCCATCAGCCGTTCCCTGGTCGAAAGTCATGGCGGCAGGCTTTGGGCTGAACCCAACTCTCCTCATGGCGCGGTTTTTTGCTTCACTCTGCCGGAGCCCGGCGGGAGTGAGTCATGACTGATGCTGAGGTTGTTTTTGTCGTCGATGATGATTCCTCCGTGCGTTCTTCGCTCAAGTTCCTCTTAAGCACAGTGGGTCTGCAGGTTGAGAGCTTTGACTCGGCCGATGCCTTTCTGCGCAGGAAATCCGCGGGCGCGCCCAGTTGCCTTGTGCTGGACGTCAGACTGCCCGGATTGAGTGGCATCGATATTCAACGTGAGCTGGCAGCGAGAGACATTCGTATCCCCATAATCTTCCTCACCGGCCACGGCGATATTTCAATGAGTGTTCGCGCCATGAAGGCTGGGGCAGTCGAATTCCTCACCAAGCCATTCCGCGATCAGGATCTGCTGGACGCTGTTCGCATCGCACTGGAGCAGGATCGTGCCAGGCGTGAACAGGAAAAGGAAGCAACGGTCCTGCGCCAGCGCTTCGACTCTTTGACTTCTCGCGAGCAGCAGGTGATCTCCCTGCTTGTCTCGGGCATGCTCAATAAACAAATTGCCGGTCAGCTCGGCACTGCGGAAAGTACCGTGAAGGTCCAGCGCAGCAGGGCGATGGAGAAGATGCACGCGGAATCTCTTGTCGACCTGGTAAGAATGATCGAAAAGATCAAAAGCCGTACGGCAAGAACCTCGTAAGCGAAAGTTTACCCGCATCATCCTTTTTAGGACCTGGATCTACCAACGCCCAATAGATTCTTTCTCGCTCTGCGAATAACTTGAGTTCAGTTAGGAACTCAGAGTGACAGAGAATCTGATCTCGATAGTTGACGACGATGAGCCGGTTCGCAGGACCACCACACTACTCGTCGAGTCGTTTGGTTTTCGAGCGGCAACTTTTGATTCTGCCGAAACTTTTCTGAGGTCCGGCGATTTACATGATACCTCGTGTCTCATCGTTGACGTGCAGATGCCAGGCATGGATGGGTTACAGCTTCAAAGCCATCTGGCTGCCGCGGGCTGCGGCATTCCTATCATCTTCATCACTGCTTACGAGAGCAGTGATGCCCGGCGGCGAGCGATGCAAGCGGGCGCTTCCGCTTTCCTGAGCAAGCCTTTTAGCGACGAGCAGCTACTCCAAACCATTCGTTCAGCCTTACAGCGCTTCCGCCGGGAAGACTGCTGAGGGCAAATTGAGGAGTGAATTATGAGTTCAGCGCACGCGTCTTGCCATGAATTGGGAGTGCCACCCATGTTGGATGCTGGACCAATCGTCTTCGTGGTCGACGATGACATCTCGGTGCGCGAATCGCTGGAATCATTGATTCGCGGCGAAGGCTGGCAGCCGGAGACCTTCTCTTCCGGCCATGAATTCCTCGCGCGTCCGCGCGCTCTCGTTCCTAGCTGCCTGGTGCTCGATTGTATTCTTCCAGGACTCAACGGTCTCGAGCTGCAGAAGCGCGTCGCCGTGGAACGGACAGACATGCCTGTCATCTTCATCACTGGCTGCGGGGACGTGGCCACGACGGTCCAGGCCATGAAAGCGGGCGCCGTCGAATTCCTGACGAAGCCACTTGCCGAAGATGCATTGTTGAGCGCCATCCGCGTCGCCCTCGAACGCAGCCGCGCTGCTCTGAGTCGGGAGTCGCAGATGAGGGTGCTTCAGGAGCGCTACGCGTCACTTTCGCTTCGTGAACGGCAGGTCATGGCCCTGGTGGTCAGCGGCTTGTTGAATAAACAAATTGGTTGGGAACTCGGTATCAGCGAAATCACGGTGAAGGCACACCGCGGAAAGGCCATGCAGAAGATGAAAGCCGAGTCTATCGTCGACCTCGTGAGAATGGCCGCGAAGCTCCGGCTCGCACCGGCAATGCTGACTGCGGCCTAATCGCTGAATTCGCGGTCGTAATCATTCCTGAAGACGGCCGAATCCAATGCCGCCAACAGCGCAGCTGCGGGAAGGGGACGAAAGTCAATTTTGCTATCGTCAAAAGCACTATTGGCGATACGTTGGTATTAGCTGTGGTCTTGTTCTTCGCTTCTACGCAATTGGCTCCAGCTTTGCGAAGATGAATGGCAGATACTCCGCGACCGTCGGATGAATATGCATGGCTCGCTCGATGACCGTGTACTGCGCCTTTGCATACATCGCGTCAAGCAGAACGTGAACTACTTCGTCGCCTCCGATTCCAAGAATCGCGGCGCCCAGGATTTGTTTTGTTTCCGCATCGACGCTGATTTTGATGAAACCTTGCGTCTCGCCTTTTTCGTAAGCCCGGCTCACTTGACTCATCGGATATTTGGCCGCGAAGGCGCGTCGGCCGGATTTCCGGATCTCCGCGTCCGTCATGCCGCATCGCCCCAGCGGCGGATCAATAAACAACGCGTAGGTTTGGATCCGGTCTGAAACTCGGCGATGGTCGGCGTTGAAGAGATTGTCCGCAACGATCTGGTAGTCGTTGTAGGAGGTATGCGTAAAAGCGCCGCGACCGTTGCAATCCCCTAGCGCCCAGATGCCGGGCACGTTCGTTTGCAGCTGATCATCGACCGCTATATAGCCGCGCTGGTCGGTGGCAACCCCCGCCTTTTCCAATCCCAGGTCGGTCGTGTTGGGAGTGCGCCCCACGGCCAGAAGAACATGACTGCCCATTACTTCTGGCGGACCTTTTTCGCATGTGAGGCCGACGGCGACGCCGGCATCGTGTTTCGCCAGCGAAATGCATTCTGCATTCAGCCGAATGTGTATGCCCTCAGCTTCCAGAGTTTCGCGCACAGCGTCAGAAACGTCTTCGTCCTCCCGTCCAATCAGGCGCGGCCCCATTTCCACGACCGTGACTTCGCTCCCGAAGCGGCGATAGATCTGAGCAAATTCCAGCCCAACATAACTTCCGCCGACAATGATGAAATGCGCGGGTAAGACGTCGATGTCCATCATCGACGAGTTGGTGAGAAATGGGACGTCGTGAATCCCCGGCATTTCTGGAACGCGAGCACGCCCGCCCACGTTGATGAAGATCTTGTCCGCTTGAAGAACTTCATCGTTGACCATGACGGTGTTCGGCGACCGAAAGCGTGCCTGGCCCTGAATAACCGTGCAATTTGTCGTTCCTCGAAGCCACTGCTCCACTCCCTTGCTTGACCTCGCGGAGGCTTCATCCTTGCGGGCTTTGACTCGCGTCATATCGACGCGCAAATCACCAACGGAAAAGCCATATTCCGCACCTCGGCGGGCGAAATGGATCGCTTCGGCACTCGCGACAAGAGTCTTTGTCGGGGTGCATCCAGTATTCACGCACGTGCCGCCAAACTTATCGCGCTCGATAATAGCCACGGTTTTGCCCGCAGCCGCAAACCGCGCCGCCATGGGCGGACCCGCCTGGCCCGTCCCGATGATGATTGCGTCGAAATGCTTCACGGGAGAGACAGTGACTGCAGTGCCCATAACCCCTCCGATCTGCTCAGCCTCGATTGCACCAGAATCACGATCACGAAGCTATTGGACGAAAGTATCGGCCAACGTCAAAAAATGGTTTGGACATCTGGGCACAGGGTGGTGCGTGCTCTATTTTGCGCGGACCCAATACCAAGGTGTCGCCCAATACCATCGTGCAATTGATTCGCCGCAACACCTCAGGTCTACTCACTGCAATGCGGCCGATTCGGTCGGGAGAGTGGCTTTGCGAGAGACCCGTTTTCGTGTCCCGATCGGCACAGCGCTCGCCCTCCAGTCAAATATTCAGGGAAAGGGTGGCAAAGATATGCCTATAGCGACCTGGAAACCTCAGGAGAAACACGGACAGCTGACGATGCAGAGCGACCTGCCTGACAGCGTTTACGCATTTCCCAAAAAGCGGAAAGAACCACTGACCGACGCACAACATGTGCGCGATGCGGTCGCGCGTTTCGATCAAGTCATCGACGTCTCTGATGCCGATCGGGCTTTGGCGTTCGCGAACATCGAGAAAGCTGCAAAATACTACGGCGTCAACCTCGCGGAGACGTCGTGGCACGACCTGGGCATTCATCCGCAAACGAACAGAAAAGAGGCTGCCGCAAGGGGCGCTGCGATGCGCGAACGCCGAGCGCAGAGCTAAGAACCCACTGGGCGGAGAATCGGTGCGAGGAGATGAAATATGAAGGCAATTGTTGTTCACGAGTATGGTGGCCCAGGAGTACTGAAGTTTGAAGAGTTCCCTGATCCGGTGGCGGGCCCTGGCGAAGTGCTGGTGCGGGTCGCTGCCGCGAGCGTGAATCCGATCGACTGCAAGCGGCGCGCTGGATTGACGAAGGAGTTTTATCCCATGCAGTTCCCGAGCCTCATAGGAATCGATATGGCGGGGACCGTGGTAAAGGTTGGACCGGGAGTTGTAACCTTTACCGCCGGCGACCGGGTGTTCGCGATGGCGGACAATACTTACGCAGAACTCTGCGTGGTGAAGGCGGACGTTCTGGCAGATATTCCCGAGGGCCTCGATTTGATCCAGGCGGCGGCGCTGCCGCTGGTCACGGTGACTGGCAATCAGCTCCTTTCAGCAACGGGGATCAAAGCAGGCCAGACGGTGATGGTCGTGGGCGCTGTCGGAAATGTGGGGCGTTCGGCGGCTTTTACCGCGAAGGATCGTGGGGCGACTGTGATCGCAGGAGTTTTGAAGAAACAGATGGATGAAGCGAAGAGCATCGGTGCGGATCAGGTGGTTGCAACCGACGACGATACCGCGATTGCGAATCTTCCGCCGCTCGATGCGGTGGCGAATACGGTGGGCGGATCGACAGCTGAGGAACTGATCGCCAAGGTCAAGCCGGGAGGAGTGTTTGCTTCGGTTGTCGGGGCACCGCAGAATGCCGCGAAGTACCCATCTGTAAAGGTGGTGACAGTGTTCTCGCATTTCGACAGGGCAACGCTCCAGTTTATGGCCGAAGCGGTGCGAGACGGCAAGCTGGTCATCCCGATTAGCGAGAAGTTCCAACTCAGTGAAGCCGCCAAAGCTCAAGCAGCGGTAGAAAAGGGTGGCTTCGGGAAGATCTTGCTGGTAGTTTGAGCGCTGTGCTGGGCGCGCCACGTCAAAAAAATCGCATTGGGAAGCGGCGATGATCAAAGGCGGGAATTCCTTCCGCGGCAAGCGCAGCTCGAGCCGTTTCAAGGTAATGGAGGAATTAGCCGTGAAGGCAGCCAGAATTCAGAGCTTCGGGCCGCCCGACGTCGTAGTGATCGAGGATGTGCCGGTGCCGTCGCCAGGCCCAGGCGAGGTTCTGGTGCGCGTGATGGCCGCGGGCGTCGCTCCCTGGGACGCGATCATCCGTGAGGGCAAGAGCAAGGTCAGCCCGCAACCTCCGCTCACCCTCGGTTCGGACCTCAGCGGTGTCGTCGAGAAGGTCGGCCCCGGCGTTACGAACTTCGCTCCCGACGACGAAGTCTATGGCGTCACCAACCCGCAGTTCTGTGGCGCCCAGGCCGAGTTCGCCGTAGCCACGGCCGGGATGGTCGCCCGGAAGCCGCAATCGTTGAATCACGTAGAAGCAGCATCGGCTCCGGTCATTGCGGTCACTGCCTGGCAAATGCTTTTTCAATATGCACAGGCGACGCGCGGACAAACGGTAATGGTCGTTGGAGCCGCCGGGAACGTCGGGGCCTACGTCGTGCAAATGGCCGTAGACGCCGGAATCCAGGTGGTTGCCATCGCCCACCTCGACGATGAAGATCTGCTCCGTTCATTGGGCGCGAAATCCATCATCGACTCGAGCAAGCCCGGATTCGAGCAGGACCTCCCGCAGGTGGACGCCATTCTCGACACGGTCGGGGGCAGCACGCTTCAACGCTGCGTCGCTGCGTTGAAACCTGGAGGCAAACTCGTCACCTCGGTCTCCACGCAGCCGCTGCCGGCAGGGGCAGTTTTCTTCTACGCTGAGGTGACCACCGCGCGCCTGCAGACGCTCACAACATTATTTGACGCGGGCAGAATCAAAGCGCGCGTGGGCTCAATCCTGCCGCTTTCGGAGGCGCGTCAGGCGCAAGCCATGCTTGCGGGTGCACCCCACAAGCCCGGCAAGACCGTCCTGCAGATCGGCACTCGCAGCACTACCGATCAGCGGTAAGGTTTCAGCTCCACCGACAACGGTACCGCAGGTACAGATACGCAGCCTCATCCTTGACACTGACCATCTGAAACCAGGGTGCAGAATCCGGCACAAACGCCATTCCTTGCACGATTGACGGTCGAGTTACGTCGCCTCCACGGCCTGCGATTTGCGGTGACACTGTCAGAAATAGTTCGTCTACAGCTTCTGCCGCCAGAAATTGTCCGAACAGTGTAGGCCCGCCCTCGTGGAGAAGCGTCTTTACCCCAAACTGCGACTGTAGCAATTGCAGGATCGCTTGCGGAGCGATGCTGCCACTACTCGAACTCAAAGCATGTATCTCAACGGAGCCCAGAGTCGTGGCGCCTCGGCGCGCGAGCTCATCTCTGCCAGTCGAGGTCGTGATCACCACGGTGCGCACAGCCGGCGATTGGAAAATCGCTCTCTCCAACTCCAGTTGGCCACTGCCGCTCACGATCACGAGCAAAGGATGTTCTGGTTTATGCTGCGCGCTTATCCAGTATTCCTGATATAACTGCTTCGCATCGGGGTAGACTTCTTCAGGAGTCCAAAGGCTTTTCGCACTTACGTCGCGCAGGGTTCCGGCGCCGACCATGACGGCATCTGCAGACGCCCGTAACAGGCCCATGATGAACCGGTCCGCAGGATTGGAACCACTGATGGCTGAGCCGCCAGACTTGCCTTTAATCTCGTAGCTGGCGACCCCGTCAAGAGTGGAAACAAAATTCGCAATGACAAGCGGGCGCGCAACGGGTGATGTGCGAAATCGCAGATCCCCGTCGTACAGCTCCCTCAATTTCTGCGGGAGTGCTGAGTCAGCGTACTTCTTGTCACAATCCATCAGGGTTCGTACGAGCCCCATTTGCTACCTTTCTGGAAGCCCCCGCGCCGGACCAGCCCCCACTTACCGGCTCACTTCTTCTTCGCGTTGAGTGCCGGTAGAAGAAGCTTCAGAAGCGCTTGGTCCGAGAACGGGTTCTGGCCTGAGATCAACTCGCGATCTTGAAGGGCGTAACTCGTCCATGGGCGAGCACAGTTACGTCACCGCCCGCAGTTCGCAAGGCGAAGTCCGGATAGAAGAGAACCTTACCACCAATCTCAAGCGGTTCCCGCTGCTGCTCTTCCGCCGTCGAAAAGATGGTCATCTTATATCCAGAATAAATCCATCCTCGCGCCTTTGCCCGCGCTCCATCGGCATCGCCCGCTGCCAGCGCCGCGACCACCTCCGTCGAATTCGGAAGAGCCGACAGAAGGGAAATCGGACCATGGCAGAGCACCGCCGTAGGCTTGGATTTTTCATGAAAGTGTCTCATCACGGTGCCGGCGTCGGGATCATCGAGAAGATCAATCATCGGGCCATGGCCGCCGGGGACGAAAACAGCGTCGTATTGATCCAGGCCCGATGCAACGACATCCGAGATGCGAGTTGGATTTTTGAGCCCAGTCAGGGTGTCGCGGAATTTTAAATAGTCCTGGAGCCTGGTTTCATCCCCGCCGAAGAAATCGGGGACGGCGGAATGGAGATCCAGTTGCGGCGTGTTGCCATTGGGGTTGGAGAAAGTGATTTCGTAGCCTTCCTGCATGAGGGCGCGGACCGGAACCGTCAACTCGTTCAGGTAATAGCCGGCGCCGCGATAACACCCGCCATTTTTCAACGGTAAGCCGTATCCGCTCGAGACTAGCACCAGGATTTTTCCTTTTGTTGTCATTTTGTCCTCCTCTTTGAAATCGAATCTGTTTCCGACAAAGTGCGCAAGGATGGAGCAACGCGGTTGAATGCAGGTTATGCCCCCGGGAATCCGAACATCAGCCACGACTGATTGGCTACCCAATGCGGGTATAGCTCCGTCATCTGATCGAACAGATCCTGGTCGGACGTCGCGGTTTTCTGCAATCGATCGAAGTCCTCGAGGTAACGCTTGGTGTCCTGGATCGTGGAGGGAGAGTCGGGCGCGCCAGGCTTCTTGTGACCGGCGACAACCATCTCCGGGTTCAGCGCCGCTAACCGGTCCAGCGCCGCGATCCAATTCGCTCGGCTCTCGGGGGTGGTATCGCCGACGTAGACGCGGCATTGGTTGTACACAACGTCGCCAGCCACGATCAGGCCGATCGATGGAACGTATAAAGATGTCGAATCGGGACTATCGGTGCGGCCCTGCTCGATGATGCGTAATTCGTGGCCCTCGAGAGTGAATGTGTCGTGCTCATAGGGCTCAGGTGGAACCAGCTTAGTGGGCACTTGTCCAGGAAACAACCTGCGGGCCAGCCGCTCGACGATAGGAGTGAAAGACATCTGCATGGCGCTTACCGCATCGGGCGTTGCTATCGCCCGAGCGCCCGGGAAACGGTCGAGCAAAATGCTCAAACCGTAGAAGTGGTCGAAATGGGCGTGCGTTATGTAGATGGTCTCCAGGTTGCGGTTGTGCAGGGCGACCCAATCCGCGAGAGCTTCGGCCTCGGCCACTGTCCCCATTGCGTCTACCAGCACCGCGTCGTACTCGCCGTAGATTAAAGTCGACGTGATCGGATCGAAGCCGAGCGCTTCGCCGAAGGGCCTTGGCCGTTCGCCGACCATGGTCTTTCCGGGGGCGGTAAAAACGTTCACACCAAGCGTGTTCGACGCGACGGGCGTGGCCGCGCGCGCGGTCTCTTTCGGTCCGTTTGTGCTGTCCATTTGGTACCCCTTTCGCTGTCAAGATGCGTGACCGTTCAAGGCAAGATTGGCAGAAGCGCGGCGACGAGGCGCGGAGTTGGCATCCTATCCGCGCCGAGCGTTAACCGTATGTGAGGTCGGTGCTCTGTCCGACTTCGATGATGTAGCCGTCAGGATCGCGGATGTAGCAGCGTATCTCGCCGTACTTGGGTATCGGCGCCGTGATGAACTCGGCTCCTCGGCTTTTCCATAACTCATAGCACGCCTGGATATCCGCAACGCGGAAATTCATAAAGCTGTTGATGTGATTCGGGTCGGGGACGCTGAGCGTTACCGTCGGTTTGTCGGGGGTCGGCCCGCCTCCAACATTCAGAATCATCCAGATATTCGCAAGCTGAAGGTACCCAGGCGCGTTGCCGTCGCCCAGGCTCAAAATGCGAGCGCCAAAGACTTTTTCGTAGTAGTGGGCCGACCGGTTGATGTCGGTGACGGTGAGAGAATGTGCGACGCTTAACCCCTCCCGCGGGGGCATTTCATAGCTCTTCTGGTTGACTTGTACGGCGCTCATTGATGACCCCGATCTCGATACAGTGTCCGCCGGGCGTCAGGTGCGGTGCTTGCAGCGCTCACAACTGCTCGCATCGGCGGCACCTTCATGAAGCCATAAACAAAACGACGAGTCTATTGGACGAACGTATCGACCAACACCAAAGTATGGATTGCACATAATGGCAAAGAGCGGTGCGTACTCTCATCGAGGTCGGCCAACGTGCTCCACTCGTCACCGACTGCTTCAAAAACCACGACTGGTGCTGGAACATACCAAGGTATCGCCCGAGACCATCGTCTAATAGCCTCGCCTCCAAACTTCTGGCTTAATCGCGTCAGTCGGGAATTGACAATGCATGACTAGCAGGCGGACTACGCGGTATCAGGAGGATGAGAGATGCCAGTCGATACCAATCTCGGGTCGCTACAATCTGCGAAAACCGAATCGGCAGCGTTGAGAGATTCGCGATTGGCCGCTGCCGCCCTGGCAGGATGCGCCGACGCGTTTGGCGAACTGCAGCAGCTTTACTCGAAAAGGCTCTACAGCACCATCTTTCGGATTATCAAGAACCGCGAAGATGCCGAGGATGTGCTGCAGGAGACGTTCTTGCGGGCCTACCTGGCACTTCACACTTTCGAAGGCAGATCGAGCTTTTATTCCTGGTTGACGCGAGTTGGAATCAACTCCGCGTTTATGGTCCTTCGCAAGCGTCGCGCGCGCCCCGAAATACTGACAAATTCGAGCTGTGAATCGGAAGGCGATATCTCTCATTTAGAAATGAAAGACCCAAGTCTGAATCCTGAGCAAATTCTGGATCAGCGGCAGCGGTGCGCCAATATCGAGCATGCGATCCAGAGGCTTGACTCGAGCCTGCGCGTTCCGCTCGAAACTCGAATCGTGCAAGAAAAGTCTCTGGGAGAGATCGCGGAGACTCTGGATATTTCTCTAGCCTCAGTCAAGTCAAGGCTTTTTCGTGCACGAGTCGGACTCCGCGCAGTGCGAGTCCTCAGGAATTCGGAACGGAAGCAGCCCTTCTCATCCGGATCGCGGCGAAATAGGCTGATCGCCGGCTTCCAGAATCGAGATCAGTCATGGATGAATTCCGAGTATCGATCTTGAATGGTCGGGGGGATGCGGATCCCTGGATTCACGAGAATGTGAGGGCCACTGTGAGGGACGAATTCCTGGCATTCAGTAGAGCTGTGACCGAGTTGTTCGGGCCAGAGCAGGCAAGGCGATCGGCCGAGGATTGGTTCAATGAATTGGCGTCAAGGGACTGCATGCCCGGACCGAGCATGTGCGAATGGCGACTGATCACCGTGGCTGCAATGGCACGATTGACGATTCGGATGACCATAGAGTTGCAGCATTCAAGGATGACCCGACCCATCGACTGATACCAACGTATCGACAATACTATCGTCCAATTGTTTGCGGTACGCGATTTTGTTGTGATCGTACTTTGCCGCCCAGCGCAATTCGAAATGCGCCCAAAGACGGGGATTGCGACAAGGCGGGGACGGCCCGTTTGGACTACGGGTGGGCATGTGGGAGGCGATTTTCCTGTGATGAACATTCGAATCAAGCGTGTTTACGAAGAGCCGGATCGGAAGGACGGTACGCGGATCTTAGTTGACCGGCTTTGGCCGCGAGGCCTAACGAAGGAGAAGGCGAAGGTTGACCTTTGGCTGAAGGATGTGGCGCCAAGTACCGAGTTGCGGAAGTGGTTTGCCCACGATCCCGCTCGGTGGGCTGAGTTCCAGACGCGCTA
>Ga0074046_10002768_pt1 | contig 14979 bp, 11 predicted proteins | sample BogForMeECP23OM3_FD_94441 | JGI IMG/M metagenome (GOLD analysis project Ga0074046, IMG submission 94441) | Bog forest soil microbial communities from Calvert Island, British Columbia, Canada - Bog Forest MetaG ECP23OM3 | ecosystem: Environmental > Terrestrial > Soil > Wetlands ...
CGTGGCCTCGAGCGCAGCGTCGATCGCCGCCAGGTCGCTGCCGACGCACTCCTTCATGCCATTCACAATAAGCTCGGGCGTGTAAACCTGACCGCCATGCAGGATGGCAGCGTAACCGCGCTGACGCCCGGCATTTTCGGGCCGCGCGAGCGTATCCTTCCAGCCGAGATAGTCCCAATAGGTGACGGGGAAGCTGAGCGCGATCACCTCCGGCCGGTCTGAGAGCTGCTTAAGCAGCCGGTCGGCGGGCGGACAGGACGAGCAGCCTTGGCTCGTAAAAAGCTCGATTACGGAAACCGGCTCTGAACGAGCTTGCCCCTGTGCCAGTCCAGGCGCGAGCCCAACCCCGAAAAAGCCCGCTATGGTTAGAAACCCAAAGGCGGAAAGCTTGGTCACGAGCGCCTCCGGAGCACGGTAAGAAAACTTCACCCACACTATGCTGAAGACTAACTTCAACTGCTACTCACGTCTCCTTGTCCCAACGCCGCACGCGGCAATTTTCCACGATCTAAATGCCGGCCGTAACGGCCATCGCGCTCCCTTGCGGCAGCTCAGCGTTTGCGCCAAAGTTCAGCTGGCGGCTTTTAGCGTCTGTCAGCGGAAACAGCTCAAGTCCCGGCGATTCCGATATGCTAGGACAGACGCTACGCTCTTGACTTTTGCAAGGCGGCCTCGAATACGCTCGATGCGAGACACGTCACCCCTCGCCATGGAAACGCACCATGCTCGAGCTCGATCCACGAACTACGGCTCTCGTCCTTATCGACCTGCAAAACGGCATCGTTGGCATGCCCTTATCGCCCCGCTCCGGTGCCGAGGCAGCGGCGTGCGGGCTGGACCTCGCCCGCCGCTTCCGCGCTGCGGGCGCTCCTGTCGTTTTGGTGCGGGTCGGGTTCGCAGCCGGTTACGAGGACGCGCTCCGCCAACCGGTCGACCAGCCTATGCCGCGGCCTAAAGACGGATTGCCCGCCGGATGGAGCGCGCTGATCGATGGCCTAGCGGAACCCGGAGACATTTTGATTGTGAAGCGGCAGTGGGGCGCGTTCTACGGCACCGAGCTCGATCTTCAGCTCCGGCGCAGGGGCATCGAGACGATCGTGCCCGGCGGGGTCGCAACCAATTTCGGCGTCGAATCCACCGCGCGTCAGGCGTGGGAACATGGCTACGCGGTCGTTTTGACCGAGGACGCCTGCGCGACCCTCTCGCAAGAGCTTCACGAGATGGCGGTGCGCTACATCTTCCCGCGCATCTCGCGTGTCGTTCAAAGCGTAGCTATCGCGTTCGCGTAAAGCTGAGGCGCTACTCCTTCATGGCCCGGCTTGACCGGGCCATGACAACTGAGTTTGCTGCGAACGCGCCAATTTTTTCACACGCTCCAGCGCGGGAATGACGCTCTGCTTTTGCGTTTATTCGAACTGCGTGCCCTTGCCGAGCGGGAAGCCGCGCAGAAAATCGGCGCCCCCCATCGGCCTTTTTCCGGAGCGCTGCACTTGCGTCAGCCGCACGGCTTGAGAGCCGCAAGCCACAGTCAGGTTTGCATCGAGAAGCTGCCCCGGATCGCCTTTGCCGGGCACGAGAACCGAGCGCAGCACTTTGATCCTTTCAGCTTTTCCGCCGAGCAGCGCCTCGAACCATGCGCCGGGAAAGGGCGATAGCGCGCGGATGCGATCATGCACCTCGGCGCCCGGCTTGGTCCAGTCGATGCGCGTTTCCTCTTTCGAAATCTTGGGCGCGTAAGTGACGCCGTCCGCAGGCTGGGGCGAAAAGGTCAGCTCGCCTTTTTCCAGAAGGTCGAGCGCGGTCAGCATCAGCGTTGCACCCATAAGCGCGAGGTGGTCGTGAATCTCTCCCGCGGTCGCATCGGGACCGATGTGAAGATGGTCCGCGAGGGCAACGGGGCCCGTATCGAGCCCTTCGTCCATCTTCATGACCATGACGCCCGTTTCCTTGTCGCCTTCCATAATCGCACGCTGGATAGGAGCGGCGCCCCGCCAGCGTGGAAGCAAAGAGGCATGGAGATTCAAGCAGCCGAGCGGAGGCGCCTCGAGAACCGGCCGCGGCAAAAGAAGCCCGTAGGCGACCACCACAGCGATATCGGGCGCGAGGGCGGCGAACTCCTCTTGGACTTCGGGGCGCCGCAGAGACTTTGGCGTGAACACTGGGATCGCCGCTTCTTCGGCGAAGGCATGAACCGGGGATTTTCTTTCTGCCATGCCGCGCCCGGCTGGCCGCGGCGGCTGGGTGTACACGCCCGCGACATCGTGCCCTGCGCCCACGATCTCGCTCAAGGTTGGGACGGAGAAATCCGGCGTGCCCATGAAGACAACGCGTAAGGCCATAGATGAGGGGGCCTCCTAAGCGCCCGCGCAAAATGGAGTTAAAGCGCCGGCGCACACATTTTGCAAGCATGAAGCGGCAGCGGGGCCTGTATCTTACCGGTTCTATGCAGCTTTGGCGTGACTACGAACACCGGCTTTTGCTGCCTTAGCTAAACTGTCACATTAATAATTTACAACTTCATCTGACCTCGCCCGCACCGGTTCCTGACGGCATCTTGCAAAATTGCGAAGGAGGAGGGCGCTGCATGTTTTCCCTTTCAGGAAAGAAGGCGCTGGCCGCCGGCATCGCGAACGATCAGTCGATCGCCTATGGCTGCGCCAAGGCATTTCGCGAGCAAGGGGCCGCGCTCGCGGTCACCTATCTCAACGAAAAGGCGGAAAAACATGTGCGGCCGCTCGCCGAGGAGCTCGGCGCGGAGCTGATTCTGCCGCTCGGCGTCCCGAAGGACGGCGAATTTGCCGGGCTTTTCGACAGCCTCCGCCAGCACTGGGGGCGGATCGACATTTGCCAGCCGCGAAGCCGCCAACATCACAGGCGGCGTCCACCACATCGATGGCGGCTATCACATCGTAGGTTGAGACCATGACAGAAACCGATCCAGACGAAAACCAACCGGCGGCGAGCGATCCATTCAAAAAGGGCCTTCAGCAGGCTGGTGAGCAGTCTGCATTGCTTATGGATCTTGCGACGCGTCACGCCGAAGCCATCGGGCAAACTTATTGGACTGGGTTTCAGCGCTGGCTTTCGGATGTCAGCGCGCTCGCGCCGCGCCTATCCGATCCGAAGGCTGCCGAAAACTTCAAGGCTTACGCCGAGGATTGGTCCGAACGCTGGATCCTGTTTCTCGATACGCTCCGTCAGCGCGGAAACTCGTACGTTGCACGTGAGAAGGAAGGCTTCAAACCGGTTCTCGTCTTCGACTACAAGCTGCTCGTGGACGGACGCGAGCTGGACCGCCCGGTCAACTATGCGCTTGTGCACATCGTACCGCCTGAGGGTTATCCCGCGCCACGCGCCGATGCGCGGCCCTTCGTTATCATCGATCCGCGCGCCGGGCACGGCAGCGGCATCGGCGGCTTCAAGGCAGAATCCGAGGTGGGCGTCGCGCTGAAAGATGGGCATCCGGTTTATTTCGTCATCTTCTTCCCGCTTCCGGAGCCAGAGCAGACCCTCGCCGATGTCTGCCACGCCGAGGCTATTTTTCTCGAAAAGGTCCACGCCCTCCACCCGAAGGCACCGTCTCCGCTTGTGATCGGAAATTGCCAAGGCGGCTGGGCATCCATGATCTTAAGCGCAACGCATCCGGGTTTGACGGGCCCTGTCGTGATCGCGGGCGCGCCGCTCTCCTATTGGGCGGGCGAGATGGGAAAGAACCCGTTACGCTATCTGGGCGGGTTGCTCGGCGGCGCAACGCCAGCGCTCCTCGCCTCCGATCTTGGCGCCGGCAAGTTCGACGGCGCAGGCCTCGTTCTCAATTTCGAGCATCTCAATCCGGGTAAGACTTGGTGGCGCAAATATTACGACGTGTTCGCCCATGTCGATCGAGATGCCCCGGAATTCTTGCGCTTCGAGAGCTGGTGGTCCGGCTTCTATTTCATGAATGAAAGCGAGATTCGGTGGATCGTCGAAAACCTGTTCGTCGGAAACAAGCTCACACGCGGCGAGGCGGTCTTGAACGACGGCACGCGCGTGGATCTCACGCGCATCAAAGCGCCCATCGTCGTCTTCGCCTCTCACGGGGACAACATAACCCCGCCGCAACAAGCCTTAGATTGGATCCCGGACCTCTATCAGTCGGTTGAGGAAATCAAGGCGCGCGGCCACGTCATCATCTATACGCTGCACGACAGCATCGGCCATCTTGGCATTTTCGTGTCGGCGAAGGTCGCCACGGCGCAGCATCAGGAGATCGCCTCAGTTGCCAAGACCATCGAGGCGTTGGCTCCCGGCCTTTATGAGATGCTTATCGTGAACAGCCATGACGGGCTTCACGAGGTGTCGTTCGAAGCGCGCACAATCGATGACATTTTGAAGCTTGGCGATGACCGGGAAGGGGAGAAGGAGTTCGCCGCCGTCGCTAGGCTGTCTGAATGGGCGACGCGGACCTACGAGCTCACCATGCGGCCCGCCATCCGGGCCATGATCACACCCGAGCTTGCCGATACGCTCGTCGCGCTTAGTCCCATGCGCCAGCAACGCACCGTTTTTTCCGACCGCAATCCGTTGATGAGCGGTTTGGAGGACTGGGCGAAAAAAGCGCGCGAGAGCCGGAAGGAAGCACCCGAAGACAATCCCTTCGTTCAGCTGGAAAGGTTGCAGGCCGATTTTGTCGAGCAGGCCTGGAATTTCTACCGCGATACGAGGGACGCCGCCGTCGAGCTTACCTTCCACAGCCTATACGCGACGCCTTGGATGAAAGCCGTGGCCGAGCAGGAGCTGCCAAGCTTCGTTTCGCATGAAATCATGCAGTTTCCAGAGGTCAAGCATGCGGTCGAGCATGCCGGAGCTGGCGGCTACAAAGAAGCGATCATCCGCATGCTCGTGATTTTGGCCAAGGCGCGCGGTTCGGTGCGGCGCGACCGGCTCGAGCGGTCGAACCGGGTGCTGCACTCCCGGCCGCCTTTTGACACAATGCAGCCGGAGGCAAGGGCCGCGCTTATCTACGAGCAAAGCTTGATCGTTCAATTCGCCCCGGATCAGGCTATTGCTGCCTTGCCGAAGCTTCTAAAAGACGATGTGGACCGTCTTCGTGCCGTAAATCTCGTTATGGACATCGCTGGGCCGTATGAGGAGATGGATCCGGCTACAATCGCGATGTTTAAGCGTATCCAGTGGGTTCTGCGCACCATTCCGCGCGACTGGACCGAGCCGCCCGGGCATGCAGCCGCAGAACCGTCAATTCAACCCGGTACACTGTCATCGGGCGCAGCAAACAGGCAGGACACAAACTCGCTCGCCAGCGCAGCCGGCAATGGCTCCGCTGGAGTAGCACCGCTGAACGCGGAGATGGCGGCCGCACCAGCCGGCGAAAGGGCTAACCACGATGCGTGAAAACAAGACTTACGAGGAGATCTCCGTTGGCGACGAGGCGACGATCAAGCGCGTGCTGACGGCGAACGATCTTTACATCTTCGCCCATGCGTCCGGTAACCTCAACCCTCTGCACATGCCGCACGATGGCGATGAGGCCTCGCCGGAGATCGTTGCGCCGTCCATGTGGCTCGGGGCCCTGATCTCTTCGGTGCTCGGCAACATCCTTCCGGGGGCGGGGACGCTCTACAAGTCGCAGAGCCTGAAATTCCTGGACCGGGCGCATGTGGGCGACGAATTGGCCGTGAGGGTCCGTGTCCGGGCCAAGCAGCCGGGCAACCAGGTTGAGCTCGACACCACCGTGACGCGCCGGAATGGTGATCTCATCGCCGAAGGCGTGGCCGAAGTGCTGGCGCCAGTCCAGAAGATCGCGTTGGATGAGGCTCAAGTTCCAAATGTAATCATCGAGCGGCATCGCCATTTCGATGGCTTTATCGAAAAGGCCCGGAAGCTGGAGCCGTTGCGCACGGCGGTCGTGGCGCCTGAAGAGCCGCACGCGCTGAAGGGCGCCATCATGGCGGCGGAGCTTGGGATCATCCGGCCAATCCTTGCCGGCGACAGGCGCCGGATCGAGGACGCGGCGAAGGCTGCGGGCTGCGATATCTCCGCCTACGAGATTATTGAGGCTGGAAGCGCGCAGGAGGCGGCGGCCAAATCGGTCGCTCTGGTTCTGGAAGGCCGCGCCCAATCGCTCATGAAGGGCCATTTGCACACCGATGAGCTGCTGCACGAGGTCATGAAGAAAGACGGCGGACTGCGCGGCGCGCGGCGCCTATCGCACGTCTTCGTCATGGACGTTCCAGGCCTTGAGCATATGCTCTTGATCTCGGATGCCGCGATCAATATCGCGCCCACATTGGAGGACAAGGTCGACATCACGCAAAATGCGATCGATCTCGCGCTCTCGCTCGGCGTTCAGCAGCCAAGGGTCGGCGTTCTCTCCGCGGTCGAGATTGTCACGCCCAAAATCCCATCCACACTCGATGCCGCCATCCTGTCGAAGATGGCCGAGCGCGGCCAGATTTTGGGAGGTATCGTCGATGGGCCGCTGGCCATGGACAACGCCATCGACATGGAAGCGGCGAAAACCAAAGGCATCACCTCGCTGGTGGCCGGCCACGCCGATATCCTGATCGTTCCCAATCTTGAATCCGGCAATATGCTGGCCAAGGAATTGTCGTTCATCGCCCATGCCGATAGCGCCGGCATCGTGCTGGGCGCGAAAGTGCCGGTGATCCTGACGAGCCGCGCCGACAACGAGAAGGCGAGGCTCGCTTCCTGCGCGGTCGCGGCGCTCTACCGTGCATGGCAGAATTCCAGCGCAGGAGCCCGCCGGGAAGCCGCATGACAACACAAATTCTGACACTGAACGCTGGCTCGTCCTCGCTGAAATTCGCGCTGTTCGAGGCGGATGGGCGCCATCCCGATTTGCAAGCCAGGGGCCAGATCGAGGCGCTGGGCACGTCGCCTCATTTGGTATTGTACTCAGGAGCCGGCGATAAGCTCGAAGACAGGCCGGTTCCGAAGGACGGGGCCCACGCACACGAAGCTGCGCTGCAGCACATCCTCGAAACTCTTATGACGCATTTTCCGGCGATGCGCGTCGAGGCCGTTGGACACCGCGTCGTGCATGGCGGCCCCCATTATGCCGAGCCGCTCGTGCTGACCCCCGATGTCATTGCGGAGCTCGAAGAGCTTATCCCGCTCGCGCCGCTGCACGAGCCTCACAATCTATCTGGCATCGCCGCCGCGCATCTGGCATTTCCGGATGCTGTGCAGATAGCCTGCTTCGATACGGCGTTTCATCGCTCTCATCCGTGGGTGAACGACACCTTCGCTTTGCCGCGCGCTTATTACGATAAAGGTGTGCGCCGCTACGGCTTCCACGGGCTCTCCTACGAGTACGTTTCGGCGAGACTTAAGGAGATAGCGCCTGAAACGGCCGCCGGGCGTGTTGTGGTTGCCCATCTCGGCGCAGGCGCGTCCATGTGCGCGATCAAGGACGGGCAGAGCGTTGCCTCCACCATGGGCTTCTCGGCGCTCGACGGCCTGCCGATGGAAACAAGGTGCGGGCAGCTCGACCCCGCCGCCGTGCTCTATCTCCTCGACCATGAAGGCATGACGAGCAAAGAGATCGCAAACATGCTCTATAAGGATTCCGGGATGAAGGGCCTTTCCGGCCTTTCCGGCGATATGCGCGAGCTGGAAAGCGCGGGCACCCCCGAGGCGGAGCAGGCGATCGATTACTTCGTCTTCCGCATCCGGCGTGAGCTGGGCGGCTTGGCCGCCGCTTTGGGCGGTCTCGACGCGATGGTCTTCTGCGGCGGCATCGGCGAGAATTCCGCCCGCATCCGTCATAGGGTGTGCGAGGATCTGCACTGGATCGGCCTCGACGTCGGCGAGGCACGCAACGCGCGGAACGAAACCATCGTTTCGTCCGATACCAGCAGGGCTAAAATCTTCGTCATCAAAACGGACGAGGAGGCGATGATCGCCCGCCACACCGTAGACCTTATCCGGCGGCCCGCCTGATCGCCCGGCGATGCGTGCTCGAGCATGAGCAGCTTTGCTGCCCGCGCATTTATCTTGATCTGCGTCAAGGGCGATAATTTGCAGCCATGCGATTAAATTGTAGTGGGCTGAAGCCCATGGGCCGAAGGCACAGGCAGGGTTGCGGCGGGCAAATGCAAATGCTGAAAGAGCAAGCGGCCACTTCCAGCGGACAAGAGGGTGCGGGAACCGCAACCTCTTTTCTGTCGCAGATAAAGATAAAGGTAGAGCCGGGAAAGAAATGGCGGTGGATCGCCGCCGCGGGCGCTGTTGTGCTCCTGGCACTGGCCGTTCTGGCATGGAGGCTTTCGGCGAGCCGCGCAAACGTTGCCTATACTGTGAGCCCTGTTACGATCGGCTCCGTCACCCGCACCGTTACGTCCACCGGCACCGTTAACCCGGTGCTCACAATCATCGTCGGCAGCTATGATTCGGGTCCCATCCAGCAGCTCTATTGCGACTACAATGCTCAGGTGCTGCAAGGACAGATTTGCGCGAAGATCGATCCGCGCCCCTACCAAACCATCGTCGATCAGAACAAGGCAAATCTCGCAGTCGCCAAGGCGCAGCTTGAAAAAGACAAAGCCAATTTAAACTACACAAAGCTTAATTCCGATCGCCTCGCTCAACTGTCTAAGACGCAAGCCGTGTCTCAAGATCTAGCGGACAGCTCCAAAAATGCATACGATCAGGCCGTGGCGCAGATCGTCTATGACCAAGCAACGATCGAGCAGCATCAGGCTCAACTCGATGCGGCACTCGTGAATTTGGAATTCACGAATATCGTCGCGCCCGTTAACGGCGTGGTGGTATCGCGCAATGTGACGATGGGACAGACGGTGGCTTCGAGCCTCCAGACTCCGACGCTGTTCTTGATTGCAACCAGCCTCACCCAAATGCAGGTCGATGCCAATGTGAGCGAAAGCGACATTGGCGGCGTGAAGCTTGGCGACCGAACCACCTTCACCGTCGATGCTTATCCGAAGCGGGTCTTTGAGGGCAGAGTCGAGCAGGTGCGCCAATCGCCGCAGACCGTGCAGAATGTCGTCACCTATGACATCGTCATCGGTGCCGCAAATCCGGATTTGGCGCTTAAGCCGGGGCTAACGGCCGCGACAAGGATTGTGACCGATCAGCGGCAAGGCGTGATTCGCGTGCCGGACCTCGCCTTTCGCTATAAACCAAGCCAAAGCCATTTGGCGAGCACCGCCCCTGAAAAGGCCGAAGGCCCCGTGGTCTGGGTTCTGCGCGAAGGCAAGGCCGTCCCCGTGGTAATCAAGACCGGCTTGGACGACGACACCTTCACCGAAGTTCTGGAGGGACTAAAACCCGGCGAACAGGTCATTACCGGAGAGCGAGCGCCGGGTGCCTCGTCCAGCGTTCCAGCGCCAAGACTATAGGAGTTCCGTTTTGGCCACGAGCGAGCCTGTCATAAAGGTTGAGGCCTTGACCCGGGTCTACCAGTCTGGAGACGTAGAGGTCCAGGCCCTGAGAGGGGTCAGCCTGGTTGTCATGCCCGGCGAGTTCGTCGCGATCATGGGCTCCTCCGGGTCCGGCAAGTCCACACTTATGTCGATCCTTGGCTGTCTCGACCGCCCGACGAGCGGCCATTATTTCTTCGAAGGCCTCGATGTTGCGAAGCTCAGCGAGCCGGACCTCGCGCGCATTCGCGGCGAGCGCCTCGGCTTTGTCTTTCAGAGTTTCAATCTTCTGCCGCGCACCAGCGCGCTTGAGAATGTGACGCTGCCGCTCTTCTATTCGGTCTCCGCCCCGGCTAGCCGCGAAGCCCGGAATAAGCGCGCTCGCGCGGCCTTGGCCTTGCTCGGCCTTGCTCAGCGCGAGGACAATACGCCGGGCCAGCTCTCCGGCGGTCAGCAGCAGCGTGTCGCCATCGCGCGCGCGCTTATCAACACACCCCGGCTGATCTTGGCGGACGAGCCGACCGGTAATCTCGATACGAAGACCTCTCACGAGATCATGGAAACGCTCGTCAAGCTGAACCGCGAGCAGGGCGTGACGATTATCGTCGTCACGCACGAGCCCGATATCGCGGGTTATGCGAGCCGCGTTATCACGATGCGCGATGGACAGATTCTGTCCGACGAAAGGCCAGCAGCCCGCCCGGAGGTGGAGGAGCATCCGAAGCCCGGGGATGAGGCAAGCACCTCGGTTCTTTTCCATCCTCATGAAGACACGCCGCAGGCGGCGCTGAACCCCCAGGCCTTTCTTTCCTTCGGCATCATGATCCTGTCCGTCGCGGCGCAAGCCATCAACCGCAACCGGATGCGGTCGGCGCTGACCATGCTCGGCGTTTTTATTGGGGTCGCCGCTCTCATCGTCATGGTTGCCGTCGGCCAGGGCGCGAACGACGCCGTGCGCAAACAGATCGAAAGCCTTGGAACGAATCTTATGGTCGTCGTGCCAGGCGCGGTGGCGACCGGCGGCTTTCGCGGCGGTTCGGGGAGCGCCTCGACCCTCACCGTTGGCGACGTCCAGGCGATCAGGCGCGAGGCTCCTTCCGTGGCCAAGGTGGCCTATCTCATCCGGCAGCAGGGGCAGGTCCAGTACGGAAGCCAGGACTGGAATACAATGATACAGGGAGTCAGCCAGGGCTACCCTCCGATCACCAACTGGCAGATCGCCAGCGGGCGCGCGATCACCCAAGATGACGAGAGCAAAGCGGCGCTCGTTGCCCTGCTGGGCCAGACGGTTGTGCGTCAGCTTTTCGCCGCTGACGAAAACCCGATCGGCGCGCTGATGCTGGTTAAGGGAGTGACCTTCCATGTCATCGGTACCTTGAGCCCGAAGGGACAATCGACCTTCGGACAAGATCAAGACGATCTCGTCATGATCCCGTTCACAACGGCCGAGCGTAAGGTCCTGGGCGTGGCGGCTCCAAGCCAGGCGCTAACCCAGCTCAACTGGGTGTATCTTCCGGCGCCAAATCCATATAATTTGCAATCCCGGATCACCGGCTATGTCAATCAGATCTATGTGCAGGCCGTTAGTTCTGCCGGGGTGCAAAGCGCAATCGATCAGCTATCCAGCATCCTTGTCCGCCGGCATAGGATTTTGCCGGGCCAAACCAACGACTTCGCCGTCCGCAATTTGAGCCAGATCGCCGAGACCGCGGAAGGCTCGAGCCGCATCATGGCGCTGCTTCTCGCCGCTGTCGCATCCATATCGCTTCTGGTGGGCGGAATCGGCATTATGAACATCCTCTTGGTATCGGTCACGGAGCGGACCCGCGAGATTGGCCTGCGAATGGCTATCGGCGCCCGGCGGCTGCACGTCCTGTTGCAATTTCTCGCTGAGGCCGTTTTCCTGAGCGTGAGCGGCGGCATTGCGGGGATCGTGCTCGGGATTGGTTTTACGTTTGTGATCCCCGTCATTGCGGGATGGCCGGCGCCGATTTCCTTGTGGGCGGTCGGAGGCGGATTTCTCTTCTCCGCGGCCGTTGGCGTGTTTTTTGGCTTTTACCCGGCCCGCAAAGCAGCGAGCCTCGATCCCATCGAAGCGCTTCGCTATGAGTAGCGGTGGGCGCAAAATGCAAATTGGAGGAGTCATGACCACCAGCCCCCGCAGAATCCTCATCGCACAAGCGGCGCTGGCGCTGCTCGCGTTTGCTGTGCCCAAGGCGGCCTTCGCCGCACCTCAAACGCTCGATTGCGTCTTGACGGACATCGAGATCAAGAGTTCGGGCGTGAAATTCGAGAGTCAGGTTGGTGGGGAGAAGCGAGCCATGACCGTGATTTTCGACGACGATACGAAGACCTTAGTCATGAAGCAGGACGGCACCGTAACGCCGCTGCGCAATATTGCGATTTCTCAGACATCGATGACCGCAGCCGGCGATAATATCAGCCTCGGCATCGACCGGTCCTCGTGGCTGATCGCGTTCCAAACCTACGGGAAGGCAGATACGCGCAACGAATTTGGCGTTTGTAGCCTGCAGCATTAGCCGGCGGCGGGGGCTTCACCTAAGAGTTAGAAACAATGCCCTATGTCAGCAACGAAGATCTCCCTCCCTCGGTGCGCAACCACCTCCCGCCGCATGCCCAGGATATTTACCGCGAGGCCTTCAATCACGCCTATGCCGCGCATTGGAACGACCCGCGCCGCGAGGAGGCCGCGCATCGCATCGCTTGGGGCGCGGTGAAGCGGTCCTATGTGAAGATTGGCAGCGAGTGGGTCTCCCGCGGCGAAACCTGAAACGGCTTAAGCTTAAGAGTCTGTCTGATGCGTGCGGGAACAGCTTATAAAGGACAGACGCTAACCGCCGTTGGGCGCTTGCGGCTCCTCGGGACGCGCGGGTTCTGTGGCCGCCTGCGCGCCGTCGTCTTCGGCCTTCTTGGGTTCCTCGGGTTTTGCCGCCTGAGTCGCCGGCTGTGCGCCCCCGGTTTCAGCTTTTTTGGGTGCCTCGACGAGCGTGTCGCGTTTTGCCTTCGCGACCGGCTCTATGGCAGCCTCCGAAGCGCGGAAAAGGAAGCCGTTGGCAGAGCTTGCGAAAAGATAAGCGCCGCCAGCCGCTTCTTTCTTATATTTCAGGACGATAGGCGCGCCGGCGGTGCGCTTGACCGTTACCTCGATGTTTGGCTCGCTCACCTTGGCAAGCGCTTCTGCGCCTTTGCCTACGACCGCGTCGAAAGCCGGATAAGTCAGCGCGCCAACGAGCCGGTAGATTGCGGTCTCGTTCGGCTTCTCTCCTTCGGCGAGCCCAGCCAATGCGAACTTCCCGTCTTTGCGCTCGAGCGTCACGTCACCGATGGAAACGCTTGCGATCTGGTCTTGCGGGATAGTGAGGAGGCTGCGGTCCATCCAGTCCTCGCCGCGGGCGGCGGCATCGTATGCCGCAAACGCGACGCTGTAGATGTTGCTGGCGTCTGCGGAGCGGGCGTGAACCTGTTTGAAGGCGGGCGACGTTCCGAGCAGGAGTTCGCCAATCGTCTTGCCGCCGCTCATGAGCACGATCCTGCGCTCGTAGGTGTCATCGGTCACATGCATACGCTTGGCCGCTTCCGCCGAGGAGGCAACAGGCCAGCCCTTTTTGAGACCGGCAATTTTCGCAAGCAGGCCGTTCACCTTCGCGCTATCGGCTGGAAAGCCGGCGGAGGAGGGAATGACCCAGCTCCCATTCTCTTTTGCGAGCGCGATGGAACCCGCGCCGCTTTCGCCGATCTCGATCCGGTCCACTTTGGAGGCATCGAAAGCCAACAGCGGCTCCTTCGCCTTGAAGGCGGAGTGATCGGAGCCCGAAAGCCAAAGAATCGCTGCCAGGACGAGCTGGAAGCCCAGTATCGCGGCCAATTTAAAACTAAGACGCTCCATGACGATCAGGCTCCCCTAAGCAGAGTTCGCAAAAGTGGCCTTCCCGGTTTTGCGATAAAACTCTGCGAAAACAAAAGATCCTAAGCAGGCATCCGTTGGCTAGGCCAACGGAGTCTGCTTAGTCCCAAGCATCCCGGCATATTTGCGGTCCGAGACTTGCCGCAGGTAACGGCGAACGAGATACACGATGCCAAGCCCGATGAGGGCAAGGGCGTAGTTCAAATATTCCCACATCGGTTGCTCTCCTGATTTCACGGGCCCGAGCGTGCGCGAGAAAAGTCCGCCGCGGGCTCGAAGCGCCAGCAGCCCGCGATCTTCCAAAGACCAATCGACAAGGTTCTGCGCGAAACTTAAGGGCGCGAGATATTGCGTGCGGTCGGCCTGGGAGAGAAGCGACAGGATATCGTCCGAAAGGAAGCTGCTCGATCCGACGAGAATGATGCGCGCGCTTTCGGGCGAGCGTTCGATCACACCCGTAATCGAAGGCTTTTCAGCGTCCTTGTCCTTGCCCATGCCGGGCGTGGACTTGTTTTCGTCAGCCTTGCTTTTTGCGTCCTCTGGCTTGGCATCCTTTGCCAAGGGAGACGGCTTGCCCGCGAAGTAGGACTTGAATTGCCCCTCAACCGTTGCACCCAAGAGCTGCCGCCCCTTATTGCGGCCCTCCTCGAAGCCGAGCTCGGAATGCGCATCGAAATCGGGCACGACGTTCGTTCCGCTCGAAACCCATGAATCGCGCGAGCTTTGAATGAGGCGGACAACTTTCATGTCTTTCGTTTTGTCCGCATCGATGACGACAGGCGCGGCCCAGGAGAGCGTGAGCTGGTGAAGCCCGAGAGTTGGCGCCTCGCCGTTTGCAAGCCCATCCTCGCGCACATCCGGAAAATACGGATAGTCGAGGAGCTGGATCTGCCGGACGGGAATTCCGGCCACCTCGCGGTCAACCGGAATGGGCAAAGGCGAGTTCTGCCGGTCGAGAACCATTCCATCGCCCAGGCTCAGCCCGTAAGACTTGAGCCAATCCTCAAGGCCCGAAGGCGCTTTGCTCGTGTTGAGGTTGCCTTGCAGCGAAACGTCGTAGGGCGATGACGCGATCACGACCGTACCGCCCTTCATGAGAAACTGGTCGATCGCGAAGAGCTGCGTGTTGCCGATCTTGCCCGGAGCCGCAACGAAAAGGATATCGGCCTGCTCCGGGACCCTGCCGGTATCGAGGTTGGCGGGCTCGACGGCGGCGTTCTCCTTGAGCTTGGCTTCGAGCGCTTGGAAGGTGGGACCGCCGCTTCCCTCGATGCCGAATTGCGGCATGGGCGGCGTGACAGGCGGCGTATAGATCGCCACGGTCCGCAAGGCGCCTGGCCTGAACCGCTTCAGCTCGGCTTCGATATTTTGCTTCAGGCCGGCTTTATCGAGCGATTGCGGAAGGGCGACCTTCTCAACCTTGCCGCCGCTTTTGAGAATAAGGCCGAACCAGAACTGCTTTGGATCGAGAAGCCCAACCGCGAGCGGATGCAGGCCGTAGAGCCGGTCGAGCTGCTTGGCGGCCGCTTCGCCCCCTTCGCTGGGATCGGCGATCTTGGCCGTGAACTTGCCGCCGCTGGAGGCGCGGTAGGCGCCGATCAGCTCCTCAAGATCGCTTCGCAGCTTTGGCAGCGGGTCCGGCAGCTTATCGTC
>Ga0074046_10002769_pt1 | contig 14979 bp, 21 predicted proteins | sample BogForMeECP23OM3_FD_94441 | JGI IMG/M metagenome (GOLD analysis project Ga0074046, IMG submission 94441) | Bog forest soil microbial communities from Calvert Island, British Columbia, Canada - Bog Forest MetaG ECP23OM3 | ecosystem: Environmental > Terrestrial > Soil > Wetlands ...
CCCAGCGAAAGAGTCGCTCTCGAAGAGTGTGGATGGAAGGGACTCCGCCCAAGTACGCCGCTTTCCCAGTGGTTCTGGACTTCATTGGACTAACTAGGATGAAAACTGGCGGAGAGAGTGGGATTGTGTTCCGCCCGATTTCAGAAATCACAGCAACAATGGAAAAATCGTTCTATCCCTTTGCAATCGCAGATACTTTTAGGATTGCTGCCATGAAGTTCGACGGTGGTTAACGAAGCCCACGACAGCCAAAACTGGACGAATTATACGCGAAAAAAGTAACAAAATAGTAACAAGGACTCGAATCCCTGCGGTGATTTGGCTGCCCGGAGTGGTTCAGGTCGGCTGGGCGTTTCGCAGGTCAAGAACAGCCTTTGTGACCAAGTAGGATGCGCTTTGGCGTCCGGCTCACGTGTAGCGCATCATGCTCTGGGAGCGCCCTCATCTACGCGGCTCAAACCAGTAGCGAACACAAGGCGAACATGCTAGACTGCCGATGTGGATGAGGGCAGGAAGCGCGTGCTGTTGATCGCAGCCTCGATTTTGGCGGCCCGTAAACTGGCACAGTACGACAGCGGAGCGCGGGTTCCCGCCACGGTGAGCGCCATCGCCGATTCGATCCGGTGGGCTGAGCGGATCATGGAGGAGATCGACCAACGTCACCCGGTGAAGCCTGAGCGGCAGTAGGTAAGCTGAATGGCTCCATTCGGAGAATGGTTCCCACAAGCCCGACTTCCACACTTTTTGTAGTTGAGTCGCCCGCACGTTAAGCAGGACAATGTTGATGTTATGGCAAATCCCAGAGTCTTCATCGCGTTCGATTACGATCACGACGAGTTTCTGCGCACAGCGTTAATCGGACAGTCAAAGCATCCAGACACGGATTTTGAGATTGCTGACTGGTCTGTCAAAGACCCATTCCCCGGCGATTGGAAGGCGAGAGTGCGGGAAAAAATCCGGCGCGTTGACCAAGTGATTGTCATCTGCGGGGAACACACCCACACCGCAACAGGCGTCGCCGCTGAACTTCAGATCGCACGAGACGAAAAGAAGCAGTACTTTTTGCTTGGCGGTTATAAAGACAAGGCGTGCTACAAGCCAACGACCGCGCTGGCGACCGACAAAATGTACACATGGTCGTGGGAGAACCTCAAGAACCTGATTCGGGGAGCGCGTTGAAGTGCCGTCACAACTCCAAAGCCGAACGCCTGAGGAATACGGCGACAAGTACCAAGATCATCTGCTGGAACAATACAAGCTATATGTTGAGACTTCGCAGCAGACCAGCGAACGCCGCCAGAACGCTAACAACTTTCTTCTTACCGTAAACTCCTCGTTGGTCGCGCTATATGTGACCTTTCTGTCCACGTTTGGGCATCATCATTGGAATGCCCTGATCCCTTTCACAGGCTTGTTCGTCTGCTTTCTCTGGTACTCAACGGTGGATTCTTACAAGGATTTGAATACTGCAAAGTTCAAAGTCATTCACGAACTTGAGGAACAATTGCCTGTGGCGCTCTTCAAGCACGAGTGGTATGTTTGCGGACAGAACAGAAAGAAAACAGAGAAGCCAATCGAGGACAAGTACATACCGCTGACACATCTGGAACGCTGGATTCCAGTGGCATTCGCTGGGCTGTACGTCGTGCTTGTTGTGTACTCTTTTACAGCCAAAGTAGACAAGCGTGAGATTCCTGCTACACCTGCGCCTGCCCCGCCGCATGAAGTCCACCAGCAGAAATAGAAAGGATCAGCATGGGCGAACCGATGGACAGATCGCGCCGGGTATTCGGAACTTTAAGCAGCTTCGATAAGGTGTTCCCGCAGCTTGAGGATGCCCTCGTGCAGTTCACCGAATATGAATTGGCATCAGAAAAAAGAAACGGTACTCATAGCCTTCGTGCGTGGGGCGGCTTAATGCACTGCGGGAATTCCCGCTGTCGGCGCGGTGGTTATGAGGTTGATCGTGTCGTGAGTGAGATGATCAGGGAGAATGTCACAGAGAAAGAGTTTGAACTGCGATGTCCCGGCGATGAGGGCACCCCAAAGGGACGCAAAAGAGGGCAGCCCTGCTACCGTTCCATAAAAGGGAAAGTGACGCTGAAGTACAAAACGACGCAAACTTCCGATGTCGTTGCTTAATGCGCTGTTCCTTGTGAAGACTTTTCTAGCCGACCCAAAGAACAGCGCAGGTCTAAGGAAAGTGTCTTCGCCAACTACACTTCTCACTGCCTCCGAACTCGATATGACCTTGGATGAATTCCGTCAATCACTCACCGCGACCGAGCCTCCAGCCGGACTCACGCACGCGCTCACCGGACTGTGGTGGGACGGCAAGGGCGATTGGACGCGGGCGCACGAATCGGCGCAGCAGGACGAAGGCGTTGAGGGTTCGTGGGTGCATGCGTACTTGCATCGCAAAGAAGGCGATCAGGGCAACGCCGCCTATTGGTACAGCCGGGCTGGCAAGCCCATTTGCAGAGAGCCGCTCGACAAGGAGTGGATCAGTATCGTGAAAGAGTTTCTGGGGACTACCTAGCTTAAGCGGCTGTGGAGAAGTGACCGAGATTGGATAATGAAGATAATTACTTGGAATATCCACGGGGCACAAAGCAACAGCGCCGTCTGGGACGTACTACTCAACTTCCATCCGGACATAGTTTTGCTTCAAGAAGTGGGCGCGTTCCCCGCGCAATTTGCCGATACCTTCGACATCGTATCGAGACCCGCGATCTATAAAACGGGCAAGCCGCAAAGGTTCAGTACCGCTGTGTTGGTCAGAGGCAAAATTCTTGAGGAAGTTGCACTCTCGTCAGAATTTGCATGGGTTAAGCACGAACTTGAATTCTTCAAAGGAAATTTGATCAGCTGCCGGGTGCAGCCAAAGGATCACGAACCACTTATAGCGGTATCCGTTTATAGCCCAGCATGGGCAGTCGGCAGAGAGAGACTCAAAGAGGTCGATGTGTCCCAAGTAAAGACGAAAGTAAACCCGGACGTGTGGGTTACCGACATCCTCTGGGCGGCGCTTCAAAATACTATTTCGGGCAATGACACATGGGTTGTCGGCGGCGACTGTAATAGCTGCGAAACGTTTGACAGAGATTGGCAGAAGAGAAATAAAAGAAGGTTTTCTATACGAAGCTCCGGCAATGCTGAGATGCTTGAACGGATGTCTCGCCTAGGATTTGCTGAATGCCTGCGGAAAGCCAACGACGATAGCATTATTCCGACCTTCAGGCATTCCACCGGATCAGTCGATCATCAACTCGATCATCTGTTTGTGTCGAACGGCTTGTTTTCGAAATTGGAAAAATGCAGTGTCGGTGATCAGGCGATCATATTTGGCAAATCGTTGAGCGACCACCTTCCGATCATCGCGGACTTCCGCTCAGACTAGCAAATAGGGTATGTGTCGTTGATCGCGACACTTTTGGTTAACCTGCTGTTTGGAGAGATTCCGTTGTCGCGTTGCCCACAGCTTTTCATCCAGTGCTATAGTTTTCGGTTCGCCCCTTCCAGCACTTTAGGCGACACAAGAGTTGAGATCGGCGATGGCTACAGGACACGTCGGAGAATTCCCGGTTGGTTCCTTGGTTCGCATCCGGGAGCGAGATTGGGTCGTCCTGCCCTCGGACGACACAGACATTGTCTGCCTCCGCCCATTGAGCGGCAGTGAATCCGAAATCTGTGGAATCCACCGTGAAATTGAAGGGCACGCTCTCAAGCACGCCGAGTTCGCGCCTCCCAAACCGGAACAAGCTGGGGACTTCATAGCTGGGAAACTTCTTCGCAACGCCGCCCGTTTAGGCTTACGCAATGGGGCAGGTCCGTTCCGCAGCCTCGGTCGTCTCTCGGTGCGCCCGCGCCCCTACCAGTTCGTTCCTCTCATAATGGCGCTCAAGCTCGACACGGTGCGGATGTTGATAGCTGACGATGTTGGAGTTGGCAAGACGATAGAAGCTGCACTGATCGCTCGCGAATTGCTCGACCGTGGCGATGCGCAAGGGCTGTGCGTCCTTTGCCCTCCTCACCTATGCGACCAGTGGCAAGAAGAGCTAGAAACGAAGTTCCATGTTCATGCCAAGGTCGTGCGCACCAGCACACTGGCGCGGCTGGAACGAGACCTGCCTCGTCGAGACCTGAGCGTCTATCGGTACTACAAGCACTTGGTCGTGAGCATGGACTTCGTGAAGCGCGATTCTCGCCGCGCTGCCTTCCTTGCCGACTGCCCAGACCTCGTCATCGTAGACGAGGCGCACACGGCGACGGAGCCCGGTGGCGTCGGTTCCCGTGAACAACAGCAGCGCCATGAACTCGTACACGATGTAGCCAAGGATCATGCGCGGCACCTTTTGCTACTCACCGCAACCCCGCACAGCGCCGTATGAGTCAGGAGACGGTGCATCTCTCCGGCGCCCTGCGCAATGGCAATGATCGTTTGATTCTAACAGTGCCGCACACCAGCGGCGACGCAGGTCCCTTACTTCGTTTGGGATGACAGCCCCAGGAAGCCGCTGCCCGAACGACCCTCTCAGCTCTATTCAGCCTTGTGCAACTGCTGGGCCAGGTAGTCACATCAAGATGTGATCCTGTTCACTGACAGGTCGTGCTCGTTCGTGTGGCATGGATACGTCTCGCCTCTCCGAAGAGCTGTCCCCGCCCGTTGAGACGCAGCACCCCCTGAGGCGAAGGTAACCCCGCCACTGACGCATGAGCCAACGCTGCGGGAAAAACATAACCGAACGATTCAATCAGAGCAGGAGCGGACTTATGGATAACGCAATGCAACCTCGGAGTTGGTTTTGTGGGATACAGCGGCGAACGTCAAGCGCCGCGCTGGCTTTGGCGATCATGCTCGTACCCGCCGTCCTCGCAACCGGATCTGCACAGGCTCAGACTTACAGCGAGAGTGTGCTGCATACGTTTACGAACGCGCCGGACGGCGCAACTCCCCTCGCAGGTTTAGTGCAGGACGCGAAAGGCAACCTGTATGGCACCACTTTTTACGGGGGAGATTCGGCATGCTACCCGCCGTATGGCTGCGGAACGGTGCTCAAGGTGGACACCACCGGCAAGGAGACCGTGCTCTACAGCTTCACCGGGACTGGCGGGGACGGCGCATTGCCCTTCACATGGTTAGTGCTGGACACCAAGGGCAACCTGTATGGCACTACGAACTTGGGCGGAGATGTTGCCTGCAACGCGCCGGATGGCTGCGGGACGGTATTTAAGTTCGATACGACAACCGGCAAGGAGACCGTGCTCTACAGTTTCACCGTGAGTCCAGACGCCTCACAACCGGAGAAAGGTTTAGTCCGGGACGCGCAGGGCAACCTGTACGGGACGACTCCATACGGCGGCGCTTACGGCCACGGAGCGATATTCAAGGTCGATAAGACCGGCAAGGAGACCGTGCTCTACAGCTTCTCCTTTGGGTCGAATCATGCCTCAGTTCCAGTGCTCGACACGCAGGGCAACCTGTATGGCACCACCAAAGATGGCGGCGCTTATAACAATGGAACGGTGTTCATGCTGAATACGAGCAATGTGTTCAGCGTGCTCTATAGCTTTACCGGTGGAACCGACGGCTCAGTACCCGGCGCATGGTTATTGCGGGACGCGCAGGGCAACCTCTATGGCACTACCGACCAGGGCGGGGATCTTGCGTGCAACGCCCCGAATGGCTGCGGAACGCTGTTCAAGCTGGATACGAGCAACAACGAGAGCGTGCTCTACAGCTTCACCGGTGGGGCGGACGGCTACGGTCCCGGGGCGGTAACGCGGGACACGAAGGGCAACCTGTATGGTACTTCCGGGGGCGGGGACCTTGCATGCAACCCGCCGAATGGCTGCGGAACGGTGTTCGAGGTGGATACCACCGGCAACGAGACCGTGCTCTACAGCTTCACCGGGACTGGTGGGGATGGTATGGGTCCCGATTCACCGATATTACGGGACACGAAGGGCAAGCTGTATGGCGCTACCGGCGAGGGCGGGGACCTGTCTTGCACGACAGGACCGGGCGGAAATGGACAAACATTGATTGGCTGCGGCACGGTGTTCAAACTGGCGCTGGCGACCCAGACCAAGACCTCGACCACGCTCACGTCCGCGCCGAATCCGTCCACCTATGGAGAGGCAGTGACCTTTACGGCGGTAGTCGCTCCTGCGCCCCCGGATGGAGAAACGGTTTCGTTCATGAAAGGCAAAACGGTACTGGGAACGGGATCGTTAAGTGGCGGCACAGCCACCTTTGTAACCTCGACGCTCAAGGTGGGCACAACGTCGGTCACGGCGGTCTACGGTGGTGACTCTGATTTCAAGGGAAGCAAATCGAAACCGGTGAAGCAGGTGGTGGAGAAATAAACGCTCTGTTGCAAAGCGAGGAAATGAACTCGCGCCGTAGATCGCTGGCATCTGTCGCGAGAAACTCCAAGTGCTCCGGTTCCGCGCCGGGTTCCCGTTGCACATGCACCGACCATTGGAAAGGCAAATGGTCGTAGGGCCGCATGGCTGGGAATCGCGGGATCGCCCGATTCACGGTCTCGAAGTCGGCGAAGTACAACGGGTACGCCAATCTACCCAATACCCGACCGAGTTCGGGGCTGTACCACGGCTCCCCCGTTTGCACACACGTAGCCGCTCTCCGCTGAATCTCCGTCAACTCGAAGTCGTCAGGTATGTCGCTAATCGAATCAACGCCCATGTGCTCAAGCTCCTCAATCGCACTGGCGTGGATTCGCGGCAGATAGCCGATGTGGTCGTTCGAACGCGGCGGATTGCAATGGTCATAGAACTCGCATGCGACGGGATCGGTGCATTGGTGTCCCGGCGCGATGTCGGGAGCCTTCGGCATGGCAAGAACGGTGAACTCCGAACGTAACTGGAACGTGAGCTTAGGCTCCAAGCTCGCAACCCGGCGCGTCAAGTTTTTGATTCGGAAGAATCGCGACACGTCGATGTCCCCGCCCTGATACACGTAGTTCCGGTTCACGTGGGCAAGGCACGCTGATGCGACATCGACGCCAGAGCGGGAGAGGACTCGGCACTGGATCGCGACGTCGTCAAGCTGATGATCCTTGACCTCTGTTGTGGATTTGACCTCTATCAGTCGCCAGCGCCCATCTTCCCGTCGATGCAAAATGTCCACGCGCACCAGCACGCCGCCGTGCTCGAACACGCCCTCAACAATTGCAGGCATGGATTGATCACGAAGTAGCTCGCGAGTTTTGCGGATCGCCAGATCGAGACTGTGCTCGCAGACCTCCAATCCTCCGGGGAACAGCCTGCGGGCGAGCATGCCGACCTCGCGACCTTGCTCGATGATGGATTGATCGGAGGCACTCGGCTGCGCCAAGAGTTCTGGCGAGTGGACGAGCAGATACAGACGCTTCAAACATTGAACCCCGGCACAGTATTTGCTCTTCGAAATTCGCACGCTCACCTCAGTCCTCCTCGTGCGTCAACAGCTTTATTTCAGAGCCGCTTTCACGACGCGCAGATAAAGTTCTGCCGCGTCATCGAAAAGTCCCTGCCGCATGTAGATTTCCGCCAGCAGTTCGAGGTTCTCCGGGGTAGGCCCCGTCTTAATCAGGTTCATCATCAAGGCTGCCGCCCTGACCGTCTTGCCCTGCGCGAGAAATGCTTGTGCGATTTCTCTCATTGCTCCTCACGCCAGTGACCGGGCACGACAAACGTATCGTAGCCGTTCTCCACCCCCTTGTTCCTGTGGTCTTCCGCTTCGAACATGTCGAGGGTTACGGCAACGTTTCGGCTCCTGATCTCACCGTCCTCGTCAAGACACAATGTCCGAAGCACGAACACATGAACATAGTCCATCAATTTTCCTCCCACTGCCATGTCATCTGCACTACACTTCTCTGCCGCGCAGCCACGAGACAAAAATGGGGGAGAAGGTGCAGAAAGGGAGAACACTGACAAACAAAAGTCCACCGAGATCGAATTTCCAAACCACGAAAAAGAGCACAAGCTCAGCGAACATCGAAAAGAAAAGAGCGAAGAACATCCAGCCGAGTGACGTCGAATGCGTGTGCAAGTAGCCACCGTGATCCTCGCGCCATTCGTGAACTGAATACCCGGCTTTCTTCCACAGCCGCCTACTTTGAGCTACTGGGCTGGAAAAGATCATCCAGAACGCGCACGCCCAAGGCCCACCCCAGAACGCCACCTCAGCGAACAAGTAGCTGTAATGGGAGGGGTGCAACCAAATGATGAAAGGCGTAGCCAAGCTGAAGATGGGAAACACCGTCAGCAACGGAATGAAAATGATGCTGTAAATCGCGAGAGACAACAGATGACGAAAAATCGCCCTAATCATCGCCCATTCTCCTCTAATTGGTATTGCCGAGCACTAGGCATACTGCCGTCCCGTTCTGGGGCGGTTGCTAATCCTCGACACGCGGAAGAGTCGCAGAGTTCCCGCAGCCGCTCCTTGTAGCGCACGACCAACGCCGACACAGATTGGATCGCCTTCGACGCCTTGCCTAGTTCCTTCTCGATGCGGTCGATCTCAGGGAATGTGCGCCGAAGTTCTTCGGCGAGAACGGTGTTCCTTTCCAGCAGGTCGAAGCCGTGGACTCGCATGCGCTCAAAGATCGGCTTGAGCAGATCAAGGTCGCGGGCGATCCAGAGGCGAGTGGTGCGGAGAAGCCACACTCCATCTTTGCGGTTCCATCGCGATTCCCGGTCAGCCAGCCGAAGCTGACTCTCCTCGCGGGTGACCAGCGCGGCGACAGCGATGGAGCGTTCCCGCGCGTCGCGCACCAGCTTGTCGATGTCGCTCTCCGCGATAGTCGATTTGTCCTTGTTGTCGATGAGAATTTGCGGTTCCAGCGGATCGCCGTTTGGGGCGCGGTAGCAAAGGATGAAGTCGCCGTTTCGGGGCAGCTTGTCGCTGATCCATACGCCAGCCCAAGTCCTCGCTTCCTCTGAGAAATCCAGTTCCTCGCGCTTGCCGACGCGGGCGACCTTCGATAGTTCCGACGCCAGCACTTGGTTCCGCTCGCGAAGCTCAGCAACTTCTCTCAGGCAATCTTCGACGCGACGAGTCAGATCATCTCTCCGCGATTGGAGAGTCTGAACTTCGTCCTTGTGCTGCTCCCTCATCTCGGTGGTGCGCTTGGTGAGTTCCGCTTCGAACCGCGACCATGACAACTGATGCTCCCGGTCGTGCTTGCTCTGGAGCAATCGGAAGGCTTCTTCGGCACTCAACTGTGCCACGCGGGCGAAGTCCCGAACTCCGAGACGGTCGAGAATCTCTGCGCGTGTGAGTTCGCCCGTGCCACAGCAAAGCGGGCATTCAATTTTCTCTGACGATGGAGATCGCATAGACGTGCTCCCTCTCGGGCTGCCAAGTGGGGAGGAGGTGAGATCGGGGGAGAGACGGGATCGACGCTACTTCTTGCGAATCAGCAGACCGGGATCAGAGGAGTTGGTGGAAATCAAGCTGCCGTGCGCGTCGCGGACGGTGTTGAAGCGTTCGCTGGTGCGTCCAGCTATCCGGTTGTGATCATCGCGCACCGTCTTGGACGTGTCGCTGTATCCCGTTGTTACAGAGCCGATGATCCTACGGTTGCCGTCGCGGATGAAATTCCTTTTTCAGCATGCGTTCCTCCAGCAGGAGTATACAGAGCAGCCGCGAAAAACGGCTATTTCAGGAGGGTAACCCGCGAAAAATCTTTGGTCAGGTTACCTCGTGGAACCAGCCAATTCTTGTCTTCGGTTTGTATACTTCGACTGGGGAAACGATTGACGATCCACGAACTGATTGAAGAGCAGCGTCGCCGTATGCGTTCCCCCAACCCCGCAGAGCGGTTAGCCGCAGCGCTGCTGATCTCCGGAGCGTTGGCAAAGCTGCTGCGTGAGCTTCAAGATTTCGATCTTGGCGAGCTACTCGACGATGAGGTCTGTTCGAGGCTGAGCATCTTCGCTCCCGAATTGACGATCTGCATGGAAGCTGCGGATCGCCTGCGCCGACCAACCCTCTCCCAAGACAACGACTGAAGAAGGAGACCGCCCGATGAAGCGAGCCGCATTTTACGTCCGCGTTTCCACGGTAGAGCAGCACCCGGAGACCCAGTTAAGGGAACTTCGCGAGTACGCAAACCGTAGGGGGCTGACCGTTGCACAGGAGCATGAGTACGTAGACCACGGATTCGGCGGCACGAAGGCACGCCGCCCTGCGCTCGACCGCATGCTGGAGGATGCCCGCAGGCGTCGCTTCGACGTGCTGCTCGTATGGTCTTGCGACCGACTCGCACGCTCGACAAAGCACTTCCTTCAGGTGTTGGACGAACTCGACTCGTGTGGAGTTCAGTTCGTGTCGCTGCGTGAGGCGTTCGACACGTCGGGGGCGTTGGGACGGGCGTTCCTCGGCATTGTTGCGGTGCTGGGCGAGATGGAGCGGGCACTTTTGATAGAGCGTGTCCGCAGTGGCATGGCGAGAGCGCGTGCCGAGGGTCGCCAGATTGGTCGCGCTCGGCTGGACGTCAACCGCGAGCAGGTGATCGCAGACCGCCGCTCGGGGATGTCGCTAACGCAGGTCGCCAAGCGACACAACATCTCCAGAGCTTCGGTGTGCAGGCTCATGAAGGAAGCGAAGTGCGACCCCGCAGTTCCGGCGTTCGCTGGGAACATGCCAGAGCAAGCTCGCGCTGCGGCGGGTCTTGCTCAATGACGGGAGACAGGAAGGACGGTTCCGGGGTGTGCGCCGGGAATGCAGACCGAGTAGGGAAGGTTTTCGCTGTTACCAATGGCAAGCGCAGATGCCTCATCTGCGATGGTCTGTTCACCCAAGCCTCGGCTGCTGAACATGCTGATAAATTCTGCTATCCCCCAATAGCAATATTCCACGGTCAATTCACTTCCGGCGCGGTCTCTGCTTGACCGACACGGATCGGATAATCACCTTGCCTCTCCCGGTCGCTGGCAGAGGCGTTTTCGCCAGACCCACGGCGGCAGCAATCAGCGTCTCGACCTCCGGGCGAGCCAACACTTTTGCCGAATCGAGACGGATGAAGCGATTCTGGTTTCCAGAGCCGAGCAGCAATTTGTGGGGATCGGGCAGACGAGCGCCACAGTACGGGAAAGAAAGCCCCACGCCGTTTGCTCCGGCAGCGAGCGACACGATGGAGTCGGAGGGGCGCTCGGTCGAAGAGTAGCCTATTACGAAGAAATTGTAGTTGTCGTAGACCAGTTCATTCGCACTGGGCAGCCTTTGGCGTAATGCCTTACGCACAGCACGGATGGTCGCCTGCTGTTTGGGATCGAACTTGTCGACAAAACCTTGCAATTGGGTCTCTGGATCGTCTAAGACCTGTAGTCGAGTGACCTTCGTGGCGTGCTTCATAGAATCTCTCCCGATTTCAAGTTGTGCAAGACTTCAAGCCGTCTGCTCGTAAGCACTTGGCGGCAAGGGATGGAAGCGTGCCCGCCTCGATTCGACCCGAGCCTACGGGTAGGCTGCGGATGATCGCTCGCCTAACTGCTTTGCCGGAGCCAGCGCGATCAAGGCTACGCCGATGACAACGAGCACAGCCGACCCGATCAGTTCTCCGCGTGAGATCAAGTTGCGAAACGCTTGGAACGACATGACGGCAGCGTGGGCAAAGCTCGACCACGCCGTGAATGCGATCAGGCTTCGATTCGCCGATGGGTTACGGGCTGCCAGCAGCAGGAAAATGCCGAGTGTGACATAAAGGCTAAGCATCATCGCCAACGCAGGCTCTTGCCGCACAAACATCGTCAAAGGATAAACTAGAGCGGAAAAGATTAAGCCCACCACGATCAACACGATCTTCAGTGCCCATTTTCGAACCATGCTGACCTCCTCATCGTTCTCGCAATCAGCACATGATAGCGCGAGCCGCTATTGCAATTTCGCGTGCTCGGCTTTGGCTTGCTTCAGGATGGGGATGTCGGGGTCGGCGTCTTTCCAGAGGGTGAGGAAATCCTTGTAGGCGGCGAGTGCCCGGACGCGGGCGGCGTCAGCATCCGCACCCTGCGAGGTTCTCGCCTCCAGAGCATTGGCGCGAGCCACGCCCAGATGCGCCAAGGCTCCCGTCCAGCAGGTCAAGACGATCCCGCTGTGGTCGATGATCTTCTGAAACTCGGCGGCGGCTTCTTCGCCCTGTCCAGCCGCCAGATACGCCTCGCCGCGAATGTATGTGTGATAGAGGCAGGAGACGCCGGGGTTGCCGAACGCCACGCTACCCAGTTCGATGGATGAAGCAGCTTGCAGATCGTTGAGGGCGTCAGTCGGATTTCTTCGATTCAGTGCCAACTGTGCCCGAATCGCAGGCAGCCAGAGCGACTGCATCTGGGTATCCAGCGGGAAGCTTTTGTTTAGGTCTTGCGCCAGCGATTCGGCTCGTGCCGCATCGCCCGCCATCGCGAATGCCAGAGCCGCTTCCACCTCAACACCTTCGCTTGCTGGATAAAGTTTCAAGCCCTGCGCTGCTTCCTGCTTCGCACCCACAGGATTACCGAACGCGGCTTCCCGCTGAGCGGCAATCTCCTGACATGTAGCCCCAGTTTCCTTGCTATCTGCGCGGATCGCGGAATCTATTGATCGCTTGGTCAGTTCCGTTGCCTTATGCAAGTGACCTGCATAGGCTTCGGTATCGGACGCGAGTGAAAGCCCGATGTTGTCATAGTCGGGCTTGCCCGCAAACCACCGGAGCTGTTCAGCCATCGCTTGAGAATCTGTCCGAACGAAAGCTAGAGCATAGAAATTTTGGCGAATCAAGACGTTATCCAGTTTTCTAGCTTGGGCCTGCTGCATTACCTGCCGTGCTTCGTCGAATCGCTGCAAGGAGATCAGGACTTCGAGGAGATTAACGTATGGGGCGATGTTGTCCGGGGCGAGGCGAAGGCTTTCCGCAGTTGCTTCTCTCGCCTTTTCCCACTCTCCAAGTGAGCTGTATTGGTTTCCCAGATCGAGATGCGCTCTGTACTCTCGCGGGTAGGCTTGGATTTCCTCCTGAAAGGTCTGTGCCGCCTTGTCCACTTCCCCGGTTACGTTCGAATAGTACATACCGGTAATGAAAAGCTTTTCCCGCTCGCTGGTATGCTCACGCAAGCGGAATGCTTTGGTGAAGTATTCGCTGGCGCGTCCTGTCTCACCCAGAATCACGTAGTCAACACCTAGACCGACATACCCCATGGCAAAATTGGGATCGAGTTCGACGGCTTGTTGGTGGTAAGGCGGCGCGGCGGAGGTGCCATGGGCCTTCTCGCCAAGGCTGTACGCTTTCAACGCTTCAAGCGAAGAGGTGGTAGCCTCCGACAGCGGGACATCGAACTTCTGCACCGTAGCCAGCGACTCGCCCAGTTCACCGCGCATCTTGGATGCCGCTTCACCTAGCGCGTCGAGCACCTTCTCCTTGGACTCCGCCGTCACCTGCTCCTGCGCCAGCGTATCTCCGCTCTGGCAATTCACCGCCTTCAATCCCAGCACGTACTCGCTCCCTAGAGTTGCAATCGAGCCAGCGATGTACGCTTTGCTTTGGGAGCGCTGGCAAACCTCGCGAGTCACCTCTGATGTGAGGGGCGTGCTGGCGGGACGGGTCATCTCCTGCAAGGTCTTCGCAACCGCGCTGTCGGAGAGCATATTTAGGAAAGGCGATTGCCGCAGGGAGACGTTGAGCGCGGTCTTAAGCGTGTCGTCGAATACTGCATCGCCTGTGCTGTTGGCAAAATCGGCGAGAACGATGGTGTCCTTCTCGGTCAGGCGCGTGTTTTGCCGATGCGACCGATAGTAAAGTCCGCCCGCTACGAGCAAGGCGACAAGCAGGACGGGAACCGCAATCGTCCAGAGCTTTTTCTTTGCCACTGCCACCGTGCCCGAGCTTGCCGCCGCACTCCGTCCGCTCTCGGAGTCCCGCTTCAGCCGTTGCAGATCGGTTCGAATCTCCGAGGCGTGCTGGTAGCGCAGGTTGCGATCTTTCTCCAGACACTTATTGATGATGTCTTCTAGCTTAGGCGACATGTCGGGATTCAAGCGCACGGCTGGCGTTGGCGTCCCATCCAAAATGGCTTTGAAAATGACGCCCGTGCTTTCGCCTCTGAAGGGCAACGTTCCAGTCGTCATCTCATACAGCACAGCGCCGAAGGAGAACAAATCAGTGCGGGCATCCAACTCCTTGGCGCGGACTTGTTCGGGCGACATGTAGGCGACAGTGCCGACCGCCGTGCCGGGGCTGGTCAGGTGCTCTTCCAGCGTCACTGTCGATTCTGCCGACAAACTCGGCTGCCCCACGTTGCCGAGGACGGGTGTGACCTTCGCCAACCCAAAATCGAGAATCTTCGCCTGACCTCGATTGGTGACGAAGATGTTCGCGGGCTTGATGTCGCGGTGGACGATCCCCTTCGAGTGTGCAGCATCCAGTGCGTCGGCGATCTGGATGCCCAGATCCAGCACCACTTCCATCTCCATCGGCTTCCCGCCGATCCGATGCTTGAGCGTCATCCCGTCGAGATATTCCATCGCGATGAACGACTGCCCTTCGTGCTTGCCGATTTCGTAGATTGTGCAGATGTTCGGATGGTTCAGGGCGGATGCCGCACGCGCCTCCCGCCGAAAGCGCTCCAATGCCTGCGGGTCTTGGGCTAGGTCTTCCGGTAGAAACTTCAAGGCAACGAAGCGACCAAGTTCCGTGTCCTCTGCCTTATAGACCACACCCATCCCGCCGCCGCCCAGCTTCTCGACGACGCGGTAATGCGAGATGGTTTGTCCGATCATGGTGTTCAGGATGCAATGGTAGGGATGCGGAGAAGGGAAAGTCAACGAGCGGGATCAGGGCACTGGGGAAAGCCCCGAACCAGCGTCACCTTGGCTAAACCCAAGCGAATCAACCGCTGGTCAAAAAGGGCTTCGCCAACGTAGCCACAAACCGATGAATCCATTAACCCGGAATTTTGGATTTCGATGGTTCGCCCGGTATACCTTCTGAGGCG
>Ga0074046_10002770_pt1 | contig 14968 bp, 13 predicted proteins | sample BogForMeECP23OM3_FD_94441 | JGI IMG/M metagenome (GOLD analysis project Ga0074046, IMG submission 94441) | Bog forest soil microbial communities from Calvert Island, British Columbia, Canada - Bog Forest MetaG ECP23OM3 | ecosystem: Environmental > Terrestrial > Soil > Wetlands ...
CGCCCTCGGCGTGAAGGGCGGCGGGGCTCTCTTCGCCATGATGCTGGATATCAAGCGCAGCTTCGACGATCTCGTCGAACGCTTTGCGGAAAGCCCGGAGGCCCGCGAGCTGATTCTCAAGAACCGTATCTACCAGCACATCTCCGACGCGCTCGCGGGGAGTGCGGAGTATTCGGCGATGGAGAAGGTATTCGAGCTCTCCGAGCGCCTCGAGTACGACCTCATTGTCGTGGACACCCCACCCTCGCAGCACGCCCTCGACTTCCTCGAGGCGCCCCAGCGCCTGCTCGACTTTCTGGACAGCCGGCTCGTCCAGCTGCTGCTCCACCCCGCGTTCGCGGCAGGTCGTTTTGGCTTTCGTCTGTTTCAGCGCAGCGCCCAGCGCGTACTCCAACTGCTGGAACGCGTGTCCGGATTCGCATTCCTGGAGGAGATCTCGGAGTTCCTGCTGGCCTTCGAGGGCATGTCCGAGGGCTTTCGCGAGCGCGCGCGTCGGGTGCGTGCGCTTTTGCTCGGAGCGGAATCCGCCTTCGTGCTCGCCGCCGGCCCGTCCGCCGAGGGTGTCGGGCACGCCGTACTTCTCCTGCAACGGCTCGAAGAGGCCGGCGTGCCGCTGGCGGGCGTGATTGTGAACCGCGTACGCATGTGGCCGGGAGAGGGCGAGCCACCCGCGCGAATCGCCGAAGGCGCGGAAGAGCCGGCCGCGCTCCACGCGCTTGAGCAGGCGCTCGCGGCGTCAAGTGGCGCGCGCTACCCGGCGCAGGAGGCCGCCCGGGCGGCGCTCACGGCGATCCGGACCTACGCTTCGCTCGTGCGCTCCGACACGCAAGCCATCGCTCCTCTTCGCGCGAGCGCGCTGGCGCGTGGGTTGTTCTGGCTTCGCGTGCCCGAACTCCCCCACGACGTCCATGACCTCGAGGGCGTAAGCCGCGTCGCCGCTGCGCTCGTCCCCCCGCCCGCGCAGGTGGGTCGTGGCTGAACGAGCGCAAAGCGGCACAGGAGAGCGCGCGAAGCAGGCCGGCCGAGCACAGGCGCGGCGGGAACGAAGGGCGCCCCGCGCGGACCCTTCGCCTCCTGCGAGCGCTCTCGAGGCGCTCGAACGAGCCCGGCAACACGGGCGTGCTGCGGCGGCGGAAGCGTTGTGCGCGGTGCACGCGCTCATCGACGCGGCCTCGCTTGCAACGACGGGCGCGCCGGCCGAGGCTCACCGGGGAATAGCCCTTGTCGCGCGCGCGCTCGAGGACGTGGCGGGCGCGTTCGGCGAGGGCGAGGGAGCGTCTTTGCTTGGTGCGGTGGCCGATGCCCTCGATGCCGAGATCGGCCGTTGGGAACAGCGTGCGACCCAGGACCCCGAGGCGCGTGCCGTGCTCCGTGCCTACCTCGGTTTGCGGGAGCTATTGTGGGAACTCGGAGTTCGCCGCCCCGCGTCCGCGGAAGCGGAAGCTGAGAAGCCGAGTGCGACCACGCGTGCCGACGCCTTGCGACGCCGCACTGCGATCCAGCGCGTGCCCCTCGAGGGATGACCTGACTTTGCACGCTGTGCTAGCGTCGTTCGCGCATTTCACCCATTTCACGACTGTGCCCCACCCAAGCGAGTCAGCTCCATGGCTATCCTGATCAAGCGCTACGCAAACCGCAAGCTCTACAACACACAGACCAGTCGTTACATCACGCTCAAGGGCATCGCCGAACTGATCGAGAGTGGTCGCGAGGTTCGGGTGATCGATAACGAGACGGGCGAGGACATCACCTCTGTCACGCTCTCGCAGATTCTCGTCGACAGCGAGCGCACCAACCGTACGGTACCGGGAACGCTGCTTTCGGAGCTGATCCAACGCGGCGGGGACGTCCTTTACAGCGCGCTGCGCAAGGGCGTGGGAGATGCGACAGACGGTCTCGAAGGTCTCCAGCGCAATGTGCGTCGCTTCATCGGCCCTCGCGATCGGGATGCCTCGCGCCTCACGGACTGGATCGCCTACGCCGCCCCTGACTTCGAGCGCCTGCTCCAAGGCAGCCTCGAACGCGTGCTTCGTCTGCTCGACCTGCCGGGTCGATCCGAGATTGAGCTGCTCAACAAGAATCTAGAGCGGGTGGCGAGCGCCCTCGAGCAGCTCGAAGCGAAGCGCTCGTCCGCGGGGGGTGAAGGGTCCAAAGCTCCGGTTCGGCAACTTCCGGATCCGCCGCGCTAACCCCAGACCGAAGGTCGCTCGTGGAGGGATTGCTCCACCATGGCTTGGATCTGCGCCCGCAGCTCCTCGGTGAGTCGCGAGACCAGCAGTTCGTCGTCGGCCGCTTCGCTCCCGAGGTGATCCAGCGCGATGGCCTCCCCGAAGCGGATCGACCACTTGGAGGGCAGCGGCACAAGACCGAGGGGACCAAACGCTGGAAAGGTCGGGGTCACGGGGACAAAGGGCAGACCGACCACCCGGGCTAAGGTCTCTATTTTGAACAGAATGGGATGCGCCTCTTCCGCGCCCACCACCGCGACGGGCAGAAGCGGTGTCCCGCTTTCGATTGCGAGACGCACGACGCCACCGCGTCCGAAGCGCTTCAGGCGATAGCGCTCGCGAAACACCTTGGCGGCTCCCTTCACTCCTTCGGGGAATGCGACCACCCGACGCCCTTTGGCGAGGAGCCTTTGGGCGTTCTCGCGGCATGCCCGAACGCCCCCGAGTCTCGCGAGATAGGGTTGTACGAAGGGGAGCGTAATGAGCCAGTCGGCCACGAGGAAGCGCGGGCGCGCATCGAAGGGCTGCCCCCGGCCAAGCGCGTGTGAAATCATCAGTCCGTCGTAGGGCAAGAGCCCGGAGCCGTTCGCCGCGAGCAGGCAGCCCTGCGCGCTCGGTACGTTCTCGGCGCCTTGCACGTCGACGCGCCACCAGCGATCCATCAGGAAGTCGAGCACGGGCTCGGCCTGTCGCAAGACGAGCTCGTCCATGCCGAACTCATCCACCTCGCCCGAACGCTCGGACATCCCGAAGCTGTTGACCCGCCGACGGAGCTCGTCGAAAAGCTCCATCCAGTCGGGCCCGGGACCCCTGCCCTCGCCCGTCCCCGAGCCCCGAGGCAGGCGGGCGCGAATCTCATCGCGCAGAGCACCGAGCGCCTGCCGGAGCTCGTGGGCCCCGACGTCTGCCTCCTCTCCACCCGACGCCAAGTTCTCCTCCTAGCGATAGCGGCGCAACCGGCGCGACGACACGAACGAGATCCATGCCTCCCGCGTGGTGTAGAGCGGCTCGCCGAAGGCGCTCCAGCCGCGCTCCCCATCGGCCACCCAGAGATAGCGGAGGTAATCGTAGAAACCCGCGGGCGGATCTCCGGTCTGGCCCTGCGCGGGATAGTGCAGCATCCGGTAGAAGAGGGGAACCGGCAGGGGCAGGCTGCGTTTGCCAGCGAGGGCGATCACCGTGGAAAGGGGCAAGACCCCTCGCCCCGCCAGGTTAAACACACCTGGGTGTCTGCCCAGCGTCGCGGCCTCGAACGCGCGCAGACAATCCTCCTCGTGCACGAACTGCAGCAGGGGGTCGTAGCCCAGCAGTGTCGTCACGACCGGCCTCGCGAACATGCGCACGACGTGGTCCCAGTAGCTTGGCCCCATGATCCAGCACGGCCGAAGCACCGTCACTTCACAATCGGGGTGGCGTGTCGTCCAGCCCGCGAGTAGCGACTCGACCTCCACGCGATTGCGCACGCTGTGCGCATCCGGGTGCCCGCGCAGGGGATGCTGTTCGGTCAGGAAGTTCGGATTGTCGGGCCAAGGGCCGTAGAGCATGGTGCTCGACGCGAGCACGAAGCGCCGGACCTTCGCCGCGGCGCAGGCGTGCAGCACGTGGAGGCTGCCGACGGTCTCAAGTTCATGGTCATCTTCGAGGTCCGGCGTCGGCTCCCGACGAAACGCCGCATGGACCAGGGCTTCGACACGCTCTCGCTCGAGGATCTCCGCGAGGCGACCGTCGGCCGTCGGATCTGTCAGATCGACCCTGTGGAATCGAATGCGCCCTTCGAGCCGATACGGCCGACGGATGTCGATGCCGACCACACTGAGCCCGCTCTTGTGCGCGAGCAAGCGCTCGGCGAGGCGTGCGCCAATCCACGTTCCAAGGCCCGTGATGGCGATCCTGGCCGGGGTGTCCATTCGTGCTCCGTACGACCCGTGCGCCCCGTCGGCTGTCACGACCGGCGCGTTTCGCGTCGATGCGCGCTGCTCCCTCAGATACCATCCTCGGCCATGGCCGCCAGCCGCCGCCGCGTCGCCGTCGTGGAGGACCTGCGTTTCCGCGAGCACTGCGCTCCTCGCGGCCACCCTGAATGCCCGGAGCGCCTAGCTGCGGTCGGCCAAGCGATCGCGGAGCGAGCGGGCGAACTTGAGCCCCTGCGCGCCCGGCCTGCGGAGGACGCTGAGATCCTCCGGGTTCACCGACCGAGCCATTTGGCGCGGGTGGCCGAGGGCGCCCGTCACGCGCCCTCGCACCTGGATCCGGACACCTACTTGTCGGCGGCGAGCCTCGAGGTCGCCCGCCTGGCTGCGGGCGGGGCGATCGATCTCGCGCGTGCGGTGGCCCGCGGTGACGCCGCCGCGGGCTTCGCGGCCATCCGCCCGCCCGGGCACCACGCCGAGGCGGACCGGGCCATGGGCTTCTGTCTTTTCAACAACATTGCGATTGCGGCGCGCGCTCTCCAAGCCGAGCAGGGCATCGAGAAGATCCTGATCCTCGATTGGGACGTTCATCACGGCAACGGAACGCAGCACCTGTTCGAAGACGATCCCTCCGTCCTGTACCTCTCCACGCACCAGTTTCCCTACTACCCGGGGACCGGAGACGCGAACGAAGCGGGGCGCGGGCGGGGGCTTGGAGCGACCGTCAACGTGCCCATGCCTGCGGGCTGCGGGGACGTCGAGTACGTGGGCGCCCTGCGGCGGATTCTGGTGCCCGTGGCGGCGCGGTTTCAGCCCCAGATCATCCTTGTCTCGTGCGGTTTCGATGCCCACCAGGCGGATCCCCTGGCCTCCATGGAGCTCACCGCCGAGGGCTTCGCACAAATGGCCCGCACGGTTCGAGCCCTCGCCGAGGACATTTGCGGGGGAAGGCTCGTCCTGCTGCTCGAGGGGGGCTACTCCGCGACCGGCTTGCGCGAGGGAATGGCGGCCGTCCTGGACGAGATTCTGGCCGCCCAGCCGCAGCCCGTCCCCACGGCACCGCAGGCACCCCCGGGCAGCATGCTTGGGGAGGTGGTGGGACAAGTGGCGGATGTCCAGCGCCGCTTCTTTCCCGATCTCGGTGCCGCCTAGCCCCCGCGACACTCACGGGAGGCCCCTTATCTAGGGTCCGGACCCGACCTCTAACACCAGCTCTTGTATGCAGTGAAATCTTCGGCCTCGCCCAAAAAAAATTGTCAAGTTTTCGTTGACGTGCGCCGAACGTGGGAGTAAAAGGCCATCCAGTGGAGGATTGTGGGGTCAGGTGGGAAACGTGGGAAGCACATCCTCGATGACCCTGGGCCAGTGGGAAGATCCTAACGATGTTTCGCGGCCGCTTCACCCACACCATCGACGCCAAGGGCCGAGTGAGTATACCGGTCGCGTTCCGGGAGGAGCTGCGGCGGTTGAGCGAGCGGCCGCCCATTCTCACGAACATGGCGGAGTGTGCCGCCCTCTTCCCGTACGAGGGCTGGATCGAGTTCGAGAAGCAGTTGGCGGAGGCCTCCTCGATGCAGCCCGAGGTGCAGGCGTTGCAGCGGTTCATGGTGTCGGGGGCACTCGAATGCCCGATCGACAGCCAGGGGCGAATCCTCGTGCCGCCGTATCTTCGCGAGCACGCCGCGCTCGACCGCGATGTGACGATCGCGGGTGTCGGCAAGCGGATCGAGCTGTGGGACAAGAGCCGCTTCGATCAGGACCTTGCGATGACCAAGGCGCGGATCGGGGAGATCTCCGCCGCGGTACGGCAGTTCGGGTTGTAAGGATTCGAGGTTGGGGGGCCGGAGGCGGCGAAGTCGCCTCCGGGTAGAGGTTGGGGTGTCCCCGGAGCACTGGCCCATGGCGGGCGGTGAGTGTTGGGGGGCATGATCCGTTCCCGAGGATCGGTGTTCCGGGGCACCCCAAGTCTTGCAGGCGTCGATCCCTTACCAGCACAGGCCGGTTCTGCTTGCGGAGAGCATCGCTCTTCTCGAGCCCAATCCGGGGGACCTGGTGGTAGACGGAACGCTCGGAGGAGGAGGCCACGCGGCGGCCCTCCTCGAGAGGATCGGGCCAGCCGGGCGTCTCGTGGGTTTCGACGTCGACGACGAGGCGCTCCTCGAGGCCGGACGCCGGCTGGGCAGCCCGGGTGATCCCCGGATCACGCTGGTGCGGGCATCGTTCCGGGAGCTCGGGCGCGTGCTCTCTGACCTTGGAATCGCACGGATCGATCGACTGCTCCTGGACCTTGGGGTGTCGTCTCGACACCTCGACGCCCCGGAGCGGGGCTTCCGGTTCTCCGAGGGCTCGGCTGAGATGACGCCGCTCGACATGCGCATGGACCGCCGGAACGGTGTGACCGCCGCGGATCTCCTGCGAACGGCCTCCGCGCCCGAGCTCGAGCGCATGTTCCGGGAGTACGGAGAGCTCCCCGGCGCGGCTCGCCTGGCACGGGCGTTGGTTGCTCAGCGCCAGATCGCGCCCATCCGTTCGGCAGCCGATCTTTTGGCCGTGGTGCGCCAGGCGCGGGTGGGCGGCGGACGCCGACACCATCCCGCGACGCTGGTCTTTCAGGCCCTCCGCATCGCGGTCAACGACGAGCTTGGGGCACTGCGGGAGGGCCTGACCGCCGGCGTCGAGGCCTTGCGGGAAGGCGGCCGCCTCGCGGTCATCGCCTACCACTCCCTCGAAGATCGCGCCGTGAAGGAGCGGCTTCGCGAGGAAGCGCGGGGCTGCGTGTGCCCGCCGCGGATCCCGGTGTGCGTCTGCGGGCGCACGCCCCGCCTGCGCCTGCTCACCCGGCGTCCGGTCACGCCGAGTGCAGAAGAGGTCCGCCTGAATCCGCGTTCCCGCTCCGCTCACCTGCGCGTGGCCGCGCGCCTTGCGGAGGTGGCATGACGAGCGCTGCGGCTCCTGCTTCGCGCCTGCTGCGCGGCTCACGAAAAAGCCTCCGGATCGTCGGCCGGGACATTGGCCGCGAGCCCCGGCGCGCGCGCCGAGACCGCCGGGCGGTCCACGCTGCGCTCCTGGGCGCTGCGTGCGCGCTCCTGCTTTTGGCTGGACTCCGCGTGCAACTCACGGAACTGCGCTACCGGCTGGCGGAGGCGACCCGCGAGGAACACGCCCTCGATGAAACCCGACGCGAACTGATTGTCGAGGTGCGCCGTCTGCGCGATCCCAAGCATCTTGCGGAGCTCGCGGCGCGGCAAGGCTTTGTGCGCCCCGAATCCGTGATCGATCTCCGGACGGCCCACACGGTGCAACAGCCGTGAGGGCGCCCGACCTTCGGGGCTCGAACCAGCGGATCGCGGTGACGCGCGCTCTGCTCGTTCTCATCTTCCTCGCACTCGCAGCCCGCGCAGCCCATTTGGCGGTGGTAGACCAACGCGGTGCGGATCGCGGGGAACGCCAGAGCCGCAGCGAGCTTCGCCTCCCGCCGGAGCGGGGCACGATCGTCGATCGCCAGGGCGCCGAGCTCGCCGTCTCGGTCACCGCGCCCTCGATCTATGCCATTCCCCCTGAAGTGCGGGATGTCCCAGCCACGGCACGCACCCTCGGCAAGCTGCTCGGCGCGGACCCGCGGCGGATCGCTGCGCGGCTCGAAGAGCGCAGCGGGTTCGTCTACCTCGCACGCTGGGTCTCGAGTGAAGTGGCAGAGCGCGTGCGCGCCCTCGGACTCCTTGGGATCGGGATCGTTGTGGAGCCGCATCGCGCCTATCCCTACCGCGAGCTTGCCGCCCACGTGCTGGGCTTCGCCAACATCGACGGAGCCGGGGTGCGGGGCGCCGAGGAGATGGAAGACGGGTGGCTGCGAGGAACACCCCAGAGTTTCCCCGTGGAGCGCGACGCCCATGGACGGCTCCTCTCCCAGATCGCTCTCGACCATCACGCCAGCGCTGGGGGCGACGTGGCCCTCACCGTCGATGCTGCCTTTCAGGCCGACGCGGAGATCGCCCTCGACGAAGCCATGGCCCAAACCGGGGCCAAGGCGGGTTTCGTGGTCTCCCTCGATCCGCACACCGGCGAGGTGCTGGCTCTTGCAGAGCGCCCGTCCTTTGATCCAAATGCCTTCCGCGAGCTCGCCTATCCGGACACGCGCGCCCGCTCCTTCCTCGATGCCTTCGAGCCCGGCTCGACCTTCAAGATCTTCCTCGTCGCGGCGGCGCTCGAGGCGAACGCAATCGAGCCCACGGACGTCTTTGATTGCGAGATGGGGAGCTTCCAGGTTCCGGGCGGGATCATCCGTGACGCACACCCCCACGGCCTGCTCGATGTGGCTGGGGTGGTGCGCGTCTCCAGCAACATTGGCGCCACCAAGATCGCCTACCGCCTCGGCCCTTCGGTCTACTACGACACGCTGCGCCGATTCGGCTTCGGGACGCCGACGGGCAGCGGCTTCCCGCACGAATCCGCCGGACTTCTTCGCTCCTGGAAGAGCTGGCGCCCGCTCGATCGCGCAAACCTCGCCTTTGGGCAGGGCGTCGATGTGACCCCGATCCAGCTCGCTGCCGCCACCGCCGCAATCGCGAACGGGGGCGTTTGGATCGAGCCTCACGTGGTGGCTCGGCGACGCGCTCCTGAGGGAAGCTGGGAGGCGCAACCGGCCAGCCAATCTCGCAAGGTGATTCGGCCGGAGACGGCGGCCCGCGTGCTCGCCATGATGGAGGGCGTCGTGGGTCCCGAGGGCACGGGTAAGCTCGCGGCGATCCCAGGCGTGCGGGTCGGCGGAAAGACGGGAACGGCTCAGAAGATCGACCCGGCGACGGGCCGCTACGGCGCAAATCGCTATTTTGCTTGGTTCACGGGGGTGGCGCCCATCGATGATCCGAGGGTTGTGATCGTGACGGCCCTCGACGAGCCGCGCGGCATCGCCCACACCGGAGGCGCCGTGGCCGCGCCGCTCTTCTCGAAGGTGGCCACGGCCCAGCTCGCGCGGATGGGTATTCCCACGCTGGCGCCGACGGTCGTGGTGCGCGCCACGCCCGCCAAGGTAGGGGAGGCTCCGGTGACACCGGTCCCGGCGCCGCCGCCGTCCGCCTCCATGGAGGAGTCGCTCGTCGTGGCAGAAGAGAGCGACGTCACGTTCGTGCAGGAAGGGGATCGCGTATTGCTGCCCGACTTCCAGGGTCTCACGGTGGCCCAGGTGAAGAAAGCCGCGGCGGACGCGCGTGTGGTGGTCGAGGTCGAGGGGGAGGGCCGCGCCGTGTCGCAGGAGCCCGGTCCCGGGACCATCTTGTCCGGCGGCGAGAGGCGCGTCCGCGTGCGCTTCGGTCCCGGCGTCTAGCCCAAGAGGAACCATGCGGCTCTCGGACCTGTTGGAAGCGCTGCCGCCCGGGCTCGCGCCCATGGAGATCCTGCGCTCCGACAGAGGCGACGATCCCCCGATTCGCGGGATCCAGATCGATTCACGCGCCGTCGCCCCAGGCGACCTGTTCGTGGCCCTGCGCGGCTCGCTGGCCGACGGCCACCACTTTCTCGGAGCCGCCGCGACGCTCGGGGCGGCGGCCTTTTTGGTCGAGGCCCTGCCCGACGGGGTGGACCTGCAGGGCCGGCCCACCGTGGTCGTGCGCGACACGCGGCGTGCGCTCGCTCCGCTCGCGACGCGATTCTATGGCGATCCCTCCGCAGAGCTCACGCTGGTGGGCGTCACGGGGACGAACGGGAAGACGAGTACGACCTACCTCGTCGAATCGATCCTGCAAAAGGCGGGTCGCGAGGTGGGTGTGATCGGGACGGTGGAGGTGCGCTACACGAGTGAGCGTCACCGTGCGATCAATACAACTCCCGAGAGTCTCGAGTTGCAGCGGCTCTTGCGGGCGATGCGCACGAGAGGGGTCGACGCGGTTGCGATGGAGGTGTCGTCCCACGGCCTCGCCTTGGGGCGTGTCGACGGCTGCCGCTTCGCGGTGGGTGCCATTACGAACCTGACCCAAGACCACCTGGATTTCCACGGCACGATGGAGGCCTATCGTGACGCCAAGGCGCTGCTCTTTCTGCGCCACATCGCCGCGCAGGGTGCCGCGGTGGTGCATCTCGATGACTCGTTTGCGCAAGCCTTCGTCGAAGCGGCGCGCATTGCCGGCGTCCGCCTGGTGACCACCTCCCGTCAGCCGGCCAGCGGCGCCGACGTGGCCCTCCTCTCCGCGGAGGTCAGCCTGTCCGGCACGCGTGCCTCGGTGAGACTGCCCAGTGCCCTCACGACCGCGCCGCTCGCGGTGACACTTCCTCTCATCGGAGACTTCAACCTCGAGAATATGCTGGTGGCGATCGGCATCGCTGCCGCTCTCGGCGTCGCGCCCTCGCACATCGCGGCTGGCCTCGCAGCCGTGCCCCAGGTGCCCGGGAGGGTCGAGCGTGTGGACGCCGACCTCCCGGGAGCACCGACCGTGCTGGTGGACTACGCCCACACGCCCGACGCCGTGGAGAAGCTGCTCCGCACCGTGAGACCCCTGGCCCGGGGGCGCCTCATCACGGTGTTTGGCTGCGGAGGAGATCGCGATCGCGCGAAGCGTCCCCTCATGGCACAGGCCGTGGCGCGCTGGAGCGACCGCGTGGTCGCAACCAGCGACAACCCGCGCACAGAGGACCCAATGGCCATCCTTGCCGACGTGGAGCGCGGACTCGGGGGGCTGTGTCGTGTGGGCGCTGTCGCGCTCGACGCCACGGCGTCGTCCTACGTGGTGCTTGCGGACCGTCGGGCGGCGATCGAGCTCGCCCTCGCGATTGCGCAGCCGCAGGACACCGTGGTGATCGCGGGCAAGGGACACGAGGACTATCAGATCATCGGTCGCGAGCGATTGCCGTTTGATGACCGCGCGGAGGCGCGGCGTGCCCTCGCCCGGCGCACGCCCGTCCCCGCGGCCTCTTCTCGCGCGCCAGGTGCCGCGTGAGCGTCCTCTTCAGCGCGCGCGACGTCGTGGATTGGACGGGCGGTGGGTGGATCCACGGCGCTTCCGAGACCGTTCTGCGCGGCGCCTCGATCGACTCGCGCGCGGTCGGCGTGGGCGAGCTCTTCGTCGCGATCCGCGGCCCCCGTCACGATGCCCATGCCTTCCTTGCGCAGGCGGTGGAGCGCGGGGCCGCGGCGCTTCTCGTGCAGCGGGATTGCGCCCTTCCCTCCTCCCTCGTCTCCCAGGAAAGTCGTGTCGCCATCATCGCGGTCGACAACACGACCCGAGCCCTGGGCGCCGTGGGGAGCGGACATCGGGCCGGCTTCAAAGGACCCGTCGTCGCACTGACCGGCAGCAACGGGAAGACGACGACCAAGGAAATGTGTGCGGCCATCCTGTCGATCAGCGGTCCGTGCCTCAAGACGCTGGGCAACTTAAACAACGAGTTTGGCGTGCCGCTCACGCTCTTGCGGCGCGAAGCGGAGCAGCGCGTGCTGGTGATCGAGATCGGCATGAATCACCGTGGCGAGATCGCTCCGCTTGCAGCGATCGCGAAGCCGACCGTGGGAATCATCACCAACGTGGGTACTGCCCATATCGAGAACCTGGGCTCGCAGGACGAGATCGCTCGCGAGAAAGGAGATCTCGTGGCGGCCCTCGGCCCGGACGCGACGGCCGTCCTCAATGCGGCCGACCCCCGCGTACTGGCCCAGCGCTCGCGCACACGTGCCCGGGTCATGACCTTTGGCGACGGAGGAGACGTTCGCGCCGAGCACGTGACTCCGCTCGGAAGCCGCGGTTTCGCCTTTGACGTGGTCGCGCCCCAGGGTCGCGTCGCGGTTCACGTGGCAGGGCTCGGCGAGAGCAGCGTGATGAACGCCCTGGCCGCCGCGGCCGGGGCACTGGCCGCCGGCGCCACCCTCTCCGACGTGGCCTCGGGGCTCGGGCGCTACCGGCCCATCGGAGGCCGCATGGAGCCGGTCGAGTTGCCTCGCAACATCATCGTGATCAACGACACCTACAACGCCAATCCGCAGTCGATGGAGGTGGCACTGCGCAGTCTGGCCGAGCTCAAGGGGAGCGCGCGCGGCTTCGCGGTCCTCGGTGACATGGGCGAACTCGGCGCGACGAGCACGGCTGCCCACCGCGCCACCGGCCGGCTCGTGGCAGAGCTCGGGATCGAGTACCTGTTCGCCCTCGGCCAGTACGCCAAGGAGACGGCGGCCGGCGCGCTCTCTGCCGGCATGGATGCGGCTCGGGTTTGTGTGGCCGCGGATCATCGCGACGCCAGCGACCGGCTCCGAGAGATCCTCCAGGGCGACGATTGGATTCTCGTGAAGGGCTCGCGCTCCATGCAAATGGAGCGCGTGGTCGATGCGCTGGTGCAAGCGCAACGCGAGGCCTCCTAGTGCTCTACCACCTGCTCTACCCCCTTGCGACCGAATTCAGTGGCTTCAACGTCGTTCGCTACATCACCTTCCGCACCGCCGCCTCGACCCTCACCGCGCTTTTCATTTCCTTTCTCGTCGGCCCCGCCTTGATTCGCGCCTTGGCGCGCCTGCGGGTCGGGCAGCCGATCCGTGAGGTCGGGCCCGCGCATCAGGCGAAGGCGGGGACCCCCACCATGGGGGGACTCTTGATCCTGCTCTCACTCCTCGTCTCCGTTCTGCTCTGGTCCGACCTGCGGAGCCGGATGATGTGGATCGTGATCGGACTGACGGTCTGCTACGGCCTGCTCGGCTTCGCCGACGACTACCGGAAGGTGAGGCAGCGCAAGAGCGACGGCATCTCGGCCCGCGCCAAGCTGTTCTGGCAATTCCTGCTGGCCTTCGGCGTGGCACTCGCCATCTACTACGATCCGAGCTTCGACAACGAGCTCGCGGTTCCCTTCTTCAAGAACTTTACGCCCCATCTCGGCTGGCTGTACGTGCCCCTCGCGGCACTCGTGATCGTCGGCGCCAGCAACTGTGTGAATTTGACGGACGGTCTCGACGGCCTCGCCATCGGGCCCGTGATGATCGCGTCGGGGACCTTCCTCGTTCTCGCCTACGCCGCCGGACACGCGGGAATCGCCGAGTACCTCCAGATCAAGTACGTGCCCGGGAGCGGGCAGCTTGCCATCTTCTGCGGTGCCCTCGTGGGCGGGGGCCTGGGCTTTCTGTGGTTCAACACCTATCCCGCCCAGCTTTTCATGGGGGACGTGGGCTCCCTCGCCCTCGGTGGGGCCCTCGGCACGATCGCCGTCCTGATCCGGCAGGAGATCCTGCTCGCCGTGGTCGGGGGCATCTTTGTCGTGGAAGGGCTGTCCGTGATGATTCAGGTCGCGTCGTTCAAGCTGACGGGCAAGCGCGTCTTCTTGATGGCGCCAATCCATCACCACTACGAGAAGCTGGGCTGGGCTGAGCAGAAGATCGTGGTTCGTTTCTGGATCGTCTCGATCATCCTCGCGCTCGTCGCCCTTTCTTCGCTGAAGCTGCGCTGATGAAGGAACTTCGCGGGCGAAGCGTGCTTGTGCTCGGCCTTGGCGTCTCGGGCAAGAGCGCGGCCCAGTTCTGTGCGGCGCACGGTGCAGCGCGGGTCGTAGCCGCCGACGAGCGCCCCCGGGAGGCACTGGGCGACTTGAGCGCGCTCCAAGGCGCGGTCGAAATCTTGACCGGAGGCGCGCTGCCCGACCCCGCGGAGTTCGACCTGGTGGTCCCGAGCCCGGGCGTTGCGCCTGCGCGCTACGCAGCGCGGGCGCGCCGCGTCTGGGGCGATCTCGAGCTCGCCTATCGCGCCCTCGCGGTCCCGATCGTCGGCATCACGGGCACGAACGGAAAGTCCACGACCACGCGTCTTGTGGAGGCGATGGCGCGCGCGGCAGGTCTTCGCGCGCAGGCGGGAGGCAATATCGGTACGCCTGCGCTCGACCTCGTCGGCCGACCCCTCGACGTCGCGATCCTCGAAGTCTCGAGCTTCCAGCTGGAGACGACGGAGACCTTCCGGCCCCGCGTGGCCGTGATCCTGAACGTGACGCCGGATCATCTGGACCGGCATGGAAGCCTCGAGGCCTATGTCGCCGCCAAGGCCCGCATCCTCGAGCACCAGAGGCCCGACGATACCGCGGTCCTCGCGGCGGATGACCCGGTCGTTGCCGCGATGGCAGAGAAGGTGCGGGGGCGCGTGTGGCGATTCTCGCTGCGCCACGGCGCGAGCTGCGAGGCCACCTTGGACGCGGGGGCGGCGCTCGTGCGCACGGGGGATGTCTCCGTGCGCATCCCGCTTGAGCGCTTGCGCCTGCGCGGCACCCACAACCTCGAGAACGTCCTCGCCGCGCTGCTTTGCGTGGCTGCCCTGGGCGTCGATCCCCAGCGCGCGGCGCGCGCGCTCGCCGGCTTCGACGGGCTCCCCCACCGCATGGAGCTCGTGCGGCGGCGTGCGGAGGTCTCATTCGTGAACGATTCAAAGGGCACGAACGTCGGTGCCGCCCTGCGCTCGCTCGAGAGCTTTGCGCAGCCCGTCGTCTGGATCGCCGGCGGCAAGGACAAGGGCCTCGATTTCTCTGCGCTCGCTCCCCTGGCCGAGCGCCGCATGCGCGCTTCGGTCTTGATCGGCGAGGCGGCAGAAAAGCTTGCCGCGGCGTTGAATGGACATACGCCCGTGTACATCGAGCCGTCGATCGAGGCCGCCGTGCAGCGTGCCGCTGCCCTCGCGCAGCCCGGAGACGTCGTGCTGCTGTCCCCCGCGTGCGCGAGCTTTGACCAATTCCGAAGCTACGAGGACCGCGGCGAAGTCTTCAAACAAATCGTCAACGGTCTGGAGCCACACAAATGACGCGCGTTTCAGTGGCGCGGGCCGGGGTACCCACGCTGTTCGTGGGTCCGCCTGCCTTCTTGGCGGCGAAGACGACCAAGACGAAGAA
>Ga0074046_10002771_pt1 | contig 14965 bp, 14 predicted proteins | sample BogForMeECP23OM3_FD_94441 | JGI IMG/M metagenome (GOLD analysis project Ga0074046, IMG submission 94441) | Bog forest soil microbial communities from Calvert Island, British Columbia, Canada - Bog Forest MetaG ECP23OM3 | ecosystem: Environmental > Terrestrial > Soil > Wetlands ...
GAGCACGGGAGCAAGCGCGGAACTGCGATGTTGGTCGCATAATTCGGACGGACCACAACGATCGAGCTTTGGAGCCCGAGCAGCGCGGTATTCACCAGGAATAGACCCGCCGCAGCTCCCGGGACGACGAGCACATCGCGTGCGGCCACTCCGTACTGTGAAGCGATGCTTTCGCGCAGAAGAGTGTCGCCGCGGTGCTCTCCGTAGCAAAGGACCAGATCGTTGAGATCGGCGCCGAGGTCCTTCAGGCGGACGTCCCAGATCGAACTCTCGGCCAAGTTGTACTGAATCGAGGAATAGCCAAGCTCCTCGGGAGACTCGACTTCGATCGGCATTCGGTGGTAACGCATGGTGACCTTTTCCTTTGGGAGCATCCATCGCTTGATACAGGGTGTTCTACCACAGCTGAGCCGGAATTTCCTTTTTGGCCCCGAAAACGGCCTTCGGCTATTTTTGGCATCGGGTTCCCCGCCTCGAATATGCGGACATGTTCGTCGAACATCAAGTCGCCCGCTGTGGGAGGGAACATCCACTCTAATCCCCGCGCCGGAAGTGTCAATCCTGCCGAAGCGGCCAAACATGAGTGGGCATGGCGAAGATATCCCTTGCCCGAAGCTCAGCTCCACATATCACAACAGCGCGTCACGGCGGTTGCCGACGATATGAGCGCGATCGCTGTCCTGGTCATGTCTGGCCACCAATTTCAGCAGGTCCCTTCGGTCGATCTCGTCGAGATTCAGCTTGTGGCAGGACTCGACGAAGTAGGCAAGGGCCGTCGAATACGCGGCATGGTTTTTTGGCTTCTTCGTGAGCTTGGTCTCGTCAAGGAAATCGGCAACGGCTGCGGCTACGGACCTGTGCCCGTTCTGGCCGTCAGGCACAACAGAGACGCCGTTGTTTACCGCGTTTAACTCGGCTTCCTTGCGTAGTCGTCGCGCACTGGCATCAGCGGGGTCTTTGCCGACCGACAACCGTACTCGCTTCGCACCCTAACGCCCCTCAAGGTAGTACGCGCCTTCCGGGTGTTCTCTGGGGATCGAAGGGTTGCCTCCGAGCGTCCCAGTTATGTAGCAAAAACAGCCTTGATATCCGCGACTTCGATTACGTCACCCGCTTCGAGTTGTTTTTGGCCGCCCTCGACCACGGTATCATTCACTTTGATCTTTACCTTGTTTTCGGAAGCAGCGATGAAGTAGCCATCCTCGCCTCGGTAAATCAAAGCTGCGACGCGGGGAGCGAACCACCGCTTTAGCCGAATGCCGGCCATCTTCGATCTTCCGATCAGGGTCAGTTTACTGGTCAGAACGTACTGCTGCCGGTCCGTCCGGCCTTTGACGATCGTTAGCGTGCCAATAGTCTGACGTACGGGAATCGCTGGAGTGACTGGCGACTGGCCCGGGGCAATGCTGACTCTCCGGACCACAACCGGGCCGGCGGGGGAAGCGGCCGCCGCTGCCTGAGCGAGCATTTCTTTGGCTTTTGCCGTGTCCAGAACGACGGTGCGATCGAGCTGTGGCGGCGCGACCTTCGGCACCTGCCCGTTGACATACGCTTCATAAGAAGAAGCGACGCGTACCTCATAACGAAATTCGATTGTGTGCTTGCCGATTGTGGCGCTGTCTCCGTCCTTCAGCGTCGCCTTGGTGATGCGTTGACCATTGACGTACGTGCCATTAAAGCTCTCGGCGTCCTCGATCACATAGTGATCGCCTTCCGCATAGACCTTAGCGTGATGTCCGGAAACGGCAGGATTATCGATGCGAAAGACATTATCTGGCTGACGGCCAATGGTGACTGTGCCGCCGGAAAGCAAGAGCTCTTGTAAGATCCGATCTTCAAATTTGAGAAACAGCTCGGCCATTGCACGGCTCCAAAATGCGCGATCTGCGAGAGCAATTCTGGTACGACAGAGGAAGCTCTCCTTGGCGTTACCGCCGGATGATCCCTAACTATTCTGCACCCGAAAACACGGAAGGGAAGAGTACCAAGGTACCCGCCTCCCCTTTTGCCTCCCCGCGAAGAGAAACATCCGGCCCCGGGCGAGATTGACGGATTCCAGGCGGCCACCGTGTAACGTGCAGAGATCATTGGGGAAACAATTTTTCTAAACGCTCGGCAAGCTTGCGCACGGCCTCGTTGAGTGCAGGAAGGCCGGGGGTGTCGAAGTCTACGTCGAGGCTTTCGAGGTCAACTGTGACGTCCTTGATCAGCTGAGTGGCCATTTCAACGCGCTGTCTTACTACCTGCTCCATCAGCTTGTAAGGATCGCCTCCTTTCCCTTGTGCATCGAGCCATTGCTGTACGGCTGCGCTTGCCTGTCGAGCTCGTTCGGTAGCGGTCCGGAAATCCATCAGAACCTTTACATTGATCATTCCCGTCTTTACTGAGTTCTGCAGGTTCTTAAGCTCTTCGTTGGTCTGCCTCAGACGAGACGAAAGCTCCGGATCCTTCTTTGGACTATCCGCCATGGTTCTATAATCCTTTCCACCAGCAAAGCCAGCGATCCACATGGCCTTTTCGCTGGAAAGTTCCGATAGGCGCCGAATGTATCGAGCAGCCCCTTAATCGGCAAAATGCCATCGATTAACTGGTCACAGCTTAGTATCCGCCGACACGGCTAAATTGAACTGATCGCGCAGAAACTTGACTGCTTCGTCTCGCCCTGGAGATGAACCCTGAGGAGTTGCATTCAAGTACAACACATACAATTCCGCGGCTCCGTCAGTGTCGCCTTGTTGCGCCTGTGTTCTCGCTGCCTGCAGGACTGCCGCCGGCAGCTCCGCCGCTCTTTCTCGCACCGCTTTGACCAAGGCATTCCGGGAATCAATTTCCAGATCTGTCAGAAGCTGCGCCCCGTCCAGTTCCACGCCTTGGTTGGTGATTCCTTCGGTATCTTCCGCTTTGACGTCTTGCAAAACGACTGTCGTGGTGTGTTTGTCCTTACGCACATCGGCAGGCTGCCCGACAAAATTACCCGCCCGGTCGCGAAACTGGAATTCGATTTCCACCGACGCCGTCAGATCAGTGGTCTTCTTTGTGTAGTGATAAGACTCAACGACGGTCTCCACGCGGCTCTGCTCCGTCGTCTCCAACTTATGTCGCAACTCGTCGACGCTCTTCTGTGCCTGCTGCACCGCGTCACTGCCATCTGCGATAACCTGCTTCTTCTTGTGTTGGGTTTGAGCGTCAGCCAGGGCATGTTGCGCCGAGCTGAGCTGCTGTTGAGCGGATTCATAGTCGCTTTCGATTTGCAGCCAAGCCGGATTTTTCGTCTCGCGCGTACCCGCCCGGTATTTCGATTCCGGCGCCTCCAGATTCGCATTCTTGACCACGCGATGTTCCAGAACCTGTCCGACGAGCGTGAAATTGGGCTGTTGGGCCTCCTCAACCTCCGAGGAATTACGCACGACCGCAATCGGCACCCCGGAGGAATCGAGTCCGCTGGTTATCGCGTCTGCAAGCTGGTCGGCGAAACCATGGCTGGCGCGACGTGAAGTTTGGTCGCGAAACACGATGCCGACCGAGAGTTGGGATCGCTGTTGGTAGAGTGGTTCGTAACGGGCCATCTCATCTTTTAGACTGTCGGTATTGGTAATCCCGTAACGCACTGCTTGTTTCAGGTAAAGCCACCCCACACCGGCTCCGGATCCCGAAGCCTTCTTCAGATATCGATTGGCTTGGTCGAGGTAGTAAGCACTGATCTTGGCGGAAAGGAAATCGCGCTTGACGGTGATCGCCGGGTCATCCCCTAGAGAGCTGGCGCGATCCCATAGAACAAAGGCCTCCAGCACTGCATTCTCGTCAGTCGGGTTCTTGATCGGAACGTGCGACTCCTGGATTTTCTGTGCGCGCCGCACGGCGGCGCCGATATAGTCGTGCGACAACGCCGAGAGCTGCGACGTTACCAGGGCGCGCTGTTTCTCAGGTAAGTCGGCGAGTACGTTATAGGCCTCGACAAACTGGTTCTTCCGCGCGTACTCGTCGCTCTCGAGAACAGCGGTGTTTGCCGCCTGCTGATTGCGTTGGGCCTCGATTTGAGCGGCAGCGCTGTCGGCGGCTGCCTGGAGATCCTTGCGGTCGGGCCGGAGGGCCGCCGCTTTGCCAAACTCCTGGATTGCTTTTTCCCAGTCCTGATGAGCCGCCAGTCTTTGTCCGTTATCGTAGTGGTATTTGAACGCTGCATTGATCACGGCATCCAAGCGGGGCATTTCGGAAGCGAATGCTAGATAGGGACCCAGCGAGCTGACGGCCTGGTCGTAACGCGACTCTACCATCAGGACCTGCGCGTTCACGACGGTCGTTTCCAGTTTCCGCTGTTCGGCGGCAATCTCGTGCTGGAGACTTAACAGAGGAGCATAGTCTGGCCGGACTTCCAACAGGCGTTCTACGTGCAGCTTGGCGGCAGACAGTTGCGAATACCCAGGCGCATGGTCTTGCAGGGCTTTCCGGTACGCCTGCAGGCGTGTCTGATCAGGTCGCGCCAGGTTGTCCAATTCTCGCTCTATGTCGTCCATTAACCGCGCAGCGGGTTTGTAGCCGGTGGACGACTGGCTGGCGGTTTGTGCCTCCAAGCATGCCCGCCGCAGCATGGCAATGTCTTGTATTTTGGCGCCACTCGAACTTTGATAGTGCGCAAAAGCAGTTTCGCCTGCCTGCTGATGAAATCCCGCGATGGCATCTTGAGCGGAAGCTCGGTGTACGGAAGACGGATAACGCGCTAAGAAATCCTCCCAGTCTCTGACCGTGTTCGCTCGTTGCGCCCGCAGGAAGTCAGCAAGTTCAACGTCCGGAGCAGCGATAAACATCAACTGCACACCGGGCTTGAATGCGGGGATCATTGCATCGCGAGGCGATGAAGAGACAGGCGTGCCGCGAATCATGGCTTGTTCAGCCGCTTCCGCTGGCGTGAGTTCAACGCTCCGTTCGAATTTCAGATTGCTGGGGACAACACAGACGGATTTGCCGTTTGCCGTTAGCGTCAGTACGCCATCTGCGCCGCGTTGCAGCGAACTGGCGCCCGCCAGGAACGCGCGTGGAAGCCCATTGTAAGTATTCTTGTCGAGCCTCGAAACCCCGTCACAGCTGCGCACTTCGATCTTTCCATTCAGTCCTGCTTCCGTGATTTGTACATACGCCGCGCCCTGGGGGCCGTCGAACAAAACCACCGCGGTCAGGGAGGCATCTTTGGCGTAAGTCGTGATCGACGCTCCCAGGACGAGAACAACCGCGACACAGCAGCGTTCGAGACGAGAGATCTCGGTCGGCCGCTTCGAAGGGGAGGCGAAAGAAATGGGTTTCCACGACTTCATAAAGATCCGCAAGCTACATTTTCTCGCGGGAAAGAACGGTTGAAACAAGATCGATAGCCCAATCAAAACTAAAGTAAGTGGGAAGCAAAACGTGGCGGGGCTATGATTGAAGATGCAGCACACAAACTCGATAACTTGTGCGTTTGCGCATACTTGCGATGACAGTCCATTAGAGATTTCTCATGGAATTGGCAAAACCACCCAACAACCGGGTTGAACAGCGGGGACCTGCTGACGAGCCCAGCGCTGGGCACCTGCGTCCGGCGAGTCGAGCGAACCTCGGAACATTGGGCCGCTACCAGATTCAGGAAGAGTTAGGACGCGGCGCCATGGGAGCCGTCTATAAAGCATTTGATCCCGTAATTGCCCGTACCGTCGCGCTCAAGACTATTTTGATCGACAATAATGCTCCCGATCGCGCCCAAATGATCGAAAGGCTCAAGCAAGAAGCCAAAGCGGCCGGCGGACTGGATCATCCCAATATCATCACCATCTACGACGTTGGCGAGGAAAACGGTGCCATTTATTTGAGCATGCAGTTCGTCAAAGGAACCACCCTGGCCAAGCTATTGGCTGATGTCGGCGTGCCTTCCCTGCCAACGCTCCTTTCTTGGGCTGACCAGATTTCAGCAGCGGTCGGTTTTGCACACGTCCGCGGTGTCATTCACCGCGACCTGAAACCGGCCAACCTCATGGTGACCGAGCAGGGGGCCATCAAAGTCCTCGACTTCGGGATTGCCAAAATCGAGAACACGTCCCTCACGCAAACTGGGCTGGTCGTAGGTACGCCTAGCTACATGGCTCCCGAGCAGATCGCCGGCAAGAAAGTGGATCATCGCGCCGACATCTTCTCCTTGGGTGCTGTCTTCTATGAATTGCTGACCCGCGAAAAGCCCTTTGCTGGCGATATCGCGACTGTCCTCTACAAGATCGTGAATGAGGATCCCGTCGCGCCTTCGCTCATTAACCCGGCGATCCCGGGCGGGATCGATGCCGTCATTCGGAAAGCCCTCGCCAAAGATCCCGGGGATCGATTCCAGACTTGCGAGGAAATGCGGCAGGCCTTTCTGGACCGATCTGTTCGCGCACCGCTCACCGCGCCCTCGACCGTTCCGGTAGAGGTGGTCGCCAACCAGCCGCCAACCCCTGCAAGCGCCAGGCGTGCCCTTCAACTCGAGGCAACTCCACCGCGAATCTGGCCGCGTCTGGTTCTGGGCTCTGCCCTTCTTCTCATCGCAGCGGCGAGTTGGGCTCTCTACATTCGTTCACAAACGGGCGAGTTTCCTCCGTTCGTTGCGAAACTAGAAAGCAAGATCAGAGCCCTGACTTCGAGCGCTGGAAAACTCAGTGAATACTCCACGCAGGTTCCTCGCCGTGCCGCTGATGAGCACAGCGTCGCGCCCGCCCGTACTCAGAATCCAGAAACGGCGGAGGTTCCGGCGGCCGTGTCACAAACATCCGCAATTCCGGCGGCTTCAAATCCCGCAGCCGTACCAACCTTGCAGCCGGTCGTGGCGCAGTCGTCAAGCGATCATCCGATAAGTGAAAGCGCAGCCGTCTCAGGAGCACCGGCATCGTCTCCACCGGTGGAGACGTCCCAGAAGCCTGTCGATCCATCCCAGACCGCTTCACCTCAAGCGGTTGAGTCGAGTGACCACAATCAACCTGCAGCCGACAACGCAACCGCCCACGACTCACTCGCCGCGTCTTCGGCCTCCCGCGACGATGACAAGCAAACTGTACCGCCAGCCACACCAAAGCCGCTTGCCCGAAAACGCGCTCCGGAATCGGCTTTGACGGTAGACGGTTTCAGCCGACGGGACATCCCGGATCTGCTGAGCCAGGCTGATTCCTCAACAGCGCGCGGCGATTATCGTCTGGCGCGTTACGAATACGGACTTGTTCTAAAGCTCGATCGCAACAATGCCCAGGCGCGAGAAGGTCTACGTCGCTTGTCGGCCGCATGGCAGTCGCGCTGACTCCCATCAGTTCGGAACGTCCCGATGTCTAGACGGAGGCACGCTAGTTCGTCTCAGCTCGTGCAGGCGCTTGATCCGATCGTGAAGTCAAGTCGGATTCGTCAATTGATCGAATTTTGATCGTATTCTGTTCGCCGCGCGGTATTAAAGAAACCGGACTGCTCGTTTGCCTTGCGGAGAAAACAACCGAAACGGCTGCGCACAGCGCCGAAGTGCGAGATTCTCTCCAGTCCGATTTAGGAACGGGAATCGACGAATCCCCATATCAACCGAGTGTGCCACGTCAGCGAAAATGGGACAGTTTGAGACCTGAAGTTAAGCTACACATCTGAGATTCAGTTCACCCGAAACAGGGAGTAGACTGGCGGCGACAGCGGGTGCTGCGCCGGCAGTCTACTCCGGCGCCCCTCAAGCGGGGCCGGAAGGGTGAACATGCCGGAAGAGAACAAGCCAGAGAGTAATCCCACTGAAATGGCGGGGCCCACCCGCTCCGCCGAGACTGCCCGTGCTCTGATCCGCAAGACCAAGCGGGCGACACGGCGCAGGTTTCCCACCGAAGACAAGATTCGCATCGTGATGGAAGGGATCCGAGGCGAGATCTCAGTAGCAGAACTGTGCCGTCGGGAAGGCATCCATCCCACGATCTACTACAAGCGGCTGAAGGATTTCATGGAAGCGGGTAAGGGGCGCATGCGGGGAGACGCGCTGCGCGAGGCCAACAGCGACGAAGTGAAAGCGTTGCGTCAGGAGAATGAGCGGCTGAAGCAGTTGGTGGCCGATCTGAGCGTGGCCAACATGCTGCTCAAAAAAAGCCAGAGCTAGGGCTGATCGGGCGGCGGAGGTACGAGCGGGTGAGTGCAGAGAAGAAGCGGGAGATGATCGAGCTGGTGCGGCGTGCGCCGCCGAAGCGGGTGACGTGGCGGACCATCCCGACCTCCTTTTTAATGCAAACGAACCGGATTTTGGTTCGGCCTCATTCATCAGCGATGAAACGCTTTATGCGTACGGTTGCGACTACAACAGCGGCTGCGAGCTTGGGAAAGTGGACCCGACCAGTGCGCAAGATCGCAGCGCCTGGAGTTTCTACGCCGGTAACGGCAATTGGTCCACGCAAATTGGCGACGCCGTTTCGGTTTTCAACGATGCAAACATTCTCAGCATTTCGTGGAACGCCTTCCTCCAGCGCTACCTCGCCGTCTACAGCCCACCGTTCTCGCAAAATGTGGTGATGCGGACGTCAGTCAATCCCGAAGGCCCCTGGTCAAGCGAAATCGTGGCATTCGTCGCGATGCAACCCTCTAGTGGCAACGTCTACGACGCGCATGCCCACGCCGAATACGACTCCAATAGTGGACAGACCATCTATGTTAGCTACTCACGCTCCACACCCGCACCCTTCTCGAGTGAAGTGCGGCTCGTTGCGGTAGAATTCGAGTCTTCTGACGTACAGCCACAGTCAAATGGTCACGCTAACCAGTGACTGCGAGCGGGCCAAACACGAGCCGGCCAAACCAAGTCCGGGTCGCGCGCAGCGCGGATCAACCAGGCTTCGGCACACGCCAAAAAGAGGCACTCGGATGTCTCGGATTACATCGACTCCTTACGGGCTTCCGGGAGATCTCCCCGAAGCCGACTTTTCGGTAGTGATCTCCTTAACAACCGATTCGGGCAGCTCAAGGGTGGGTCAACCGGTCAACCATTCAGCGCAATGCTAGGGAATCCACAAGAAATTCTGCATCCTTTCTATTGCGCAACAAATCTATCAATGATAGATTTGCTAACGAATTGTTGGAATGGAGAAAAATATTACGAAACCGACTCGCACCGCTCTCGTTCTTGGGGCCACCGGGGGAATTGGTGGCGAAACTGCTCTGGCGCTATCGCGTCACGGCTGGAAGATACGTGCATTCACCAGGACTGCAATCCCTTCCACCGACTCTTCAGGATGGGAGTGGGTGCAAGGTGATGCCCTAGATCGCGCCTCCGTCGTCGCGGCGGCACAAGGGGCAAGCGTGATCGTTCACGCAGTGAACCCGCCAGGGTACAGGAAGTGGGCCACGCTGGTCTTGCCGATGATCGAGAACACGATCGCGGCGGCGAATGCCAGCCGCGCACGCATCCTGCTTCCGGGCACGATTTACAACTATGGCCAGGATGCCTTGCCTGTGCTCCGGGAAGACTCGCCGCAAAGCGCGACCAGTCACAAGGGGAAGATTCGCATTGCGCTCGAAAAGAAACTGGAAGACGCCGCGCGGGATGGGGTACACGCGCTGATCGTGCGCTTCGGCGATTTTTTTGGGCCCAAGCCGGGAAACAGTTGGTTCTCTCAGGGAATGATCAAGCCGCATGGTCCGGTCAAGAGCATCACCTATCCTGGCAAAAAGGGCGTGGGGCACGATTGGGCTTACCTGCCCGATGCCGGCGAAACCTTCGCTCAGTTAATGGACCGCGAACCGGAGCTGCAGGATCTCGCCCGATTCCATTTCCGCGGATTGTGGGACGCGGATGGTACGGAGCTGATCGCCGCGATCCGCCGGGTCGTAAGCAAACCGTCTCTGCCCGTAAGATCCTTGCTCTGGTTCATCTTCAAGATCGCATCGCCTTTCAGTGAGACCATGCGAGAACTCTATGCAACGCGTCCGCTTTGGGAAACTCCGATCGACCTGAACAACACCCGGCTGGTCCAGTTCCTGGGCAAGGAGCCGCACACCCCGCTTGACAGCGCGATAGAGACCACCCTGCGTGGTTTGGGTTGCCTTCCCAAGTGAGAGGATGCATGACTGAGGTCAAAACTAGAAGGAGCCGTGGCGCCCTACGTCCGGTCGCAGGCCGGGAGCAGATTCTTGCGGCGGCACGCTCGATTGGAGTTCGACACGGCTGGAAGGCGGTCACCATCCGGGCAGTGGCACGGAGACTTGGCTATACATCCCCCTTGCTCTACGAACACTTTCGAGACAAGGAAGAGATCTTGACCCAACTTGCTATTGAGGGCCAGCTTTCTCTTGCGAAGGAACTCGCCAGGGAGCTTCCGAAGGCTCCCGGTGCCGCTGCTCTCCTTATGGTGGAACGGTATTGGTCCTTCATGCTCGAAAACAAGCAGGTCTATCGGTTGATGAATGGAATGGATGGCGTGCCCATCAACCGGAAGAGAGTCGGGAGTATCGCGCAGGGCAGTTTTGAAGCGGCTAAAGCCGTAGTCCGAGCTTGGTTGATCGAAGAAAATGCCGAAGCCGACGGGGTTGACGTTCTCATAGACGAGATCTGGGCCGTTCTGCATGGCATGGCCGCGCTTTACCTGGATCGTTCTGCTGCATTCGATCTTGGACGCGCACAAGACTGTGTTGCCAAACTCTTGATGGGGTCTCGCGTGCACGTGCAGAGACTCCGCGGATAGAGAAAGATGTACAAGCACGCTCGTCGTGCAAGCTGAACACAGAAAAGAACAGCTCGCAGCATTTGTTGAGGTTTCGAAACGTTAAAGGGTGCCAAAAGACTACGATAAGTAACGAAAAACGCGCTTGTCGCTATCAACTTCATCCCGGCGATACCATCGCGGAGGCCACCAGCGGCAACACGGGAATATCGTTTGCTGCTATTGGCCGTGCTCTCGGTCACCCGGTCAAGATATTCATGCCGGATTGGATGAGTCGCGAGCGCAAAGACCTGATCCGGAGCTACGGGGCTGAGATCGTGCCGGTCAGCCACGAGCAGGGAGGATTCCTGGGCTGCATCCACATGTCGGAGGAATTCGCCGCCAGTCGTCGCGATGTGTTCCTGCCTTGCCAGTTTTCGAACGATGCCAACGCCGCGGCGCATGAAACTACGACCGGACCGGAGATTTGGATGCAACTGGAAGGTGCCGGACGCGTCCCCGACGCTTTTGTCGCGGGCGTTGGCCCGGGTGGCACGGTGATGGGCGTGGGGCGATTTCTCCGGCGCAAGAATGCCAAAACAAAGGTCCATCCCGCGGAACCTGTGGAGTCCCCGACGCTTTCTCAGGGACACAAGGTTGGCAAGCATCGCATTCAGGGGATTTCGGACGAATTCATTCCTCTGATCGTGGACTTGGCGGCCCTGGATGAAATCATTACGGTCTCGGATGGTGATTCGATCCTCATGGCGCAGAAACTCGCATCAACGCTCGGCTTGGGAGTCGGAATCTCGTACGGATGTAACTTTCTGGCGGCGATCAAGGTGCAGGAAATGCTCGGTTCTGATGCGGTGGTCGTGACCGTATTTCCGGACTCCAACAAGAAGTATTTGAGCACCGACCTGATGAAGGAGGAACCGATTCACGACGAATACCTTGCACCCAGGGTCGAACTGAAGGGGCTATTGGGGCTGCCCCGCGTTTGTGTCTTTTGCGGGCGCGGCAACTGAGTTCCACAGAACCTCGTGTCCATCCCAGGTGACGAGTTGCCCCGTCCGGTCCTGGTCTTCCGTGATCTCGGAAGGCTCCTCCGCAATTGCTAAGCTCGCAGTGAGTTCTGGGAGGACCTGTGTCCGCGACTGCTCAGAAGACCGCTCAGCAATCCACCATCAAGATTCTTTACGCCGAGTCCGACGAAGCCACTCTCGCCGCCCAAGCTGTCGCCATGCGCAATGCCGGACATTGCGTGACCACTGCCCTTGACCGCCAGGGTACTCAGGAAGCCCTGCGCCGCGACGCCTTTGATCTTGTGATCCTCGGCTCAACCTTATCCAAGGATGATCGCCATCACCTGCCGTACATGGTCAAGAAGGCCCACGAAGGAACGAAGGTTTTGGTCATGCATGCCGGCGCCCACCATCATGAAGTGGATGCCGCCATTGATCCCAACCTGAGCATGATGCTGGTCCTGGAGCGGATTGCCGCCCTGCTTCAGCCCGCGGACGCGCACTAACCGCCAACCATATTCCTGCCACAAAAAAGGCCTGGCGGGGGGAGAGGGAAGGCCGCCGCCAGACCGCTTCCAGGCTACCAGCCATCATTCTCGCCGCCCCCAAGCAAAGCGGTTGTCACACTCGTGTCAACTTGGCGTCATTTTTCGAGCGCTGATTTTGTCTGGGAGAAAGCTCCGAAATTTAAAATGGGCCGCCAGCCAAGAAGCGGTGACGTTTCCTTGGCTATCGGCCCATTCGATCCGGACTGGGATCGGAGGTGATACCTACATCGTAGACCCTCCGGTCCGATTGTCAAGGATCAACTTCCAAAACCTCCAAATAGTCCTAATTCGGGGAGAATTCCCGGCAAAATGCCCTTCAACCATTGACACTTTCCTCGGCAAAATGTTACGTTTATTGGTTTTAGAGCGGCTCTTCTTCCAACAGAATCAGCCAGCAGGGTCATCAAGGATTCGGTCGTCGGCTCGATCATCAATGGACCAGACACTCCGACAACTAGGCGAATTACTGCTCGGAGCCGTGCCCACGGTTATCCTGCTCGGGACGCTTTATATCCTCTACACCTTCCTGGTTCACCGCCCACTCACGGCCGTGCTCGCCGAGCGCCGCAGCCGGACCCAGGGTGCCATGGAAAAAGCGCGCGCTGATATCGCGGCCGCTGAGGCCCGCACCGCCGACTACGAGCAACGCCTCCGCGAAGCCCGCCAGAAAGTTTTCAAGAACCAGGAAGCCCGCCGCCAGCAGGCTACACAGTCACGCACCCAGGCCGTGAATCAAGCCCGTACCGGGGCCCAGGAACAGGTCAAGCAGGCGCGCGCGGCCATGGAGCAGGATAAGCAGCAAGCCATGTCGAAGCTGCAATCGGACGCGGCCCGACTCGCCAGCGACATCGTGCGCACCGTGCTGCGGCCCATGGCATCGCCCAGTCAGGCGAGTGGCCAATGAAGACTATGCCAGAGGTCGTGACTCCTGACAGTTGCCGAACTACGCTCGGCTCGGACCCTTCGACTTCGCTTAGGGCAGGCTCGCGAGGTCGCCCGTCCCCACACGAACCGTTGATGCGTGCGCTGCTCGTGCTGGCGCTGCTGGCCTTCGTATCGGCGGCATATGCGCAGCAGCCATCCGCGCCACCGTCTTCCCAGCCCGCATCCGCAGAACCTGCAAGAGACGCCAACCAGCCCGCGCCCGAGCAAAAGAGCATCGGCGGAGAGCTGGCTAAGGAGACACGCGAGACTACCGGGGCCGACGAACAAGAAGAGAACGCAAATCTCAAGTACGCCGCCCCCATCCAATGGCTGGCGCGTAAAACCGGCATGAGCGTGCATCAGGCGCATATGCTGGCGATTTCTCTGAACTTCGCCATCATTGCCGTCATCGTGTTCTGGGCTGCGCGCAAATTCGTGCCCGGCATGTTGCGCGACCGCAGCGCCGCCATCCAGCGGGCGCTGGAAGAAGCGCGCGCCGCCAGCCAGGATGCGAATCGCCGCTTAGCCGAGATCGAGAATCGTCTGCGCCAGTTGGATGTGGAAATCGGCCGGATGCAAGCCGCCGCGGAGAAAGAAGGCGACGCCGAGGACGTTCGCATCCAGCAAGCCGCTGAGGAAGATGTTCGTAAAGTGGTACTCGCCGCCGAGCAGGAAATCGCCGCGGCTGCCAAACAGGCCCGCCGCGAATTGACCACCCACACCGCCGGTCTGGCCATCGCCCTCGCCCGTCAGCAGATCAATGTCGACGCCAAGACCGACCAGGCGCTGGTCCGCGACTTCGCCACCAACCTCGCACCGAAAGACGGCGGAAAGGATGGCCGGTAGCCATGGCTTCCGTAGTCGGCACTTACGCCCGCGCCTTCGCCGATGTGGTGATGAACACGAAGAACAAGCTCGATTCCGACCGTGTGCTGCGGGAGTTATACGGAATCGAGGCTCTGCTAGAGCAAAGCGATCAGTTGCGCCGGGTCATGGAAAACCCAGCCATCCCCGGAGACCGGAAACGCGCCGTGCTTGATGCCATCGCCGCGCGCCTGGGCACGACCAGAGAGGTGCGGAATTTCGTAGCCGTACTCACCGATAACCGAAGACTTCCGCTGTTCAGCAAAATCCTGAAACAGACGGAGCAGGAATTGAACGACCGCCAAGGTTTCGCGGAAGCGCAAGTAAGTAGCGCGCGCCAGCTAAGCGGTCCGGAAAAGCAAATGCTGGAAGCCGAGATAACAATAATGACCGGCAAAAAGGTGCGAGCAATCTACCAACAAGATGCTTCGTTACTGGGTGGAGCAGTCGTGCAGGTAGGCAGCACCATCTACGATGGTTCGGTAAAAGGCCAGTTGGAAAAGATGAGGGAGCAGTTGGTGGAGAACTAGCTCTCAGCTCTCAGTTCTCAGCTCTCAGTTTTGTTGCCGTGAGAGCTGATGAGCGAACACTGATAGCTGAGAACTGATAGCTGAAAGCTGACTTTATGGCACAAATCAAAGCAGACGAAATTACCCAATTAATCCGCGAGCAAATCGAGAACTACGAATCGAAAATCGCGGTCGACGAAGTCGGCACCATCATCACCCTGGGTGACGGAATCGCCCGCGTCTACGGCCTCGACAAGGTCATGGCCGGAGAGTTGCTCAGCTTCCCGCACGGTATCGCCGGCATCGCCATGAACCTGGAAGAGGATCAGGTAGGCGTGGTCATTCTCGGCGAATCCACCGAGATCAAGGAAGGCGACGAAGTCAAGCGCACCGGCCGCATCATGAGCGTGCCCGTGGGCGACGCCCTGATTGGCCGCGTCGTCAACTCGCTAGGC
>Ga0074046_10002772_pt1 | contig 14965 bp, 10 predicted proteins | sample BogForMeECP23OM3_FD_94441 | JGI IMG/M metagenome (GOLD analysis project Ga0074046, IMG submission 94441) | Bog forest soil microbial communities from Calvert Island, British Columbia, Canada - Bog Forest MetaG ECP23OM3 | ecosystem: Environmental > Terrestrial > Soil > Wetlands ...
TCCGCTGCGCTGAGGAAATTGCGATTCGTCTTCACCAGGCGACTGGAATCGATCCCGCTGATTCGGTCAAACGATTTTCGGAAGGGCGCGGAATCCCGCTATACACTCGAGTTTGCGAAAAAAATCTCGCGCGAATTCTCTTCGTCATCCGGCACATCCCCGGGTAAACGGCCGCGCCCGTCCAAGACGGCGTCGATCCGATTGCGCTTCGTCCGAGGCTCGCACGAAGGGAATCATACGTGATTTTCTATTTTTCCGCAATCATAATTTGCGCCCATCACGCTGGCGGCGGCGCGCGACCGCGACCCTCAAGGACGATGCGCTACTCGAGCCTGACCGTCACATCGTCCGACGCGCCCTTGGCGTCAACCACCGTAACGCGGGCGAAGCCGGCTCCGTCGGGCTTCCATGTTGCGTTGCGGCGTAGCTCGGCCTCGCGGATCGGCGCGCCGTTGACGAACCAGGCAAAGGGCGGCGCGCCACCGAGCGCCTTCAGCGCCAACTGAGCCACCGGCGCCCCGTCTGTGATGCCGAGGTCGATCCGCGCGCCGTCCGGCGGATAGGCGATCTTGAGCGCCGCCGTCTCGGTCGCGGCCATCGTCTTCGGCGCGTCCTTGCGCAAGTGGCGCAGAGGCGGCGGCAGATCGGCGGTCACGCTCGCCGTTAGCACGCCTTTCGGTGGCTTCAAGATCTCGACGTCGCGCCCGAGTCGCTCGAAGGCGTCGAACAGGATCGGAGCCGCGGCCTGCCGGCCGATCAGGCCCGGCGTCGGACCGTTGTCCGGCCGTCCGACCCAGACGGCGATGGTCGTTCCGCGATCGAAGCCGACCGCGAGCGCGTCGCGAAAGCCGTAGGATGTGCCGGTCTTGAAGGCAATGCGGCCGGAGAGCGAATTCGCCGGCGGCGGCGCCCCGCGCAGGATGTCGGCGATATACCAAGCCGCGACGGGATCGGTGACGCGCCGGATCGGGGCCGAGCCGTCGAATCGCTCGATCAGCGCCGGCGCCTCGCCGCCGCACGCGAACCCCGCATAGAGCCGGGCGATGTCGGTGAGCGATACGCCCAAGCCCCCAAGGCCGATGGCGAGCCCGATCGGCGTCTCCTTCGGCAGCGCGACTTCCGCTCCGGCGCCATGCAAGCGTGCGAGGAAGGTCGCGGGGCCGACGTCGGCCAACAGTTCGATCGCCGGCAGGTTCAGCGACATCTGCAGAGCCTTCCGCGCCGTCACCGTGCCCTGATAGCCGAGGTCGAAGTTCTCCGGCGCGTAGGCGCCGTAGCGCATCGGCCGGTCGAACAGCACCGTCTCCGGATGCGCAAGACCCTCCTCGAAGGCGAGCGCATAGATGAAGGGTTTCAGCGCCGAGCCCGGCGAGCGGGGTGCGCGTGACATGTCGATCGCCCCGTCACGCGACGCGTCGTCGGGGTCCGCCGCGCCGACACGGGCGCGGATCTCACCGGAACGGTTGTCGATGGCGACGATCGCCGCGGACAGTTTCGGCCCCAGCCGCACGACGCTCTCTTTCGCGAGCGCTTCAAGCCTGGCCTGCAGGCGCGCGTCGATGGCGAGCCTGATGACCTTCGCATGTCGGTCGGCGGCGACGGCTTCCTCCGCCGCGTGGGCGGCGAGCTGCGGGAAGGCCCTTCGCGCCTCGGGAACCGGCTCTCGTTTCGCCGCAGCCGCGGCAGAGATGATTCCACGCGCGGCGACGCGATCGAGCACGCGGTCGCGCGAGGCGCGCGCCGCTGAGGGAAAGCGGTCCGGCCGGCGCGCCTCGGGCGACTGCGGCAGCGCGACCAGCAGCGCCGCCTCCGCGACCGTCAGCTTGAGCGGCTCCTTGCCGAAATAGGCGAGCGCAGCCGCACGCACGCCCTCGAGATTGCCGCCGAACGGCGCCATCAGAACGTAACGATCGAGCACGCCCGCCTTGCCGACGTCGCGCTCGATCTCTTCGGCGCGAGCGATCTGCCGCAATTTCGCGGGAAGCGTCCGCTCGGCGCGCGGCTCGATCAGGCGCGCGACCTGCATGGAGAGCGTCGAGCCGCCGGAGACGATGCGGTCGTGCACGAGCCACTGCCCGGCCGCGCGAAGAAGCGCGCGGAAGTCGACGCCGCGGTGCTGATAGAAGCGCCCGTCCTCGTAGGCGACGAGCATCGCGACATAGCGCGGATCGACGTCGTGGGTCGTCGCCGGCAGCCGCCAACGCCCGTCCGGCAAAGTGAACGGACGCAGCAGGCGCCCGTCGCGGTCGACCACGATCGTCGAGCCCTCGCGCGAGGCGGCGAGGTCGAGCGGGCCGAGCGATGCAGCGTAGCGGGCCCAGGCGAAGTTGGCGGCGAGGGCGGCGACGAGAACCAACGAGAGCACGGCAGCGAGCGCGAGGGCGAGCCGACCTGTGTTCTGCAAGCGGGTCGATGCGGCGGGAAAGCCTTTCGGGCTATCTGCGTTCTCCTCCCCCCTTGTGGGGGAGGCTGGGAGGGGGGTCGCGCCAATGTCTTCTGATTTGAACTCGCGGCGCTCGGTCACGGAAGCAAGGTAGCGCGGTTGGCGCGACCCCCCACCCTGTCCCGCCCCCACAAGGGGGACCGGGATGCCAATCGGCTTCGTCGAGCCGGCCTTGACGTGAGACGCTGCAGGCCCGCGATCCGCGAATTGCGATCCATTCGCCTCACTTCGCCGTCACCTCCAGTTCGCCAAAGGCCGTGCGGCCAAAACGTTCGGGGGCGTACATGTCCTCGGCGGTCGCCGGCGGATAGACGTATCGTCCGGGTGCCACGGCGCGGACGACATAGGCGAGATTGATGAAGGCCGACTGCCCCGGCGCGCGATCGAACACGGCGACGAAGCGGTCGTCGCGATATTCGGTATGCGCCGGCGTCTCGTCTGTCGTCAGCCAGGAGAAGCCTTCGACCGAGCCGCCGTCGACCAGCGCCGGATTGTCGATCTCGAGCCCGGCCGGCAGTCTGTCGACGATCAAGAGCTTGGCGTAGCGGGCCTCCGATTCCGTGACTTTCAGCGCCACCACGACGCGCTGGTTCTGCGCCAGACTCTTCAAGTCGAGCTTCTTGCCGTCGAGCGTGTAGAACGTCCGCTCGACCGCATAGCCGTTGGCCGCGACGGGCCCGGGCGCAATCGGCGAGCCGGAGACGGTGGTCACGAGCTGAGCGGTCGCCTCGCCCGTATTGGCGATGGTCGCGGTTCGGTCGGCGAGCGCGTCGGGGCTGAAGCGGCGGTTGAGCGCGCCCTTGACCGGCTCGCCGTCGACGGTAATGGAGCCGAGGCTTCCATGCTCGGCGAGCGCTTCGGCGGCCAGCACCATCCAGCCGTTCTCCTGTGTGCTGGTCCTGGAGCCCTCGGCGCGGGCGGCGTCCACCGCCGCGCCCGCCTTGGCGATCGCGTCGGCCGGCATGTCGCCGGCCGCCGGATTGGCCTCTGCGACCAGCGCCAGCACGGCGGCCGCGTCGCGCAGCTTCGAGCCGTAGTCCGGGCGCGAGACGCCCGCGTCCTTCTCAGCGGCGAGCGCGCTCAGCGCCGCGGCGAAAACCTTGCCGGCGCGGGCGCGGTCGCCGAGCATCGCCAGCGCCGCCCCGAGCTCAGCCTTGGCGAGCGGCGTCGCGAAGGCGTCGAGCTTGGCGTCGGAGAGGTAGCGAATGTCGCCGATCACCGGCCGGCCGTTGCGCGCCAGCACATAGAGCGCATAAGCGAGCGCGGCGTTGTTGTCCTTGTCCGGCTCCGGCGCGTTGACGACGGTGTTGCGCAGGCGGTCTAGCGCCTGGGCGAAGGCGCCCTCGGGGACCACGAACTTCTGCTCGCGGGCGCGGGTGAGAAAATCCGTGACGAAGGCGTCGAGCCAGGCGTCGTCGTCGCCGCTGTCGGCCGCCCATAAGCCGAAGGCGCCGTTGGCGCCCTGGCGGCTCAACTCGCGCTCGATCGCCTGCTTCACACGGTCTCCGAGATCCGGATCGACCCCGAGGTTCTCGATCGACGCGAGGCGGTTGGCGTAGAGGAGCGGCATCGCCCGGCTGACCGTCTGCTCGGAACAGCCGTAGGGGTAGCGGTCGAGCGCCTGCAGCAGCGCCGGCGCATCGAGCGCGCCGAAGGGCGACGCCGAGACCGCGATCGAGCCCGTGCCGGGGATGAAATCGGCGAGGAGATCGCCGCTGACCGTCGCGCTCGCGCCGCCCGCAAGCGGCGTCACCGTGCGCCGATAGACGTCCGGCGCGCCCGAGACGATCCCGAGCTTGAAGCGCTGCGCCTGATCGGTCTTCGGCCCGGTGAGCCGGAGGGTGAAATCGGCGACGCCGACGCCCGCAGCGGCGACCGTGATCGCTGTCGAGCGGCGCTGACGCGCGTCGAGATGCAGTGTCCTTTGCAAGGCTTCGGCGTCGGCCGTCAGCGGCCCGTGGATGTCGAGGTCGAGCGTGTAGTCGCCGGCGTCGCCGTCGACGTTGTCGATGTCGACATGAACCTGCGAGCGGTCGCCAACGTCGAGGAAGCGCGGCAGCGTCGCCGAGACGACGACCGCATCGCGGACCATGACGTCGGCCTGGGCAGAGCCCACTTTGTCCTTGCTCCACGCGACCGCGGCGAGCCGCACCGTTCCGTTGAAGGCCGGCAGGTCGAAGGTCACCGTCGCCTTGCCCTGATCGTCGAGCTTCGCGACGCCGGAGAAGAGCGCCAGCGGCGGCTGCGTCGGCAGATTGCCTTCGAGATTGCCGCCTGTATCGCCGCCGCTCTGAATGGCGCCGGCCTCGCCCTGCATGCCGTCGATCAGCATGCCCCAGAGGTCGCGGATCTCGACCGGCAGCTTGCGCTGGCCGAAGAAATACGATCCCGGGTCCGGCGTCTTGTAGCCGGTGAGGTTGAGGATGCCGACGTCGACCGCCGAGACGGTGACATGCGCCGACTCGCCGGGGGCAAGGCCAGAAACCGCAATCGGGACCTCAATCGGCTCGCGCGGCCTCGCCAGCGTCGGCGCCGAGAAGGCGATGTCGAGCTTCCGCGCGTCGCGGCCGATGGCGAACCAGGCGAGCCCGATGGCCCGGCCCGGCATGCGTCGCGAATTGACGTCGAGCGGACGGTGGGTGAGCGCAACCGCATAGGCGCCGGGACCCCAGTCGGCGCCGACGGTGAACGGTACGACATTGTCGCCGGCGACGAGGTCGACGTCGACCAATCGTTCGATCGCGTCGCCGACCAGCGCCACCGTCGCCTTGCCGGCGTAAGCGGAGTTGATGCGCAGCTTCGCCTCGTCGCCCGGCGCGTAAGCCGCCTTGTCGAGGGTGACGACGGCGTTGTCGGGCGTGTCGGCGCTCGCCGTGCCCGACCAGCCGACGTCGAAAGTGAGGCTCGTCTCCTCGCCGTCGAGCGTTTTCACGTCGAGCCGATGCGCCCCCCACTGGACCGGGGCGGAGAACTTCGCCGGCGCCTCCGCGCCGATGTCGACGACGCCGCTCGCGACCCGTTTTGACGACTTGACCGGCTCATAATTCCAGCGGCCGTCGCTGTTGAACCACTGGTAGTCGTTGGTCACCTGATAGAGCGACCATTCCGCGCCCTTGCGCATGACGCGCGTCCCGTCCGGCGCGACCGCGATCGCCTCGAACGTCGCCTGATCGCCCGCGCCGATCGAGGAATCGAAGTCCGGCTTCACGCCGACTACGACGCCCTTGGCGCGCACCGGCAGCGTGACGGTGCGCTCGACCGTCCGCCCGCCGGGCTCGGCGACGTCGACGATCAGCTTGGCCTCCAAGGGCCGCGTCGTGGTGGCGTCGGGCGGGTCGACCGAGAGCTCGGCATGGCCCTTGGCGTCGGTCGTCACCTTGTCGGAAAACTGGGTCTCGACCGTGGTGAAGTCGTCGTCGGCGAGGCCCGCGACATAGCCCGGGAAGCCCGTGAGCGCCCCGTCCGCGACCGCCTCGAGCCGGATCGCGCCGGTGACGTCGAGGCCGCTCGCCGGCGCTCCGTAAAGAAATCGCGCGTCGAGGGTCAGCGCGATCGGCTCGCCCGGCGCGATAAAGGCCCTGGCGGGTTTCAGCGTGAAGTCGAGCCGCTCGGGGATGTAGTCCTCGAGCAGGAACTCGACCGCCCCGATCGGATCGCCCTTCGGATCGGCGTAGGCCTCGATGGCCCATTTGCCGGGCGCCGAGCCCGGCAGCAGCGGAACGGCGAAGGCGCGCCCGCCGAGCCCCTCGTCGGAAATCGTGGCGCGCTTGTACTCGACGCCGTCGGAACGCTTGACCACCAGCGTCAGCGGCAGGCCAGCGCGGGCGACGCCTTTGGCGTCGCGCAGGAGCGCGGTCGCAAACACCGTTTCGCCCGGGCGATAGACGCCGCGCTCGGTGTAGAGGAACGCGTCGAGCCCGGCCGGCGCGTCGCGGCCGCCGACGCCGCGGTCAGTGAGATCGAAGGCGTTCTGCGCCAGATTCAGGAAATTGTAGTCGCCATTGAGGGTCGCCACCAGGAGCCCCGGCGCAGAGCCTCCCTTGCCGCGTGAAAGACCCGGATCGAAATCCGCTCGTCCGTCGGCTCCCGTGGTTTTGACCCCGAGCACTTCGTTGTTGCGCGCAACCAGCTTCAGCTCGACGCCCGTGACCGGCCCGGCCGAGCCAAGCGACTGGACAAACACGTGCACGCCGTCGTCACCGGAGATGGCGGTGAGGCCGAGGTCGGAGACGACCATCCACTGAGTCGCAAGCTGCGCATCTTCGGTCTCGTCCGTATTCGTGGTCTTCTCCTTCCACGGCCGTGCGGTGACGAGATAGACGCCGGAATCGAGCTTCCCGACCGCCTTCAGGACCGGGAATTCCGTGACCACGTCCTTGTTGAGCTCGCTTGCGACATCCATCGCGCCGCTCCACACCTTCTGCCCGTCCTCATCGGCGATGGCGCGGGCGCGGGAGGCGTCGATGGGTTTCAGGAAATCGTCGCGGTTGACGGTCGCGATGAGGTTGCGATCGCCGATGCGGTAGACGTCGACGGCGACCTTGGACGTGTTGACCGTGACGAGCGGCGCGCCCTACTGCCCCTCGCGCGGCAGCACATAGGCGTTGCCGGCGAAATGGGCCTGCGGCGAGCGGTCGCGCACGTAGATCTCGTAATCGGCCGCCTTCAGGAGGTTCTCGCCGACCGCCGAGGGCAGACCCTGGCGCAGCACGATCGCATAGCGCTCGCCGTGCTTCAGTCCCTCGACGCAGATCTGCTGGTCCTCGTTCGAGATCGCCGTGTTCGACACGCCGGACACCGCGACGTAGAGCGCGAAATCGGTCTTGCGGGCGAGCTGCTCCGAGAAGGTGAAGCAGACGCGCGGGTTGGTCGATTCGTTGTCGACCTTGTAATCGAGGATGCGGAAGCCGTACTGCTCGCGCAACGCCTCGTAGGTCTTGCGGAGGTCGATGTTGTCGCGCCTGTCGAGCGAGGCTTTGTAAGCGTCGAGCGCGCCGCGCCAGGCGCTGTGGCGTGCAAGGAGATCGCCGAGGGTCGCGAGCGCGGCGGCTTGTGCGTCGGGCGCGGCTGCGCGTTGATATGCGGCGTAGGCCGCAACCGCCCCCTCAGTGACGAGGTCCCAGCGGTTGTTCGCCTGGGCGTCGTCGGCCTTGAGCGCGACATTAGCGTAGGCGAGCCAGTTCGCCGGGTCCTTGGGCGCGCCGGTTACGGCGGCGGCGACGAGTTTCGCGGCTAGGTCGTATTTGCCGGCAGTCGTGGCGGCGGCGGCCGCCTTGCGCAGGTCGTCCGGCGTCTTTCCCGCGGCCTCAGCGCCGATCTTGGCCGCATCGGTCTTCAGCGTCTCGGCGAGCCGCACAGCGTCGCTCGCCATGTCCTCGTTGACGTAGGGCTTGACCTCGGCGGCGAACGCCGCGCCCGCCAGAAGGACCAGCAGGAGGAAGGCGCGCAAGGCTTGGAGCATGTTCACCCCCTCGGGGAGACTCTCAGGCGCATGCTCCGGGACGTCGGTCGTTCGGTCTCTGCGGCATGGCGCCGCAGATCTATACCATAGCGACGGCCGCCGCCCATCGAGATGACGGCGCCGCCGGGTTACGTCCCGCTCCATGGGACAAGGACCCGTGTTCCGTCGACGCCCGTCTTCCTCTAGCATCCCGGCGCCGCCAGCCCCGTGTCGGCGTCTTGGGGGAGACATGTTCAGCCGGCCCGCTCGCCTCACGCTTCTTTTTGCGGCTTCGCTCCTCGGCGCCCTGCCCGCCCCCGCTGAGACCCCGCCGCTGAAGCCGCCTCAGCCCGCCGCACCCACAGATGCGGCGTTCGACGCTGAGAAGGCGGCGTTCCTCGCCCTGCCTCTGGCGACGCGCGTCGCCGGGCAGGACGCGCTCGTCTGGCTCGGCCTTTACAATGGGACGAGCGACGGCGAATTCGGCAAGCGCACGCGCGACTCGATCGTCGCCTTCCAGCTCACCCAGAAGGGCAAGGGCGACGGCGTCCTCTCGGCCGGCCAGCTCCAGGCGCTGCTCGAAGCCGGGCAGAAGGCTGAGGCCGGCGCCGGCTTCAAGACAAGCGTCGACCCGAAGACCGGCGCACGAATCGGCACGCCGACGAAGCTCATCGACGCCAAGAGCGGGGTCACGCTCGACTTCGCCTTGGACGCGAGCGGCGATCTCCTCGACCTCTATGCGCGGCTCGCCGCCGACACCCCGACCCGCAAGGTCGCCTACAAGGCTTTGAAACCCGGCGCCTTCTTCGTCGTTTCAGGCCTGGACGGGGGCAAAAAATTCTACGCGCGCTACGAACTGGAGACCGGGGCGAATCCGCCTGTCCGCGGATTTGAGTTCGCCTATCCCGCAGGGCGCAAAGATCTCGACCGCGTCGCGCTGGCGGTCGCCAATTCCTTCGTGGCCTTCCCGCAGGCCGGCGCCGCGACGGGCGCCGCGACCCCGGCCGCCGAACCGCCGACCGGCTCCGCCCCGCCGCCGCAGCCGGCGGCGCTTTCGGCGACGGCCCTAATCGTCGCGCCGGGCCGCGCGCTCACCGCGCTGAAGCCGGAGGACTGCCCGAACCCGAGCGTCGCCGGGAAGCCGGCCCGGTTCGAGCGGTCCGACGCGGCGACCGGTCTCGCGATGCTCTCCGGCGACTTCGGCGCCAAGGCCGAGCCGCCGCCGCGCGGCGCGCTCGCGCCCGACCTCATCGTGCTGAGCGCCGACGGGGAGCGCGTCGCGGCCATGTCGGCTTCGCTCGCCGGCGGGGCAAGGCCGGCCGTCGTCGCGTCGCTCGACAAGAGCGCGGCGGGCGGCCCTGTGTTCGACCGTTCGGGAGGGCTCGCGGGCCTCGTCGCCCCGGTCACGGAAGAGCCGAGACGCGTCGGGGGCGTCGCGCTCGCCGCCCCGCACCCGCTGATCGACGCCGAGGCAATCGACGCCTTCCTGGGCGGCGGGACGCTGACGCCGCTTGCCGCCCCGGCTCCGCTCAGCGCGGGCGCGATCGCCGCACGGAAGAGGACGGCGGTCGCCGCGGTGACGTGCGGAAAGTGACGCGGCCTAACCGCGGGCCTCCGCTTCGCCCTGGCATCGCTGGTCGATGAGGTTGTCCGAGCCGACCGGCCACCATGAACCCGGTGCGCGTTCGTAACTGGCGAGGATCAGGATTTCATCGTTTCCCGAGACCGTCGCGCCGACGACCGCGATAACCAGATCGGCCGGATCCCGGACCGCGCCGCCGAGTTCCGCGCGGACGAGCCGGAAGGGCTCGACGCCGGCGAGGTCCGCGCTTCGAACCCGCAACGCCCAGAAAGGCTGATGCGGAACGACCGGGCCGATTAGCCGCCACTGGTCCAGCGGCAGCTTCGGCGCCGCGCCAGCGAGAAAGCGCCTTGCCTCAGGGACGAGGCAGCCGATGTGGATGTGAAGCTGGTCCTGACCCCGGACAGGTCTGGAGTTGACGACCAGGGCAATCTGGTCGCGGGCCGGCGGCCGGCCGTTGGCTGTCGCGATCATCGTGCGGGCCCGCCAGGCCTCGGCGAAATAGTTCGGGGCTTCCGGAGACTGCAGGAACGGGTCCTCGACGCCGACGCTCTCACGAGTCGGCGTGAGAATCATGTCGTTCGCCCAGGGCGGACGCAGGACGACATGGCCGCGCTCCTCACCCTCCGTCAGATCGACCGCGAGGCAGGGATACGGCAGTCCGGTCAGATGCTTGTCGGCGACGCAGGAGCGAACCACCTGCCACAGGGCCGCGCGGTGGGACGGGACCGCGCGGGCGGCCGACATGGTCAGCGCCAGCCCGGCGGCGGCGAGCGCAAGGCCCCAGGCGAGCCATCGCTCGGCGGGAAATCGCTGTGCGGGAATTTGTATGTGCGTCACTGTTACCCCTCGACAAAAGCTTTGCGCGAAATCCCCTGCGCGTAAAGGAGCGCCGTGAGGTCGGCGTGATCCACGCGCACCTCGGCGGCCTCGGCCACTTTGGGTTTGGCGTGATAGGCCACTCCTAGGCCGACGGCGGACAACATGGCGAGGTCGTTGGCGCCGTCGCCGACGGCGAGCGTCTGATCGAGCGACAGGCCCATCTCGGCGGCGACTTCGAGAAGCGCCGCGCGCTTGGCGTCCCGGCCGAGAATCGGTTCGGCGACCTCGCCCGTCAGATTGCCGTCGGCCGTTATCAGCGTGTTGGCGCGGTCCTCGTCGGCCCCGATGAGGGCGGCGACCGCGGAGGTGAACTGGCGAAAGCCGCCGGAGACGATGACCAACCGCGCACCACGCGCCCGCATTGTTCGGGCGAGCGTGCGCGCGCCAGGGTTGAGCTCGATGCGGCTTTCCAGCACGTCGTCGATGACGCCGAGCGGCAGGCCCTTGAGCAGAGCCACCCGCTCGCGCAGCGCCGGCTCGAAGTCGATCTCGCCGCGCATCGCCCGCTCGGTGATGGCGGCGACATGCGCGCCGACGCCGACAAGAGCCGCAAGCTCGTCCACGCATTCCTGGCCGATCAGAGTCGAGTCCATGTCGGCCATAACAAGCTTCTTCTCTCGGCCGGAGAGCGGCTGCACGATCACGTCGACCGGTTCACCGGCAAAATGCGCCTCGAGCGCGGCGCGCCTGTCGTCGATGTCGCCGGTAAAGACCATGTCCGCGGCCGCGCCCTCATCGAGCCAGCGCCGGCGCTCGATTCCGCCAAGGGCTAGCGCGGCGCGATCGATTCGGGCATCGCTCAGCGGCGCTTTGCTTGCATCGGCGATCAGCGTGGCGACAAGAACGGACGAGGGCATGCGGCTTCCAAGGACTCGATCGGGTTCGGCGTTGTGAGGCGGGCGCTCCTCCTCGCAGGACCGACGGCGAGCGGCAAGTCCGCGGCGGCGCTCGATCTGGCCCACAGGTTTGGCGCGACGATCGTCAACGCCGATTCCATGCAGGTCTATGCCGACCTTCGCATTCTCACCGCGCGTCCGGCGCGCGCAGAGGAGGGGCAGGTGCCGCACCGTCTCTTCGGCGAAATCGACGGCGCGGTCAACTTCTCGGTCGGCCGCTGGGCGCGCCGAGCCAGGGAAATTCTCGCCGAGACGGCGGACCGACCGGTCATTTTCGTGGGCGGCACCGGCCTCTATTTCCGCGCCCTGACCGAAGGCCTGTCCGACATGCCGGCGGTCCCGGAAGCTGTCCGGGCCAGGGTCCGCGCTGAGGCCGAGGGCCGCCCGAGCCCGAAGCTGCACGCCGACCTCATGGCGGCAGACCCTGAGACCGCCACACGGCTCAGGCCCTCGGACTGGCAGCGGATTCTGCGCGCCCTGGAAGTGCTCGCCGCGACCGGCCGGCCGCTTGCCGCCTTCCACGGCGCACGCGCCGAGCCCGCCCTCCGGGCTGGGGAATGGAGCGGCCTGTTCCTCGCTCCCGACCGCGAGGCGCTTTACCGGCGCATCGACGCCCGTTTCGACGCGATGATCGCCGAAGGCGCGCTTCAGGAGGTGGAAAGGCTCGCACGGCGAAACCTCGACCCGGCGCTGCCGGTCATGCGCGCCCACGGCGTCCCGCACCTGATCGCCCATCTCGAGGGACGGCTCAAGCTCGGCGAAGCCGCCGAACGTTCGAAGCTGGACACCCGCCATTACGCCAAACGCCAGTTCACCTGGGCCCGGCATCAGCTCGCGGGCTTCGAATGGGTGCCGGAGGCGGCGATGGAGGCCGGGGCGAGGGCGCTGCGGTAACGCGGGACGAATTTGAGGCGAATCGTCGGCAGGCCCGCCCGGCTTCCCGAAATCGGGTCCACGGGATCATCGAGGTTAATCATGTTTGTCGCGTTGAACAATTGGATCGTCGAACTGCCGACCACGCTGGCGATCGCCGCCGTGGTTGGGATTTCGGTGGCTGTGTCGGTCTTCGGGCTGGTCCTGATTCATGTTTCCGTGCCGCATCCGCTTCGCCGCGCCCACAACGAGGTCGCAGGATTTACCATCGCGGTCGTCGGGGTGATCTATGCGGTGCTGCTGGCCTTCATCGCAGTGGCCGTGTGGGAAGATTTCGGCAAAGCCGACGCGCTGGTGCAGACCGAGGCCAATCTCGTCGGCAATCTCTACCGCGACACGGTCGGCCTTCCCGATCCGCCGGCGACCGGGCTTCGACACACTCTTTTCGTCTATGCCGAGACGGTCGTGCAGGACGAATGGCCGGCGCTCGCCGCCGGGCGCGTCGAGGACGCGGCCGGATGGCAGCTCATGGATAAGTTCCACCTGTCTCTGGCGCAATTCCGCCCGTCCGATCCGGGGTCCCAGGCGATTGAGACCGAGATGCTCCACAACCTGAACGCGCTCTACGACGCGCGGCGCGGACGATTTCACGCCGCCGGCGAAGGTTTGCCACCGATCCTGTGGTGGAACCTGATCGCGGGCGCAGCCCTGACCATCGTGTTCAGCTACCTTTTTGGGGTTCCGAACTTTGCCATGCACGTGGTCATGGTCGCGATGTTGGCCGCCTCGATCGCCCTCGTTCTCTCCCTCATCATCTTGCTGGACAATCCCTTTCGCGGCCAGAACCATGTCTCCGCGGCGCCGTTCGAGCGTCTGGTCAGGACGGTGGAAGACATGGCGTATCCCAAGGATTAATGAGGCCATTCCCTTCGACTTGCCAGACGCCGCAAACGCCCGGCATGCTTACGCAGCGAACGCCCAGTCCGGTCCTCACGTGAGAAAAGCCATTGACCCTGATCAAACCCTTCCGCGCTCTTCGACCCGCGCCCGGACGCGCGGCGGACGTGCTCGCGCCGCCCTATGACGTGCTGTCGAGCGCCGAGGCGCGCGAACGCGCCAAGGGCAAGCCGTGGAGCTTCTTGCACGTCTCCAAGGCCGAGATCGACCTCGATCCGGCGATCGATCCGTACGATTCCGCGGTCTACGCCAAGGCGGCCGACAATCTTCGCCGCATGATCGACGCCGGCGTGCTCGTCCGCGACCGAGCGCCTTCCTACTACGTGTATCGCCTTACCTGGCGCGGTCACGTCGAGACCGGCTTCGCCGCGGTCGCGTCGCTCGCGACTTACGCCGAAAACCGCATCCGCAAGCACGAGCTGACGACGCCGGCGAAGGAGGACGACCGCGTGCGTCAGATCGAGGCGGTCGGCGCGCAGACCGGGCCGGTAATGCTGGCCTACCCGGAGACGCCTGCGATCGACGCGCTGCTCGCCGGCGCCGCAAAGGGAAGCCCGGCGGTCGACGTCACGGCCGACGACGGGGTGCGCCACGAACTCTGGGTCGTCGACGACGAGGCGACGGTCGCGGCGCTGACCCTCGCCGTCGACGCCCTGCCGGCGCTCTATATCGCCGACGGCCACCATCGTTCGGCCGCGGCCCTACGGGTCGCCGAGACCCGCGGCAATAAAGACGGTTCTTTCCTCGCCGTGCTGCTGCCGGAGCAGCAGATGACCATTCTCGACTACAACCGCGTGTTACGCGACCTGAACGGCCTCAACCCGGACGACGTCTTGCGGGAGATCGGACATCGCTATACGGTCGAGCCAAGCGATGGTCCGGTCCGCCCGAGCCGCCCTGACGAGGTCGGGATGGTCTTAGGCGGACGCTGGCATCGGCTCGCGCTCAAGGCCGAGATCGCGGCCGAGGCTGCCCGTAGCGCCGATCCGGTCGCACGGCTACCGGTGACGCTGCTGGCGAAAAACGTGATCGAGCCGATCTTCGGCGTCACCGACCCGCGCCGCGACAAGCGAATCGACTTCGTCGGCGGCGGCCGCGGCCTCGAGGAGCTGGAGCGGCTCGTCAATTCCGGCGCTGCCGCCATCGCCTTCGCGCTCTATCCGACTGAGATGCGCGACCTGATGGCGGTCGCCGACGCCGGCCAGATCATGCCGCCGAAGTCGACCTGGTTCGAGCCCAAGCTCGCCGACGGCATGGTCAGCCATATGCTGGATTGAGGCCGAGCCGCGCTCACCCCTTGCGAGGCAGCCAGCTCGTCACCACCGAATAGCCCTGGCCGGTGGGGACGAGGTAGACGGTGAGGCGATTGTTCTCGTAGACGCCGAAGGTCATAACCTCGCATTGCGAATCGACCGTCATCAGCACGCCGCAGGTCGAAGTTTGTGACGAGATCGGCGACCAGCCGATCGCGATGATTGCGATCTCGCGCGGCATGCCGACCCGGAGCCTTTGGCTCGCCTGGAAGGCGTCAAACGGCGGCGGGTAGGAATCCCTCAGGGCCGGATAGCCGCCCGGAGCGCATCCAGCCAGACACCCCGCAGCGGCGAGAATCGCAAGTCGTAAGCGCAAATGCGGCCCCTGAAGAGTAGCACGGACGAGCGACGACAATCGGACTGGAGCGTTGCCCGAAGCTGGAACCCAATGCGTTGTACGGCGCGCTCGGTAGCCCGAGGTCGAGTAGGCACGAAGGATTGCTCCTTCGCGCCTCTCACACAACCGGACATGCGGGCCTCGCATCCGGCTCTTTGGATCGATATCTCAGAGCTCCAGCACGAGCTGGGCTGAAACCTGCGGTGGGTTGAGACCTTTCCACATCGCTTTGAGTGAGGCCA
>Ga0074046_10002773_pt1 | contig 14964 bp, 11 predicted proteins | sample BogForMeECP23OM3_FD_94441 | JGI IMG/M metagenome (GOLD analysis project Ga0074046, IMG submission 94441) | Bog forest soil microbial communities from Calvert Island, British Columbia, Canada - Bog Forest MetaG ECP23OM3 | ecosystem: Environmental > Terrestrial > Soil > Wetlands ...
GGAAAATGGCGCAGAGTAGTGATACGCAGAAAACGGGTTCACCCTCAACCCAGTCTCAATTGCGGGTATAAGATTGAACAAACCGGCTGCGCGATCGATCTGGATCCGAATGTGCCGGCAGCGAAGCACTACACAGCTCAGGACAACGGCCTTGTGCAGCCCTGGGTGGGGCGGATCTTTCTTAATCCCCCATTCGGGCCCGGTGTCGAGCGATGGTTTTCGAAATTATACCAGGAGCGGTCCGCAGGCCGGACCTCCGAAGCGATTGTGCTCTGGAAATCTGCAACCGAGACCGCAGCATGGAAGACATTGACGGCGATATCGTGCCGGGTGTGTTTCCCATCGGCAAGGATCCGATTTGCCGGTCCTTACGGAGTTGATGGTCCCGGACCGACATTTTCTCCGGCGCTGTTCTATATTGGTACGCGAGCTGAACGGTTCGAGGAGGAGTTCAGCGAGATCGGGGCGGTGTGGGTTGTGCCGGGGAGATAGGAAAAACCCCGTACTGAAATAAATTGTTCCATAAAAGCTTAAAAAGTTATAAAAAAAGGTAGTGTCTCTATAATGCTGTAAAATCAGCAGCACCTGTATCCAGAGAGATCATCTCACTCTTTGCAGATAAATACCGGTTACCGGTGATCCACTCCTCGTTAATATCGATGAGGATCGAACCCGCTAATCTCAGTAAGGACGCATCATTCGGGAACGCACCAATCTTTTTACTCCGTCGTTTGAGTTCTTTATTCACGCGTTCCAGGAGATTGGTGGTCCGGATCTTTTTCCAGAATTCCGGAGGATACGCCCGGTAGTTCATCAACCCATGGTGGAACCGGTGAATCGTATCAGCTGCACGAGAGAGACCCCGGTCATCGAGATGAACCGCGTACTCGAGCAGTCTGCTGGAATCACTCAGGCATTCCTTCAACGCCTCGGCAATTTCCTTGTGATGTTTCCGGGGAACCTTCCTGAGAACCGCACGGATGAAGTGTACGTGACACATCTGCCAGGAAGAGCCTGGGAACATGTTCATGGCTGCGGATTGGATCCCGGTATGGCCGTCAGAAATGATGAGATCCACGGTAGTGAGACCTCGTTCCTTCAGGTCAGAGAATATCCCTTCCCAGGTTAGTTCGTGTTCAGCATCAGCGACACGAGCTGCGAGGATCTCGCGATATCCGTCAGATCTCACTCCCGCAACGACAAGCAGAGCTTTGCTGACATACCTGACGCCGTCTCTCACTTTGAAATACGATGCGTCGACAAAAAGATACGGGATATGGGAGTCAATGGATCGTTCCATAAACTCTGTAACCTTAACGTCGAGTTCATGAGCCACCTTCGACACATACGACGCAGAGATCTGGTTGACTCCCAGATGGGATATCACAGCTTCGACCTTTCTCGTCGACACTCCTTGAAGATACGATTCAATGATCGCATTCACGAGTGCCTTCTCGGTCCGGGAATACCGTTCGAAGACTTGGGTCTTAAACGGGATCTCTCGCAATTGTGGTTTCTGGAGACTCAGTTCTCCGAATCGAGTCTTCAGGGACCGGGTCCGGTACCCGTTCCGGTGTGCTCTTCTCGAACTCGATCTCGCATGTTTCGGTACACCGGCTTGTTGCGCCACTTCCTCGTTCATCACGTCGTTCAGGAACCACGTGATGAGTTCTTGCATTCCCGTCTCGTTATCGGTAAGGTAATTTAGTACTATGTCTCTTAGATTCATTGCCCTGTTCCTCTTTGTTTCCCAATTCACTGTTGGATACAGGGCATCTTACATTTTACAGCACTTCGTGTACACTACCTAAAAAAATCCTTTGAAATTCTAATGATGGGTAATATTCCATATAAAAAAAGGAGAAGTGTCACCAATAATTTTAATAAATAAGGTATTTAATAGTAATAAATTAGGAATTAAAATGGTAAAAATTACTAAGGCAGGGACACAGTATCGTGTTAACATCCCTCTTGACGTCATTAAGCAGACCGGCTGGGATGAAAATACAGAACTACATATATTTCCTTATCCTTCTAATCTTAATGAGCCGATAACCGCGGACACGCCAGTATTTTTAAAACGGATTTATCCGGTTCCAAATAAAAAGGAGATCTAAAAATGACTCCCGCTCAAGTCATTCAAAGGAATCATAGTAAATCCAATTTTTTTCAACTAATGAAAATAGATCGAATCTATCTATCTGAATTCTCTCAATTATTTTCAAATCTCTCTTTAAAATGGGAAAAGTTATCTGACATTGATCAATACAAGGTCATTATCGTTGATGCAGCGGAGGAATTGGGCCGTTCTCTTAGAAAATTCAATAATTACGAATTTTGCGTTCTTAACAATAAACAATTAATTAAAATATTAAAAAACTTCGAGAATACTGGTTTCACAATTGACAATTTGGACTTCTTAGGTATAGCCAATATGGATGATGAGAAACTTGAGAGAATCGAGAATTTTTTCCCATCAAACAATTTCAATGAAATTATTACTTTCATTCAGACAGAAAAAATTGAGATTAACAAGGTCATTTTGAGTAAAAATTCTATTAAACTGACAATTTATCGAACGGGTTTAGTATGGTATTCGGGGGATATTTCCGAATTAAAAACGATTTTAAGCCAATTAATTGCGTGATCCTATGATAGAATTCCATTTAATTGAAAAATTATGGGAGTATTTTACAGAAAGATCACTGAAAGATTATGGATTATTTTTAATTATCTTCGGCCTTGTTTGGTATATTCAACTGTGGAAATCCTTTGAAGAATCTTTGGTCATCGGTTCGATTCCCATCAATAATGAAACTATTTCTGTCGTTCTGTTTGGGATTGGAAGTATTGTCTGCATAATTGCCTCGATACGTGATTTCACACAAATTGAGATATCCAGTACATATCCGTTTTCAACAAAAAAAACTAAAGAAAAGAAACCGACATTCCGAAATCTTCGTCAAGTAAAAATTCATTATCCCTTTGAACCTCTCACGATCGATATTATTATTAAAAATCTTAATGGAATGAAAAAGTGGATATTTTCATTTTTTGTGAAGCATTTTGACTTTTTCTTAGAATTTCATTATCCTGAAAACGTTATTGATATTAGTTCCTCCGATTGTTTTGATGAGCAACAATATGGAGGATATCAACCAACATGTCAGAAGAAAATTAAGATAGATGACAAAATCAAACACGACAGTCATTCGATTCCGATTCAGATTTCACCGATGAAGTCAGAAGAAAAAGTTACGCTTGAATTTAAAATCGTTGCCATTCAGAAAGAACCTAAAAAATATCGATTTGTCCCCATCGGATTTTTTATCTGGTTGTTTGTTCCGAATACATGCTCCTTTGAAATTCTATCCTGAATGCTTAATACAAATAACAGATCTATACTTTGTATATGGTTCAGATCACGGGGAAAAAGCCATTTTTCATCTATAAATTGGAATTGAAACCCAAAATCGACAAAAAAAAGAAATCAGAAATGGAATATTTAGTTGAAGCCCTGAACAAACATAAATTATCCACTTTTTCAGATCCCTCCCAAAAAGGGTTTGTAGCTTATCAATTTGATCCCGCTTTATCAAATGAAAATTCCAATCCTATAGAGAGCAGTTTCGTCGAGAAAATACTCGTTGTAAAATTTGTTGAATATCACGTTAAGGGTGAACGTGCAAAAATTTCAGACCAGCTTAAAACCGTGATGGAAAATCCCGATATTCCTACATCTGCCAAACTCGAAATGAAAAAATTGTTTCAAATTATTGTCCCCGATTATCAAGATTTTATTTTTCTTCCAGACAATAGCATAATGTTAGTGTTCCCTTCAACGGATGAGAGTCGGACAATAATGAATCGCTTATTGCCCTATATTGAAGAAACATTCGACATATCCCCAAACAACGCATCCCATAATATCGATGAAGATGCCCTGGCCTGGTTAGTATTCAAAATTTGTCGTGGGAAGAAGGGCAATTTAGGTAATATGAAAATCACTCATCTCGAAGGAATCTCTTCAACCGCATATCTTCATACAGGTATTTTGGATATCAATGACATTGAAGACGCTGGCGATACAATTTATGCGAAAATTGCATACGGTTTCTTGAATGAACCATTACGTCGAATAAATTTAACCCTGGAATATGATGGTGGTCAGTATCATTTCTCATTATTGCCCCAAGGTGGCTTCATATTCGAACCTAGCAAATTTTTAACATACGATTCTGGGAATCCAAGGTCGAATAAAATATTGATGTTACGAGACATTTGTCAGATTATCATCCCGCATATTTATCAAGAATATTTTAAAGATAAACTCAATTGGGATAAAGAGAGACCTGCGATTCAAGATCAATTATTAGCTGAGGCAAAAGAGAAAATCCAAAGCATATAATTTTTCGATAGACCCCATGGATTGTGCCTTGTTTTTCTAGATATTGAGATAATTGTGCGTTTTTATCATTTAGTTTATTGATCAGAAGACAGGAGTATAAAATCATCAGAAGAAATTTTTATCATCGCTCTTCCCATAAATGTCATACCCCATCGGGTCTTGTTAGTAACAAAATTTACCTGATTTACGTATTTTTTAAATGGGTGCGGTTTATCAAATATTTTCAACGGAACAATATCCCATCTTAAAGAAAATTTTTCTTTTGGATTTGTTGCTGCAGGAGAGAAAATTTGAAAATTATCAACATACGAATCAGATTTTATTTCATAAACTGCAACTAAACTGGAGTCGATTTTTTCGTCGCAAAATTTTGCTGGTTTTGTATAAATTAAACACTTATCGCCAACAGTGATCGTCTTTAATGAAGATTGATATTTTAATGAGATCCCGAGTACATTTTTCTCTTTAGTCAGCAGCCAATTTTCAAAAGAAGTAACATAAATCCAGTAATTCATGATCTACCTCTTCTTCGACACCTTACGATCTCATCTGTTTTTCTTATCTATATGCACTTGAACGGCATGGTATGGGGGTTTTAATTTATTATTGATTGGGATTCTTCCTTATTTCTTCTGGCAATTTATCAATAACCATCTTGTAATCCTCAATCGGTACCTTTCTCACGTATTTTTCAAGGTTCATATACGGATCAGGAACGATAGCTAATTGCGAATCCGGCTCCTTCGAAATATTTTCCACGACATACAGATAGTAATCTTCCCGCAGCTGAGATGCAACCCTCCATTCGTTCGAAGAGATCTGTATGGGGTTAGTCGTCAAGAAAGATTTTACTTCGATATGACGCTTTTCGTTTTTAGTGGTTGATAGAATATCATAGCCCCTTAAAGTTTCTTTTGAAACATCTTCGGGGTTCCTTCCATGGACCTTCTCATAATGGCATACGATCTTCATTCCCGCGAGTTCGATCTCCTTCTTTAATTTCTCAAGATCGATCCGTGCCTGCTCTGATTTGGGGTCCCAGTTTTTTTGATCTGATGGGGGGACTAGCAGGGCGATGTCAACAGGGCCACAAAGTTTCCATGAGATATTCTTCGATATCTGATTTTCCTGCCTTAGTGATTTGAGTTCTTGTTTAAGTCGGAGAATCTTGTTTTCAACTGGGTCGATGAGGTACTTTTGCCCGGTTTCTTCAAATTTTTCCCGTTTCAAGTTCTGGTTTTTGATCTTCCAGGTATATTCTGCGTAGGTGTAATTGAATTCCCGTTCGAGATCCTTTTCATGTTTTCCTCTCACAAATGTCTCTGTTTTGGAAATATATTCCTTTAAGGCAAATTCCGGGTCTGCGAGAAGATCTTTTACCGCTTTTGTATAATATTCACTATCGACGTTGAGTATTTGATCCTGTTCGTATCCCTCGAAATCCCAAACGTTCAGGGGATCCAATCCTTTGCATTCTTTTTCCGTCTGATACAATAGGACCGGTTCTGCGTAGATCTCTCTCCCGCGACCATCAGTGAATTTGAGAATGTATGTGAGTATGATGCCCTTTTCAGGGCATTTGATAATTGTACAGGTGTGTTTTGAGAGAGAATCATCAATTGCACAGCTGATCATCGGATGACCAAGTGCAAGATATACGCCCTTCTTTTCCGGGTCGAATACCCCAGTCACCATCATATCATCATATTTCTGGGATTCACGATCAGTGCATTGCGCCTCCGACGGAGTAGTTGTGCACGGAATCCGAATATGATATTGGCGTGTCTCTTTTTCTGCAGGTTGAACATCTACAGATGTGGAATTCTCGGCCCATGTGAGGAAGAACCGTTCGATATCAAAATTGTTGATGCAACGGTCGATATTAGGCGTGAGTGAGGTGACGTTGACAAGATTGAAAGAATCTTTGATGAAGAACTGTTCAATCTCTTTGAAGACATCGAGTTTCTCGGTAAAGAGCTGATCCACCTTATCAACAGCCGACCCTTTGCCCTGGGCGATGCGGAATATTTCGAGGATCTCTTTCTCCGAGATCATGGACCCGATCACGTCGATGGTGTTTGATCCGTAGATGGCCCGGATATTTTCCATTTTTTCAAGGATTTTTTGGAGAACGGCTTCATCGATGGGAAATGCCGTCTTGAAATTATAGATATAGACCTCCTTCTTCTGACCATAGCGGTACACCCGCCCGACGCGTTGCTCCAGCCGGTTGGGATTCCAAGGAAGTTCATAGTTAATTGCGATATTGGCGAACTGGAGGTTCAAACCTTCCCCGGCGGCCTCTGTGCCGAGAAGGATATCGGACCGTTTTTCAAACAGTCGTGCCTGTTCTTTCTTCTCTTCGGGTGAAAGCCCTCCGGTGATCTTAGCGACGAGAAAGTTATCAGCGGTGAGCTCTTTTTCAAGGAACCGGAGGGTATCGGTAAATTCAGTGAAAATAATAACCTTATCTTCGGGATGTTCTGTTCGGATGGTATTCACCAGAATTTTGAGCTGCTGGAATTTCCGGTCCTGTTGATTGTCGAGGAGTTCCTGGCCCTGTTCAATCAACCAATCCAAGGCTTCGCATTCGACACGTAGTTCTTCGTGCGTGAGAGCTGCGGTGGCACTGATGATTTCCTCTTCTGCCTTTTCCCGCTTCTCCTCATTTCCTTCCTCAAGATAGCAGAGATAATCGGCCTCACTTTTTTCCGAAATCTCCATGTATGGCTGGAGAAGTTTCAGTCGGCGTTTCTTCAGTGAGATGACACCGGCCTGGATGGATGAACTGACTCTTCGGTGAAGGATGTAGAGAGCGAGGATGACAGATGTCATCCCTCCAGATTCTGCTTTCTGATAATAGGTCCGGACATAATCCTCAACACCGTTATAGAATTCAAGTTCTTCCGGGGAGTACTGTATTTCAAGTGTCTTTGGTATGGTCCGCTTTGGAAAGATCTTTTTTCCCCGGAAATTTACGATATCTTCCTTGAGTCGGCGGATCATAAGCGGATCAAGATATTGTTTAAGTTCTCCACTGTCGGTAATATCCTCCATCTCTTCGTCAATCAGTTTGACAAGCCCGAGGAAATTCTCGACTTTTCCATCGTGGGGTGTAGCGGATGCAAGGATGAGATGGGCGGTTTTAGTGCTGATTGCTTCTGCAAGGCTATAACGCATATTGCCCGGTTTAAGTTTGTGGGCTTCATCGAAGATGACCAGATCCCATTTTGTTGAAAGAAGCAGGTTTGTTTTTTCTTCATTCCGTCCGATATCGACCGAGATGATCGCCTGGTCATTATCTGCGTAAGGGTTTCCGTCTATCTGTCCCTTGATGATAGTGAAGTCTTCGTTGAACTTTTCCTTGAGTTCTTCCTTCCACTGGATTTGAAGTCCCGACGGACAGATGATGAGTACCCTTTTAATCCGCTTGCGGAGCAGGAGCTCTTTCATCACGAGGCCGACCATGATGGTCTTCCCGAGCCCTACATCATCTGCAAGCAGCATCCGAATCCTGCCGGCGATACCGCTCGATGGGCGAAGCATCGCCATCATCTTAACGAATGCTTCAATTTGGTGGGGCAGTGGGTCGATCTTACCGATAGAGACAACCGAAATCGGATCGAATTTGTGCTTGAGGTGGAGACGGTAGGCATCGACATTCAGTTTAAAATTGGTAAGCGGATCGAACTGCTGTGTTCGTATCTGTTCCTGGAATTCTGCTACCGTCATTGCCATGCTTGCACCTTAGAAATTATCCAGCCCGGTCTGACCCTGCTTCGGGAATGACTGTCCAAAGCGTTCAAGAATTTTTTGCGCTATCTGTCTTTCGGGATCTTCTGTCGGCAGAGAGAGAAGCGCTTCGAGCACATCCTTGATTTCTTGTCTACTAAATTGAATAGTGGCAAGTTCCCGTTCAACCTCGGTGTAGCCGCCTCGTGCGAATGTTGCCATCACGAATTGAACGCAATCGATAAGAGATTGTTTTCCATTTTCTTCACGGAGTGCATACGATAGTAAAGCGATTCCCTGTGCTTTGCCACTCTTACTTGCCTTAACCAATCCCTGTTTTTCAAATAATTTCAAATCAACATTCATACTTTTTGCAATCAGGTTCGCAGTATCAAAAGGCATCACATCTAGTTGTGAAAGACGTGAGTAGAGATAGAACGAGGTTGCAGCATCAAGGCCGGATGCGTTTTTCATATAGCGATTTAGGACATATTGGGCAACGTATTTTTGTACCAATTCTAGGATATCTTTGATCTGCATATCACCCGTGTAACTCTTGATATTCGAGTACTGAGTAATTATATCCAGAGTCGCACCCATTGCGGATACGGTAAGATCTGCACCCCGTAAACCATACTTCCAGAATTCATCAAGCCTGTTCATCAGGTGTGAACGCACTTCATCTTGGATTTCTTCGATATATCCAGTTTTTTCAGTTTTTCTTTTACGAGCGACAATTATGATAGAGGACATTATCGATGCATTCCCACGGGCGAGAGGATTAGTGGGATTTTCTGTATGAACGGGCCAAGTTGCGGTAATTCTAAATCCATTTTTTTGAAGAGAATTAATAACAAAATCCCATGCATCTATTGACGAATGGGCAAAAAACATGACTAACATTCCATCCTTTGTTAAGGTATTAAAAAACTTTTTACAGGTTAAACCAAACATTTTGTTAAATGTGTCTTCATTTCTATGTCCACCAACTGACATATCTTCACTTTTGGGAGCATCACCTAGATCAATAAAATTTTGAAGGGCTTTTCTTTCCCAAATATAAAAGAATTCACTCAATTCGGCATATTGAACATCATCATAATAGGGAGGATCACATACTATCAGATCAACACTTTTGTTAAGTAATGTAATAGAATTTTGAGATACTTCGACATTCCCTCGTTTAGCAACTTTTTGAATTGAATAGTTCAAACCATCAAGAATCGACTCATTGATTTTTAGCAGTGTTCCAGATCCTTTTACAAATGGATTTACTTCAACATGATCCCACATCATTGGAATACCACGAGTGGCAAGAGCATGACTAACCAATTCTCGAGTGCGGTGCCACGATGTTGATCTGCAATTATAATCAATGAATTTCCCAAAAATAAATGAAAGGTATGTTTGAATTGCAATAGCGTATTCTTTATTTTTTACTTGAGCAGTTTTTTCCCCGTATAACCTAATTTTTTGAACGAGGGTAATAAATAGTAATTTTTGACGAGGATTCAGCAGCTTGTGCCAGTGCATTAAATAGAGTTTGGCCCAGATTCCTCCTCGATTGTCATCTGGCATTTCCTCCATTGGAATTAAATTATCTCGTAATAACGAACTCCAATTTTTTGTTAAATATTTTTTTGCGGATTCAAACGCAATTACATCGTTTTCATTAGGAATTGAATACCCTTTGCCACCTTTTTCATTGAGTGCGACTGCGAGAAAAATTTCGTGTTCTCTATCCAAAATGTCCTTTTTTATTATAGTATCTGGAATTGAAGATCCACAATTTGGATTCAAACACCTACCCTTTGCGTTAGCACACGTGCCATCAATGGGATTTTTCCCAGTTTTTATGCTGAATTTGATTTTTTTATCTTCTACTGTAGGGGAAATAAATATGTTTTTATCGTCTTTTCTTGCCAACCACCATTGACCAACCAGGGGAGTATCAAATCCGCATTTTGGACATTTAACCGTCCAAGCCCAGATATATGCTGATACATCTTTACCCTCATGTCGAGGATAATATTGCTCCATCTCTTTCTTTGTTTCTTCAAAAACCCAATTCAATCCCTTTTCAACATCATTATAGAGATTTTCATGATATTTCGCTGGATATTCAAGAGTCGCCCTCTCAATTAAATGAGCAACTGGGTTGTAGTCATTAGCAATCGTATCCACACCGACACGCATTGCTTCAAAGGGGATTGAACCGCCTCCGGCAAAAGGATCAAGGATAGTTGGAATTTCGCCCCATTCTTTTTTATAATCCTTTTTCAGTTGTTCAATCCGTTCGGGAGGGATATCATAATTATGTGCCCGTTTGCCGGTAGAGTGGACAAATTCAAGTCCAAGTAATTTTTTGAACTCTTTAGGATCAAAATCAGAAGGTAACAAGGCCCCAAGAACCGCGGCCCGTGCAGTGATGAGCGGTTTTCGAGTCCACCAATAATGCATTTCGAATGTTGGAGCTCGTCCATTTTTTTCTTTTTTTGCCTCTTCGGATATTTCATCTACTGGTAAAAATGTTTCAATTAAAGTCCGCTTTTCTTCAGTCACAATATCATCTCAAAGATACATCGCCTTAAAGCCATTCAGCGCAGAATTTTTCAAAGAAAGCACCTTCCACGCCCAGAACGAGATCTCTTCATCCGTCAGGGAATTTACAATTTCGAGTGCTTCTTCTATACGGGGCCGCTGCTCCATACTCGACACCAGTTTCATCGCAAAGAGCATCTTCATCGCCATCTCCTCAGGCAGACGGTAATCGCTGTTCCATTGACTCTTTTCAAGATGAACGATCCCTCCGCCATCCGTGTCAAGGACCATCTGCCGTTTCAGGACTGTGCTCTTGACATCCTGCTGGTATTTTGCGATGAGTTTATCGAGAAAAACACGGACGATCTCGGCACGCCAGGAAAAAACCGAACCGATCGGATTCTTGTAATGTTTGTTCATCCCGTCGATGTGCTCCCAGAGCTGCATGGATTTGCCCGACCCTTCCTTGAGTGAGACCGTGTAATGGATCCGCTCCTTTTTCAGGTAATTCTTGATCTCCATGCCGTTATTTCTCCACAAGAGCATTGAAGGAAAGTTCTGTTTTTATCGCAGTAAATTCTCCGATAGTGTCGGTGAGGTCCTGGTCAACCTTCGCCGGCTTCTGGAATTTCATTGCGATCGATACACTCAAATCCTCGTTAAACTGCGCTGCGAGTTTGGATAACAGGTCGATGGTCGCGTTGATATCCTTTATTTCGCTGTCATGGATTTTCAGATCCATCTGTGCACTGTGCACCGAGAGATTGAAGAGGATACCAGACTGACCAAGCAGCATCATGGAAAATGTGCTCTTGACCTGATTGAAAAGACGTGCATTAGTAAAACCGACATTGAATTCTCGGAGATTCCATCCCTGATATTCTGCGATCTGCTCGGGCCCCACAAGATTCTCCTCTGTTACTGCAGGGCTGATGGTGATTTGTTTCCCCTTCTTCCCCGCATAGGAACCTACCGTATCCGAAGAACCCGTTGATCGTCCGGCTTGTTCTGCAATCTCATTCAGTTGCCCTTCGATGAGTTTTGCTCGTGCTTTGGGAAGGAGATAATAGCCATCCCGGACACCAGAACTTGGAGCCCGTCCGAAATAAAACCGCTCACCGACTGATGAAAAATTCTCCAGATCAATAGCGATGATATCCCCGATTCCGCCGGCATATAATGCAAACTGATTTTCCTGAACTCCCCGCTTTATCGCGTCATACACGACATCTTTGTTTTTTGGAAGGAAATGAATCGGGGCCTCTTCAAAGGTTGTCACCAAGTCCTGTACGGTTAATTCTGTTCGTTCGCCAAAGATCCGGTCTACAATATATTCCGGATTAATTGTGGCAACTATCTTTCCACCTTTTGTCAGTGCTTTACAGACTTTATCCGGGAGATTTTTTGCTCCCTCATAACCGTCAGCTACAGTGATGCATTTGATCTCGGTCCCTTTCGGGTAATAAATGAGAGAATAACACCGTTCTAGAGTGCCGTTCAGCGTTGAATCTGCCTCCTTGAGGAGTTCATCGATCTTCTGGCTGTATACCCCGATATCCTGCCGGTTCTTTCGTGCTCCTTTAAGTTCTTTTATTGCAATGAATCTACGGGAGGCCTCTACCATTCTGGCAGTGCGATCTTCACGGGCGACCAGGACATACATGAGATTTTTCTTGGACCTGAATGAAGTCCCTTCCTTCTCGATGATTGTCTTCACCTGACTGGGAATAGATGTTTCAGTCCCGATAACCGTATGGAAATTGGGCACTACGAGCGTCGGTTTATGCGGACTCCGAACATCGTCATCCCATACATGAACATCGAAAAAGTCTGATGAGAGCATCTTCCGAAGCCTCCCTTTAATCTCCGGATCATATTGGGTCTGGTCCACATTCTGGGTTTCATCGGCAATGACTTTGTTGAGATTTACCTCGACAGAGAAATACAATTTGCCGGTCTTGTTGTAAATATACCACAAGGAATTTTCGAGATTGATTACATCGACCAGTACATCTTTTGGATAGGTTATTCCCTCGACAGAAGTTGCAAGCACCAGTTCATTCTGGGAACAACCCTTGCTTGCTTCATTAGTGGACCCAATCAAGCTGTAGAGATAGATTGCGGTACTGATACGGACATTCGATCCATAAGCAGATTTATTATCGATCTTTTGGCATTTTGCGGTATACTCATCATTAACGATATCCGAATTGATGACTGGCTGGAACTCACCTTTCGCGATTTTGTTTGTCAGTTCCTGGAAGATATTCATATCATTCAGGTCGATAACACCTGGCGTGATGATGGGATCAGAATCAAGGGTCTCAATATTATGGTAGATGTTTTTAAGGACATGCGACAGGAGCCGGAGAACTCCACGGGTTTTTTGGAATTCAGCGATTGTGGCCACTCGTTCATAGAGGAGATCGACAAGCGCCGGGTGGAACGGGTATGATTTTGCTGTTTTCGTCCGGTATTCCAGACTCATCACTTCGGCAGGGAATGACTCCTGATGTTCAGCATAAAATTTTTGCAGATGTTCGGCGACATCCGTTGCATACTGGTGATCGACTGTGCGGAAAAGACGTTTCCTGATAACATCATAAATTTCCGATCGTTCCATTGGCACAGTAAATGATCCTTCCCTCCCGCTGATCTCCTTAATTTTTGTTTTATATTGCTCAAGAAGTTCTGACTCCTCTTTATAGGCTGATTCAGAACCGGGGAGTGTAATAATAAGCATCGCATTTTTGCTATTGACAATGACATCGGTGAGCGTGTGGAAGAATGAAACCGTCACTTCAGCGAGATTTTGTTTACCAACTGCCTCAGCTTTGGCATCCTTCAGATAATTCACCAGCTCGTCCAGCATGATGAGAACAGGCTTATTGGTTGAATTGATCAGTTTGGCCAGCGTGTCAGCATCGGGGCGGCGCATCTCCTGATCATAGGTTTTAACCAGATCATACTGATCGAGCTGACGGCCAATTTCTCCCCAGATTGTCCGCGCCTTGCCGGGCATTTTTACGGATGAGATATTATGACAATCGATAGCAACAAGGGAGATATCTGGAATAGTGGGGAGATCCAATGCTGATAAAATTCTTTTAAGCTCTGTATTCTTCTTCGCAATATCGGGATTTGAAAACAGATGATACAATGCAACAAGCGTATGGGTTTTCCCACCGCCAAAAGTTGTATCTATGACAAGCAGGGGTCTGCTTCCTCCAGAAGACATCCGTGAGAGTACATCCTCATAAATTCCCGCTAGGTTTTTTGTCACATGGGTAAGATCAAAAAATAATTTTGGATCATTATAGATATCGTCGGCTGTCCCATTCAGAACGGCATGAAAACCCACAGCAAATTGATTTTCTGAAATTTTATTCTTGAGAATATCATCATAAGGAACAATTTTCTTTTTCTTAAAAGCGTCTTTTAACGTGTGCATTCTCCCTCTCCTCTCAATCCTATGACTCTTTTATCAATTCAGATTGCATTAACCTTCTTATTCATTAATCTTAACGGAGATTTTTAACGAGAGAACCCGATTCCTTTTTTCCTTCCCCTTCAGCAAAGCCTAAGCCCCCCGTCCTATAGAGTAATATTCAGCCCAAAGGAGGGAGTGAAGAATGGCAGATCTCATACAGAGTGCAACCGATGATATGTGCGTGCATAGTTTCCAGGAATTATAAGGTCATCACAGTTACGATTACCCTCCGGTCACATTGGCAACCGCGCCGGAGATACCAGCCTGCGCATGGCTGATATTCTCCTGTAATTGTTGGTACTCCTGCGCTGTCTGCTGTGTGATATGCGGGTTTGTAGCCGATTCATAAGCTCCAACGCCTATCAGGATCACCGCAAGGACCAGTAGGCCAATAACTGCGAGCACAATTAGAACAGAGACTCCCGCCGCTACCTTCCCGCAAAAAGATATCAGACTCATTTTCTCACCCCGTCAGCCACATATCTTCATTCTGTGGGCATTTCTCCGCGCGGATAGATAAAAGTATGCGGCGATGAAAGGAGGGCCGGTTTAAGGGGTCTTGACGTAAAACCAACCCTTTTAAATTTTCCCCGTTAACTAATGATCACGATGATGGATAGACCCGAGATAAATGGGTGGAAAATTAAAAAAGAATCGGAGGTCTAGTCTAGATGCACGAATACAGCATCGCTTACGACCTGTACGCAACCGCAAAAAAAGCAGCGCTTGATCACCGGGCCACGAAGGTAAAAAAGATCCGGGTCGATGTGGGAAAGATGGCCATGGTGAATCC
>Ga0074046_10002774_pt1 | contig 14960 bp, 22 predicted proteins | sample BogForMeECP23OM3_FD_94441 | JGI IMG/M metagenome (GOLD analysis project Ga0074046, IMG submission 94441) | Bog forest soil microbial communities from Calvert Island, British Columbia, Canada - Bog Forest MetaG ECP23OM3 | ecosystem: Environmental > Terrestrial > Soil > Wetlands ...
CAAGGTCCGAAGGCCAATCTACATGATTTAAATGGGTACGCTTTGCAATAAGGGATAGGACAGCATTGAGGGACACATTGACACGGGCTTCGAGCAGAATCTGCGGGTTACTTCCGAAAAACCCGAAACTCATTACCGCACTTCACGCACCTTTTCTCAAAAATCTTAACCGTCGGGACTCCAAGAATCCTGCCCACCCATGCGACAATAGTGGTGACCGACCACTTCGTCTTAACATTCTCGCTCCCACATTCCGGACACTTCGCTTTTAACCGTGGATCTTGCATAATCATGGCTCGGCCTCCCTTTGCTGAATGATGTCGTTTACGCTACCGATCTGAGTTGCGATCAGTTAGACTGAAAGTACATGCTGGATTAAAGTATTATCTTCGTATATTCATATATGTAGCAACTGTGTCTTCTCAAGGTGCCGTTAAACGGTGATTCGGCTAACAGGGGGCTATTTCGGTGGGGCTCTCGTGTTTATCTCTGGAGCAGGTCGCCATTTTGGCAACTTGACTTTGGCGGCTATGATGTGATTCTCGAACCCTCTCAATTCTCTCTGTAGCCCTTCAGTTCACGTTTCAATAGTGCTTCCTCAAGTCGGACTCGCAGAAGGGCAATTCAGTGGAGAGCTGTCACTTTGGTCCAGCCTGTTCTCAAAACGCTTCAGAAGCACGTTCTTTCAATCCTATTCTGGAATTGCTGCATGGCACCGAATGATAAAGGACCAATGGAGCAGAGAGACGCGAACGCTAGCCGGCAGGCGAAGAGTGTGGAGTGAGACTCCCAGGATAACCGCACTCTACAACACGCCTGTCCAAGGGACAGCCGCAGACATTCTCAAGGTTTCTCTCGGTGATCTTCCGCAAGCTTTGACGGGTACTGGAGCTAAAGTTGTCGGCTGTGTTCATGATGAAATTATCCTCGAAGTTCCGAAAGAAAAAGCAGAAGAAGCGGCATCGATACTCAAGTATGTAATGGAGGCCGCCGGGGAAAGATTTTTGAAGCAGGTTCCCCTCTTGGCTGAACCCGTTATTGCCAATAGTTGGGGAGACAAATAGAAGGAGTGATGTAACGAAAAAGGCTCATTCCTGATCAAGCCTCACAGCACAAATTTATTCACTGACGATTGGCCAACGGATGTTCCGTGTTTACCTTCTCAGGCGCATGGCGGCGGGAAGTTCATTAAAAAAACCTCAAAAGAGGCCGGTAATGGTTAAGAATACCGACTTAAATAACGGGCGTGGTCAGGCGCCTGGTGATCCGAAAAAGCAGAACGACACAAAACCCGCTTTGAGGAGCGCGAGTGCATACGCCCCTTTGAAAAACAAGATATTCTCGGAACTTTGGATTTCCAACTTCGCATCCAATGTCGGCACCTGGATGCAAAACACCGCAATGGCATGGCTAATGGCGACCATCGCCCCGTCCGCCATAATGGTTTCACTAGTTCAAACCGCCTCCAGCTTCCCTGTTTTTCTGTTCGCTGTGCCCGCCGGAGCGCTCGCAGACGTGGTCGACCGCCGCCGAATTATAATCGCAACGCAGATATGGATGGGCATAGCCGCGGCCTTGCTGGGAGTGCTCACTCTCTTTAATCTCATCTCTCCCTGGATGCTGCTCTTTCTCGTGCTGGTACTCAGCCTGGGTAATGCTGTGAACGCCCCCGCCTGGCAGGCGATCATTCCGGAACTCGTACCGCGTTCGGAAATCCAGCAGGCGGTGGCTCTGAACAGCGCCGGTTTCAATCTCGCACGCGCTGTAGGTCCGGCCCTTGGCGGTTTCTTGCTCGTCGCCATCGGAGCGGGTACGACATTTCTGATCAATGCGGCCTCGTTTCTCGGGGTAATATTCGTTCTTTTCCTTTGGCAAAACCCTCCGCGTGAGAGCGTTTTGCCCGCGGAACGCATGATGGGGGCGATGCTTACAGGCATTAGGTTCGTTAGGCACGCTCCTGCGCTTCAGGCCGTTTTCATAAGGGCGTTCCTCTTTGTTGTGTGCGCAAGTTCGCAGTCGGCGCTTCTGCCTCTATACGCCCGTGACCTTCTAAAGGCGGGACCGGGCGAGTACGGTCTGCTCCTCGGCTCTTTCGGGCTGGGGGCTGTAGCGGCAGCCGCGGGTCTCCCCATAATCGGAAGAAAACTCACCATAAACGCTCTTGCTCTAGTTACTACCTTAGTTTTTGCCGCATCGCTCAGTGTCATTGCCGTCTTCCATATTCTCACTATCGATTTTTTTGCGATTTTTCTTTCCGGCTCGTGCTGGCTTGCATTGCTTTCGAATTTCAACAGCAGCGTCCAGTCTATGTCGCCTGCCTGGGTGCGGGGAAGGTGCCTTGCCGTATATATGATGATCTTTTTCGGCGGCATGGCGGGGGGAAGCTTTTTGTGGGGCGCAATTGCCCACTGGATTGGCATTCCGGGTGCACTGCACGCTTCCGCTGCAAGCCTTGCCTTGGGGCTTCTCTCGGCTTTCCAGTTCAAGCTGATCTCGGGCGATCGTCTTGACTTGAATCCTTCGCCCCACAGGTCCGTGCCGGCAGTAATCTTGGAACCGCAGCCGGAAGAAGGGCCTGTGATGGTCACGGTCGAGTACGTTATTGATCCGGATGACTGGAATGAATTCAGAGCGGCAATGCGAAGGCTAAGGCGCGTGCGGCTTCGGGGAGGCGCTTTCAGGTGGGCCGTTTTCATGGACCTTAACGATCCCAGTATATACCGTGAGATTTTTCTTGTCGAATCCTGGCTCGAACACCTCCGGCAGCATGAGCGCCAGACGGTAAGCGACCGGGAGATCAGGGAGAGAGTAGCCTCATTCCATAAAGGAGAAGCCCCCCCCGTGGTCAGACACCTGATTGCAAGGCCTCTTACGGAGACAAGGAAAAGATGGTGAAGCGGCGGGGATGACGGGACACGACTTTAGTTGGGCAATTCGTTCAGTCAAAATGTTGTCAGGATCAAATATTCATGAGAGTGACAAAGAATCTGATCACCCGCTGACGGAAAAGGATGAAAAAAGAGCATACAGTTACGAAGTATGACAAAAGAGCTGGTGCTTGGCCTCGATAACGGTAGATTGGCTTACACCATCCATCAGAAATTAACCTAATTGGGCTTTGTGTTGACCTCGGGTTGGGTTGAGACGTTTGTAGCCGCCTACTTTGCTAAGTTTGCCGGCATAGCCAAATGGAGGCAAGCATCTGTAGTTGAGGCCAGAGCTGAAAAACAAGTCAAGACAAGGATCGGCAGGATGATTCATATTCCGGATAACGCGACGGGCACTTCATTATTCTGTCTGCCGGTCCAAACAAATGGCGCCGATGCCTTCAAACTGGCTCTGTACCTCATTTCGCGTGGGCTGGAGGGGGTTGATGCACGTATTGTCCATACCCCCAACATGATGAGATAATCGTCGAGGCCAGAGATGGCATAGAGGATCAGGTGGAGGGGATTGTGATTGAGTCGATGGAGGAAACATTCAAGAAGGTGATTCCAGAGGTCCCGTTTGTGGCTGAGATCAGAGTGGCTGAGGATTGGGGAGTGGATATGGGCGTTGAAAAGGTCCTGCGTGGATAGGTCGACTATTTCCATTATAGCCGCAGATGGAGTCCGCTTGGCGTTGCACTGCATACCGGTGGACGTTCCGACCGCCGCAACTGTTGAAGTGATTCTCACGCATGGGACATTCTCCAACGCGCGCATATGTCTTGCGCTAGCCAGTTACCTCGCCTCAATCGGTTTACGCTGCTGGGTACTGGATTGGCGGGGCCACGGGGAAAGCGGAGCGGCGCCTCGGCAGACGACATTTGACTCTGTGGCTCAACTCGACGTTCCTGCAGTGCTGCAAGCAGTCCTTGAACAGGTTGGCCCCCGTCCTGTCTTCTGGCTTGGCCATAGCGGCGGCGGATTGATGGGCGCCATGTGGGCTGCACGGAACGTGGATCTCGCACATATCCGGCTCCGAGGGTTGCTCATGCTTGGTTCCCAGGCAACCTTGGCTGGCGCTGGCTTGCACAATCGCCTGGTTATCCGCGGCATAGATTTCCTTATGTCTGCCATCCGGTCAGCACCGGGGCACTATCTTGGATTAGGACCTGAGCCTGAAAATCCGCAACTGATGCGCCAGTGGTGCCGCTGGAACATAGAGGGGAAATTTTCCGGCGATGATGGGTTCGATTACGCGGCTGCATTGAGACGGGTGCAAATTCCCGTGCTTGCACTGTCAGGGGCCGGAGATGCCTTTATTGCCCCCTCAGATGGATGTAGGCGACTTGCGTACGCGTTCGGCGGGCCGGATATCACGTTCCATGAGTGCGGTATCGCGACGGGGTTTGCAGAAAACTACACGCATGATCGCCTCATTCTGTCGAAGCCGGCCAGCCTCGAGATCTGGCCGATGCTGGCATCCTGGATGCAGGCGCGACTCCAGCCGCTATCAGTAACTACGGAAAGAAGGCTTCCGGGGTGAGCATGACTATCAATGCTGTTGACCTTAAGAATTCTCCAGCTTTTTACACCTTCCAGAGCACCATTTATTGGCAGGTCTTTTGGTTACTCCTGGTTGCAAGGCTCTAGGACGTTTTGGCCTATAGTATACTTGACCCGGAAGAGCGCAGCAAGGATCTCAGAAAAGATTTCGGCGGCCTTCTCGGGATCATCGGGAGCGAGTGATCCGGATGTGCTGCACTTTTGAGTCCTCAGGAATTCAAGGGGCAAGAACAGTGAGTTCGTCAATTACCGGGCCGGATTGCCGGAATGGTCCCATAAAAATGAAAAGGACTGGCCGCCAATTCATTCCCGCGAGCAGTCCCTTCAGATCATCTTATTGAATGAGAGGGGATCAGATCCTGCTATTTGACTTTTTCGGCAAGAGTCTTCCCTGCTTTGAACTTGACAACTTTTGAGGCCGGAATTGTGATCTTTTTGCCGGTCCGGGGATTGCGGCCTTCACGTTGAGACCTTATCCCGACGCTGAAAGTCCCAAAACCTACCAGTGTGATCTTGTCACCGCCTGCCAGAGCGCCGGAAACAGCCGAAACAAATCCGTCCACCGCTTTTTCAGCCAGTGATTTGGTAATGCCGGCTCCACTTGCGATTTTTGCGACCAATTCAGCTTTCGTCATTTCCTCTCCTCCTCAAAGTTAGATAATAAAAGCCCACTTTTTTAAGGTCTTGCAGCGGATTCGTCATGGCGGCATCCTTTCACAACAATCCGACGATTTCACCGAACTATCATGCCTCACTGATCATTTCAAACAGCGTGACTTCTATCGGTTTTGCCAGAAGACTACCGACTTTCTGTCTGTACGCCTTTAGGTGCGGCGTTTTACTGTGCTTCTGCAGATCTTCCATGCTCTCCCAGTTCTCGTAAAACATGAACTGTGACTTCTCATCGGTCCCTTGGTGGATGTCGTAGTTTATGCAACCAGGTTCCGACCGTGTAGGGTTGACCAGGGACAAGAGTTCCTGTCTGACAGTTTCCTCCATCCCTTCCTTTGCCTTCACCAGCGCCAGCACCGTGATCCGTTTATTCTTCATTGCTTCCTCCCTATCGTGGAAATGTGAGAACCCCGCAGTGATCCCAGCCCATCCACGGCTTTTACGTTGAAATCACTTCCGAATCACTCAAAAAATAGGAATATGGTATATCCCTTTTCAGGATGAGGCCCCTTATAACCTGAATAATGCATCAACTTAATCAGCAACGGATGCTGAAGCGCATTTTGCGCCTAGATTTCACCCAAAACCATCTTGAAACAACCAGGAGGCCCATTCAATTATCCTATATCCCTATCAAACACGCAAGGGGTGCGGTATCAGATCGCCCCCGCCAGTTCTTTCCCCATCCTGTACGTCTCCTCCATGTATTCGGGATGATCCAGGACATCAGATGGCCCATCCCGCCCCCGGTAGAGAAGGCTTTCCCAGAGTTCCATATCCAGGGTGTCCAGAAAATATCTCATTGGCAGCAGGACCCCGTCGAATAGCTTACTTCCGCGAGTTGCGCCGGCAGAGACGAACAAGGCTTTCCGAGTTGGCGTGCGCAGACCGAAAGGGGCTTGGTCGATCAAATACTTCTTTGACCAGAACTCCTGGCAGCGGTCCATGAAAATTTTGGTATGGGCGCTTACGCTGTAAAAGAAAATCGGCGATGCGAGCATCAGCGCATCACATGAAAGAAGCTTATCGCGTAGTGGATCGAAATCATCCCGGATACTGCAGCGGCCCGCTTTCCTGCACGCATAGATCTCAAGGCAGGGGGAGATCGAAAGGTCCCGCAGGAATATCTCCTCTACCGAAGCCCCGCCGTCCAAGGCGCCCCTGACCGCCCGTTCGAGCAAGACTGATGTGTTGCCGCGTTTTCGGGGGCTTCCGTATAGGGCTAAAATGCTTTTCATAAATGTTCTTCCTTCCCATGTTGACCGGAACAATGCATCAATTGTGCGCTATGTGTTCGAACCGCATCTTCGGGTCGGATTCTGCTCTAAAAACTTCTTAAACAACCCCAAAGCCCGCAAAACGATACAATTCCGCAATCGAACATGCAAGTGATAGGTCAATGAGGCCGGTTTTGGCGGTTTCAGGACGCACTCTACACCACGCCTGTTCAAGGGACGGCCGCAGACATGACAAAGAAAGCACTGGCACTGCTCCCCCAAAGGCTGGCGAATTCAGGATCTCGGATCATTGGAATGGTGCATGACGAAATCATTCGCGAAGTTCCTGAGAAGATGGCAGGGGAAACTGCTGTGATTCTCAAGGAGACCATGATTCAGGCTGGCAAAGCTTATCTCGGTAGACTACCGGCGGTTGTTGTTGAAATCGCAATGATTATTGTCTTTATAAAGTGCTGAGGAATCATCTACTGGAAAGGAGAATCGAATGTCGGTAAATGTTGCGCAGGTTCGCGATCTTTTCAAAAAGCTTGAAACTGGCGACGGAGGCGAATTCTTTACTCACGTTGCAGAGGACGTCGATTGGACGGTTCAGGGAACTCATCCACTTGCGGGTCACTATCACAGCAAGGCTGATTTTGTGGCCCACACCTTCGAGAAGATCGGCAAAGTCTTGCCGCATGGCGCACAGCTTCACGTAGAGCATGCGCTGGTGAGTGGTGACTGGGCGATCGTTGAAATGCATTCTCTTGCCACTGCGAAGAACGGACTTAGATTCGATAACCGATATTGCTGGGTGTGCCGGTTCGCCGAAGATAAGATTGTCGAAGTCCGTGCGTATCTCGATTCAGCTCTCGTGGCGCGTCTTTTTGAGGAGAACCCGATTTGATGTCGCCTCTTTAATTCCGGCTATGATGTGGGTGTCGGTGGAAAGCGATAGTGTTCGATCGTTCGACATGTCTGTTCCTTTCGGTGCCAAATCCAAGCCGCCTGTTGTGCCTCTTGAGATCTCAGCGTTGGGTTTAGCAGGGCCATCGTTTATATGTTTCATCTGCTCTCATCGCGTCTGGTTACAAGATCTTCTTGGCTCAAATGAAGTCCATCCTTTTTGGAAATTCCGGTGTTTACATGACGAAACAGAGATGTGAGGAACTTTTTGATAACGATGATAATTTCGACCTGGGGGGAATCGATATCGAGGGCATGCTGGTCTGGGCTGCTGAAAGGCTGGGAGGACCTGATGCTCGGGTCGCTCAAGCATGACGAGATGATAGTTGAGGCAAAGGCGGCAGCGCCAGGGCGAGGCTTCCGTCAGTCGATGGAAATGAAAGAGTCGAGAGCGACAGTGCAGGAGGGTTTGCAATGGGGAAGATGTTTAAATGGTATTTTGGCGGCGTCACCGGCTGGTAACAATGCCAGCTCAGCATGAGAACCGGATCTCCAAGAAATTCAAAGCCCCCTTCGCAATCCGAAGGGGGCATACACTGCTCAGCGTGACAACGATTTCACGATAGTTAGAGGGGCTATTTCTTCTCTACTGGATATTCGTTCAAAACCCATTCATTCCAGCCGCCCTTGAGTACTGCGACATTCTTGAAGCCTGCGCTTGCGAGCTCTTGCGCCACACGGGCGCTGGTGGCCTCGCTGACTCAGGCACAGTATAGAACGATCTTGTCGTCCTTAGAGTATTTCCCCATCCATTCTTTGACTTCGATAGGCGACTGCCGTTGCGCACCCTTTATTTTCCACTGGCTGGAATCCCAGTCGTGGCCGACTCGCACGTCAATTACGATTACACCCGGTTTCGTGATCTCTTCTTTCAATTGATCCGAACTGATCAAGGTAATTCCTTCCGCTCCGCCAACCAAAGATGCCGCAAAAATCACGATAAGGCATGCCAGAAGTGGGGATTTAAAGTTGGAACGTCTCATTTCAATCTCCGTCTGAAAAAGGTTTAAACATGGCCTGAGCTGGGCCGGCAGAAATAGAAAATCTCGGGTAACCGGATTCGTCAAAATATTCTAAACGATGCGTCAACATGACTGTCAACGAATGCCGAAGGGCGTTTCCGGGCCGTATTCTGCTCGAAAAAGCTCAAAGGACGTAAGGAAAAGCTGTGCTAATGTAATTATTCTCGATAAAACACGCAAGCGATTGACCCGATGGGGTCGGTCTTTGCTCGAAACTTAAAAACTTAAATTCTAAACTGGAGCAAAGCGGCTTGGAAACTTCAACTGGAATGAGATATAAATACCATCAATATTCCTCCGCTCAAATATTTTAGACATAATTCAGTATACCTGTGACCTCTCCAACAAAAATGAAAATGTAATAGCTAAAAATGTTCAGGATGTTCAGGACGTTCATTTAAATGTGAAAGAACAACAGCTTATCGTACCTGAACATCCTGATTTTCAGACAAGATGTTCAGACGATGTCCATTGTGGATCTCTGTCTCAGACTGATGAAATCTTTTCACAATCATCATCCATCACAAAAAACTACTGATCCATTTTTTCAGCCGAAGAAAAACGTTCACAAGAGCAATCTTACTCCATTTATCTGTAGAGAGGGATGCAAACACTACGATGGCGTAACAGATGCACGGGATGCGATTTTCAAGGAGTTCTGTTGTTATGGGCGCAGCTATCTGATCAAAGGAACACGCTCATGCGACCATTTTGAAGACAAAAATCCCGTATACGATGACGAAGACGGTATCCTGAGATTTTGATAATGTTGATTCCCCTCATTAGGCATTGGGCCGGGCCGTTGACCGTTCGGTCCAGGCCAGCTGCGGGCTGGAGGTTCAGGGTCTTTTCGAAAAACCGTTAACCCCGACACCATCCTGGATTGACATTGGGGATTACCGTGTTTATGAGTGCAGGACGAAACCATCATTATCATGTGGTTCACAGTCCAAAGGCTTCTTAGCATCAAAACCTACGTTTTCCAGGGCGATTACACACGCTACACCTATATGGAGAGGGGGTGATTCCAGTCAATTACTGATTCATGGCGTGGTTCGATACTAAAAGTCGAAGATCCGTCATAAAGCTTCGGTTTCACATCAACGTAAGATAAGGAGATATTACTATGAAAAGTCGCAGCAGATTTTTGGCAACTTCTTTAATCGTCCTTCTGTCCATTGGCGTTTTTGCTGTCGCTGGGTATTTACAAGCTGCGGAAAGTGACCAGGGAACCATGGAAGGTCAGAAGGCGATAATGGAAGGCGCAAAGACGATGATGGATGGAAACAAAATGATAATGGATACAGTGGCCAAGAAAGGAATGAAAAACGCAGAGCTTACGGCGGCCGAAAAGATGATGACGGATGGCTATAACATGGTGACCAAAGGCGAAAGCATGATGACCGGCAGCACAATGGCGGAAGGCAAGGCAATGGTGACACGCGGCGCAAAAATGATGCTGGAGGCGCAGAAAGCGACGTCGGCCGCCGTTGCGAAGATGGGACCAGAAATCGTTACATTATGTTCACACGGTTTTGGCACGTGCACGACTGGAGAAAAAGACATAAAAAAAGGTGCGGTGGACTGGTTTTTTGGCGGTGACTATTAGCAGCAACACTGCCGGCTCAAGCATGAGAACCGGAATCTTTTAAGGAATTCAAAGCTCCCTTCGGCAAACCTTCGCAATCCGAGGGGGCATATACTGCTCAATGCGATACCGAACGCGTTGGACGGCATCCGAATCGGTTACCCGAGATTTCGTATTTCTGCCGGCTCAGCTCAGGGCATGTTGAAACCTACTGAGATAGACTATAAATAAGGTAATCTGATCTCTTCTAATTGAGGCGATGAAGAAGAATATGGCAAGCTATCTGTCCTGAGTTGGTCAACCGCTGCCATGCTCCACAAAGGTAGTGTCGGGTCGCTTTGAGATTTTGGGCCAGGTTGACCGAGGGAAAGCGATGCCCCAGCCCGTCCAGTTCTGGCGGTAGACTATCTTGACCCCCTCGGGATCTCCGTCCACGACAAAGATATGAATCGTGTAGGGCTTAAGCATGTTGCCTACCTCCTTTTTCCTACTGACCTGTTTGAGCCAGTACGCTGATGCCCTCAACGTGAAAGGATAGACGCAATGATCTGTTTTATCCACTGGGTTTACCGCGCGAAACCCCACGAAAAAGCGGAACCTTGGGCTTGGAGTGGAGAAGGTGAAAACCGGAATAAGTGGCTGTAAGGCATAGACCAGCCTGACGATGGAGAAGGTACTATTCGCGGTGTTACCATCCTGAATAATGCATCAATTTGACTATCTGCGATGCCGAACCGCATTTCCGGCTCGGATTCCATCCGAAAAGACTTCTTAAACAACGCCAAAGCCCGTAAAACCGTACTATTTTCCAATCGAACATACAAGTGGTATCTCAGTGAAACGGGTTTTTTCAGCTTCATTACGCACTCTACAACACACCCGTCCAAGGGACAGCCGCAGACATCACAAAGAAAGAACTGGGTATACTCCCCCAAAGATTGGCGGATACCGGAGGTCGGATCATTGGAACGGTGCATGATGAAATCATTCTCGAAGTTTCTGATGGGTTGGCAGGGGAAGTTGCTGTAATTCTCAAGGAGACCATGATTCAGGCCGGCAAAGCTTATCTCAATAAAGTTCCGATTGAGGTGGAGGTTGCGATTGGGGAGACATGGACGGAAAAGTAGATGAAGCCGGTCAAACGGGATGAATAGTCCATCTATTTCCTAAATACCTGAAACTCAAGTCCACACCCTCCAAACCACTTTTCATAAGAAACTTTGAGGGATTTCCCCAGGGCCAATAGGCTCAAAAACCATTTTGGGACTGAGGTGGCCTAGGCTGCCGCATAATCTCAGTTAATCCGCATGGCAGGGGATAAAGAATTTTCCAATCTGACTGCCATCTGGGCTTCCCTTGACTCAAGGCGCTGGAGCCTTAACATGGCAATAACGGACCTTAAATCTAAGATATCCCGAAAGCCGGCAAGTCTAAGCACCGCGAACTATGTGCGCCTATTGGCGCGAGGAGGGTTTATGGAAGAAAAAAAGACCTACTTGCGGAAAATGGCTGAACGGCTAGAGCAGCTCGATGCCAAGGTGGCGGAATTGAAGGCCAAGGCCGCCAAAACCGGGGAAGCGACTAAAGCGGAGATTGATAAGAAAGCGGCTGATTTGACCGCTAAGCAGCAGGAGTTCCGGCAGAGGCTCCAGGAGCTTAAGGAAGCCGGCACGGGGAAATGGGATTCTCTCAAGGCCAAGGCGGAAAAGGCCCAGCATAACCTGGAGGAAGCCGTAGCCAAGATCGTCGCGAAATTTAAAAAATAAGATTTTCTGGTCTCGTAGTTTATTCGCTTGTACCGCTTATCGTTTTAAACTGGCCCTAATCAATATTTCCACTGAACTGAACGGCCTTGATGCCCGTATTGTTCATACCCAACACGATGAGATAATAATCGAGGCCAGAGATGGCATAGAGGATCAGGTGGAAGCGATTGTGAAGGAATGCATGGAAAGGGGATTCGAGAAAATTATCCCAGAGGTTCCATTCGTCGTTGAACCCAAGATTGCCGATTCGTGGAAATCATAGGCTCGGGAAATGCAACCGCCGTCGAACTCTGCCTTTTTTCCGGTCCCAATGGCGAGGATGAAACCCGAATCCGAGTGACCGAACAAACCGTTTCTATTCTAAGATGTAATATACCTGGCGCTTCCTATGGAAAGGAGCAATTTTATTCGGAGGAGCGCCTGGCATAGGTGCTGTTTCTTAACGGTGTCCGCCGCCACTGTGGCCACCACCGCCGCCACTGCTACGCAAGCCGCCGCCCTGACCGCCGCCACCATAACCGCCACCACCACCACCTCCTATTTTGATGGGGAAGGCGAGGTTGATGCCCGGCGATTGATACACGTCCGGGGTATGGACGACCGTTGGAGGCGCATAGACGCGATACCCTTGGGCAGCACCTTGGCTCATTGTCTGCGCATGGTTCATTATAGCTCTCGCGCCTGCCTGAGCGTTGGCGGAACTGAGCCGAGAGCTCTGAGTGGACCTGCTTGCCCCGGCGAGGGTTGAAGAATTTCGAGTTCCCGTTCCCGTTGCACGGGTAACCGCATTGACCCTGCTCACCGTGCCGTTCGCATTGCTTACATGGTTGGAAAACCTGTGGTTGTGATCGTGCCTGTCGAAATCCTTCAGGATGAAGAAGCCGCCGAAGCCGAACCCTCCCCACCAGAATGGCCATGGGACCCAAGCATAGAGATAACCGTAGTCCGAGGGAGGTGGATAATAGCTCACGATGGGAGGTCCGTACTCGTCATAGTATTCCTCAACATTTGCGGGCGCTTCATATTCGGAAACCTCCGGGGGAGGAGCGGTGGAGCTTGACTGGTATTCGGAACTTGAACTTGATTCATTAGCGTATTTTTCGCCGGCAACTTCGATCGGAAGATTCATTGCGATGCTGACGTTGTCCACGGTGCGGGCCGCATCAGCCTCTGAGATACTCAGGCTCCCCGATGATGCCGATCTTGCGGTGCTTTCCCTCACCTCGGCAATGATGTCGGGCGTCATAGGATAGTCGGAAATCCATCCGTTTCGAGGCGTGATGCTGATCGAGGTCAGAGCATCTTCTGCTGCCGCTTCATCGTGCGACGAGGTTAAATTAAGAGCAGTTGCCAGCTCTACGGCAAACTCGCCTTCACTGACCAGAGGCTGTTCAATGGGAGGACGTTTGGAGGTTGAGCTTTGAGCGCTCACTGAGCCGGTATAGGGCGTTAGAACCAGACCTGCGGCAACTAATATCACGAGCACTCTTTTCATTTATTTACTCCTTTCCGACAGACTACCCGTCATCGCAATGCCCATCAGAAATATAAACATTCAGAACCTTTGTTTCTCTCAATTCTTAGATGCGCGGGCGATTGTTTTCGCCTACAAAATGGTGAATGATTTAAAATGAACTTACCCGCAATAATGCATCCAGTTGTATTCTATGCATCCAAACCGCATTTTCGGGTCTAATTCTGCCTGCAAAAACTGCTGCCGCCACCGCGATGACCACCGCCGCAATAATAACCACCGCCGCCACCTCCTATTTCGATGGGGAAGGCGAGGTCGATGCCCGGCGATACATACTCGTCCGGGGTATAGACGACCACTGGAGGCGCATACATGCGATACCCTCCGTGCCTATATCTGGCGAATGCCGGCACGATGGATATACCGCCGATCATTGAGGCGAGGACGAGCGCCATCAGTATCTTGACGACTGTCGAACTAAACTTCCTGACTCGCGTGTTTGAAGTTCTCATAGTGACCTTCCATTGTTGGAGTGATTCCCTATCGTAAAATAGGGTTTGCTTTCTTGACGTTGTGGCGGTCGCGATCATTTGCCCTTTGCCTTTGACTTCGTGCGTCCGTGATGGCGGAATAACGTATCGGCAGCCTTCTTCTGGGCGTCCGACATGCTGGCATAGAGAGGCTCGAAGGCCGGGATGAATTTCCTGATGCCATCTGCATGTGCCTCGGCAATTTCGCCATAAGATTTGAGATCGTCGATAGCGGTCATGCTACTTGCTTCTTCTGACCTTGCCTTGATGAGCGCCTCCATCGTTTTGGCATTGTCCCACATCACCTGGGTGACGTGATTCCATAGCTCTTCCTGTGCCGGGGTGATCTTGAGCTTGGTGTGAAGCTCTTTAATGCGTGCCTCTACACGGTCGGGCCTTGAGACCTTACCAGCGGTCGCCATGCCTGGCTCGGGCGATGCTGCGCGCGAAAAACTTGGACTTGCGAGAAGCACAAAGGCGAGAACCACCACCGCAACAGCGAGTGCAGTTGGATAAGTGAACTGAGAGGCAATTCTTTTCATGATCTGTCTCCTTGTAAGATTAGAAACGCTACAATTAATGGTAAGCTGCATTCTTGAATTCAATTCTGAATAATGCGTCAACTTGACCCCCAACTGGACCCGGACCGCATTTCCGGGTTGGATTCCATCGTAAAAAGCTCTTCGAATATCGAATTTCCGTAAATCATAGGATATTCCAATCAAAACCAGCAAGAAAAATGCCGCTCAGACCAATTTGGGCAATTTGACGACATACCACCATCCCCGCAGTTAATAGCTCACCTCCCGCCTCTCATGGTGTTGAGAAGGCTCAGGCGAACAAGATGCGATAATAGCGAGCGAGAGGAAAAGCCGACGCGACATGAACATACCACCTTCTGGCATGGTAGACCACCATGACTCCAACCTTTACAAGCCGCCTTATGATCAAGTGCAAGCAGCAAAGCAGAATCTTGAAGGGCTATAATGGCCGGAATGGTCCCATAAAACCGAAAAGGACTGGCCGCCAATTCATTCCCGCGAGCAGTCCCTTCAGATCATCTCTATGAGAGGGGATTACATTCCGCTATTTGACTTTTTCGCTTAGAGTCTTGCCTGCTTTGAACTTGACAACCTTTGACGCCGGAATTTTGATCTTTTCGCCGGTCCGAGGATTGCGGTGAGGTCAGCAGCACGTTTTGAACTTGTTTTTCATATACTGCTCCCACTGGCCCA
>Ga0074046_10002775_pt1 | contig 14958 bp, 13 predicted proteins | sample BogForMeECP23OM3_FD_94441 | JGI IMG/M metagenome (GOLD analysis project Ga0074046, IMG submission 94441) | Bog forest soil microbial communities from Calvert Island, British Columbia, Canada - Bog Forest MetaG ECP23OM3 | ecosystem: Environmental > Terrestrial > Soil > Wetlands ...
GAGCACGGGAGCAAGCGCGGAACTGCGATGTTGGTCGCATAATTCGGACGGACCACAACGATCGAGCTTTGGAGCCCGAGCAGCGCGGTATTCACCAGGAATAGACCCGCCGCAGCTCCCGGGGCGACGAGCACATCGCATGCAGCCACTCCGTACTGTGAAGCGATGCTTTCGCGCAGAAGAGTATCGCCGCGGTGCTCTCCGTAGCAAAGGACCAGATCGTTGAGATAGGCGCCGAGGTCCTTCAGGCGGGCGTCCCAGATCGAACTCTCGGCCAAGTTGTACTGAATCGAGGAATAGCCAAGCTCCTCGGGAGACTCGACTTCGATCGGCATTCGGTGGTAACGCATGGTGACCTTTTTCTTTGGGAGCATCCATCGCTTGATACAGCGTGTTCTACCACAACTGAGCCGGAATTTCCTTCTTGGCCCCGAAAACGGCACCGACCATACACCCATCTCGCCTGATCGCGAGATTGTGAAACGATTTTTATCGGGAGCGCTCCCGGCCATCTGCCATCCGTATGGGCACGGTCAGGATCGCCTGATTTTGCGCTCCGTTTTGCAACACTCCTCCGCGGCCAGATTCTGGTAAGACAGAAAGTGGAAAAAGACCCGGCAACCCCGATCCATGTGCGAACCGTGCACTGCTCGGGTTACAAGTTTGTTCCCTGAGGCAGTGTCGTGCTCTGGCTGGAGCAGGGCGGGCAAGCAGCGAGCCGATAGGTCGTAGAGCAGAGAAAGGGTCAATTAGAGAAGACTTCCTTATAAGAAGGCGATTGCAAGCTCGCGTACTTAGCTTTGGCTTGTTTCAGGATAGGGATTTCGGGGTCGGCATCGCAGCATCCGAAATTCGGAAACTTTGTCTCAGGTGTGTTTACTCCTGTGCTCGCGAAACACTCGAAGTCGTTCTCACGCATCGACTGCATCTCGGTGGGCGTTGCCCGAATGCAGCGAACCTTTGAGCCGATGCGCAAGCAGGTGGAAAGCTGGCAACGGAGTGAACTGACGGACGTGTACCCACCCAACGCGCCACAATGACTCGTTCACGCCGAACACGAAATTTTGATTTTCCTATACGTCGAGTCTGCGCCTGTTCCAGTATGCATACAGCGGGAGCCCGCTCGCTACGATCACCAGGGCGCCTACTAAACCTGGGATGGGGGCCCAAGCGAATGTTCCCCAAGCGAGTACCAGACTGCCACCGACAGCAAGCGCCGTCATGGTGCGACGGATTGGCATCCGGTACATCGGCCGGTAATCGGAGTTCCTCTGACATCGCACGACCGAGAAGTAGACCGTGGCATTCAGTAGCGTTTGAATTAGCGTGAAATAGCCCAATAGACTGACCAGATCGGTGATGAAGAGCAGCAAGATGGCATAACCGACCTGGAGCAGGATGGACCAATCGGGTGTCTCAAATCTAGGATGCACATGGCCGAAGGCTTTGAAAAAAAGGCCGCCCCGCGCCATCGCATATTGCAACCGGGGCTGATACATGATGCAAGAGCTGAGTGATCCGAGAATGACGATGATGCCTGAGAGTGCCACAAAACCAGCGGCCACATTGGAAAGACCCGGCACAAAGGTCAAGGCATCGGCCACCGGTGTCGCCGACTGCAGAAGGCGATCAAAGGGCATCACGCCAATGACGGTGACGCTGATCAGCGTGTACAGCACCATCACAAAGAGTGAGGTGCCGACGAGTGCCAGCGGGAGTGTGCGGCCAGGGTTCCTGAACTCGCCGGCCATGTAACACACCGCATTCATGCCGGTATAGGCCCAGAAGGTAGCGGACACACCACCCCAAAGCGCTCTCAGCAGAGAGCTTCCACCTCCCATCGTGTGGACCGAAATCAGCCAATCGAGGTGAAGGTGAGGCAAACCGATAACCACGAGGATCACGAAGGGGAGGATCTTCGCGACCGTGATCACGATTTGGAATGCACCGCCCTTCTTGACGCTGCGCCAGTGGAGCACAGTCAATGCAACGATGATCGCTACGGCCACCAGACGTCCTGAGTGTCCGTTGACGCTTGGCAGAAAGAACCCAAGATAGTTCACAATTGCCAATGCCATGATTGTGATCGAGGGGGGATCGGTGGCCAGGAAACTGCCCCACCCCAAGAGAAAGGCGAGAGGACGCAGCCGCGCTTTTTCCAGGTAAACGAATCCAAAGCCATCCTCCGGATACGCGCTAGCGAGTTCAGCCAGGACGAACATTTGCGGAATGACTAGCAATCCGCCCGCAATCCAGGCGAACACGGCCAGCAGCGGTGCGCCTGCGGCCTTTGCCACCTCGCCGGTCGAAACGAAGATGCCGGATCCTATCGTGGTGCCGATCGAGACAGCAAGTGCCGCACTGAGTCCCAGCTTACGTGTCAGATCTGACGACGCGTTCATTTATAAATTGTTCCTTAAGAATGGGGCGATTTTGTAGCTGATTCTCGATTCCAACCCAGAGAGGCAAGCGTATTTCACATCGATCGACCGTGCGCCCTTGTAACCCATCGGATTCACTTTTGACATACGTCTCAATACTGATTTCCTTTTTCCAATCCATGGGTGCCCAACAAATGTCAGAACTCTGATTCTCCCAGGATCAGGACACTGCCCGGCAATTCAGTGCTGCCGCAAGAAGATGCTCAATGTTTGAAGGGCGCCTTGAGTCGGTCTCGCTCAAAACAGCGCCCGCTTCATTCCACATAAGGCGGTTTCCAAATAGATGCGGGGACAGGCCAAGTTCATCCTGTAGTAGGGTTCCGTCGTCCCGAAGTATCGCCCCTCATACAATGCGACTCCGGCGCGATGGATCAGTCGCTGGTTCAAGTCCGCGACTGGCTTTCCAAACGCTCCAACATCGAGCCAGACGAGATACGAACCCTGGGGAAGAAATGCACGCACGTTCGGCAAGTGCTCCGAGACATATTCCTCCAAGAACCGGACATTTCCCTCGACGTAGGCGATCACTTGATCCAGCCAGTCGGCCCCCTGGCGGTAGGCGGCTTCGGCGGCGATTTCGCCGAAGAGATTGCCCTGAGTCATCTGCAGGACACCTAGGTGTCGTTTGAAAGCCGCACGTAGCTCGGGGTCCTGAATGATGAGCGTCGACAACTGCAACCCCGAAATATTAAATGTCTTTCCGGCTGAGATGCAGGTTACAGAACGGTATCCGTATTCGCCGGGCAAGGAGCCGAAGTGGTGATGTCGATTGCCGAACAGGAGCACGTCGGCATGGACCTCATCGGATATGACCAGGATGCCGTGGCGACGACAGATATCCGCCAGTGTCTCAAGTTCCTGCAACGTCCAGACTCTTCCCGTGGGGCTGTGTGGGCTGCACAAAAGAAGTGCCCTTGTATCCCGCCTAATGCAGGCGGCGAGATCGGCAAAGTCGAATTCATACCCGGTCTGCCTTTGAATGAGAGGATTCTCGATGACGACGTTGTTTCTTGCGATCACATCCTCCAGCGGCAGGTAAGCTGGGGTTTGGATCACCACACTATCCCCTTTGTGAGTCGTGAGTCCCAGCAAGATGTCGATCGCCGGGATTATGCCCGATGGGCAAAATACCAGCCAGTCCTTGTCGACGATCCATCCATGCCTGTTCCGCAGCCACTCGAGGATGGCTTCACTGAAAGAAGGACTGCGTTCCGTGTAGCCATAGATCCGGTGCTCTGCTCTTTCTTTCAAGGCTGCAACGATCGGCTGCGCACAGGGGAAGTCCATATCAGCAACCCAAAACGGCAATACGGCAGGGTTACCGAAGTAGTGGCCGTTGTAGTCCCACTTAAAGGACTGTGTTCCCCGTCGGTCGTAAACCGCATCAAAATCGTACTTCATCGAATCCTCATGAACGGAACCTTTCATAGCCAGTGCCGACCGAGGGGAGAAGATCTTTCCCTGGGCCGATGGGCATAGCCAGCTCAAACCGGCACAGCCAACCCCTTGAAGGAGTGGCACCTCCTCCTCCAGGTACTCGAAAGGCACGCCTTACGTTATGTATCGCATCTCGGTTAGATACCGGTCCCGGCTATCTGGCGCAACCGTAACCACACAGTCGCCCCGCCCGAGTCCCATCTTCTTGCCGGCTTCGATGGCCCCGAAGACATTTGCCCCCGAGGAAACGCCGCAGAATAAACCCTCTTCCGAACATAGTCTCATCGCCATGCGAATGGCCTGAAGGTTTTCGATCATTTCCAGACTGTCCAAAAGGACGTTGGGTTGGCCGATCCCTTGCATGGCCAACTCGTGCTCGATGCCATCCGTGACATCTTCCACCACGATTTCGCCGCCGCCGGATAGTATGGGATGGCCCGCTGGTTCCAGGGCAACCACCTTGATGCCGGAATACTCTTTGCGTAAGGCTTTGGAGATGCCGGCGACCGTGCCTCCGGTTCCCACCGAAGCAACGAACAGCCGCAGGTTGAGGCCTCGCATCTGTTCGATAATCTCCACGCCGGTGGTGAACTCGTGTGCTCCGACATTATCCGGAGAACTGAATTGCCTGGCCCACCACACGTTCTTCTGCTCCGCCTCCATCTGTTTGCAGAGTTTTCGGGGAATGAATTCGACATATCCGCCGTGAACGCTTCGTTCGTTCTGGATGACCTTGGGTAGGAAAGGAAACTCCTTGGAGGTCTGCGAAATATCGATCAGGCGCACTTCTGCGCCATACGCCTTCATGATTGCCAGCCGTTCATGCTCGCTGGTCTCATCTGGAGCAAATAGGATGAGCTTGTAGCCTTTCACGGCGGCAACCAGAGACATGGCAATACCCGTATTGCCGGTGGTGGCTTCGACGATGGTCGATTTCCCTGGTTCGATCAACCCTTTGCGTTCGGCCTGCTCGATCATCCGTAGAGCAATGCGATCCTTTAAGCTCCCACTGGGATTGAGATACTCAAGTTTGATGTACACATCGAAATCACACTCGCGGGTCAGCCGGCTTAAGCGAACCAGCGGTGTATTCCCGATTCGATCGAGAACAGTCTCACATCGTGCAGTTGTTAGCATGCCTATCTTTTCCTCTATAAGTATTCGGTTACCTGGCTTTTCGCAGCCCTCGCCCAATACCTCGCTGGAGCGGTCAAGTCATCGCAGGGAGTAGAGCGCTGATGTCTGGATCGTCGGCCAACAAGCCAAGTTTCGGGACAGTCTGCCTCCCGCGACGCGGCAAGACGATCAAAGCAGAAGCTCTCCCCCCTGCGTAGGAGGAGCTCTTCTGTGTGCGGCTCATACGGAGGTACTAGCGTGGCCTGTCGCAGAGAATTTCGTTACTAGTCCCCATGACGCGTTCTGCACCGCACTCGTAGCCTGCGCTGCGGCCCCTTGTGGCGGCGAAAGGCCAGTGTCAGCCGGATGCAAGGTAACGTTTTCAATGCGACAGGCCACTAGAACGTAAATTTGGCCGCTAGCTGAATCCCGCGCGGCGCGCCGCCTCCCAGGAACGGGTTGCCTTCAGCGACGTCGTCGGTGGCGGTGAGTAGGTATTGGCCGTTGCCGACTTCACGGTTCACTCCGCCTACAGTGGTGGAGTGAAAACCGCAGCCGCAGGTCTGAGAGACGTTTGACGCCGGGTCAGCAATGTATGCCGGCAGCACCGGGTTGGCGAAGATCGGATGATTCAGAATGTTGAAGAACTCCGCACGCAGTTGTAGTTTCACGCGTTCACTGATTGAAGTGTCCTTGTAGATGGCGAAGTCCCACTGCTTGTATGTGGGACCAACCAGCGAGTTGCGCCCGAGGTTTCCGTAGTGCCGCGTTCCCGGCACGCAGTCAGAGGCAGCACCAGCCGGCGCTGCCTGTGCCGCAGCCGTAATAACACAGGGCATGGCAAAAGAGCTGAGGTCGAGGAAGTTGCTGGGATCATTCTTGTGGTAGACGATAGGCCCGACCACATCCGGCCGGTCGTCGCCTTCGCCGCCGCCGCTGTAATCGTCCTCACCGTTGTAATTCAACGTAAACGGTTGTCCGGCTAGCAGTGACAGTGTACTGTCGAAGCCCCATCCGTTCTTCAGCCGCTGTAGACTGCCTCCCCGGTTCGGCATCTCATAGGCGAATACCCAGTGGAGGGTCTGGGGCATGTTGAAGTTCGAGGGGCCGTATTCGCGCTGAGGATTGTTGCTGTCCTGCGGCTGGGCCGCGTTGGGTACGTAGTCTTCCAGATCGCTCGAGTTGTCCAGCGACTTCGAGTAAACGTAGTTCACTGCTGAAGTAATCCCATGCCAGCCGGTGATCTTGTAGCTGACCTGCAGCGAGTTGTAGTTGGACGCGCCGGTGGATTTCTCCTGGTAGATGTAAACCGAACCCGGAACGCTGGGCGTAAAGGGACGCGGCACACCAAAGTCCTGGATCTGGCCGGAACATGGCGTATTACCTGGATTCGCAGGCACCGGCGTTTGGCCTAAGCAATCCGCACTCCAGATTGCCGCCTGGTTCGGTTGACTAATGTCGTAGAAGCGGAACAGCCGGTGGCCGTGCGATCCCACGTAGCCAATCTGCAGCGTCATCTTGCTGGTAAGTTGCTGCTGGATGTTGAGGTTGTAGTTCTCCATGTAAGGCGTCTTAATGTGAGGATCCACCACGAAGACGTCGCACTCCTGCGTCGAGCAGTTAGACGGGCCGTAGATTGGCGTGCCCTGTGTGATGGTCGAGACCGCCAGAGAGGCTCCGGTGATCGCATTCGTCCCGCCAAAGTTGCCGTAAGCCGGGCCTGGTGCATAGTAGGCAGCATACGGTAGATGTCCTAGAACCATGTCCTGAGAGAAGGCATCGTAGAAAAGGCCAGCCCCAACCCGAATCACGGTCTTTCCTTTTCCGGTCACATCCCAAGCGATGCTGGCTCGCGGAGAGAAATCCTTGTAGTCGGGTTCATACAAGCGGCTGAGTCCGTTGCTTCCTACTTGTGCGTATGTTCCGGTTCCGGTGTCCGTAACCGGATCGAAGCTGGAGATGAGAAAATTAGCGAACAGGTTATTCCTCTCCTTGACAACTCCATAGTAGTCCCATCGCAATCCGTAGTTCAGTGTAAGACGCTGCACTAGATGGAAACTATCTTGTGCGTAGAGACCGTACCCGTTTTCGAAGGTGTGGCGCCGAGAGTCTCCAGAGTACTGTAGGCCGCTGGTAGCGTTGCCGGCAAGAAAGTTCTGCAGTGGGTCCATAGCGGGGGTGGCGTTGAATTTCAGCCGTCCGCGGAAATACTTGTCGAAGTCCTGTTCGATGCTGGTACGACGGAATTCAACACCGAACTTCAAATTGTGTTTGCTCAGCTTCCAGGAAAAATCCTCGATGAAATGATTGTTCGTGTCCACGCGCTGCCGAGGGTCTCCCGAAGTGGCGCCTGGTTGCGAGAAGAAGCTGCCACCGGTGGGGGTCCCCGAAACCAATATGATCGGTAGGCCAGAGTCGTGCGGGCCGCCGCCTGCGCAATCGGCGGTTGAACTAGCCGCGCATAGCCCGATCGAACTGGGGTAGAAGTTCTGGTCCTGGGGGGAGAATCCCTCGACGAATCGGTTCCATCCATAACGCACTTCGTTCACTTTGTTTGCGCCAATCGTGTGCACATAGGATAGGGAGATCAACTGGATTCGTGTGGGCGTGATGGTGTTGAAGCCCGGAAGCTGGCCGCCAGAAGCGGTCAGAGCCAGCGGAAAAGACTGGGTGCTATCGCCGAAGAAATAACGGCCGGTCAGGATATTGTTCTGGTTGAAATTCTGGTCAATCTTGCCAATTACGCTGCTCAGGTTGTTATAAGAAGGAGTGATCACCGAGGCGTTGGGACCATTTGGGCATCCGAGATCATCTGAGTGTATATTCGGAATGTTTGGCGCCGGCCAGGGGTTGTGCGTTGCCAGTAGCTGCTTGATAACCGGATTGCTCGCATCGTTGGGACTCAAGGAGCCACCCGGACCCGTGCCCTCCGGCACGCACGCCAGGGTTACCGTTCCCACACTCTCCCGCTGCCCTTCATAGTCCAGGAAGAAGAATGTCTTATTCTTCACGATCGGGCCGCCGAGCGAGCCCCCGAACTGGTTGTTGTGGAAGGGCGCTCGCTGCTGGCTCGCAAGATTGAAGTAGTTTCGTGCGTCCAGCGCGTCGTTGCGGAAATATTCGAACACCGTGCCATGCAGGTTGTTGTTGCCGCTCTTGGTCACCATGTTGACCACCGCACCGGCGCTGCGTCCATATTCGGGCTGGAAGTTGGAGAGCACATTCACCTCTTCCACCGCACCGACGGGCAGAATTGCCGCCGGGACGGCAAACACGCCACCCTCACCGATGGCTGGGGTGTTGCGATAGCCGTCATTCATGTCAGTGCCGTCGAGCAGGAAGTTGTTCGACCGCCCGCGGGCCCCGTTCATGCTGAACTCGCCATACGATCCCGGCGAATCGCCCAGATTGGGCGATCCGGCAACGCCGGGAGTCATGAAAAACATCTTTTTGTAGTCGCGGCCATTGAGGGGCATATCCTGGATTTCTACGCTGGTAAACACGCCGCCCAGGTCGGTGCTGGTGGTTTCAATCTGCGGCAACTCGCCGCCCGCAACCTGCACCGTTTGCGTTACTTGTCCAACTTTCAGTTGCACATCCACGCGACGTTCCGTGGCCACATCGACTGCAACGTTGCTGGTCACCGAGGTCTGAAATCCACTCTGCGTAACTGCAACACTATAGCTTCCTACCGGTAGTTCGGGGATGCTGTAGCCTCCATCGGCTCCGGTCGTAGTCGTGCGCTCCAGCCCCGTACCTGTATTGCGCACTTTCACCGTCGCCCCGGTCACCAGATTCCCGGACGGGTCGGTTACCGTTCCCAGGATGGTGCCGCGAAAAGACTGCGCCCACAAACTCAGCGCAGTGAGAAGTACCAACACTAAGATGATGCGTGTTTTCATGGCGGTCTCCTAAATATGAAGCTGGTCGATTCTTGAGTAGGGATGATTCTTTGCGGGAGCCCCGCATATCTTCAGCCAGGCGTGCGTGTGATGTAGTACTATTTGAGGGAGTATTGTACATGTAATATATTACATGTCAAGCGAATTTTATGCCAATTCCAGAGGTCGTACCTGATCTGTCCCGTAGGCTAGCGAGAGAAGAAGCCTACATTACGCTCCGCCGCTGGATTATTGCTGGCGATCTTAAGCCGGGCGAGATGCTGCGAGATCAAGCTATAGCGGACTCTCTTGGAGTCAGCCGCACTCCCGTTCGCGAGGCCCTGCGACGGCTCGAAGATGAAGGATTCGTCGAAACTGCACGGAACCGGTGGACGCGTGTAGCGCTATTGAATCCCGTAAAGGCTGTTCAATCCTATGCCGTAGTACAAGCCTTGGAAACTGAAGCGTTGTCCTGTGCATTCGAGCGTATAGGCGAGGACGCTCTCAGCGAAATGGTGCTCGCGAACGACAGAATGCTAGCCGCATCCGATGCAGGCGATTCATTTACAGCTGCGGGTTCCGACGAGCAGTTTCATCGGGTTTGGTTGTCCTTGTCCGGGAACAACGAACTATCAGCGATTGTGACGAGCCAGAAATTGAAGCTCCATCGCATTGAGGCCGCTTATTTTGCCGGCACCGCTCGTACGCTGGACTCCTATGTTGAGCACGGCCTGATCATCGCGGCGATCGAGCGTGGTTCGCTGGCCGATGCCTGTGGAGCACTGCGAAAGCACTGGCAACTGTCCGAGAAACTTTTCAAACTCAAGTAATTTGGACCAAGCCATGAGGAACTAACATGGCTGCACAGGCGTCTCCGGTACTCAAAACCAAATATTCATATCGCGAGGCGGTCATCGACGGTTACTTGATCGACCACGAGCCGCCGGTGCAGATCACGACGGCCCTCAGCCAAGCTGGCATCAAGTTCGCGAAAAACGAGGAAATCGAACTCATCGATCCCCGCACTGGCAAGATCGATCTTGCAAGGACACCCGACGAAATAAAGTTTGCGGTGGATGAGTTCAACAAGAATGTTGTAACCGTTCCTTGCATACGGTCCACGGCTCTTTGCGACAAGCACAAACTTACCTAACGCAGACGCTGCACGAACGAAACCTGTGTCGCGGTGCGGAAGATGTTCAGGTCACGCTCGACGAATTTCTAGATCACTGGCTGAAAACCGCCGCCAAACCCAAGCTTCGCGAGAAAACGTATCGAGACTACGACGCGGTACTACGGCGAGAAAATCGCGCCCAAACTCCAGGAAGAATTCGACCGTGCCGAACCGCTTCATGCGGGCGGCTGATAAAGCTGATTGATAATCTCGCAGACAACCTGGATTGACCGCAGGGCCCAGTTGTGAAGCTCTGTGCTCCCGTGCGCATAATCATTTCTTAGCATCGGCAGGGTGTCGGCGAGAACGTTCACGTAATCCCAATTCAGATCCTCCGCCGTAACCTGTATGTCCAAGTCGTCCCACGTGATCTCGTCGAGGTTTTTCCCCGACGCCTCGCGCAGCCTTTCCATCTCTACGCGGTGCCGGCTGTTGATTTCGCCGCGGTTCCGCCATGTCGCGAAGCCTTCGTTCTTCACTAGCCCATGCTCGACGACGTATTTCAGCAAGGGACGCAGCGTGGGTCTTTTCCCCTTGATCTTCCCGGTCCTGATTTCCTCCTTAAGCCGCTCGCGCAAAGCCAATTCGAGGCACGCAAGGCTGTGGTGCTCGGCCACCGGGTAAAAGCGGTAAACGAACCACGAATACAGATACACATTTTTCGCTGTTTCGAACTGGACCACGATCTCTTCCGGCACGCCGGCATGCAACACATACCCGGATATCTGTTCATGGTGGTCGGCCAGTTCGATGGCGCGGGAAGTCCCGTTTGTCCGGTCAATCCTTACGAACATTGTACTGCGTGGATCGGGTTTACACACGTATTCCGCTGACCTGTTCCCCTCTTTCCGCACAAAGCTAAGTATGATTTTTGCGAAAGGAAGGGGAAAAGAGTATGTCGAAGAGCAGGCACACAGAGGCGCAGATGATCGGGGCGCTGAAGCAAGTAGAGGCAGGGCGGAAAGTGGAAGATGTGGCGCGAGAGGTAGGCGTGTCCAAGCACACACTGTACGCCTGGAAGGCGAAGTACGGTGGCATGGACGTGAGCCAGGCGCAGGAAGCCAAGCAGCTGCGGGATGAGAACACGAAGCTGCGGAAGCTGGTGGCGGATCTGAGTTTGGACAAAGAAGCCCTGCAGTCGGTGATAAGAAAAAACGGCTGGAGCTCGTAGCGCTGAAGGCGGCTATCGGGCAGATCCGGCAAGACTATGCCTTCAGCGAACGGCGGGCGTGCGGCGTGATGACGATGGCGGTATCGAGTTACCGCTACCAGACGACGCGCACCGATGAACCGCTGCGAACACGGTTGGTGGAGTTGGCGCGGGAGAAACCGCGCTTCGGGTATCGGCGGCTGCATGTTTTGCTGGGCCGCTCGGGAGAGCATGTGAACCACAAGCGAGTGCATCGAGTGTATCGGGCGGCGGGGTTGATGATCCGAAGGAAGAAGCGGAAGCATTGCGCCCGCGTGGGACAACCGCTGCGCGTCTGGACGGCGGCGAACCAGGAGTGGGCGCTGGATTTCCTGCACGATGCGGTGGAGTGCGGACGGGCGATCCGGGTGCTGAGTGTGGTGGATACGTACACGCGAGAGTGTTTGGCTTTGGTAGTGGACAACAGTTTCGCCAGTCGGAGAGTGACGCGAGTACTGGACGGGATCGTGGCCGAGCGCGGACAGCCAAAAGCAATTCGCTGCGACAACGGGCCGGAGCTGACGAGCCGGCATTTTCTGGCGTGGTGCGTGGAACGGCAGATCGAGTTGGTGCATATTCAGCCGGGCAAGCCGACGCAGAACGCGCACGTGGAGAGTTTCCACGGACGGTTGCGGGAAGAGTGTTTGACCGTAAGCTGGTTTCAGAACTTGTTCGATGCGCGGCGCAAGATTGCGGCGTGGAAGGTCGAGTACAACGAGGAACGTCCGCACAGCAGTTTGGGATACCGCACGCCGAAAGAGTTTGCGGCGGCCCAGGCTGCAGACTTCTACACAGCTGAGCGAGGGGCAAGGGACTCAAACGCCGTCCCTTGCCCCTCGCGCTCCCCCATCCCGGCTCAAGCCGGAGATGGAACCGAACAAGTTTGTCGTATTCTTACGTGAACGAAAGCAGGGGGCAGGTCAGAGGTGCACCTAGTGCGCCTGCCCTCCTATTCGGACAAAGGTAGTCGAAATTGTACGATATCGTGCGTATCATATACGCATCAAGAATCTATAGTCGCGAGCGAACGCCTGCTCTTAAGACGGTGCATCTAGATGCAGCAGGAACCCGACAGTCCAGAACACCATCGGCAGCGCTCGGAATTCATCAGAAAGCTGGTTCAGCGCCCCTTAGGTCAGCATTCCATCAACGATCGTTGCAGGCAGCCGACACCCAAGACGATTGTGCAGTTTTGGCATGACCTTGGGCAGTTGCCGCCCGACGTCGAGGAGTGTTTCCGCTCGTGGACCGTTTGGGAGACGAGCGGCTTCAAGCATCGGTTATTCGACGAACACATTGCCGGGGCTTTCATCAGTCATTCGTTGGGTGCCCGGCACAAGCGGGCTTTCGAACGCTGCTATCACCCAGCGATGCAGGCGGACTACTTCCGGCTTTGCTACGTGCTAGTTGAAGGCGGCATCTATGTCGATGCGGACGATGTGTGCGTCGGTACCGACATCGGCTGGCTGGCCGAGGATTGGAGGCTCAAACTCCAGCCCCTCTGCTACGACATCGCTACTGGAGCAATGGTGAAGCCCGCTGTGTTTCTACGTGCCGAGGCGTACGATCCCAGCTGGATTTTCTACTTTAACAACAATCCACTCATCGCAGGTCCGCGACATCCGGTCATCGAACATGCGCTCAGTCAGGCGACACGTCTTCTTGAGCTAGCTGGCAAAGACGAGCTTCCCGAGATCCAGACGGCAACCGGACCGGGGAATCTTTCGAAGTCGATCTTCGATCTTGGCACGAGGACCAGCAGCGATATCGAAAGTGGTGTAGTTGTATTGGTAGACTGGGATGCCCTCGCAGTTTCGCATTGGCCGTTGAGTTACCGCAGCGACGCCAGGAATTGGCGATTATCTAACCAAAAGAGATTTGACCATGGTGGATAATCATTAATGAATCTTTCGAAGCCGCTGTCCTCAGTATCGCGAATTATCCATTCGCTATTCTCGCACTCTCGATCCCATCTCCCGAGGCAGCGGTCCCTGACGTTTGGCGGGGACTCTGATGCTCTGCGATCGGGAATCGGTCCGATTTTTGTCGTCAACTTGGACCGACAAACGAGCCGTTGGACCGATACTGTGCGCGAGCTCGGCCTGATCTTAGACGCCCAGGGCGTGCCGCTTTCCGACCGCGTTGTTCGATACTCCGCATGCGACGCGCAGGCCGATCCTCCGGAACTTGTCGATGGCGCTATGGTTCAACCGTTTTATACGCTGGGCGACCAGCTATTCGTCGAACCGCAGCCCCATGCGGTCCCTGATGTGTTTGATCTTGAGCGCCCGATTAGGATGAGCCAGGCGGAGGTCGCCGTCGCTTGCTCACACATTGGCATTTGGAAAACGATCGCGCAGTCCAGCGCACCATACAGCTTAGTACTTGAGGACGACGTCCGGTTCGAACGCGGCTTTGGGCGCATCCTCGATCAGGCGTGGCGCGAGATGGAGGACGCTGATCGGGCTAATCCGGCGTTCGACATCCTGTACGTTTCGTATGGGGAGGTGCGCAACGGTGCACCAAAGGAACTAGTTTCGACGAATGTGTTTCGGCCGGAGCGGGGCCTTTGGTATTTGTCCGGTTATGTACTTTCGAAGAAGGGAGCTCAGGCGCTGCTTGACCTTCTTCCGTGCTGCGGTCCGATCGACCTCTGGATCAATCATCAGTTCCGAGAGCTGGACGTTCGGGCGTTGCGCCGCTCAGTGATCAACCAACGCCGCGATCTGCTCTCGACAAATTCCTACTCGATCCTGCCGGCACTGAGCCGGATCGGTGTTCTTGATAACGGCAACTCGGCGCTGTTTCATGGATGCCCGATCCATTCTCCAGTTTTCGCGTTCGGAGCGCCGGGATCAGGGCTGTCATCCCTTGCAATGGCCCTCTCGATGCTTGGCTATCGCTGCTGCAGCGACTTTGACAGTATTCCGGAATCTGAATTTGAGGTCCTGCTCGCAGGTCGCACCGATCGCGTTTTCGATGCTTACGTCAACATAGGTTCGCTGGAAACGCAGATACGCGTCCTCATTCAGCGCTATCCAAGAGCAAAGTACATTGTGATGGATGATGTAGATAAGTCTGCCGATCGCAACAACCATGCCATACTAACAGCGTTAGAAGGGGCCAATCTTCTGCGCCTGCGTCGTGAGCGCACAAGTACTTGGCGTGACCTATGTGAGTACTTGAAGCTTGCGCCACCGAACGCGCAATACCCGTCCGTCAACGACATCGGACTACGGACGCGTCAGCGAGTGCCACCAGGAAGCAAAATGGTCGCTCCTGCAAGACGGCTTCGGCATGACCCGTCGCCGTGGATAGCGAAGCTACGCATGGATTGGAGCGGCATCAGCGCGAGCGCGCTTGAGGGGCAGGAATCGTTGGGGGCTTTGCGGGTGTGCTTCGAAGACAATCTTGCTCAAATCCAGTCCGCGCGGTGGTTTTTGCGAAATGACACCTTCCCTGGAAATCTCGGACTTTTTCGTCCCGCTAATGTCACACCAGCACCGGGAGGCGGTCTCTCGTTCGCTGTTATCGAGGAGCCACTTGGGGTTCGGAATCTCAGCGCAGCCGCGATCTCAAGTCGCGCCAATTTTCTGTTCGGGCGTTTCGAGGCGACGCTACAATCCACAAATGTCCCGGGCCTAGTGACCGGTTTCTTTCTCCATCGCGACTCGCCCCGACAGGAGATCGATGTAGAAATCCTCGGGAATCGGCCAGACC
>Ga0074046_10002777_pt1 | contig 14958 bp, 13 predicted proteins | sample BogForMeECP23OM3_FD_94441 | JGI IMG/M metagenome (GOLD analysis project Ga0074046, IMG submission 94441) | Bog forest soil microbial communities from Calvert Island, British Columbia, Canada - Bog Forest MetaG ECP23OM3 | ecosystem: Environmental > Terrestrial > Soil > Wetlands ...
ATGGAAAAGCGGTCACGACACACCCAGTCCGTTGCGACTTCGCTCCGCTGGCAGATGCTCCTGCTGAAAGCTATTTTTGACGGAACGAAGCTACCGCTAGTGGTACGATCATCGCTAAACCACAACTAGTAGTGTAAATTGCCACTTCTGAACAAATCGAACACTCACAATTCGGCGTTTCAAGGTCCTCAATGGCGACCTCTTTTCAGGTTTTGCCTCGTTTCGGACCCGGCTATAGGCTCACTCGGATGACGGCAAAGGAGGTGGGGTGTGGACGAACTCAAGCGAACTGACCCGCAAATTTATCAGCTCATCAAGGACGAAGAGCGCTACGAGATCGATTCGGTCCGGCTGATCGCGTCGGAGAATTACGTCTCGAAGGCCGTGCTTGAAGCGACCGGCTCGATCCTCACCAACAAGTATTCCGAAGGCTACCCCGGACGCCGCTACTACGAAGGTCAGCGCAACATCGATCAGATCGAGACGCTGGCGGTAGAGCGCGCCAAGGCGCTGTTCAACGTCGATCACGCAAACGTGCAGCCGTACTCGGGGTCGCCGGCAAATCTCGCCGTATATTTCGCGCTGCTCAAGCCGGGCGACACGATCATGGGCCTCGCGCTGCCGCACGGCGGGCATCTGACGCATGGATGGCCGGTGAGCATCACAGGCACGTTCTGGCGCTCGGCGCAGTACGTGGTGGATCGCGAGAGTCACGTTGTGGACTTCGACATGGTCCGCGAGATGGCGCGCAAAGAGCGGCCAAAAATTATCGTGACCGGCGGCACTGCTTACCCGCGGTTGTGGGATTTCAAGAGCTTCAGCGAAGTAGCGAAGGAGGTCGGCGCGCTGCTGCTCGCCGACATCTCGCACGTCGCGGGATTGATCGTCGGCGGCGTGCATCCCAGTCCCGTGCCGTACGCCGACGTGATCATGACGACCACGCACAAGACGCTGCGCGGCCCGCGCGGCGCGATTATCATGTGCCGCAATGAATACGCCGAAGCGATCGACAAGGCGGTCTTTCCCGGGCTGCAAGGCGGTCCGCACAACCATACGACGGCAGCGATCGCGGTTGCGCTGAAGGAAGCGTCAACGCAGGAGTTCAAGGCGTACGCAAAAAAAGTGGTGAGCAATGCGAAGACGCTCGCCGACGAACTGCTGACGCGCGGCTTCAGTCTCGTCTCGGGCGGCACCGACAATCACCTGATCCTTGTCGATTTGACCAACAAGAAAGTGATCGGCAAGAAGGGCGCGAAGGCGCTCGACGCGGCCGGAATCGTCTGCAACTACAACACGGTTCCGTACGACCCGCGCAAGCCGTTCAGCCCGAGCGGGCTCCGGCTCGGCACGCCGGCGGTAACCTCGCGCGGGATGGGCGATCCCGAGATGCGGCAGATCGGAAAATTCATGGACGAGGCAATCGCGCACGCCGGCGACGAAGCAGCGCTAAGACGCATCGCGGCAGCAGTCACTGAAATGTGCCGCAAATTCCCCGCCCCGGGAATTGCGATCAATTAGCTCACAACCTCGAATACGTGTTATCAGTGGGTGCAGGGGTCACTCCTGCGATGGCAAAAATAAAAGTTGAACGCGGCCTGAATCTTGGGACGCCGTACACGCCTGACATGCAGGATGGCGGCAAGCGGTCCGAGCCGACGTGGAGCACGATTCGCGACCAGGTGCGCGAGGCGGAGGCGCTCGGCTACGACACGATCCTCGCGGTCGAAACGCAGCACGATCCGTATCTTCAGCTCGCAATCGCAGCGCAGGAGCCGTCGAAGATCGAGCTAGCGACCGGCATCGCGCTCGCATTCACGAAGAGTCCAGTCGCGACCGCATACGCCGCGTGGGATTTGCAGCGCATGAGCGGCGGGCGGCTGAACCTCGGACTTGGATCGCAGGTGAAAGGGCATGTGACGCGGCGCTTCGGGATGCCGTGGTCGAAGCCTGCGCAGCGGATGAAAGACTACGTCGGTGCGATGCGCGCGTGCTGGAGGACTTGGCAGACTCGCGAGCCGCTCAACTTTCAGAGCGAGCACTACAATCTGTCGCTGATGACGCCGAACTTCGCGCCGCCGCCGGTTTCGAATCCGCATATTCCGGTGCTGATTGCGGCGGTGCAGGAGCGGATGCTCCAGGTCGCGGGCGAAGTCTGCGACGGGGTGCGCCTGCATGGAATCGTAACTCGGAAATACCTCGATCAGATCGCGTTTCCGAATCTGAAAAAAGGCTTCGACAAGTCAGGCCGGCCGGCTGCGGAATGGAGCAATTTTCAAATCGGCGGCGGCGGCTTTCTATGCGCCGGGAAGGACAAGGACTCGCTCGCGCGTGCCGTCAACGGAATGAAATCGACGATCGCGTTCTACGGATCGACGCGCTCGTATCGCTCGAGTTTTGAAATCGACGGATGGGGCGACACGGCCGACCAGTTGCACAAATTATCCGTGCAACAGAAATGGCCCGAGATGGCGAAGCTGGTGACGGACGAGATGGTGCACGCGTTCGCGGCGGTCGGAACCTATGACGAGATCGCGGCGGTGATAAAGAAGCGTTTTGCCGGAGTGAACCGGCTCTCGTTCGACATGCCAGTGAAGAACGATCACGATCGCGGAGTGCTGAAGGAAATTATCCAGGATCTGCGACGCTAACAGCCGAGGTCATGCGAGAGGCGGATTGATGTCCGACCACAGGCGGCGCATCAGCTCGATATGAGTCTCGACGGCCCATAACGTCTCGGCGGCGGCGCTCTCGGGTATCGCGCGGAAGATCGAACCGGCGCTCGAGTCGCCGTGATCCTTGTCAACCTTGACGTGCACGCTGAAAAACAGCAGCGCGTCGTCGGAGAGCTTGTAGTGGCGGCTGAGGCCGTAGATCACGCGGACGTATGCGTCAGGGTTGAAAAGCTCGGAGCCGAGGCTGATGCCGGCTAGCGTCACGTACCACGGCTTCGATTCGGCCAGCCAGTACATCCAGTGCATCATCGCGGTCGCGTCGGCGGTCATGCTCGCGCTGAGCAATTCGGCGCGCGGGATTCCGATGGCCTCGCCAAATTCGAGGTAGAGTTCCGGATGAGATCGATTGGCGCCGGAGACGCGGCCGAGTTCCTCCTCGATCAGGTTTTCGACGATCGCTTTGCGCGCTGGAAAGTCGTCGCACTTGGCATAGATGAGGCCGAGGATGTTGGCGTTGTGCGCCTTGTTGCCGATGAAAAGCTGCGTCGCCCAATGGCGAAGCTGCGCATCCGACAGTTCGCCGCGCTCGATCTTCTCGATAGTCGGATGCGAGCGAAGCGTGCGATTGTTGCGCTCGAGTTTTTCGATCAAGTTCTTGAGCTGGCGGGTCCCTTTTTCAACATCCATGTTCAATTTCCTTGTGGATTGGCGAGTCCGGAAGCCACCGCGGCGCGTTCGGCGGCGAGTTTTTCCGCGATGTCGCGGCGCATCTCGGATTTTCTGATCTTGCCGACGTTGGTAAGCGGCAGCTCGGCTACGATCTCGATTCGTTCGGGCCATTTGAATCGGGCGACGCCGCGAGCCGACAGAAACTCGCGCATTGCGGCTAGCGCGAAAGTCTCTCCATCGCGCAGTGACAAATAGGCGCAAGCCTTCTCACCGAGAATGGCATCGGGCATCGCCACCACGGCGGCGGCAGTGACAGCAGGATGCACGGCCAAGTGCGCTTCGATTTCCTCAGCACTGATCTTCTCTCCGCCGCGGTTGATTAGGTCTTTGATCCTTCCTTCGACAACGAGATTCCCGGACGGATCGAGTCGGACGAGATCGCCGGTGCGATAGAATCCATCGGATGTGAATGCTTCGCGATTGCGCTCCGACGCGCGGAAGTAGCCGCGAATCGTATAAGGGCCGCGGCACCATAGTTCACCGACCTCGCCGGGCTCGACGTCGGTTCCGTCAGTGGCTACGATTCGGATTTCGTCAGCTGGGGAGAGCGGACGGCCTTGGGTCGTAAACGCGATCTCGTCGCGCTCGTCGAGACGCGTGTAGCACAACAGTCCTTCCGCCATTCCGAAAACCTGCTGCACGATCAGATGTGGAAAGGCGCGCTTGAGCGCTCGTGCGGTCGGCTCCTGGAGCCGTTGGCCGCCTACCGTGATTACGCGCAAGAAAGACAGTCTGGCGCGGAAAGACTGCGGAAGGTCCAGCAGGGAAAGGGCAATTGTCGGAACGCACGGCAGGTGAGTGATCCGCTCGCGCTCGATAATGTCCGCGAGATCGGTCGCCTTGGTCGATTGAGTGAAAAATGTGCGCGCGCCCGCAAAGAGGGCGCCGAGCAATCCCGGACAGCCCAGCGGGAAGTTGTGCCCGGCGGGAAGCGCGATCAGGATGCGAGACTCCGAGTCGACGCCGCTTACGACGGCGGATTCACGCGCGTTGTACAGATAGTCGGCGTGGGTGCGCGGCACCAGCTTCGGCATCCCGGTGGTGCCGCCGGAGAGCAGGAAGAACGCTACGTCGAACGGATCGCCGGTCGAAGGTCCGATCGAATGTGGTACTCCGCCATCCTCGCGCATCGAAATGCATCCGTCGGCCGGCGCCGTCGAAAGAATAGATTTCAGAACAGGGAGCCGAGCCATGAGCCCGCGCGCCAGCGCAGCGTGATCGAATCCGCGATATTCGGGTGCGATCGCGATCGCCTTCGCGTCCGAGAAAGAGACTAGATAATCGAGCTCGGCTTTGCGAAAGGCGGGCAGCGCCATGACCGGAATCGCGCTAATTTCGAGGCATGCGATAGTCAACGTCGCGAATTCGACGCAGTTGGGGAGTTGAATGATAACGCGATCGTTGCGCGCGATCCCGTTGCGAGAGAGGAGGGTGGCGAGGTTTCCCGCTTCAGCGATTAGTTGCGAATAGCTAAGGCTTCGGGTCGAATCGGCCACCGCGATTGAGTCGGAGTGCTTGAGGACTGACTTGCCGATTGCCTGGGGAATGGTTTCGCGTCGCCAGATTCTCGCGCGAATATAGCGCTCTGCGAATTCGGCGGGGAATGGCGTGCATCCTTCGAGCATCGTCGTCGTCGCGCCTCACGTGGCGGCTCAGCGGACGGAGAGAGCCCCGGCGATCATACGGAAACATTCGTCCATGATGCGGCTGCGCTGTTCGTAATCGCGCGCCGGCTCGTACCATGTGTAGAACCAATTCATCGCGCCGAACAGCAGTGAGGTGAGGATTCGCGCCTGCTCGCGATCGAGAGGTTTGTTGCGATGCGCGGCGTAGGCCTCGAGCAGGCGGCGGCAGATGCGCGAGTACTCGCGCTTGAGGCGCGTGATGTCGGTGGCGTAGCGGCCGGTGAGAGAATCAGCTTCGCGCACGAGCACTTTCATCTCGGCGAGATTGTTCATGTGGTATTCGAGATGGCTGCGGATGAACAGACGCAGGCGATCTTCGGGGTCATCGGTCGACGATATTCGTGATTCGGCGAGCGAGACCAACTGCTCGAACGCACGCCGCGAGATGAGGTAAAGCAGTTCTTCCTTGTTGCGGAGGTAGTAGTAGATGCGGGGGAAGGAAATTCGTGCGCGGGCCGCGATGTCGCGAATCGATGCGAGGCCGAAGCTTTTCTCGGCGAAGACCGCGGCAGCCGATCGCAAAATGTGATCTATATTCGCGTCGTAGCGCTCGTCCGGCGCCATCGCGCGCGAGGACGGCTTGATTCGCGCGACCCGCTTCGGCGCTTCCTCGAGATTCGTCTTTTTCACTTCATCAACCTAGCTGAACCTGCGGCCGGCCGCAGGATCGGGAATCGGAATCTCGAGCTTGGTCAACAGATTGTTAACCTCCTCGGTGAATTCATCCCGCATCTGCTCGTTGCTGCGGCGTCGCAGGCCCCATCGGACGTAATCGAACTGCCGCTTCGATCCTGATTTTCCGAACATATCGAGTCCGGCGGGGTACCACTTTGCGAGATGTCTAATCAACAGTTCCCGTCCGCGGTCGCCTTCACGCTGAAGGTACCTGCGGATCAGCCGGTAGCCGAATGCGGCATGGCCGAGTTCCTCTTTGTGCACGCGCTCCGCGATTCGCGCTAGCGGCTCGTAGCTGCACCCGACCCACTCGTAGCCCATGTAAGCGCCTTGCCGGTCGGCGAAGAAGCTGAACAGTCCATATTCGAGCCAATCCTCGGCCCGGTCACGCATTTCAAAAATGTAGATCGGCATCGGCGACGCCATGAACTTGCTGTCAACGGTGACGCCCAGGTCTTCGAGCAGCTTCATCCAGTAACTCGCGTGGCGAACTTCATCGGACCAGAAGGCCGCGTACTCCGCCTTGTCTTCCGGGGTGGGCGCTAGCGCGAGCGGCTTGATGAGTGTGCGTTCGGGCGCGAGCATGTATTCGGACTCGATGCGCGACTGGATCGACAGCATCCGGACGAGAAGATCCTTGTAGTTGTCGGGCAGGCCCTCTGGGCCGGCGAAGCGGATCTCGGTCGCGGGGACTGGATTGCTCATCGATTTTGCCTGTCCTCAAAAAAAAACAGAGTCTGTTGTTCTGAACGATAGTTCAGAACCGGATCAATATCAACCCGCCATGGTCAATCCGCCGCTGACGCTCAGCACCTGGCCGGTGATGAAGTCGGAATCGGAACTCGCGAAGAACGCTACGGCTCCTGCCAGGTCGGCTGGTTGCCCGAGGCGGCGAAACGGGATGCCGCGCGCCATCGCGTCGAGAACTTTCTCGCGCCCGGCCATCGCGGTCTTGAGGAGCGCAGTGTCGGTCGGGCCGGGGCAGACGACGTTGACGTTGATGTGATTTGCGGCGAGCTCGCGCGCGAGCGTCTTCGAGAAGCCTATGATAGCGGCCTTGCATCCCGCGTAAACGGCCTCGCCGCTAGAGCCGACGCGGGCGGCGTCGGAAGAAATCGAGACGATTTTGCCCGCGCCGCGCGATTGCATCCGGGGCGCCACGGCCTTGCAGCAATTGAGTATGCCGCGATAGTTGATGGCGATCACCTTGTCCCAAAAATCGGGTGTGGATTCGACGAACGGCATCAGGATGTCCCATCCGGCGTTGTTCACCAGGATGTCGATCGGGCCCAACTCGCGCTCGACGCGGTCGGTCGCCGCGATGGCATCGTCAAGTTTGGTGACGTCGAGCGCGACCGCCATCGCGGATGCGCCGCCAGCGCGAATTTCCGCCGCGGCGTTCTCGGCCGAGTCAAGCTGGATATCGGCGAGCGCGACTTTCGCGCCTTCGTCCGCGAGCCGCGACGCGATCGCACGCCCGATTCCTTGCGCTGCGCCGGTTACGATTGCGACTTTGCCGGTGAGGCGTCCCATAGCTTCACTTCAACTGGCGATCCAGCCGCCGTCGATGATGAACGGGGCTCCGGTGGCGAACGGAGCTTCGTCGCTGGCCAGGAACAGCGCGGTCTGCGCGATTTCGTCCGCTCGGCCGACACGACCGAGCACGGAGCTGCGCTCGATGAATCTAGGTTCCAATCCCTTCGGCCCACGAATGCGATCCACCATCGGTGTGTGGATTACTCCCGGACAGATGCAATTGACGCGAACATTGTAGCGCCCGTACTCGAGCGCCGCGACGCGCGTCAGCGAGATTACGCCGGCCTTCGCCGCGCAGTATGCGGCCGCGCCTTTCAGTCCGACGATTCCTGCCACCGACGCCGTGTTGATTACCGCGCCGCCGCCGCGCTCGACGATTCGCGGGAGCCCGTATTTCATTCCAAGCCATACGCCGCGCAGGTTGATGGCGATCACGCGGTCGAACGCCTCTTCGCTGAGCTGCGCGATGAAGCCGGACTCGCCTTCGATTCCGGCGTTGTTGTACAGCACGTCGAGGCCGCCGAACGCGCGGACAGTTTCTTCGACCATCGCGCGCGCGTCCTCGGAGTCGGACACGTCGGCGCGGATCGAAATCGCTTCGCCACCGGCCGATTTGATCATGCGCGCCGTCTCGGCGGCTGACGCCTCGGCTACGTCGATAGCCGCGACCTTTGCACCTTCGCGCGCGAACAACACGGACGCCGCGCGCCCCATTCCAGAGCCAGCGCCAGTGATTAGCGCAATTTTTCCTCTAAGTCTCATTAGCACCGCTCCATTTGCCGCGGAGATTAGCGCATTTTGATGGGATGCAGTTAGCGGGATGCAATTCTATTTATTTAATGTGAAACCCACTGTGGGTTTCACGCTTCCTTGGGCAGGGGTGACCCCTGCACCCAGTGATAGGAAAGATGCGGGACTTCGTCCCTGTTTGGAAGTTTGCGGTGAGAATGCGAGACGGAGTCGCAGCCTGCTGGCTACGACTCCGCCTGGTCGATGGAGGTGCCGAACTAGTTGCTACTCGGTCGGGGCTGAATCGCGAGGGCTGCCGCTTTGCGCCCACAGTGCCTTCATCTCGGCGTGAATCTGGTCGAGCTTCGCCTTGGTCGCGGAGATTTGCGCGAGCTGAGTCGGGGTCAGCACGTTGCGGATCGCGATCGCGTCCTGAACCTTTTCATTGGTCATCTGACTCTGCAGCTGAGTGACTGTCGAGACGGAGCTGGACAAGTCAGATGCGGCTACCGCGCCGGTCGACGTGAACTTGGCCGCGATTGCTTCCTTGGCGGCTTTCATCTGCTGGTATTCAGCCTTCCGCGAAGCGTGGCGCGCCTCGAAGATAGCGTGAATCTGCTGCTTCTGCGCGTCAGTCAGATTGGCGGTCCTCAGCAACAGTGGAAGTGGGACACCGAGCACGTCCATACCGCCATGCATGCCGTGAAAGCCCCGATGCCCCATCGGGCCGCCCATGCCACCTGAATTTGACGAGGCGACATGCGCTACCGCCGCGACCAGGGCGACCGCCATAACTACGGGAACGATACCGCGAGAGAACTTCGAAACCATAAATAAACTCCTTGAATCCGTGGAGCGGCCACCTTGATTGGCGACATTCGCTCTCACCTAACTGTACGTTAAGGCGGAAAACCGGTTACGCGCGATCAATGAAAATCATGCGACGGCGGGACCGCGCCGGGAATCTTGATCTCCTCGAAGCGCCGCGCGCGAATCGCGGTCACGCCGTCAACCTGTTGCAGCACGCCCTCGGCCAGCAGGATTCCCGCGCTGCGCAGCAGCAGGCGGTTTTGCTGAAACAGGTCGGGCGTGACGATCAGGTTGGCGATTCCGGTTTCGTCTTCGAGCGTGATGAACAAAAAGCCCTTGGCCGTGCCGGGACGTTGGCGCACGATCACGACGCCAGCGGTCTTCACCCACGACTGATGCTTGGCGCGCGTCAGCTCGTCGGCGCTCAGAATTCCGCGCGCGGTCAAATCGCCGCGCAGATACGTCATCAGATGTGGTCCCGTCGTGAGGCCGGTCGCGGCGTAATCGGCGAGCGTTTCATCGATCGGCGACATCGTCGCGAGTGGAACCTCGCCATCTCGCGGGTTCGTGCCCGCCAGCAGGCTCCTGGGATCGCGCTCGACGGCGGCGGCATTCCACATCGCATCGCGTCGCGCCAGGCCGAACGCTGCGAACGCGCCCGCGTAGGCCAGTGCGTCGAGCTCGCGGCGGTTCGGGCCGACGCGCGCAGTTAGATCGGCGATCGAACCGAACTGTCGCTGCGCGCGCTCACTTTCGATTCTCTGTCCGACTTCCTCGCGCAGACCGGCGACGTACCGCAGTCCCATCCGTGTCGCGGGGCGGCCATCCAAAATTTCGATGGTGCATTTCCAATTTGAGCGCGTCACATCGATCGGCAGCACGACGACGCTGTGACGCGCAGCATCTTTCACCAGCGTCGAGGGATGATAGAAGCCGAGCGGGTAGCAGTTGAGCATCGCGGCCAGGAACGCCGCCGGATGATGGTACTTCAGGTACGCCGATGCGTATGCGATCAGCGCGAAGCTCGCGGCGTGCGATTCGGGGAATCCGTACAGCGCGAAGGACGTGATCGAGCGCACAATGTCGTCGGCGACGTTGCCTTGCAGGCCGTTGCGCAACATTCCGGCGCGCAGCCGCGCTTCGATTTTCTCCATCCGCTCCGCCGATCGCTTGAATCCCATCGCGCGGCGCAGTTCCTCGGCCTCGCCGCCGCTGAATCCCGCAACCGTCATCGCCATGCGCAGCAACTGCTCCTGGAAAAGCGGGACGCCCAACGTACGTTTCAGGATCGGCTCGAGCGACGGATGCGGATACTCGACGGGCGCGCGTTTATTGCGGCGATCGAGATAGGGATGCACCATTTTGCCGACGATAGGGCCGGGACGAATTATCGCGACCTCGACCACCAGGTCGTAAAATCGCTCCGGCTTCATCCGCGGCAGCGTCGCCATCTGCGCGCGGCTCTCGATCTGGAAAACACCGACGGTATCCGCGCGCCGCAGCATCGCGTACACGCCTGGGTCGTCGGGCGGAAGATGCGCGAGATCGAGCTCGACGCCTTCGTGCGCGCGGATCGTCGGAATCGCCTCTTTCAGTGCCGCAAGCATCCCAAGTCCGAGCAAATCGATCTTGATGATGCCGAGGTCGGCGCAGTCGTCCTTGTCCCATTGAATCACCACGCGACCGGGCATCGAGGCAGGCTCGAGCGGGACGATCTCATCGAGCGGCTGCGCGGCGATCACCATGCCGCCGCTATGCTGCCCGAGATGGCGCGGCACGCTCTGAATCTTGCGCACAAGATCGACCATCATCATGATTCGCGGCGCTTCCGCATCGACGCCGCCGCGCTTGAGCAGCGCCGCGAGATCGTCGTGATGGTCGCGGAACTCGTACACCTGGTTGAGCTTGGCAAGCCTGTCCACCTGCTCGGGCGAAAAGCCCAGCGTCTTGCCGACTTCGCGCACTGCGCTTCGCGTGCGATAGGTGATCACGTTCGCAGTCATCGCGGCGCCGCGTTCGCCGTAGCGGCGATAAACGTATTGAATCGCCATCTCGCGATCGTCGCCGCTGGGCAGGTCGAGATCGATGTCGGGCCATTCGCCGCGCTCCTCGGAAAGAAAGCGCTCGAACAGGAGCTCCATCTTGACCGCGTCCACCGCCGTGATTCCGAGCGCGTAACACACTGCGCTGTTGGCCGCGGAGCCTCGCCCCTGCACCATGACCCGATTCTCGCGGCAGAACTGGACGATGTCCCATACGATCAGGAAGTAGCCGGCGAGCTTGAGCCGCTCGATTATTCCGAGCTCATGTTCGAGTTGGCGGCGCGTGCGATCGTCGATCGTGCCGCGCCATCGCTCGCACGCACCCGCATAAGTGAGTATCCGTAAATAACTGTCAGGCGTTTCGTTCGGTGGCAGCGGATAGTCGGGAAAGCGATAGCCCATGTCGGATAGCTGGAAATTGCATCGCTCGGCAATCGCGCGCGAGGCGGCGACGGCGCCGGGCAGATCGCGAAACAGCGCGGCCATCTCGGCCGGCGATTTCAGATGACGCTGGCTGTTGATCCACAGTGCGCGGCCGGCTTCCTCGAGCGTGGTCTTGAGCCTGATGCATGTCAGCACGTCGAGCAACCTGCGATCCGAGCCGCCGTGACATACGTCGTTGGTCGCGACCACCGGGATTCGCACCGCGCCCGCAAGCGCTGCGAGCTTGCGATTAAGGCGCTCCTCGCCAGCGTCGAGATGACGCTGCAAATCGATGTAGAAATTCCCAGCGCCGAAAATTCCTGCAAGCCTTCGGCTCAGCTCGCGAGGATCCTCGCCGCGCACGGGCATGCGTGACAGCGGGCTCATCACGCCGCCGGCCAGGCAGATGAGTCCGTGGCCGTAGCGTTCCAGTTCGTCGAGCGTAATGCGACTCTCGCCCTTCGCTGGATAGACGGGAGGAGCCACAGAGCCGTCGCGCGCGAGCGCACCAGGATTGAGCACGCGCATCTTCGAGTCGGTGAGCATGCGGCAGAGATTCTGGTAGCGCTGGCGATCCGGCGCGAGGACGTAGAGGTGCGAGTCGTCGTCAAGCGTCAGCTCCGCACCAACGATTTGCCGGATTCCCGCGGCCTTCGCGGCCTGGTAAAAGCGCGGCGCGCCGTAAAGTCCGTCGCGATCGCCAAGCGCCATCGCGCTGTAGCCGAGTTCCGCAGCGCGCGTAGCAAGATCCTCGGGCGTACTCGCGCCTTCGAGAAAGCTGAATGCACTGCGCGCGCGAAGCTCGATGTAATCGGAGTTCATGCTGATGCGCCGCGAGGGCAACACCGTTATCGATCAGGTCTGAAATAGTTATTTGCCTGAGTGATGCGCGCGTCCTTTTCCCGAGCGAGACTCTTTTGACGGCCGCAGTGACGCTTCAAGGGCCTGCCGAATGTAACGCTGGTACGGGATGCCGCGGCGGTGCGCGACGGCGCGGACCGCGTTCAGGAGTTCCTCGGAGATTCGAAGATTGACCGACTTTTGTTTGGGCCTGAACTCGAACTGAAACGACGCGAAGTTTTCGGCGCTGATGTAGTCGGACAAATCCTGGTCAAGAAAGTTTTCCGCTTCCTTATCGCTTTTGAGCACGGGCAATTTCTTGCGCATATTTTTAAATCTCCTTCCTGTGCATGTAACGGGCACTGATGGGCCGCAGGAATACTCCGCCACGTGTTTGCCGGGGCGTGAAAACGACAAAGGTGTATCTCCCTTCTTCCGTCCGCCCCATCGCCAGAAAACGTGGCTCCGTGCGCGAATTCTTAAGGTCGAGAACGATCAGGGTCGCCGCATGAGCGAGAACATGCTCCACTTCAGGACTGAAACGCCGTGCTCCTGACACTTCGAGTGGTTGGCTTTGTCCCATACAAATCTTGAAAAGGTGACCTTTTGCATCCGCGCCCTCAGTGTATGCTAACGTCTATACAAGTGCCAATGCATTTTAATCAGTCGTAGGCGCCGTCGAGGAACCATTTGTGCGAGGTTGCGTCGCGGAAGACGCGATAGACGCCGCCGTCTTCGAGCGCGAGTTCATAGTAATCGCGAATGAAGCCGCTTTTGTCCCCGCCGTTCATTTTCGTTTTCGCATCGCCATTGAGATGCGGAGTGGGAGAGGGCGCCGGCGTGAGCGAGGACAGTGCCTTCAGATTTTCCGCGGATACCTGGCGCGGATGCGCGCCGAACATGCGTCCGTCATGTAGCTCCGGTCTTCGTTGCGGTGCGGGACTTTTATTGTCGGATGAATCCGCGGGCGTATCTGCATCCGCGGTGAATCCAAGCCACCATTCGCCGTCGCGCCGCCACGGCCCGGCGATCGAGATGACGCGAGCGCCAAGATTCTCGCCGCGGACGAACTCCGGAATCTCCTGCGAGCACATAACTTCGATTTCGCGCGCCGGACGAATCGCACGAATCACCAGCTGCGTCACATTCTTCGCGGGCGCATTTTCGGGGATCGGGGGCGGAGCGGGCGGCGCGAACGGATCGAGCCGTGTCGCTTCGGGGCGATGCGAATTCTCTGCGCTCAGCATGCCGACGTTGCCGGGGCCGCATAGCGCCGACAACCGCGCAATCGTGGTCTGCAGCTTGTCGGGCGCGGGACTGGGCGGCAGGAACATGTCGGTCTGCGCGGGTCGCGGGACGCGCGGTGCAATTTCGATGCGAATCGATTCGACGGCGGCCTCGGGCGGTGCCGCCTCAAGGCTCAAGTTAATGAGCGTGAGAATCGCGCGGACGTCGTTCGACGGCGCCGCCACCTCGACCCGCCGATTGAAACTGCGATGGCCGCTCATCCCGAACGCGAGCGTGATATCGCCGGCCACCATGCCGCGCATCGAAAGCCGCTCGGCCAGCCGCTCGAGCATCGCGCGCATGACGAATCCCAGCGGCTCCAGGAGCTCGATACCGTATTCGAGCTCGACACTCTCGACGAAAAACTCGGCGTGTCGTCGCGGCACAATCGGCGCGTGACTGCCGCCGCGCGCGAGGCGGACCAGCTCGACACCGCGACGGCCGAGCCGCGTGCCGACCGCGTCGGGATTAAGGCGCGCCAGCTCGCCGAGCCGGCGCATTCCCCACCTGGCGAGCGTGATCTCGAGGTCGTCGCCGCGATCCGATTTTCCCAGCCCGAGCATGTCGAGCGGCAGCCAGTTGATGAATTCGCGCTCGCGACCGGCTTCGATCATGCGCACGCCGCCGCATCGCGCGGCCAGATGCGCCAGCTCCTTGTTGGCCGCGACGCCGGCGGCCGGCTCCATCCCGACTCTGCGCACGCATCGGACCAGCTCGGCGGTCATTTCTTCTTCGCTGTTGTAGATGCGATGCAGGCCCGCGAGATCGAGCCACGCGCATCCCGGCGCGCCCGACTCGACCACCGGCGAAACCGATTCGACCGCGTCGAGCAGGGCGGAATGCGCCGAGCTTTCCGCAGCGGGCGTGCGATGGACCACAACGAGGTCGGAGGAGATCGCGCGCGCCTGCGCGATCGTCATCCCAGGGCGGATTCCCAGCTCACGCGCACACGGCGAAATAGCGTCGAGCTCGGCGTGCGGCGCGAGGCTTTGCGCTATAGCAAGCACCTTGTCCGCGAGCGCGGGATTCGAGCGCACAATCGCCGCAATAGAAAAATCGGCGACCATGATGCACGCGATACGAGCCATCGGAACACCGCGCTAGCTGCTTGCGGAAACTCGAGCTGGAAATTCTTTGCGATCGAGATGCGGATGCACCTCGGCTGGAATTTGAATTGGATCAATGAGCGCGCGAACGCGAACACGCCGCCCCGTCCCGCCCATCTTGTTGCGCGCGACCATCGCGTCGACCGCGAGTCCGTCGAACATTACCGGCGAGCCGGGAGTGAGCCGGCTGAACGAAGTCTCGGCGCGGCTGGCGGACAGGCTCAGCGCGGCGAACGTCCCGCACATCCGCCACGGCGCGATCGCGATCACGGCTGCGCCGCTGCGCTCGGCCGCGCGCGCGATTCGCAGCGACGATGCGTAAGCGAGTGCGCGTGGGGCTTCGCCGAAATCGACGACGACCAGGCCGAAGCCTCCCGCCTCGAGCACGAGTTCCGCAGCTTTGACGATCGCCGATTGATGACGC
>Ga0074046_10002778_pt1 | contig 14957 bp, 13 predicted proteins | sample BogForMeECP23OM3_FD_94441 | JGI IMG/M metagenome (GOLD analysis project Ga0074046, IMG submission 94441) | Bog forest soil microbial communities from Calvert Island, British Columbia, Canada - Bog Forest MetaG ECP23OM3 | ecosystem: Environmental > Terrestrial > Soil > Wetlands ...
GGCGCCGCTCTGGCTGTTCTCCTTGCTGGTGCTGGGAGTAGCGCTGCTGGCTGCCAGAGAGTATTTGGATATTGCGGAGGCAAGCGGGATGCACCCGTATCGCGGCTTGAGTTATGCAATGGTAAGTTGGGTCCCTCTAGCACTCTTCGAGATTTTGCGGACATTTAACGTTCATGCCCTGCTTCAGATCTATCTCTTTGCCCTGGTTACGCCACTTGTTCTGCTCGCCCTTGTGCTCCTCGTCTTGGGACTGAGACGCGATTCGCTGACACAAGTTCTATCCGATGCAGCCGTCACGTACATGGCACTGCCCTATATTGCCATCCCGTTATCGCTGATGATCGTCCAGCGGGTGAATGAAACCGGCGCGCTGTTGCTGCTGTTTCTGATGGTGATCGTCTGGTCCGGAGACATTTCCGCGTATTACGTCGGACGGGCCATTGGCAAGCACAAGCTCGCGCCACGAGTCAGCCCGGGTAAGACTTGGGAGGGCGCGATCGCCTCTGTCGCGGGGTCGATCATTGTCGCGCTTTTCTTATTCCACTTCGCGGTTCCGATCGAGGCTTTACTGTCAGGCTTGCATCTCTGGGGAGGTATGCCAGTCAATGCTTACGATCCGACAGGTTCTACGCTGCTCTACTCGTCGTACGCTGGACCGTTGTGGCTGGTTGCGCTGTTCGCGCTCGCAGTGAATGTTGGGGCGCAGTTGGGCGATTTGGTGGAATCTGCGTTGAAGCGCGGAGCGGGAGTGAAAGACTCGGGTAGCTTACTGCCAGGGCACGGAGGCATTTTGGACCGCATTGATGCGCTGCTTTTCGCGCTTCCGGTCGGGTGGCTGTTCTGCCAGAGCAATCTGCAGTTTCTATTTCGCTATGGTGCATCCTGATTTGCCGTCCTCAGCGAAGGCGTCGAAGGATATCGACTCCGCCGCCAACAGCGCGGTCTTGGGTAGTTTCCTGGGGTACGATAAGAGATTGCGTGGTGCACGAACAGCAGGTCCCTCCGCTCGGGCTGAAGCTCTCGGTCGGGATGACAAGAAATTAAGAGCAGACTGAACGCGGGCCTGAAGGCCCGCTCTTCCACGTTCATGAGACGCATTGCCATCCTCGGTTCCACCGGCTCTATCGGCAAGAGCACGCTCAGCATTGTGGAAAGCTTCCCCGACCGCTTTTCCGTTGTCAGCATGGCGGCGGGTAACAACGTGGAACTCGCCTTCGAGCAGGCGCGCCGCTGGCGTCCTCAAGTGCTGTCAATGGCGTCACAGGAGTCGGCCGGACAGCTTCAAGACAAACTGAAGAAAGCCGGACTCGGCAATCAGGTTGAAGTCCTGCACGGTTCGGCCGGCTCGGTTAAAGTTTCGACCCATCCCGATGCCGACTTCGTAGTGAGCGCCATTGTCGGGGTTGCCGGACTCGAAGCCACCTACGAAGCCGTGAAAACAGGCAAAACCGTCGGTCTGGCGAATAAGGAATGTCTGGTCGCCGCCGGCGATCTGATCACCGCCGAAGCCCGCCGGCAAGGCAAGCCTCTGCTGCCCATTGACAGCGAACACAACGCGATTCACCAGTGCATGCGTGGCGGCCGTCGCAATGAGGTGGAGCGGATCTGGCTCACCGCGTCGGGCGGGCCGTTTCTGAACACCCCGCTCAAGGATTTTGCCGGCATCACGGTCGAGCAGGCCCTCAATCATCCGACATGGAAAATGGGCCAGCGCATCACGATCGATTCAGCGACCCTGATGAACAAAGGCTTTGAGGTCATCGAGGCCTGCCGCCTGTTCGACATTCCGCCCAGCCTGGTGAGCGTGCTGGTTCATCCGCAAAGCACCATCCACTCCATGGTCGAGTTCGTGGATGGCAGCCTGCTGGCACAGCTCTCGGTGACGGACATGCGACTGCCCATTCTGTATGCGCTTACCTACCCCGACCGCATCGAATCGGACCTGCGTTTCCCGATGCAGGAGTTGCGCCGCCTGGATTTCAGCCCGCCCGACTTTGACAAATTTCCCTGCTTACGTTTGGCGTACGAAGCAGTCGAAGCGGGAGGGGCCAAGACGATCGCCTTAAATGCGGCCGACGAGGTCGCGGTGGCCGCGTTCCTGAAAGGTAGTATTGGATTTCCGGAAATTCCGGCTACAATAAAAGCCGTTGTGGCTGAAACGGTGGGCCGTATTCCCGAATCTATAGCAGAGGTGCTGAGTATGGACGCTGATGCCCGCCGCAGGGCCCGGGACTGCGTCCAGCGTGGCGACATCAAAGCAATTGTTGCCCAAACGTCGTCTGTAACTCGGTACAAGTAGCTCCCCAGTAAGTAAGAGAGATATGGAAACGTTCCTGTTCAACTTTTGGTGGCTGGTCGTCGTGCTTGCCATCATGATCGTGTTGCACGAGCTCGGTCACTTCGCCGCCGCTAAATGGTTTGGCGTTCGCGTGGACGTCTTCTCCATCGGCTTCGGTAAACGTCTGGCCGGCTTCCGGCGCGGCGACACCGACTACCGTATCAGCGCCCTGCCGCTTGGCGGTTATGTAAAGATGGCGGGCGAGAATCCGCTGGTGCCGCGCAGCGGCGCGCCCGAGGAGTTCATGTCGCACCCCGCCTGGCAGCGCTTCGTGATTATCATAGCCGGTCCGGCGATGAATATCCTGCTCGCCGTCGGACTGCTGACCGGAGTGTACATGGTGCACTACGAGCAGCCGGTGTTCATGGGCCAGCCCGCGGTAATCGGGTGGGTCATGGAGAATACTCCTGCTTCGCAGGCCGGCCTGGCGGCGGGTGATCGTATTACTCGCATCGACGGCCGGCAGAACCCGACCTGGGAAGATGTGTTCCTAAAGATCATCGTCAACTCCAAGCAGCCGGTTGACATAGCCATTCAGCGTGGCGATCAGACATTGGATAAGACCATTCGCTTCAAGGCTGCCGAGTCCGAAGAGAACCCATTGATCGAGGCGGGCCTGATACCGGACGAACAAGTTACCGTCACCATGCTGGAGCCTGACATGCCTGCTGCGGACGCTGGGCTTCGCGTAGGTGACCAGATCATCGCTGTCAATGGCCTGCCGGCGCGATCTTCGGAGTGGATTATTCAGTACCTGCAGAAGAACGAATCCAAGCCGGTTGAAGTTACAGTTGAACGCAATGGTCAGCAGTTAAAAATAAGCGCGACCCCCGTTCAAAAAGAAGACAACGGCAAACCGCGCTACCGTTTGGGTCTCGGTCTGGGTGCGCCGGTGCAAGTGGATAAGTTGCCCTTCGCGCAGGCGCTCAGCCAGTCAATCGAGCAAAATAAGAAGTACTCTCTCCTAATCGTCGACCTCGTGCGCAAGATGGTCGAGCGCAAAGCTTCCATCAAGCAACTGGAAGGACCGATTGGCATCGCGCGTGCTTCTGGTGACGCCGCGCGTCAGCCCGGATGGACGCCCTTACTCGGCCTGATGGCGATGATCAGCCTCAACCTTGGCGTCATCAACCTTCTGCCCATCCCCATTCTCGATGGAGGACACATTCTGCTGATCATCGTCGAAGCCGTCATTCGGCGGGATATCAGCATCCGTATCAAGGAGCGTATCTATCAGACCGCGTTCGTATTCATACTCTTGTTCTTTGTGGTTGTCATTTACAACGACCTGCTGAAGGTCTTGCCGGGACTGGCGCAGCGGCTGCCTTGATCGAATGAAGCGGCACGAATAATAAAGGCTCCCGGTTCGCGGGAGCCTTTTCCATCGCTGGATTAGGATTAGCGCTTACGACTGACCTGAGCCTGAGCCATCACTGCGCTTCAGCGTCGGGCGATCGTCGTCACTCTGCGTGCCGCTGCCGCTCCCGCTGCTTCCGTCGGTGCCCTGCGGGTTGTCAGCGGTAGCGCGCCGCAACGTTGGACGGTCTTTGTTGTCCTTATCGCTATCCACCTTGTGACGGTTCTCGATCGAAGCCAGGCGCGACTTCACCTGCTGAAACTCCGAGGTGTCAACCACGTATTCAGGCCGCGGCGGAAGCACCGTCTTCAGTTCCTGCTGCGCGTGCGCGACCCGGTCCGGCGTCATGGGATGCGAGGAAAACGCCTTGGCCACGGCGCCCGGTTTCTTCTTTTCCTGCGCCTCGATCTTCTCGAAAAACGAGATGAACGACTGTGGATCGTAGCCCGCCTTGTACATGTATTCCATGCCCAGGAAATCAGCCTCGCTCTCGAAGTTGCGCGAGAACTTCATGAACGTGAGCGGTACGCCAATACCTAAAGCGGCCTGCTCCGCTTCGTACACACCCCAGCCACCCGGCACGAAAATCAACGCAATGCTGGCCAGGTTAACGATATTGCCGCGGGTCTGCTCGCGGGCCACGTGGCAGGCGGCGACGTGTGCGATCTCATGCGCCATCACCCCGGCCAGTTCGGCTTCGTTGTCGGCCGCCAGGATCAACCCCGAATTCACATAGAAAAACCCACCCGGCAGAGCGAAGGCATTCAACTCGTCGGTGTCAATTACTTTGATGGTGAACGGCACCTTCGCGTCCGAGTTGCGTACCAGATTCTGCCCTATGCGGTTCACATACTCGGTGACCGTCGGATCGTTGACCAGCTTGGCGCTTTTTTCCACATACTGCGAATACGACCGCCCCATCGCCACTTGTTTGTCCAGCGAGTACCAGTTGCCCACGCCCTGTTTGCAACCCACGTTGCGATTGCCGATGGCGTCAATGTTGTTCATCGTATTCGGGGTGGGAGCAGCCTTGTCAGGCTTATCCGGGGCATATTGACCCTGACCCGTGTCCTGTCCTTGAGCAGTATCTTGACTTGGACTCGCCCCGCTTTGACTCGCAACACTCGGGCTCGCGGTACCGGGATTGCTCGAACTCGTACTTTGAGCCAGACCGGCCGCAACCAGCATGAATGCGAGGACCGCACAAGAGAGGGAATAAAATACCGAACGCATGGTGTACACCTTCCGGGGCCAAAGACTGAAGACCCGCGGCAACACGGACCCCTGCCGCCCTAACCCTAAGCCTAGTTATAAACCCAAATCGGGCTCGATTGTTCCCTGCTGAACCTTTTATTTTCCTGCGTCTTACGCGTAAAGTCCAATGCCAAATCGCCCGCCAAAGTCCCCCATTACGCTTTCAGTCTTGGACGGCCCGCAGTTCCAATTGGTTAGATGTGCTGGAATCGAATCGGCTACCACGAATTTCTGTTTCCGCGATGAGTTTGCCTCTGCGTGATACACTTTTTCTACACCCTGTATGGCCCAAATTCAGCGCAGAAAAACTTACACCGCCGTCGTAGGCGGAGTCCGCGTCGGCAGCGATGCACCAATTGTGGTGCAATCCATGACCAATACCGATACCGCCGACATTGATGGCACTATCCGGCAGTGCGCCGCGTTGGCCCGTGCCGGTTCCGAATTGGTACGCGTCACGGTCAACAATGACGCCGCCGCGGCTGCCGTGCCGCACATTGTGGATGGCCTCGACCGCCTCGGCACTCCCGTTCCCATCATCGGCGACTTCCACTACAACGGACACATTCTGCTGAAGAAGTATCCCGAGTGCGCCCGCGCGCTGGCCAAGTACCGCATCAATCCCGGCAATGTCTCTATCGGCAAAAAGGACGACGACAACTTCGGCACCATGATCGAAGTGGCCGTCGCCAACGACAAGCCAGTGCGCATCGGAGTCAACTGGGGCTCGCTCGACCAGGCCCTGCTGACCCGCCTCATGGACGAGAACTCCAAGCTCGACGATCCCAAGGACGCCCGCGACGTGACCATGGGAGCCATGGTGCAAAGCGCTTTGCGCTCGGCCGATATCGCCGTGAAGTACGGGATGCGCAAGGAGCAGATCATCCTCAGCGCGAAAGTCAGCGGCGTGCAGGACCTCATCGATGTCTATCGCGAACTGGCGCGCCGTTGCGAGTACCCGCTGCACCTGGGACTCACCGAAGCCGGTATGGGCGCCAAAGGCGTCGTCGCCAGCACCGCAGCCATGGCCGTGCTGATGCAGGAAGGCATCGGCGACACCATCCGCGTTTCGCTCACGCCCGCACCCAACGGCGACCGCACCGAAGAGGTCACGGTCGCGCAGCAGATACTGCAATCCATCGGCATTCGCAGCTTCACCCCGCAAGTCACGGCCTGCCCCGGCTGCGGACGCACCACCAGCACCTTCTTCCAGGAGATGGCGGAGCAAATCCAAACCTACCTGCGCGAGCAGATGCCGGTCTGGAAGACGCGCTACGCGGGTGTCGAAGAGATGAAGGTCGCCGTCATGGGCTGTGTCGTCAACGGCCCCGGCGAATCGAAGCATTCCAACATCGGCATCTCGCTGCCGGGCACCTTCGAGGAGCCGAAAGCGCCAGTGTACGTTGACGGCCGTCTCATGCTGACGCTGAAGGGCGATCACATCGTCGCCGAGTTCATCAAGATCCTCGATGACTACGTGGACTCGCACTACGCAGCCAGACAGCAACTGGTGGGAATCAACTAGGGGCTAGGGATTAGGGGTTAGGTTGTAAAGTTCGCTCTTCGCCATTCGCTTTCGCCAGAAAATCCTCGTGTCATGCTGAGCGAAGGCGACGCCCGCGTCGCCGAAGTCGAAGCACCCCTATATAGCGGCACGATCTTTCCACCATTTCGTTTCGCTGCTCTGGATGACAGTGCAACGGCGTATCACATATCACGCGCTTCCCTGCCGAACATCACAGACAAAGCCGCTCCGGCAGCGTACTGTGAAGATAGGTCACCTGCCATGATGACAGGTCTCGGAGGTGACATATGTGGATTGTCTTCATCGTTCTCTTCTGTCTGATAGCCGCAACATTGATCTTCGGGGTCACTTTCCGCGACGAGCTGATGGACGAGGAAGAACGCAAACAAAAATTGGCCAAGGTGATTGGTATCGAGGAGGGAAAACGCCGAACGGCGAGGCTCCACCGGCGCGCGTAGTTTAGGATGTTGCCTTGGCGCCGCCGCCTGAGGCGCTGCGTAGTCAACGTCCGAGTCCGGGGAGACCTTTATGCCAGATGTGCGTCGGGGACTGATCATCGTGAATACCGGCCCGGGCAAGGGCAAGACCACCGCTGCCATGGGCACCGCGTTGCGCGCCGTGGGCAATGGCATGCGCGTGCTCATGCTGCAATTCCTCAAGGGTTCCTGGCACTACGGCGAGCTCGACGCAGTCAAAGCTTTCGGCGACAGCTTCGTCATGAAGCAGATGGGCCGTGGCTTCGTGAAGGTCGGCGGCGCGGAAACCGATCCCGAGGACGTTCGCCTGGTGGAAGAAGCATGGGCCGAAGCCGAAAGGGAAATCCTCTCTGGTCGATGGGACCTCGTCGTGCTCGACGAGGTGAACTACGCCATCAGCTACAAGATGCTCGATCCGCGAAAGGTCGTCGCAACGCTGAAGAAGAAGCCCGAGATGGTGCACGTCATCCTCACCGGACGCAACGCGCATCCCGACATCATCGAGATCGCCGACACCGTGACTGAGATGCGCGAAGTGAAGCACGCTTACACCAAGGGCATCGAAGCCCAGCGCGGAATCGAATATTGATACAACTGCGCGAGTGAACCACACAGACACAGAGAAAGTGTTTGATAGCAAAAAGAACCTTGATTCTCTGTGCCTCTGTGTCTCTCGTGGTAATCAGCTCCCCCGCGACAACCGCTCGCCCGCTCGGCTACACTGAAGCATTACTCCTATGGCATGGTTTAAGCGGGAACCCGGCGACCTCGACACTTCGGGCGAAAAACGCGTCAAGACGGAAGGTCTGTGGGTCAAATGTGACCAATGCCGCCAGATCATCTGGAAGAAAGACCTCGACGCGAACTTCAACGTCTGCCCCAAGTGCGAGCGCCATTTCCGCATTGACGCGCGAACGCGGCTAAGTTACCTGCTCGACGACGGAAAATATGAGACCGAAGACGGCAACATCGTCTCCACCGATCCGCTGAAGTTCACCGACCTGAAGCCCTATGCCGCCCGCCTGAAAAAATCGCAGACCGATACCGGCCTCAACGACGCGGTCATCAACGCCCGAGGCAAACTAAATGGCAAGCCCATCATCGTGAGCGCCATGGAGTACTCCTTCATCGGCGGCTCAATGGGCGCGGTCGTGGGCGAGATGATTACCCGGGCCGTCGAGAAAGCCACGGCAGAAAAGCTGCCGCTGATCGTCGTCTCGGCTTCGGGCGGCGCGCGCATGATGGAAGGCGTCGTCAGCCTCATGCAGTTGGCGAAGATTTCCGCCGCCCTCTCCCGCATGGACGACGCCAAAGTCCCCTACATTTCCGTGATGACCGATCCCACCACCGGAGGCACGACCGCCTCCTTCGCCATGTTGGGCGATTTGAACATCGCCGAGCCCGGCGCCCTTATCGGCTTCGCCGGTCCTCGCGTGATCGAGCAAACCATCCGCCAAAAGCTGCCTGAAGGCTTTCAGCGCAGCGAGTTCCTGCTGCAACACGGAATGCTCGACGCCGTGGTACATCGCCGCGATATGAAGCCGTACATCGCGCGCGCGCTGGACTTCATGCAGGTGCCCGCACAGTAACCTCTGTCCGGACTTGAGCCAGTCGTACAATCGGATTCATGAAAGCCATCGTCGTTACCCGTCCTGGTGGACCTGAAGTTCTGGAAGTTCGCGACATACCCGAGCCGCATCCCAAGCATGGAGAAGTACTCGTCCGCGTGGAAGCAGTCGGCGTTAACTTCGCCGACACCATGTCCACGCGCGGAAGCTATCCCGGCACGCCCGCCCCACCGTTCATCACCGGCCGCGAATTTGCCGGTATCGTTGAAGCAACCGGCGAGCGCGTGATGGGCTACACCCAATACGGCGCCGGCGCCGAGAAGATCGCGCTCAAGCCCAAGCTGCTATGGCCGCAGCCCAAGGGCTGGACCTCGATCCAGTCGGCAGCCTTCCCTGTCAACTTCCTTACCGCCTACCTGGCCTACTGGAAAGCCGGCCTGACCGCTGATGCGCTCGAACCTATTCTGTGGTTCGACCAGCACAAACGCCGCGTGCTGATTCACGCCGTCGCCGGCGGAGTGGGCACCGCCGCGGTCCAGGTAGGCAAGTTGCTCGATCTGGAAACCTACGGCACGGCATCGTCGGACGAAAAGCTGCAGCGCGTGGCCAAGCTCGGACTCGACCACGGCATCAACTATCGCGAGGTTGACTACGAGCAGCGCGTGCTGGAGCTGACCAAGAGCGAAGGTGTGGATGCTGTCTTCGAGATGCTCGGCGGCGAGCACACCGCCAAGAGCCTGCGCTGCTGCCGGCCCTTCGGGCGGGTCATCATCTACGGCACCGCCACCGGCCAGCGCCAGCAGTTCGACACCGGAGCCATGATGTCCAAGAGCCTGAGCGCGCACGGCCTCTGGCTGAGCGTGCTGGCGCAGGACCAGGACCTCATGGCGCGCAGCCTGCAAGCCATGAAGCCGTGGATCGTACAGGACAAACTGCATCCCGAGATCGGGCACATCCTGCCGATGACGCAGGCCGGCGAGGCGCACCGCCTCCTGCTGCAGCGCGAGAACTACGGCAAGATCGTGCTGGAAATCGGATAGTCTCCGAGGATGGTACGCTGGAGCATGTTCTTCGTCTCCTTAACCGGCTTTGCCGCGGGCACGCTCTGCACGCTGGCGTATCTTCCTCAGGCCTTGCACTCCTTCCGCACCAAGTCCGTCCGCGACATTTCCCTGCTCATGCTCGTCAGCCTCAACGTAGGACTGGTGCTGTGGGTGGCCTACGGCTTCCTGATCCACTCCCTGCCCATCATTTTGCCCAACGCCGTCACGTTCTTTCTCAGCGCGCCTCTGCTGTGGATGAAGCTTCGCTACCACAAGAGCGCGCAATCGCCGGACACACCCGCATCTCAATCGTGACCGCGCACCCCGCAGCCCACGATCCCAATTAGACGTTCCCGATCCTCATATACCCGGTATAATTCGCTTGCTTCAAGCAGGAGCCGCGCGGAGGAGACCAAATGGATCTCATGTACTGGTTTGTGTTGTCGATCGTGGGTTTCATCGTGCTCTATCTGATTCTGTCAAGCTTCTTCACCGTGAACACCTCCGAAGTTGCGGTGATTACCCGCTTCAGCAGGTTCCTTCGGGTCGCCGATCCCGGATTGAACTGGAAGCGGCCGTTCTTCGATTCCGTGGCCGGCATCGTAAGCCTGCGGGTGAATCAGATCACCCTGACCATGGAGACGAAGACCAAGGACAACGTATTCGTCACCATCCCCATTTCGGTGCAGAATCGCGTTTGCCCGGAAAAAGCCTATGACGCATTCTACAAGCTGTCCGATCCGGTGGCGCAGATCAAATCCTATGTCGAGCAGGTGATCCTGGGGCATGTCCCGGGGATGACGCTGGACGAGGTGTTTGCCTCGCAGTCCAGTATCGCCGCCGCGGTCAAGCAGGAACTGGACGCGGACATGGCGACCTTCGGATACGAAATTGTTAACGTGCTGGTGACTGATATTGTCCCCGATGCCAAGGTGAAGTCGGCGATGAATGATATCAACGCGGCCCAGCGCGAACAGGTGGCCGCCAACGCCCGGGGCGAGGCGGAGAAGATTCTGGTGGTCAAGAAGGCCGAGGCCGAAGCCGAGAGCAAGGCCCTCCAGGGACAGGGCATCGCCAATCAAAGGAAGGCCATCATCGAAGGACTTCAGGTCTCCATCGAACAGTTTCAGAAGGTGGTGGAGGGGGCGTCCGCGAAGGAAGTCATGCAGTTAGTGATGGTCACGCAGTATTTCGACACGCTCAAGTCCATCGGCGAAAACGACAAAACCAGCACGCTGTTTCTGACTCACTCGCCCGCCGCCGTCAAGGACATTTCCGACCAGATCCTCCAGTCCATGCTGGTGGCAGAGCGAGCGAGCGGCTAAGGCGCTTAATTCCAGTTTAGAGACTGGTGCCCCAACATAAATCAAGGCCATCAAGGGAAATCCTTGTGGCCTTTTCCGTTTGTGACCCGATCGGAGAAAATTTGGATTCGCCGGCCGACTCGGAATGGCCTCTGCCCCAGTCCCGCCCCGCGGGACGAAATAGGATAGCCCAGCACGGAGCCGCAGGCGGAGTGCTGGGTAGTCATTCATCTTGAGTCATGAGCCCGTTCACGGGCGGCACAGATTCCTTGCTCCCACCCTTCGCTAAATCTCGCGGAAGGGTGGGCCACCCGGCGAGCGGCCTTCTCCTTTTGGTGCCGTCATCCCTACGGGATGGATGGACAATTCTCAGACTGGAAATACCGTCTACAATCGTCAGGGGTGAAGTTGCGGGTGACCCGGCTGCGGGCTAGGTCGAGCAGCAGGGCTGGATCCATCGCGTAAATCTGTACGGTTCCGTCCCAACTAGCGGTAGCTAGCCGCCTTCCATCCGGGCTCCAAGCTAGGCTGCTAACCCTGGCGGTATGGCCATTCAGCGTCAGCAGATCCTGGCCGCTTACGACGTCCCACACCTTTGCCGTCTGGTCCCCACTCCCGGTGGCCAGCCGCTTTCCAAAGGGAATCCATGCCACACTACCCACTTGGTTGAGATGGCCCTTTAGGCTCAGTAAGTGTTGTCCGGTCGCCGCGTTCCACACCATGGCTTCACGGTACTCGCTCCCTGTGGCCAGCCACCTCCAATTCGAGTTCCAGGCCACGCTGAGCACAGAGAAGGCATGGCCCCTCAAAGTCAGTAAATCTTTGCCGCTTACTGCGTCCCACACCTTCGCCGTATGGTCACCACTGCCCGTCGCTAGCGACTTACCGTCCGGGCTCCAGGCCACGCTGTACACCACGTAACTATGGCCCTTCAGGGTGAGTAATTCCTGCCCGCTCTTTGTGTCCCATATCTTCGCCGTATGATCCCCACTCCCCGTAGCCAGTCGATCCTCTTCCGGGTTCCAAGCCACGCTCCACACATTCTCAACATGGCCCCCTAGGGTCCACAAACCCTGGCCGCTTACTGCGTCCCACACCTTTGCCGTATGGTCGCCACTGCCCGTCGCTAGCGACTTCCCGTCCGGGCTCCAGGCCACGCTGTACACCACGTCACTATGGCCCTTCAGGGTAAGCAATTCCCGTCCGCTCCACGCATCCCACACTTTCGCGGTCTTGTCCTGACTTGCAGTGGCTAGCCGCGTGCCGTCTGGGCTCCAAGCCACGCCGAACACCCGAGAAGCTGTGGCTTGCAGGGTAAGCAATTCCCGCCCGCCCCCGCGTCCCACACCTTCGCGGTCTCGTCCTGACTCGCAGTGGCCAGCCGCGTGCCGTCTGGGCTCCAAGCCACACCGAAAACCGAGAAGGTATGGCCTCTTAGGATCTGCATCCCCTGGCCGGTCGCCGCGTTCCACACCTCCGCTGTCATGTCCCAACTACCCGTGACCAGCCGTCTTCCGTCGGGACTCCAAGCCACGCTGTTCACAGCGTCGTTATGGCCCTGCAGTGTGAGTAATTGCTGACCCTGCGCCGCCCATATCTTTGCCGTCTTGTCATTACTCCCCGTGGCTAGTCGCTTCTGGTCCGAACTCCAAGCTACGCTGTTCACAGCTCCAGTGTGACCCCTCAGGGTTAATACTGCCCGCCCGGTGGCTACGTTCCACACCTTCGCCGTACGGTCATTACTTGCAGTGGCCAGCCGCCTACCGTCCGGGCTCCATGCGACAGAGTTCACGGAGTCATTATGGCCCTTGAGGGTCAGCACGACACGGCCGGTGGCTGCGTTCCACACCTTCGCCGTGTGGTCATCACTTGCGGTGGCGAGCCACCCGCCCTCTGGGCTCCAAGCTACGCTACGCACCGGGCGAGTATGGCCCTTCAGGGTCAATATTGCCTGCCTGGTCGTGGTGTCCCACACCTTGGCGGTCTGGTCATCACTTGCAGAGGCTAACCGCTTCCCGTCTGGGCTCCAAGCCACGCTGTGGACTGGACCACTATGGCCCTTCAGGTTTAGTCGTTCCTGGGACGACAAGATCGCTTGATGCAGCGATTCTTCCGCGGCTGGCACAGGAGGTCGCCCAAAACGCAGCGTCGCTTCTACAGCATGCATGCCCAGAAGAATGCTGCGTTCCGGATCATCGCTAAGACTCTGAGTCGCGTATGCCGCAAATTCCCTAGCCTTGGATTCCCGAGCATTACGCTCAGCGATAGCGGCCTGTTGTTCTGCCCTGCCTTTTTGGGTGTAGGCTACAATTGCGAAACCGATGGCGACGACTGCAAGCACTAGGAACGCCGAGGTAACGACGGACATTATTCCCCATGCGCGACGGCGCTGCGAACGCTCCTCTCCCTGCAACTCTTCCCAACTCTGTGGTTCATATAAGCGGAGAAAAACCTGCCGGAGCTTTTCAACCATTTGTTCGCGAAGCTTGCCGCCACTGGGCCTAGACACTATCTCGGTACGAAGAGAGCGGAGGTCCGTCCAGGTTGGCTCACCTCCGAGCCCGTCTCCGACCGAAGGTGGAAGCAGTTTCTCGCGCATCTCCTCCCAAGTCTCGAACTCCCCGGCTGTGACGATGATCAGAATTTGACCGGTCCGGTCCTTGCTGAACCAATGACGCGCTTCCATGTCCATTCCGGCGCTGTGCACCGCGGCGGGCGATGCAAGTACGATGAGATGGTTGGAACGGTCCATACGGTCGAACAGCTCATTCTGCAGATTCGAGCCCGCAGGCATGGACGAAAGATCGCGGAAAATCGTTTTTGCGCGCAGCTTGTACTTGGGGCAAAGGAATTGTTGAAGAACTGACTGAATGACCGGCGTAACTTTGCTGTCAGACTTCCAGCTGTAGGAAAGAAATGCGTCATATCTCCTAGCGGAATCCACCCAGATCACCGAGCGCAGCCACGCGGGGACGAATCGTCGCCATGCTTTGGGTGGCGGCAAATCAAGCTGCGCAGACTCTGAGGCTTGTGGCATCTGTTCTCGCAGTTCAAGTTCGGAGTTTAATGTCGGCTGGTGCAATCCACAAGAGTGATCGAACGCCCGATGCCCCCCAGGTTGGCCCTTCTTTGGGGCTAACCTGGGGGCTGTTTCGCGGCGCAGACGACGTTTTGTGCTGTCCCTCAACCACCCCAACAAGCGCAAAGGCGGCGCTCGTTGGGCGCCCCGGTGAAGGGACTCAGCGATCTAATAACCTACCTACCTAGCGCTGAAAGCCTGCCCTGAGCTGAGCCGAAGGGCGTTAGGCTATCCTCATGCCGTCCCGCAGGGCGGGACTGGGTTCATCGCGACCCGGGAACAAGGTTGGCGGCGCGCAGCACCGCTTTTTCTGCTGATTGTGGCAGGTTCACAGCTATGAAGTAGTCTTCGGGGTACAGGTAGTCCTCCCCGACTCATCGATCACGCGAAGTTGGTGATGCCTGGCAGCGGCGTCGTCAGGCGGGACTTAATAGAGCTTCCTCAGCTCCAGGGAGGCGCCGTACTGCTTGTTCTTAATACAAACCACGAACTGCGGTTCTACATGTCTCATATCTGCCAATCGAGAATACGCTTGATTTTATGCTCCCTCGCGCCGATTCCGTGGGCCTCGTACCAGTGGATGTCGGCTCGGCATATCGTACCATCGGAAAGCCGGATGCGCGCCAGCCCCTTCCGCTTCCTCCATCGACCGGGACCGTATGTCTTGCGCAAGCGCCTCCACTCCCGAATTCTTGCGCCGGTGGCAGGGCACGGCTTTAGCCGTGCCGTAAAAGGGATCTGGGACGAGGGCTTTAGCCCGGATCCTCCCCTGCCGTGGCTAAAGCCATTTGTGAACGCGCCTATTTTCGCCGGGCTGAAGCCCGGCGCTTCCACCGCATCACACGCAGCCGTGACCTGCGTCCTTGCGGATACCCGGCCCGGCACGGTATCAACGGAAATGAGGAGACGGTTGTTGTGTCTCTAGGGCGGCCGCACCCAGTGAAAAGCAGTTGCCAGTGGTCAGTAGTCAGTAGTCAGTGTTTACTGTTAAGGGAATAAGGTCATGCTCGAAA